>Ga0079305_1003088_pt1 | contig 12117 bp, 11 predicted proteins | sample LMS_cellobiose_e_FD_79183 | JGI IMG/M metagenome (GOLD analysis project Ga0079305, IMG submission 79183) | Rumen-fistulated moose microbial communities from Alaska, USA - LMS_cellobiose_enrichment | ecosystem: Host-associated > Mammals > Digestive system > Stomach > Rumen fluid ... | reverse complement strand
GACAGCGCCTTGCCGCCCACGGTGACGATAAGGGACGAAGAGGCGTCGCCATCGGATTGGACAGGGGAGAGCTTGGTGAAATCCGCGGATTGCACCTGATCGAAGGTGAAAACCTCCCGGGAGAGCAAGCTCGCGATGAGGGCCTGTCCGTCGACTGCCTGGGCCTGGAGCGCGCCGCAACATAAGAGGGCCATGTCGCCCCGGGTAAAGGAGGCTTCGGAGGGCACGAGGTAGGTGAAAAGCCCCCGCTCCTGTCCGGCGGACAGAGCGCCCTCATAGGGCGCGTCGTACCCCAGAGCCCGGAGCATCATCAGTGCAAACTGGCGGCAGGTGGCCGGGCGATCGGGGGCGAAGATGCCCTCTTGAAGACCTTCCGTCAGGCCGGTTTCATAAGCATAGCACACAAAGGGGGCGAACCAGTCGTCCTGTGACACGTCGGTACACCAGTCGGGAGAAAATTCGGTGGCGAGCGCCTCTTGCTCCTGCCCGAGAAAACGGATCAGCATGGTGAACGCTTCGGCGCGGGTGGGGGCGCGGTCCAGGGAAAAGCCCGAGGGCGTACCGTGGAGGAGCCCCAAATCGTTTAAAAGCTGGGCCGAGCACAGGGCGTTTTCGGACGCGGCCAGGGCTCCGGTCGCCATGGGGAGGCACAGCGCCGCCATCAGCAATAGGATTAAAAGCAGTAAACGGGTCTTTTTCATAAAAAGCTCCTTTTCCTACTCCGGTTGGGAGGGTTTTCAAAAGCCGATTGGATTAAAAATATCATATTTTTACAAAAAATACAAGCACCACCCGACAGCGCGCCCAGGAACGGCCGGCGTTGCGGTAAAATCGGAAAAAATTAGGGGACAGAGGGGACGAAATAGACGGCAAAACTGTCATACATTTGTAACGACTTGCGGCCGGTTTTGTGGTATGCTAAGGACGAGGAAAACAGGACGTAAACTCCCGCGGACAATGTCGGGAAATAGCGGGAATTTGTGACAAGGCAGGGTGAAAAAACGAAAAGAGGACGTGCCGAGAGGCCGCCGTCTTTTTTTTGCGGAGATTGGAGCGGATGCCATGGCGGTTCGAAAAAAACAGATCAAGTGGGGACGGACACTGTGCTGGGTGCTCCTTTGGGCCATCTGCGTCGTCAGCGTCAGCGCGGCGCAGCCGACCGGCCTATCGACCGAACCGGCGGTTTGTCCGGGCCGAGAGGACGGGCAGGACGTGACGACGGACGCACCCGGTAAGACTGTAACCGGTGAGGCGGAGACACAGCCTGCGGATGGTGAAAACGGCGGTTTATTTCTGGAAGGCGAGGAGATCAATGCCAGCGCCGACGCCGACGGGACGCAGACGCTTTTTGTGCAGGAGAGCGAGGCGGTGGGGGATGATTATTTTTCTGACGCGGCTTTTGTAGGCGATTCCCGGACCGAGGGGCTCATGCTTTATTCCAAGCTGGCGGGCAAGGGTGACTTTTACTGCAAACGGGGGCTGATGGCTTCCACTGCCCTCGATGCCACCGGCTATTTGGGGGCCAAGGATCAAAAGTCCATCCGGCAGGCGCTGGACGCCGGGAATTATAAAAAAGTCTACCTGTCTTTGGGAATCAATGAAATGGGCTGGCCCGACGTTAAGCTGGTGGAAGAGGCTTACACGGCCCTGATTGACGGATTGAGGGAGATTTTGCCCGACGCCACGTTGTATATTGAGTTACTCGTTCCCTTTTGCGAGGAAAAATTGAAGGAAGACACGCCCAGTTATTTCAACAATGAGCGGGTCAAGCTGTATAACGAGGCGATTGTCCGGGTGGCCAAGGATAAACAGGTTTGGCTTCTGAAGCCTGCGGACGCGATTTTAAATGAGGAAGGGCGCCTGTCGCCCGATCAGACGGGCGACGGCATCCATTTGCTGCCGGACGCCTGCGTTGCCTGGGGCGAATACCTGAAAACCCATACGGTGAAAGAAGGAGCGGCATCGTGAAAAAACATTGGATGATTTGCCTTATGCTGTGCCTTGCGCTGTGCGCATGCAGCGGAAACCCGGGCGGCAATGGGGATAAGACCCCGGATAAGACGCCGGAGGAGCTGGCCGAAACGCTTTTAGACGGGATCTCCTTTGGCGACACCCTTACGGAAGCTCCCTTTGACACGGGCTGCACCCTCTACCGGCTGGAAGCGGAGGGACTGTCCGGCGTCTTTTATATGGGGACCGGCGCCAGCGCAGAGGAGCTGACCATCCTCCAGGCCGAGGATGAGACCCGGGCGGAGGAAGTGGAAACTGCGGCGAAAGAGCATCTCGATTACCAAAAGGACAGTTACCGGGATTATATTCCCGCTGAAATGGAGAAGCTCGATCGTGCGGTGGTGCTCCGACAGGGCAAGATGGTGATTTATTGTGTGTCCGCGGACAAAAAGGCGGCCGACCAGATATCCGCCGCCTTCGGCGAATGAGAAAAAAAAAGAAGAGGCAGCCGCGGACCTTTTGGGGTCCGGCCGGCTGCCTTTCTTTTTGGGAAGCGCATTCAATCGGGGAGCGTGAAAAAAGGGGCGCGCTCAAAAAGATCGGAATCCATGAGCGCAATAGCGCCCTTTTTCCAGTTCCCCGCCGTTTTAAAAGGGTTGGGTCTTAGTACTGGTTCTGTCTGTTCTGCTGGTTGTTCTGCTGGTTGTTGTTCTGCTTGTTCTGCTGATTCTGCTGGTTGTTCTGCTGATTGTTCTGCTGATTGTTGTTCTGCTTGTTCTGCTGATTCTGCTGGTTGTTCTGCTGAGCCATGGAGCTCACCTCCTTCCGAAAAAACAGCACACAGGGCGCTTCCATAGTATGGGCAAATGCTCCGGCTGCTATGCGAATCCGCAAAAAAAATTGCAATGAAATTCGCAATACAGGAGGGAGACGCATATCCGCAAAAAGGCGGCGGACGCGAATTGCGTCCGCCGCCTTCTCCGTGCCATTTATTTGCGCCGCCTAGATCCGCCCTTCCTTTTGCAGCAGCCCGTCCAAAAAAGTCAAAAAATCCTCCTCCGCTTCCGCCAGCGGGCGATTGTTCCAGTAGCGGTAGTCGTAGGGGTATTGGGCCACCTGATCGTCGGAGGCGTTGCCGTAGCTTACCCGCCCCAGATCCCGTAGAATCAGCAGGGTGACGCAGTCGCCGTCCACGGCTTTTTTGAACTTATCAATTTCCGACCCTTCCCGGATGTGGACGAAGAGAAGCTCGTCCTCGCTTGCCAAAAAGCGCCGGTATTCCGCCGTCAAGTACCGGGTGGGCAGATCATTGTAATCGGTGAAGGCCCGCTTCAAATCGGAGAGGAATTTCCGGGCCTCGGGCGTCTTCTCCCCCCTCCAGCCGAACGTGGCGGCGATCTCCTTGATGGGGGTGATGGAGGAAATATTGTCGACGCGATAACGCTGGCCGGCGAAGGCGCACAGCGTGTCCTTGCCGACGCCGCCCTGTCCGTTGATGACGATGACTGTTTTTTTGATAAAACCGCCTCCCTCGATACGCGCCGGAAATGCGTGCCTTGCTCGCAACGCGCCGGCGCCCTTGGTGTGGATCCATTGTACTACAAAAGCGCTCGTTGGAAAAGGCCGGGGGAGCAAAGGGGACAAAACTTTTTTCCCAAAACCGTTTCATTCTTTGAATATCATCCCCCGCTGCGGCATAAGAATCCCCTGAAAGGATCAGAGGAGGGGGAGGGATTGGATTGAAGGGTTTGCCCGAGGAACGGGCGGTACAGCTTGGACGGTATATTGTGGAAAACGGCGCCACGGTGCGCGCGGCCGCCAAGGTATTCGGCGTTTCGAAATCGACGGTACATAAGGACATCACGGAAAAGCTGTACGGGATCAACCGAAGCCTGTATAACGAAGTCCATGCGGTGCTGGAAAAGAACAAATCGGAGCGGCACCTGCGGGGCGGCATCGCCACCCGGCGGAAGTATCGGCGGGAAGAGGCGTAGCGCCGTCCGCCTACGTCCGTGGAGCGGCCGCAGAAGAAGAGCCGCCGTCCCAACGCTCCGTCACATGGAATATGGGGAAACATGAGAAAGCGGGATAGCCGGCGGGCCATGCTGCTTTCTTGTAGGCAAAAAGGAAAAGGCGCGCGGCTTACGCCGCGCGCCTTTGTTTGCAAGGAGACCAAATCACTCCGGAGCGTTTATTTGCGAATGATGACGGTGGCGGAAAACTGGGTCCCGTTGTAATAGCCCATGGCCACGATCTCATCCAGCACATTGAGCCCCCGGGTGTAGAGGGTATTGCCGCTGACGCTGTCCACCACGCGGCCGCCCGAGACCAGCGTGACGGTTAGGTTTGTCTTGCCCGAGGTGCCGTTCACCTCCACCAGCAGCGAGCCGTCGCCGGAATTGACGTATAAAACCGTGCCCTCGATCTGGGTGATGGCGGCGGAGGTGCCCTGAATCTCGATGGAGGTGACGATGCCCGCCTTGATGACAAGGCCCACGGAGTAGCCGATCTTTAAATCGGAGAGGGTCAGGGTGTTGTTGCCCTGGATGACGGAGGCGTTGTCGGCGATGGTGTATTCCTGGCTTTCGCCGTCCTCATCAGTCAGGGTGATGGCGTTGCCGCCCACCTCCATAGTGATGCGGGTGATGGTGCCGATGACGGAGGCGTCCTCCGCGGCGGTGACGATCCGCTTGATCTGGTTGTATTTGAGCTCCACCGTGGCCTTATCGCCGATGGCGAGCTTGGTAATGGTGGTGGCGCTGTCGCCCCGGTAGATGGCGGGGAGATCGTCGGGGTCCAGGGTAAAGATGCGGGAGGCGCCGTCCTCGTTGGTGATGGTCAGCGTGATGACCGCGCCGTAGTTGAGGCCGGTGATGGAGCCTTTAAACTCAGTCTGGCCGGGATAGGCGTAAATATGGGTGACTTGCTTGCTGGAGACGAGGAGGGTGGCGAAGGAGCCGTAATCCAGCTTGTTGAAGGCGATTTCCTCGTCCTTATAATAGACCTTGGTGCCCTGAAGCATCAGATCATAGCCGTTCGAGGCGGAGCCGGTCAGGGCGGTCAGGTAAATGGCCGGCGGGGTGGAGGTGGGGCTGGTGGATTTGACGGAGCCCTGCTTGACCGTCACCGACGGGGTGATGGTCAGGGAGGTGATGCTGTCGTCCTCCTCCGCGAACCGGACGGTGGCCAGGCAGCCGGCGTACGACTCGCTCATCAAAGCGGAGGAAGTGGAGCCGGAGGCCGCCTGCACGCTGACCGATTCAGGCAGGCTGATGTTCATGGAGTAGCCTTCCAGGTCGGTGAAAGTGGCGGTTTTCTTGGAGAGATTGATGCTGGAGAGGACGCCCCGGACCTCATAGGTGCCGCCGGACAGGCGGACGGTCAGAAGGGTCGAGCCGGAGATGAGGCAGACCGCCGACTCATAATCGGCGGAGGCGGACATGAGCGTCCGGTCGCCGGTGGTGGTGGGGGTGGCCACCTGCGTCCTGGGGGTGGTGGCGAGGGTGCGGGAGATGCCCGTCCCGTCCTTGATTTTCAGCTGTTTTTCCGTGATGGACTGAATATCGCCGGTGACCGTCTGGGTATCCGTATAGACCCGCAGGGCGGTCAGCACGTTGTTGTCGTTGTAGCAGGCCTCCAGATACCGGCCCGAGACGATGTCGCCGGAGACGCCGGAGACGCCGTTTAAGTAGACCGGGGTGGAGGTCAAAGCCGAAACGATCCGGGGCGTCGCCGACAGGTCGGACAGGGCGATGGTCAGTGTGGAGCCGGTGGTGGAGACGCTCGTCACCGAACCGGCAATGGCCTTGCCCGATTCATAGGCGGGCAGGGAGACGGTGATGCCGTGCTCCTCCATATAGGTCAGGGCGCGGGACAGCATGGCGGCCACTTCCGAGCGCTTGACGTTGTTTTTGGGGAGGAAGTTGCCGCTCGTATCGCCGGTGATGACGCCGATTTTGTACAAGGTATAGACATAGGGCTTGCGGGAAGCCAGAATGTCGGACGTGTCTTTAAACGGCAGCGTGTAGGCTCCCAAAGCCTGGGTTTCGTCCTCCATCTGCATGGCCCTTGTCAGAAAGACGGCGACCAGCTCCTTTGTCGCGGCTACGTCCAGGGATTTAGCCCGGTAAAGGGCTTCGAGCTCGGTCTTGGTGATGATGCCGGTTTCTAGGCAGACGGCGAATTCATCGTGGGCCCAGGCCAGGTCCGTGCCCATGAGGGTGGTAAGCTCATCCTTGTGGTCGGCGTAGACGAGCTCGGCCACCGATTCGTCCAGCATACACAGGCGGGAGAGGGAGACGAGCACCTCCACGGTGGTGACGTTGTTTTCCGGCCGGAAAGTGCCGTCGGTGTAGCCGTTGAACACGCCCCGATCAGCCAGATCGGCGATATAGGATTTGGCCCAGTGGGAGCCGGTGTCGGTAAAGGACGCGGCGACGGCGGCAGTGGTCAGCAGGCAAAGCGCCAGCGCGAACGCCGTCAGACGCAGCAGCTTTTTTTTCATGGGGCACCTCCATCATATTGTGAAAATCAGGCAAGCGGGCCTTTTCTCGGCCGGATGCCCGGTTCGCCGCCGGATGCCCAACATCTTGTGGCCCGGAGGCAAATGGCTTTATAGTAATTGTATGCCATTTTGGGGGACAAGTCAACAATCAAGCGGACCCGTCGGGCGCAATCATGCGACAAAAAGCGGCGGCGGCCGGCGAGGGCTCCATGGACGACAAACGCCCGAGGGCCAGGTGCCGGCGGGGCAGCGGGGACGCGAGGGTCAAAGGGAAAAGGCCCCGGTTGGTAAGTTCTTCCTCGTCAAATAATTCTCGTACAACGCACGCCGCCCCCAGGCCGATGGCGGCGAAATCCAGCAACAGGTCAAAGGAGGTCAGTTCGATTTCCGGTGACAGGGAGATCCCCTGGGACAAAAAACAGCGGTCCACATATTGCCGGGAGGAGGAGGCGGGCTCCAGCATCAGAAGGGGCAGCTCGCTGAGCTCCGCCCCGCTGAGAGCACGGCCCCGCAGGTGGGCAAAGGGCGGACCGGCCACAAAGGTGTCCTCCAGCGTCAGGCAGGGCGTCACCGACACTCCTTCCGGCGGGGCGTCGGGCTGGTTGAACAGGGCCAGGTCCAGCTCACCCCTCCTCAGCAGGTTCAAAAGCTCCGGAGAGGTGCGATTGGTCATCCGGAGGGTAATGCCCGGATGCCGCTCGTGAAAGGCGCGGATGTGGGGCAGTAAAAAATGGCGGGTGACGGTGTCGCCGGCGCCCACCCGCAGCTCCCCGTCGAGCAATCGACGAAGGCGGTCCAGTTTTTGTTCCCCGGCGGAGAGGAGGGAAAGGGCCGCCTCGGCGTAATGGAGAAGCACTTCCCCTTCGCCGGTCAGGGCGACGCCCCGGGCGGAGCGGGTGAACAGCCGCACCGACAGAGCCTCTTCCAGCCGGGCGATGGATTGGGAGACGGCCGGCTGGGTCAGGAAAAGCGCGCTTGCGGCGCTGGAGATGGAGCCGGCTTTCGCCACCTGCACAAACACCCGGTAAAGCTCCAAATGCGCTTCCATGGCACACCCCATTCATTTAAATAATGAGAAAGATAATAAATAGTAATTTTACTTATGGCTTTAATGGGATTATAATGGTTTCCGGATCGGTGCGCAAGGGGACGGCATCATTTTTTCTCCCCTTTTGGAAGAATAGAAAAATTGGATTTGATTTGAGATAAAAAGGAGTGTCGCTGCAATGAGAACAGTGGGAACGGTGACCCGCGGCGTTCGCGCGCCCGTCATCCGGGAGGGCGATGATCTGGCGTCCATTGTCGTCGAATCGGTGCAAACCTGCGCGCGGGAAGAGGGCTTTGCCCTGGCCGACCGGGACGTGGTGGCCGTAACCGAGGCGGTGGTGGCGCGGGCGCAGGGCAATTACGCCACCGTGGATCAGATTTCCGCCGACGTGGCCGCCAAGTTCGGCAAGGACGCGACCATCGGTTTGATTTTCCCGATTTTGAGCCGCAACCGCTTTGCCGTGTGCCTCCGGGGCATCGCGGGCGGCGTGCGCAAAATTGTGCTCATGCTCTCCTATCCCGCCGACGAGGTGGGCAACCACCTGTTTGACCCGGACCTGCTGGACGAAAAGGGGGTCAACCCTTGGAGCGACGTGCTGGACGAGGAGCAATACCGGGCGCTTTTCGGCTATACAGCCCACCCGTTTACGGGCATCGATTACGTCAGCTACTACAAGGGCCTTATCGAGGAGTGCGGCTGCCAGTGCCAGGTGATTTTCGCCAACCAGGCCGCGGCCATTCTTCCGTATGCAAAAAATGTGTTGACTTGCGACATCCATTCGCGGGCCCGCACCAAGCGGCTGCTGCTGGCGGCCGGCGCGGAAAAGGTGCTGGGCCTGGACGAAATCATGACCGCTTCGGTAAACGGGTCGGGCTACAACGACCGCTACGGCCTGTTGGGCTCCAACAAGGCCACCGAAACCTCCGTCAAGCTGTTCCCCGTCCATTGCGGGGAGTTTGTGGAGAAGGTGGCGGCCGAGCTGTATCAAAAAACCGGCAAGAAGATTGAAGTTATGGTCTACGGCGACGGCGCTTTCAAAGACCCCATGGGCAAGATCTGGGAGCTGGCCGATCCGGTGGTGTCGCCCGCTTACACTGCGGGCCTGGAAGGCACCCCCAACGAGGTGAAGCTCAAATATCTGGCGGACAATCAGTTTGCCGACCTGAAGGGGGCGGAGCTGACCCGGGCGGTCAAAGAATCCATCGCCCATAAGGAAGGGAGCCTCAAGGGCAAAATGGAGTCCCAGGGCACCACCCCCCGCCGGCTGACCGACCTTATCGGTTCGTTGTGCGACCTGACCTCCGGCAGCGGCGATAAGGGCACGCCCATCGTGCTGGTACAGGGGTATTTTGACAACTATGCGGAATAATGAACTTGTTTTATACGTAATAGAATAAAAACACCCGGCTATCCGCGGATAGCCGGGTGTTTTTTTCGCTCTTTAAATCAGGCAGGAAATGACAGCGGCGCGGTTCACAATGCCTAAAAGCTCCTGGTCCTCGTTCAAAACAGCCAGGGGATACCGGGACTCGGCCAAAATAGGGAGGATGTCGCTGACCATCATGTCCGGGCCCGCAGTGGCGATGTCAGTGATCAGGTGATCGGCGAGTCGGCCGCCGGCGTTTCTGGCCTCAATCGCGGCCTCCAGCGTGATGAGCCCCTTAAAGTGCAGCTTTTCGTCCACCACATAGGCGCTGGGAATTTTGTTGTCACGCATTTCATTCAGCGCGTGTGCGGGGGTCTCCTTGGTGCGGACGAGGCAGGCGGGCGGCGTCATCACGTGACGGACGCTCATGACTTTGGTTTTGTCGGCGCTGTCGATGAAGCGCTGCACATACTCGTCCGCCGGGTGGGCGCTCATGTCTTCTGGGGTGTCGATCTGGATGATCTTGCCGTCCCGCATAATGGCTACCCGGTCGCCCAGCTTGAAGGCCTCATCAATGTCGTGGGTGATGAAAATCACGGTTTTCTCCAGCTTCCGCTGGATGGAGAGCAGCTCGAACTGCATATCCCTGCGTACGAGGGGGTCCAGGGCGGAAAAAGGTTCGTCCATCAAAAGGATTTCCGGGTCGCTCGCCAGCGCCCGGGCGATGCCTACCCGCTGGCGCATGCCGCCGGAGAGGCTCGACACAGGCTGGTTTTCCAGCCCTTTCAGGCCGACCATCTCGGTCATTTTTCGGCCCTTGGCCGCCCGTTCCTCCTTGGACACGCCGCGGACCTCCAGGCCGAAGGCCACGTTGGATAACACGTCCCTGTGGCTCATCAGGCCAAAGCTCTGGAACACCATGGAGATTTTATGGCGCCGGAAATCCAAAAGCTGCTGCTTGTTGAATTCGGCGATGTTTTGATCCTGGTAGAGAATGTCGCCGGTGGTGGGCCGGTTCAACAGGTTGAGGCAGCGGATGATGGTAGACTTGCCCGAGCCGGACAGGCCGATGATGACGAAGATCTCTCCCTTTTTGACCTCGAAATTCACGTCCCAAAGGGCGACGGTAACGCCGGTTTTCTGGTAGACCTCGTCTTTGGTGGCGCCTTCCTTCATCATGCGGGCGGCCTCCGCTTTGTTCATGCCGTAGAGCTTCGAGACGTTTTGCACCCGAAGGATCGTTTGGTTGTCACACATGGTCGATACCTCCTAACGTCCCAAGTCTTTTTTGCCGACCGATTGGGTCAGACGGTCCAAAATGACAGCGATGATAACCACCGCCGTGCCGGAGATGAGGCCGTTGCCCATAAGCGTGCGGTTGACGCTGATGTAAACCTCCATACCGAGGCCGGTGGCGCCGATCATGGAGCAGGTGACCACCATGGACATGGCCATCATCAGCGTCTGGTTGACGCCGGTCATAATGGTCGGCATGGCCTGGGGGATCTGCACCTTCCAAAGGGTTTGGAAATATGTAGCGCCGAAGGCCTGAGCAGCCTCCACCACCTCTTTGTCCACCTGCTGAAGGCCGTGACAGGTTAAGCGGATCATGGGCACCACAGCGTAAATGGTGGTAGCCACCACACCGGGGGCCTTGCCCAAGCCGAAGAAGAGCAGGGCCGGGATCAGGTAGACGAAGACGGGCATGGTCTGCATGGTGTCAAGGATGGGCCGCACAATGCGCTCGGCCCGAGGGCTCCGGGCGATGGCAACCCCCAGGATAAAGCCCAAAATGAGGGAGATGATTACCGAGGCGATGACGATGGACAGCGTCTCGTTCATCAGATCCCACATGCCAAAGGCTCCCACTAGGAAGAGCAGGGCCGCGTAAAGGGCGCCTTTACGTATCTTTTTGGTTGCCCGCCAACCCAGCAGAAAGACAACGATCAGGATGGCCCACCAGGGCACGATGTCGAGCACCCAGTAAATGGCGTTGACCATTCCCCGCAGGCCGGCGGTGACGGCATCAAAAAAGTCCTTGTACCGATTGGCAAAAGCCCGGACGGCAGTGTCAATGGCGGCGGTGTCGATGGGAAAGGAAAAGGGAAATTCTAGAAAACCGTTCAAATGCAGCACCTCTTTTCATTGGATCTGGGGAAAGGGCTTCAAATGGAACGCTCTCCGCCGGGGGAAAGCCACCCGGCGGAGAAGCGCAAAAGCTCGATCAGGCGGCGAGGGCGGCCCTAACGGCATCCGCCTTTTCGGCATCCATCCAGCCGGTCCACAGGTCCTCGTGTTCGGTTAGGAACCACTTGGCAGTCGCCTTCACATCGTCTCCCGTGTCCTGCATATGGGCCAGGGCCTCGGAGGTCAGGGCACTGGAGGTCGTATAGTTTTTGAGAAATTCGCAAAACTCCGGATTGGCTTCGGCAAACTGATTGCTGGCGCCCACAACTACCCGGACCGAGGGGCAGGCGGTCTCGCCCTTTAAAAAGCCCTCTTCGGTGTAGGGCGCGTCCTCCAGCAGCACAAAGTCGTATTTGCCCAAAAGCCAAGTGGGCTCCCAGTAATAGCCGACGATGGGCTCGCCCCGTTCATAGGCGGCAGACAGGGTTGTGACCATGGCGGCCTCGGATCCGGGCCGAAAATAGGTGAAATCCTGATCCAGACCGTAATGGACGTACTTATTGTACATGACGGTGTCAATTTCCCATCCGGGAATGGCGCCGTAGATGCGTCCTCTGCCGGGGTTTTCCTCATCAGGGAAGATGTCTTTGTAGTTTTTTAGGTCCGCCACCGTCTTGAGATCCGGGGCGCTCGCCTCGATTCCTCGCTCGGGATCCCCCTCGATGACATAGCGGGGCACGTAAAGACCCTGCACGTTGTCGTCGAAGTTGACGGACAATTCGGTCAAACTGCCGGCGGCCAAGTCGTCCTCATAGGTGGCCAGGTTGTCGGTCCAAATTTCCATGTGGACGTCCACGTCGCCCCGCTTCAGCCCCTCGTGGAGTACGGTGGTGCTGCCCGGTACTTCGGTCCAATCGTCGTAGCCGAAGGCGGAGGTGGCGATGAAGCCCGCCACAGCGTTGTGGAACATGATGCTATCCCAACCGGCGTTGGCAAAGGAAATGGTCCCCTTACCACCGGAGGACCCGCCGTCCCCGTCGGAAGCGCAGCCTGCCAAGCAGCCGAAAATCAATAGCACGCTGAGCGTGATGGAAAATACTCGTTTCATGCGCATCGCTCCTT
>Ga0079305_1003086_pt1 | contig 12137 bp, 9 predicted proteins | sample LMS_cellobiose_e_FD_79183 | JGI IMG/M metagenome (GOLD analysis project Ga0079305, IMG submission 79183) | Rumen-fistulated moose microbial communities from Alaska, USA - LMS_cellobiose_enrichment | ecosystem: Host-associated > Mammals > Digestive system > Stomach > Rumen fluid ... | reverse complement strand
TGAACGCCGCGTCCTCGGGTACGGTATAGGTGAGGCGATAGGCGCCCGGCAGCACGCCCTTGATAAGGAACGCGCCCGCGTCGTCGGTGACGTCGTAGGAATAGTCCGCCACGGCCCCGCCGTCCTCGCTGCGCAGCGTCACGGTCACGCCCCGGACGCCGCCCTTGCCGCCTTCCAGCGTCACAAAGCCCTCCACCGTGCCGGCCCGGAACACCGCGCCGTTCACGCTGGTCACGGCCTGGCCGGGGGTCAGGGAGATTTTCTCCGTTTCGCCGTAATCGGGGGTCTGGTCAAAAATATGGTTGGCGCCGGCTTCCTGGTCTGCGGCGTAAGGCGCGGCCACGTAAGGATCGTTCAGCAGGAAGCGCACGGCATAATCGCCGGGCAGCAGGGGAGAAAGGGTATAGGCCCCTTCTTTGGTGACGGCGGAGGCGGCAATGCTGCCGTCCTCGGCCACCGCCTGCACCGTAAAGCCGGAAAGCAGCGCATCATCCTCCTGGTACAGCCCCTGATTGACCGGGTCCTCAAAGAGGATGCCGCGGATGGCCGCGGCCTGGGTAACGGCGGCGGAATACAGCGTATCGCCGTCCGCAGCGCCGTCCAGGGTCAGGGTGAATTGCCCGGTGCTTTGGGCGCCGGTGAAGGCAAACAGGCCGCCTTCATCCCCGGACAGCAGGAAGCCGTCGGGCAGCTCCGCTTCCACGAGGGTCTCGCCGCCCCGCAGTGTGGCAAAATGCACGATCCCGTCCGTGCCGGACACCAGCGTTTCCACCTTTTTCCCGCCCTGGGATGCGGTGACGGACGCGCCGGCCAGCCCGGGCTCCCCATCATCCCAAGCGCCGTTGAGGTTCTGATCCTCATACAGCGCAAGGGAAAGGGAAGAGGCGGGCATGGCGCCCACGGCGCCAAGCGTGGTGGTGACGTCCACCTGAACGGAAACGCCCACGCTGCCCTTGGAGGCGGCGGCAGTAATCAGGGAGGTGCCGGGATAGGTGAAAATCATGCCCTCAGGCAGGGAAAATTCCAGCTTGTAGTCCCCGGGCTGCACGCCGGTGAACGAATAATTGCCCGCGGCGTCGGCCTGGGTGGTGCGGGACAGGCCCAGGGAACCGGAGCGCAGGGTGATCACAGCATCAGTGAGCCCCGTTTCATCGTCGTCCCAGGCGCCGTTATAATTCTTGTCGTACCAGGCCTTGCCGGTCAGCGATCCCGTGCGGACCAGACCGATGCCCATGCTGGTGGAATGGCGGGGCTCCAAGGTGAAAGCGTCGGTATAGCCGGTGCAGTCCTCATTGGGATGGAAGCAGTTGAAATATGCGCTGACCTTGCCGCCCATGGGGCCGATAACGAAATGGCCGGGCAGGATGGCCCGTGCGTAATACGTGGCGGGCGATAATTCGCGGAAGACGGCCTGGCCTTCCTTGTTGGTGCTGGCGGCGGCGGCTACGTATTCCACGCCGTTGTAGACGTAAATCAGTTCTACCTGCACGTTGCGCACCACCGGCTCGCTGGACATATGGCCGCCATTCTGGTTCACATCGTCAAAGGCGGTGAACACAGCCGCGCATTCGGTGGAGGTGATGCCGATGTTCTTCGTCAGCGTATTCCCGTCCCTGACGGTGAAAGTGGGGCTGCAGCTGAAACGGCCCTGGGCCGGCAGCGCCTGGCTGTCTTTTCCGTGAAGCGTGAAGCAGAAGCCCTTGGGCAATTCGATGGCCAGGCGGTATTCGCCGTCCGTCAGGTCCCTGAATTCATATTCGCCGGTTTTGGAGGAAACCGCGCTGGCCACGGCGATGGATTTGCCGTCGGTGATTTTTTCCAGCGTTATTTTGACCCCGGCATATCCAGGCTCTCCGCTGTACAGGCCGTCCACGGTTTTGTCCTGCCAGACGATGCCCCGCACGCGGCCGCCCTCCGCCAGGGCGCAGGAAACGCCCAGGGCAGCAAGAAGCGCCGAGAGAAGCACAAGAAACAGCCCGTTCCGAATCAGCTTGCGCATAAGAGTTCCTCCAATTTCTTCGGTTCAAATGGCTGAAAAAAGCCATACTCCATGATAATCCAAACGTGCCTGATTGTCAATCCGATGGATGGGTTTACGGTTGTAAAAACTGTGGGATAAAATGCCAGGCAGCGGAATGCCGGGCGGGATGTATAATTTGATAAAATTTTGGAAAAATTCTTGTATTTTTGCGAAAACATTGTTACAATATAAAAAAACGGAAAAGGAGCGGTTCACATGGGAAAATTCATCATTCGTGAAAAGAACGGCAAATACAGCTTCCGCCTGAAAGCCGGCAACGGCGAAATCATCGCCACCTCCCAGATGTATAAGAGCCTCAAGACCTGCCGGGCCGGCATCAAATCGGTGCGGAACAATGCCGTGGCGGCCAATCTGGAGGATCAGACCAAGGAAGGCTTCCAGGTGCAGAAGCATCCCAAGTTTGAGGTATATATGGATAACGCCGGTGAATTCCGCTTCCGTCTGAAGGCCAAGAACGGCCAGAATATCTGCGCGTCTGAAGGCTATACGGCGCTCAAGAGCTGCCTGAACGGCATTGAATCCGTGCGCAGGAACGCGCCGGATTCCAAAGAAGAAATGGAGGAAAAGGAATAATGAGCGAGAACATCACCAAATACGTGGAGCAGATCGTTTCCAAGCTCACGGGCAACAGCAGCCTTATTTCCCAGTTCACGTCCAATCCCGCCAAGGTGGTGACGGACCTGCTGGGCATCAAGCTGGACGACAACATCCTGCAGAGCGTCATCAAAGCCGTGCAGGGCAAATTGGATTTGGGAGACGTGGCCAAGAACGCCGGCGGCTTCCTGGCGAAAATCAAGAGCTTCCTGGGCCTGGGCAAGAAATAACGCGGAACACGGGCCAAGAAAATGCCGCCCCAAGAAATCGGAGCGGCGTTTTTGCATGCTTATCTGTCCGCGCCCGGGGCATCCTCCGTGCGGCGCCGCAGGGCTTCCACCGGGTGCGGCGCGATTTCAAACCGCGCGTCCGCGCCGCATTTTCGGATCATTTCTTCAATGACACGGCGGGAGGGCGCCGCCAGCGGATGGGGATACAACAGCTTTTGATAGCGGAAATAATCCGCGCCGGGGTGCAGGGCATCCACGGGAACGACCTGATCCCGCAGCAGCGTCATGCCGATGTGCTCCAGCGTATCCCGCACCGCCCCTTTGCTGAGCCCCAAATGCAGCGGTTCCGGCGGGCTGCCCGGCATTGGCAGGTGAAACAGGACGCACAGCGTGGATATACGGGCCCTATCCAGGGCCTGCTGCGCCCGGGAAAACTGTCCCAGAGAAGAATCGCCCTCCTGCAGGGCGCAGGAGGCATGCAGCCAGCTTGCCATCCTGTACAGGCGCATCAGGCACTCCGGCGCGCCTGGATGGGGCAGCAGGCCGGTCAGCGCCGTCAGGTGCTGGCCCGCCGCCAGCGCCATTTCCAGATACAGCCCCCTTGCCAGGGCGTCCGTTTCATCGGCCGCCGCTTCCCGCAGATGCCAAAGGGCCGCCCGGACGGCGGACGTCATTGCCAGCAGCGGGATTTCGGCGGCGCCCCCAGGCGCCGCGGGCGAGAATATGCCGTCATGGGGATGCCGCTGGCAGGCCGTCAGCGGCCTGCCGGGCATGATTTCCGCGCAGCCGCCCAGCCATTTTTCCACATCCGGGCCGTCCCGGAGCACGGTAAGATTGATGAAGCGGTACAGCATATCCAGCCATTCGGGCACCAGGAAAGCAATCAAATGCCGCGCGTCCCCCTCCGGCAGGCGCTGGGCCAGGGCGGCGGATAATTCCAGCCCCAGCATCAGCGCCGCGGCCGTCCGTCCGCCCCCCGGGGGCAGGGCGGATTCCCAGGACGCAAGGGCCAAGGACCGCTCCTCTTCCGCCCGCTTGAGCAGGGCCAGCTCCCGCCGCTTCTGCGCATCCCGGCACGCCGTGAAGGCGTCCAGATACCCATCCGCCGCCGACTGCGCCGCCGCGGACAAAAGCATCAGCCACAGCGCGCCGCAGGGGTTTTCGGACGGCAGCGCGGGGGCGGCGGCCATTTCGTCCAGAGAGAGCAGCCCCTGCTCCGGGGTGGGCGGCATGATACCTTGCTGCACAGCGGGCCCCCTCCTTTACGCGATCCGGTCCAGGGAGAGCTTATCGGCGATCAGCGCGATGAATTCGCCGTTGGTGGGCTTATCGTCGGGCTGGGCGACGCTGCAGCCGAAGGCCCTGTTCAGCGTATCCACCCGCCCGCGGCTCCAGGCCACCTCGATGGCGTGCCGGATGGCGCGCTCCACCTTGCTGGCGGAGGTGTTGAACCGATGGGCGATGGCGGGGTATAATTCCTTGGTGATGCCGTTGATCATGGCGGGGTTTTCCAGCACCAGCTTCACGGCTTCCCGCAGATACTGGTACCCTTTGATGTGGGCGGGAATGCCCATGCCCAGAAACAGGTTGCTCAGCCGGTCATCCAGGGAAAGGGCCTGGGCGTTCAGGGGCCGCACAGAAACGTCCAGGGGCGGATCGCCCTGCATCACGTCATGGATCCTTTCCAGCAGCACGGGCAGCTCCACCGGCTTTATCATGTAATACTTCACGCCCAGGTCCACCGCGCGGCGGATAAAGTCATCCCGCCCCAGGGCCGTGACGGCAATGACGTGGGGACGCTTTTCCATCGGTATGCGCTGCAGGTGATTCAGCACCCCGAAGCCGTCCAGCGACGGCATAATCATGTCCAGCAGCATCACGTCCGCCTGTTTCTCCCGCACCAGCTTCAAGGCATCCATGCCGTTGGCCGCCTCGCCCGCCACAGTGATGTCCTGCTGCTGGCGGAGGTATTGCGTCATGGTTTGCCGAAGTTCCTCATTGTCGTCTGCGATCAGTACCCGGATTGTGCTCATCGGTTTCGCTCCCTTTCGCTCTCATTCTGGGCGGCAGACGCATCCCGCGCAAAGTTCATCAGCATCCGCACCGCCCTATGATGGATTCACTACAATTATAACGAATAGAATGGAAAACACAATATATTAGTAACTAAAAGAATTATTTTCTTTCATTTATGGATTTGAATTACAAAATTCGACAAAACAAAAGACGGGATGCGACACAATACGGCGGCGGATTCGACAGGCGCATGAAGAACGGGTGTTCCTATTATGCCCCATAGCAGACAATATTGCTGCAAATAAAAAAACGTGCCGGGCACGTTTTAGGCCATCATGCGCGCCGGCCCGTCAGTCCGCCAGGGTGATATTGTAGATATACCGGTCGATCATCCGGCGGTTTTTTTCATACAGGCCCTTTTCCTCATACAGCGCCTTGAACTGCTGATACAGCCGCCATTTGATGCGGCAGCTGTGCACGATATGGATCAGGGAGCGGATGGAGGTGCCGCCGGGATTTTTCACGTAATGATACACCGGTTCATCCAGCAGGAAAACGCCGTTGTTCACCCCATGGTAATACTGCATGTTGAACACAAAATCCTCGCCCCATTGGAAAAACGGATCAAAGGAAAGACCCAGCTCCCGGATTACGCGGGTGCGGTACAGCTTGTTCCATAATGCGCTGAAATAGAACGAGCCGGGATACAACATCAGCTTCTCCAGGAATTCCACTTCGTTCAGGGCGCGGCTGCCGTGGACGAGCCCACGGACGGAGCTGGCTTTCCCGATATCAAAAAAGTAATGGGCGATCACCAGCTCCTTATCGCCAATGACGTCCGCCAAGGCCTGGCAGGCGCCGGGGGAGAGATAATCATCGCTGTCGGCAAACATGACGTATTCCCCTGTCACGACGGACAGCGCGGCGTTCCGCGCCAGGGCGGGGCCGCTGTTGCTTTGCGTGATGACCCGCACCCGAGGGTCGCTTTTTTCGATTTCCCGGCAGATTTCCAGGCTGCCGTCCCGGCTGCCGTCATCCACCAGGATCAGTTCCAGGTTACGGTAGGATTGGCTCAGCACGCTGGCGGCCGACGCGGCCACCGTTTTTTTCGCGTTATAGACCGGTATAATCACACTGATACGTCCCATGACGGTTTCAGACGGCTGCATCAGTTTATCCTCCTCAGTCAGCATAGGATCGTCCGGTTGAGGGATATGCGCAGGCGATCCGCATCAATACTCAATGCCCCGGCGGGCGGCCATGCCGCGCGCGTAGGGGTGGCGGCGGCAGAGAATCTGAGAAAAATAGTCCGCCCGCTCCTGCATGGCGGGGGAGGGAGAATGCCCTGTGATGACCACTTCCAGGCCGGAGGGCCTGCCGTCCAGGAAGGTAAGGACCTCGTCCTCCGGGATCAGGCCGCCCTGAACGGCGTCGCAGAGTTCATCCAGGATCAGCACATCGCCGGGATCGGCGATGGCAGAATGGAAAAGCGCCAGGGATTCCCGCGCACAGGCGTCTTTTTCCTCGGGGGTCATCTCCCAAAGGAATTTCAGGGCATCGGGAGCGGGCAGCACGCGCACGTTTTCCAGGCGGCTGATCGCCGCCAGCTCCGCGCTGCGGCCATCCTTCAAAAAACGGGCCAGCGTGACCCGCAGCCCTGCCCCGCTGGCGCGAAGCAAAACCCCCAGGGCGGCGCTGGTTTTTCCCTTTCCATCGCCGCAGTAAAGGTGGATTAGCCCTGTCTGCTCCATCATGCTGCTCCTTGCTGCGGTTGCTGTGGGCACGGCCTGCGTCCGTGATGACCGGCGTTCGTCGGGCGGCCGCCGCCGACGCAGGCCGCCGCGCTTTGACCAGTTATCTCAATTATTATACCACACATCCGAAAAAACGCAAATTTTCCCCGGGTATGCGGCAAAAAAGCGGCGAAGCATTGCTTCGCCGCGCAGGTTTTTGATGCGTCAGGAGCCGTAGGGGAAGTCGCCCTCGTAAAGCACCCGCAGCGTGGCGGGCCCGGCAACGCCGTCCACGAACAGGCCGTTGACGCGCTGGAAGGACTTAACGGCGTTTTCCGTGCCTTCGCCGAAGTATCCGTCGGTGACGCCGGTATAGAAATTCTGTTTTTTCAATTCTTCCTGCATCCGCTGCACGGGCGTGCCGTACATGCCGCGGCGCAGGGTGGCGTATTCGTTGTTGGGCGCCACGGTAACCAGCACGTAAATGTTATCCGGGATGGGCGTGGGGGTGACCCGCGGGGTCGCGGTGGGCTTGCGGGTGGGCGTGGGCCGCGGCGTGGGGGAAGGCGCGTTATAGGCCTTGGCGCCGGAAGCGAAGAGCCTGCTCAGCGTGCCGCTGCCCGCCACGCCGTCCGCGGTCAGGTTATTCTGGCGCTGGAAGGACTTGACGGCGTTGACGGTGCCGGAGCCGAAATCTCCGTCCACATTGCCGCTGTAATAGCCCAGGGCCTTCAGCCGCTGCTGCAGCATGCGCACCGCGTCGCCCTGGTCGCCCTCCCGCAGGGATTTGCCGATGATGGCGGCGGGGGAGGACGCCTTTTTCGCGGAGGAGGAATACAGGGCCTTCAGCGTTTCAGGGCCGGCCACGCCGTCGGCGTAGCTGACGTTGCGCTTCTGGAAGGCGATGACGCCCGCTTCGGTGGCGGCGTCAAATTCCCCGGTGGCGGAGCCGGTGAGATAGCCCAGGGCGATGAGCCGGTTCTGCATCTGCCGCACCTGAGAGCCGGAATTGCCCAGCCGCAGGTAGATATTGGCATAGGAGGGCGTGGCGGTGGGCTTGGGGGTGGGGGTAATGTCGGGCTTGGCCGTCTGCCGGGCGGAAGCCAGCTTGGAGAGCGTTTCGGTGCCCACCTTGCCGTCCACTGTCAGCCCATACTGCTTCTGGAACGCCTTGACGGCCTTTTCGGTGGCCTCGCCGAAATCGCCGTCCACCGATCCCTTCAGGAAGCCCAGATCCTTGAGCTTCTGCTGCACCTGCCGGACCTCCGTCCCCTTGGAGCCCAGCTTCAGGGAGCCCTGGGGCGTGGGGGACGGCGTGGCCGTGGGCGGCGCCGTGACGGAGCCGGCGGTGGCGTTGGCCAGGGGGGTGTTGATGGGGGCGATGGTGGTCCAGTTATTGATGGCCCCGGTGGGCAGGTTGATGACACCGTTGTCCGTGGGGGCGCTGGTGAAGACGGAAACCACCGGCACGTCCGTGGCGGTCTGGGCGGGGACGTCGGTGGGCGGCGCGGTTGCGGGATTGTATTCGGGGAAATTCAGGCTGTCCCCGCCCTGCCGTCCGGTGGAGATATCCTCGGGCGCGACATAGCAGCCGCTGAGCACCAGCGACAGGATCGCCAGCATCGCGATCAGGGCGGCGATCATCAGACGGCGTTGTTTCATGTTACATCCTTCCTTCCAATTGGGTGCTTCTTCTTTCAAAGCTCCTCTATAAAATAGACGGAAAACAAGCAAAAATTGTTCCGCGAAGATGGAAATAATCTGTCAAAGCCTGTCGCTTCCGGCGTAATGCCAGGTTTGAAATCCCAGATGGGCGGCGGAAGCAACGTTCGCTGCCGCATCGTCGATGAACAGCGTCCGCTCCGGCGAAAGCCCATAGCGGGCGGTCAGCAGCCGGAAAATGGCGGGGTCTGGCTTTGCAAGCCTTTCCCTGGCGGATACCACCGCGCCGTCCAGGGCCATGAGGCGGGGGAAGCGGCTGCAGGTCAGGGAAAAGGAAGGCTCGGGGTAATTGGTGAGGGCGTAGAGGCGCTTACCCATCCCGTGCAATTCGTCAATCAGGCCATACAGGGGAAGGGGCGCCATGGTTGCGGGAAAATGGGCCAGGAGATACAGCGGCCATTCCCACGCGTCGGCAATGCCGGCGCATTGGGCGATTTCGCGGGCGACTTCCTCATTGCTTTGAACACCCAAATCAAACTTGCCCCACAGATGCCCATCCAGGAACATGGCGCGCATCAGCGCATCCCGATGCGCTTCCGGCAGCAGCGCGGATACCTTTTCCGCGTCGAAGGTCAGCAGCACATTGCCCACATCGAATACGATGGCTTCCGCATTCCGCAGCCGTTCATCCATCTGAGATACCTCCACAAATATATCATAACATAAAACAAGCGTGAATACAATCATTTTCCGCTCGACGATATTCCACAAAAGCGGGAATTTTTTTTCAAGTTTTGCTTGACAAACGCGTTGAACGTGATAAAATATAGACGAAGGTCAAAGAAAGTCAGCTTTCCGGCCTTTGAAAAGCATCTGACCCCAAGAGGGAGGAGATACAATGAGCAACAGCAAATTCACGCAAAAGACCATGGAAGCCATCCAGAGCGCCCAGCGCATCGCGGGGGAGCGGGGCCACCAGCAATTGGAGCAGGCCCACCTTCTTTCCGCGCTGATTGAAGCGCCGGAGGGACTGATTCCCCAGCTTCTCACCAGAATGGGCGTGAGCCTGGACACACTTCGGCAGGAAGCGGAAAAAACGCTGCAAAGGCTGCCCCAGGTGCGCGGGTTGAGCCGGGAGGAGGGAAAGGCGTATATTTCCGCCGATGTGGATAAGGCCCTTCGCGCCGCGGAAACCGAAGCGGAGCGGATGAAGGACGAATACATTTCGGTGGAGCATCTGTTCCTGGCGCTGATCAAGACCGCGGATCGGGACCTGGCGCCTGTTTTCCGCCGCCTGAACATTACGGAAGCGGCGTTCCTGCAATCGCTTTCCGCCGTACGCGGGGCCGCCCGCGTGACCAGCGACAACCCGGAGGAAACCTACGACGCCTTGGCCAAATACGGCAGCGACCTGGTGGATATGGCACGAAAGGGCAAGCTGGACCCCGTCATCGGCCGTGACAGCGAAATCCGGGATGTGATCCGCATCCTGAGCCGGAAAAGCAAGAACAACCCCGTCCTCATCGGTGAGCCGGGCGTGGGCAAAACGGCCATCGCCGAGGGGCTGGCCCTGCGGATCGTACGGGGCGACGTGCCGGACAGCCTGAAAGAGCGCACCATCTTTTCCCTGGATATGGGCGCCCTGATCGCCGGGGCAAAATTCCGGGGCGAGTTTGAGGAGCGGCTCAAGGCCGTGCTGGCGGAAATCAAAAAGAGCGAAGGCAAGATCATCCTCTTTATTGATGAACTGCATAACATCGTGGGCGCCGGCAAGGCCGAAGGCAGCATGGATGCGGGCAACCTCTTAAAGCCCATGCTGGCCCGGGGCGAACTGCACTGCATCGGCGCCACCACCCTGGACGAATACCGGAAATACGTGGAAAAAGACGCGGCGCTGGAGCGTCGGTTCCAGCCGGTGATGGTGAACGAGCCCACGGTGGAGGATACCATTTCCATCCTGCGGGGCCTGAAGGAACGCTATGAAGTGTTCCACGGCGTCAAGATTCAGGACGCCGCGCTCATCGCCGCTGCCACCCTTTCCAACCGCTATATCACCGATCGGTTCCTGCCCGACAAGGCCATCGACCTGGTAGACGAGGCCTGCGCCATGATCCGCACGGAAATGGATTCCATGCCCGCTGAAATGGATGAGATCCGCCGCCACATCATGCAGCTTGAAATCGAGGAGGCGGCGCTGAAAAAGGAAACCGATCAGCTGTCCCAGGAGCGGCTCGCCATGCTGCGCAGGGAGCTGTCCGAGAAGCGGGACCAGTTCAACGAAATGCAGTCCCGCTGGGAAAATGAAAAGAACGAAATCGGCAAAGTGCAGCAATTGCGCGAGGAAATCGAGCGCGTCAACGCCGAAATTGAAAAGGCACAGCGCCAGTATGACCTGACCCGGGCTGCTGAACTGCAGTATGGCCAGCTTCCAAAGCTCAAAGAGCAATTGGCCGCCGCCGAAAAGGAAAACCCCGCCGGGGAAGCGACGCTGCTGAGGGATAAGGTAACGGAAGAGGAAATCGCCCGCATCGTGGCCCGCTGGACGGGCATCCCCGTGAGCAAGCTGATGGAGGGCGAAAGGGAAAAGCTGCTTCGGCTGCCGGATGTGCTGCACAGGCGCGTCATCGGCCAGGACGAGGCCGTGTCCCTGGTCAGCGAAGCCATCCTGCGTTCCCGTGCGGGCGTGGCGGACGAAAACCGGCCCATCGGCTCCTTCCTGTTCCTGGGGCCCACGGGCGTGGGCAAAACGGAGCTTGCCAAGGCCCTGGCCGAGGCGCTGTTTGACGATGAACGCAACCTGGTGCGCATCGACATGACCGAATACATGGAAAAATTCTCCGTCTCCCGCTTGATCGGCGCCCCTCCGGGATACGTGGGCTATGAGGAGGGCGGCCAGCTCACCGAGGCGGTGCGGCGGCATCCCTACGCCGTGGTGCTCTTTGACGAAATGGAAAAGGCGCACCCGGATGTGTTCAATATCCTTCTGCAGATCCTGGATGACGGCCGTGTTACCGACAGCCAGGGAAGGACCGTGGATTTCCGCAACACCATTCTGATGATGACCAGCAACCTGGGCTCTTCCCAGATTCTGGACGGCATCGACGATGACGGCAATCTGTCCCAAAGCGCCAAGGATGCGGTGCGCGGCCTGCTGCGCAGCGCCTTCCGGCCCGAATTCTTGAACCGGATCGATGATACGGTCATGTTTACGCCGCTGAACAAGGCGCAGGTGAGGTCCATTGTGGATTTGCAGCTGAACCGGCTGCTCAGCCGCCTCAGGGAAAAGCAATTGGGACTGCGCCTCACCGACGCGGCCATGGACCGCCTGATGGATTTGGGCTACGATCCCGTCTACGGCGCACGGCCCATGAAACGGGTGCTGCAAAGCAAAGTGGAGACCCTGGTGGCCCGCAAGCTCATTGCCGGGGATATCCTGCCGGGGCAGACCATCGTGGTGGATGCCGCGGAAAACGGCGATTTCTTCGCCAATGCGGAAGCATAAATTCTGCACAAAAAAGGGAGGAGGCAGGAAGCCTCCTCTCAGACTATCTACAAACCCCCCGGGATAGTATGAAAGGGCCCGCTGGCCCTTTCATCAACAATCCGCAGGACCGGGTTTGCCGGTCCGAGGGCCGTATCCCGCCGCCGCCTGTGGCGGATGAAGGCGGGAGAAGGCCCAATGAGGCACAGAGCGGAGCAGCCTGCGCTTGCGCAGGCTGCTCTGCGACAATGCCGAATTGCGAGGTTCGGTCCTTGACCGCTTCCGCTATCAATTTCCGGCCGTAATATGAGTAATTCCGGGCAATTTTGCCCGGAATTGCCATATTACAGGAAATTGATGTTCCCATCGAAAGGCTGCTT
>Ga0079305_1003084_pt1 | contig 12155 bp, 5 predicted proteins | sample LMS_cellobiose_e_FD_79183 | JGI IMG/M metagenome (GOLD analysis project Ga0079305, IMG submission 79183) | Rumen-fistulated moose microbial communities from Alaska, USA - LMS_cellobiose_enrichment | ecosystem: Host-associated > Mammals > Digestive system > Stomach > Rumen fluid ... | reverse complement strand
GTCCGCAGTACCTTGACCATTTGATGGTTCACATTGAATTCGCAACGACCAGAGTTATCGCCGATTTTCATATCCCAGAAACCAAAGAGATGTCCCATGGAGTCAGGGGCGAGCTGAACTTCAACACAGACGGGCAGAAACATACCGGTGTTTCCATGAGCCCGGAGAAAGATGCCACTGTTGGAGGTATTGTTGAGATCCGGATAGCGATATTCCACTTTCAAAACGAAATTGGTGTATTCGTTTTTGGTTCCAAGCCAGCCGAAAGGATTGCCCGTAACTTTCAGAACACCGTCGCCGGCCAGTGAAAAAACATCTGTTTTGGCGGCGTTGTCGCTCAGGAAATAATCAAAATCGTCCAGTGTTTTACCATGAAACAGGCTGATTGGTTCCGCCGCCTGAAGGAGAGATACAAATCCGGAAAACAGTAAAAACAGACCGGAAAAAAGAATACTGGAATAATGTCGCATAAATTTCTCCTCAGATTTCAATAAAGGAAGGTGGGAATATACAAAATTGGTAATATTGATTGTATTTGAGTGATATTTCAATGTCAAATAAAAAACAGTGTTGTCACAAAATTAACGGGGATTTTAATGCCGTGATGACGGAGCAGGGGAATTTACTTGTCGGCAGAACCGGCAAAGGAAACGCGACTTAACCAGATGGCATTGTTGGAACCGTGTGCCATGCAGTCGGAAACGCCGGGTTCGCCGCCGCCCCGCGGAGACTGCATCCATTCGGAAACAACCACCCAGCTTTCGTTGTCTGAAATCTCCGTGACACCGAAATTGCCAAGTCTCGCCCCGCGTTCCGGGACGACAATCTGTTCCGTTGACTGAATCAGGGTCAGCGTTTCCGGACAGACCTGCGCTATGAAAAGGGGCGCCCGATTCCGAAAAACATGCTGATTGGTTTCCGTTTTACGGGTGTAAACGAGCCATAATTTTCCGCCGCATTTCAACCAGTGCTGCTGGGTGTTCGCGTTACCGATAGGGACCTGGTTTTCCTTCCAGCGCCATGGAACAGGTTCGGTGAAATGCAGTCCGTCATCACTTTGCGCCACATAGCCTTGGCGGTCGTTTCGCAGAGTAAGATAAAATTTGCCGTTGAATTCAGTAAGGGACGGTTCGCCAAGGCCCCGCGGAACATTAAGCCTGAGCGGAGTTCCTTCTTCCAGATAACGGAGCTTTTGACCGTCAAAGGAGCAATGGGCGACAATCACCTGGCTGCAACCGGGCGTTTCGTCACAGGGAGTGTAAAACGGAATAAGAATAGTGCCGTCCTTCAGGTCCAGCCGTTGAACACAGCCTGCCCCGCCGCGATAAAGGGGGCTTGTTTTTGGAACCTCCAGGAGGGCCAGATCGCTCCAGGTATGTGTTGCCGCGTCATAAACGGAGTACCAGAGACAGGAAGGAACCAATCCCTCCGAGTCGACAACAGGTTCCGGCCGCCAGGAGGAAATTTTATTCTTTTCATAGTGGGCGAGATGACCGGTCAGCAGAATTTTCTGACTGGCTTCGTGCCATGCCGGCGTTCCGTCACAGGGGCAGATTTCTATCCCTTCGGCAGGCGATTCCCGATCCAGTCCGGGCTGTTTTTCCAACGGGCTCCAGCTTATTCCGTTGTCGGAACTGTAAGCGGAATGAATGGCGTAAAAGACGTCGCTTCCGCTCAACAGAAGTTTTTGGGTTGTCAGAACCGCCTCTCCATTGGGGATTTTCGCGGCACGGGCATGAACCCAGCAAGTTTCCCGGTCGAATCCCTCCGTGATGATGCCCGGCATAATGACAAGTTCGGAATCAGAGGACGGGGACGGCGGCGGATAATCGCTCGGAAGCTCGTTAAAGGTATAAAACGCGAGGTCAAGTTCGTTCGCTTTTTGAAGAATTTTTTCAAGTATGTCACAATGAATAAAATGAGACGTTCCTTCTGTCGCGATGTTATGGGCGTAAAGTGTCAGGATTTCCGACCGGTCACGGACCCGTTCCAATGCCGGAAAGAGTTCCTGTTCCAAAAAGGTCTCGTCCGCCATGTCGCAACCTTTGCCGACCAAGGTAAACCGCCGGGCGATTTGGTCAAGAGGCGTGAAAAACAGGTCACTTTCGGCCAGGTTTTTGCCGTCAGGGATCGAGGCTCCGCTTCGGGCGTGTCGATACAGTGTCGACAGAACCGCGTCGGTTTGCTCATTGTGCTGGCTCATTGGGTAGGCGAAGGAACAGGGGGTGATTCCAAAACGTTTTAATGTTTCGTGAGCAGGATAAATTTCGTCGTTCAGGAAAGTGGTTTCTCCGTGTTCGTTGATATAATCAACCGATTTAACATGACGGGTTCCGTGAGATCCAACCGCGAAACCGGCGTCAATCAGCGTTTTGAGATTGGCAATATCGGTTTCCGTAAGATTTTGAGGGGCATTGATGAAAAATGTCGCTTTGGCATTATATTTTTTGAAAAGATCAAGAAAACGAATCCAGTTTTTGATATTATGTGAGTCGTCAAATGTCAGAATAATGCCGGGATGTGTCAGCGTTTTTCGGAAGGGGGTTTCCGTTGACGGTGTCGGAAATTGCCGAACCGGTTCCGAAACGCTTTGATCCGGGACCGGCTCCTGGGATAAAAGTTCCGGTATCATTCCGAAGAATAGTAAAAAAACAAAGTAAACGATATAAGATGTCATTTGATTCATCCTGTTTCGATGAAACGATAAACGATAGAATCCGGATGCCATTATCATACGCTGACCCTTTGTCACCCCTGGTTTTTGCCGGGTTATTTGAAGTGTCGGATTTAAATGGCCGCTTCAAAAAATGAAGAAGCCTCCATTAAAACGCTGATAATCCCTTGTTGATAAAATTCAGAAAACAACGGTTTACCGGATAATATTATCGCAAATTTTCTGATGAGATTCAACGGGCTGTTTTGATAAACCGACGGGAAGACAGATTATCTTGAAAGAATACAGATGATCTTTTAACGGATGACGGAAGACCGATCAAAAACAAAAGGAACGAAAAGTGTTGAAAAAAGAAAATCAACGCCCAAAAAGGAGGAACATTGATGCCTCTCCGGAAATCAGGGGGGGTGGCCGCCCAAAAGGAACGGAAAACAGAACGCCTCAATAATTCTTAAATTTTTATACCGTAAAACAAAGCGGTTTGCCGTCCGGACGTTGTATAATCAGGATTGTAATTAAAATAAAAAAGGTACCGCAGACAACAAAAAAACCGTTGTACGGTCAGATTTCACGAAATTTCAACGGAATACGGTGAAAATCTGAGGGTAAAACGGTTTTCGCATAAATTCCCGGATTTCAGCGAATGTTTCCCTAAAAATTGAACCTTGACAGGCGAAATGAGAAAATAACTGAAATCCCACAGGAAATCTGTCAGTTGGCAAAGTGGGCAAACGCTTTGTTCGCTTCCGCCATACGATGAACGTTTTCACGTTTTGTGTAAGCGACGCCTTCCTTATTATAAGCGGCGATCAGTTCGGCAGCCAGCTTTTGAGCGGTGGGGGCCCCTTTCTTATCGCGGACAGCGCCGAGAATCCAGCGGATACAGAGGGACTGGGCCCGGTTGGCACGAACCGGCATCGGAACCTGATAGGAAGCACCGCCCACCCGTTTGGATCGAACTTCAATACTCGGCTTGACATTTTCCAACGCCTGCTGGAAAACCTCAAGAGGTTCAACGTCAGAAATTTTGGTCTTGATAACATCCAGCGCGTCATAAAAAACTTTCAACGCAACTGTTTTTTTGCCGTCAAACATCAGGCAGTTCACAAATTTGCTGACGAGAATGGAATTGTAGACGGGATCTCCCTTTAACTGTTTTTTACTCGATGTAATTCGACCCATTTTATATTTTCCTGATTTAATTTTTTTGTGTCCTGACCCGATTCCGGAATCCTCTGATCGCGAAGCCGGGACAGAACCGGAGCTGTAATTCAATGACCGGGCAGCGATTGGTTTTATGACTGCCGCAATTTAAATAGTAAATACCTGTTCCCGTTGTCCGGGATTTTTCTGACAGATGGAATCGAGAAATTTTCAGAACCGGAAGGAGCGACAGAAAAGAAACGCGCCGTTAATCACTTGGAAATTGGGCAACGTTACTCCATCACCTTTCACGGTAACGAAACTGGACAAAAAACAGGGTTTTCGTCCGGACTTCACGTTTTACAGGCCGGATTCAACGCGAACAGAAAACTTTAATTTATTCCGTTGTTATCCGGACTCCTGTTTCCATTTAATAAAATTCGTCAGAAAAAACAGAAAGTCAAGGTTGAAAAAGGTCGGGCCGCTTTCAAAATAACGACCGCTTTTTCATGTTTCTTTACAAAACGGACTGCGCCAATGTGGCGGGAAACACACCGTTAAACGGATATTTCCCGATTACGGACGGAGTCCTGACGGGGAAGGTTTTCCCGAATAAGCAATCACTACTTTTTCTTGCCTTTAGCCGGGGCAGCGTTTTTCTTCGCACCGTACCGACTGCGGGCCTGACGACGACCGTCAACGCCCGTTGCGTCCAGTGTTCCACGAACGACCTGATAACGAACACCCGGAAGATCACGAACACGACCGCCTCGAACGAGAACGATGGAGTGTTCCTGAAGTTTGTGACTTTCGCCGGGAATATAGACCGTTACCTCTTTCCCGTTGGAAAGACGAACACGGGTGATTTTCCGGAGTGCGGAGTTAGGTTTCTTCGGCTGCATTGTTCGGACCAGAAGACAAACACCTCGTTTCTGAGCGCATCCTTCCAGAACCGGGGTCTTAGTGTTACTTCGCTGCTGTTTTCTGTTTTTACGAACCAATTGATTGATTGTTGGCATGGAAGAATCCCAATTCTTTTAACTTTTGATAAACCTCTGTTTTTTACAACTTCGTTTTCATGAACATCTTTTGGGAAACGCTCTCTTCACATGAGAAACGCTCTTTTCACGAAAACGGATTTTCTGCGTGTGCAAACGGGAAAGCGCAAAAGCGCGGGAACCCATCTGACGTTTTGACGAACTGTTTAAAATGTATAATTTAACAGAAAAATGTTATCTGTCAATGGCTCCCGGGACGATTCGCGGAAAACGGGCATCTCCGATAAATCCGCGGAAAAAATTTCCGTTTTCCCATCGGCATCGTCTTCTGTTCTCCCCGCTTTTTATTACCCGGGAATATCAAAGCCCGAAACAAACAACATTGCCCGAAACCCTGGTTATCCGGAATGAAAAAGCCGCGACCTGACTGTTCAATACAAACAGAGGACGGAAAGTCCTCCGCTTTGCAATTTACTGATCAGAGGCGTCGCCTGACTGATCCGGAACGGAACCAAAACCGGGGATGTCGTCAATTTCGTCGCTGACTGGCGCGAAAGAAGCGATATTTTCTTCCGCTGCCGTGTATCCGCCCGTCAGATTACGCGCCGGTTCCGGATCATTCGGAACATCGTTTAAAAGCGGGAAATTTTGGGTGTCGTCGGCAAAATTCTGTTGTTTGGAAAGTTCCGCAACCGCTTCCGGGCGATACCGCCACTGGGACTGCTGATACTTCCGGAATCCGGTTCCCGCGGGAATCAGACGACCTAAAATAACGTTTTCCTTCAGACCGACCAAATGGTCAACCTTATAGGCAAGCGCTGATTCGGTAAGGACTTTGGTCGTTTCCTGGAAACTTGCCGCGGAAATAAAGCTGGAGCTCTGGACCGCCGCTTTCGTAATACCGAGAAGCTGAGTGACTGCCGTTGCCCGGGTTGGTTTTACTCCAATCGCGGGTTTTTCGCCCTCAGATTCAAATTTCAGGTTCTTCGACTCAAAAATGTCTTTCGGAACAATTTCGTCGACAATGAAGTCCGTGCCGCCCGGATCCTGAATTTTGACACAGTTGGACAACTCACGGTTCTTCTGACGGAACACAAATTTATCAACGACCTCTCCATCCAGAAGACCGGAATCGCCGCCGGACTCAATTTTCACCTTGCGCAACATTTGGGCAACGATAATTTCAATATGCTTATCGTTGATCGACACCTTCTGACTTCGGTACAGTGTTTGAACCTCGTCCGTGAGATACTTCTGAACGGCTTCCTCGCCGGAAATATGTAAAATATCATGCGGCGTCAGAAGACCGTCCGTAAGCGGCTGGCCTGCCTTGACTTCATCGTCTGTAAAAACGCGGATATGTTTTCCCTGAGGGACTTCATGATGACGTTCGACGACAGTGCCGTTTTCAGACGTTTTACGGACAACAATCACTTTTTTGCCATGATATTTTTTGTCCAGAATTTCAACGGTTCCGTCGATTTCCGCGAGAATGGCCGGATCTTTCGGTTTTCGGGCCTCAAAAATTTCCGTAACCCGCGGAAGACCGCTCGTAATATCCTGTGTACCACTGACCCCCTGAGGAACTTTGGCGAGAATCGTACCTCGCTCAATAACCTGACCGTCATCAACTTCGATCTGGGTCTTGCTGGTCAACGGATAGTTTTCGTTATTTTTCGTACCGTCCAGACTCTTAATATTGATGAAGAGCTGACGATCCCCTTTCAAATCGACGACGGTCCGCAAATACTGACCGGTGGTCATATCGTAAGTACTTTGTACCGTGTCACCGTCAATGACATTGGTAAACTGCACAATACCGTTCGATTTGGCGATCAGAAGTTTGCTGTGAGGATCAATGGTGCACAGTGTTGTGCCGACCTCAACCCGCTGACCTTCCTCCACAACAATCACGGAACCTTCGGAAACCGGGTAAGTTTCCCGGGCCTGACCACGATTATTACAGATATCGATACCGCCATCCGGATTGCACGACAGAACAAGTTTACCGCCGGCGGCCGGATTATCAATCACTTCGATTTTATTGAATCGGATAATACCGGCGTATTTGGTTTTGGTCTCACTTTCCTCCGCGTCGTGTGCGGCGGTTCCCCCGATGTGGAAGGTACGCATGGTCAACTGTGTACCCGGCTCGCCGATACTTTGCGCGGCAATGATCCCAACCGCCATTCCTTCTTCAACCAGTTTGCTGGTTGCCAGATCCATTCCATAACAGAGAGCACAGACGCCGAGTTCCGCTTCACACGTCATCGGACTTCGAACCTGAATCTTCTCAATACCAAGTTCCTCAATCTTGTGGGCAATGTCCGCCGTAATCAACTCATTTTCACGAACGATCACCTCATCGGTTACCGGATTCGTAATATTAACCCGGGAAACACGTCCCAGAATGGATTCGGACAGACCGATTTTTCGATCTCCCTGATACGTAACCTCCTTCATAATTCCCGTTGTGGTTCCGCAGTCGTGACAGGTCACGACAACGTTCTGCGCCACATCGGCAAGTTTTCGGGTTAAATATCCGGAGTCCGCCGTCTTCAACGCGGTATCAGCCAGTCCTTTTCGGGCGCCGTGGGTCGAACTGAAGTATTCAAGCACATTCAGCCCTTCACGGAAATTCGCTTTTACCGGGGTCTCAATAATTTTACCGTTCGGTTTGGCCATCAAACCACGGATACCGGCAAGCTGACGAATCTGTTCCTCACCGCCTCGCGCGCCTGAGTGCGCCATCAGGAAAATCGGGTTGACATATCCGTTATCCCGGGTATCGTTCTTGAGTTCCTCCATCATTTTGCTGGTGATTTCAGTACGGACATGAGTCCAGACATCAAGAATCTTGTTGTAACGCTCATCCGCGCTTAACTGGCCGTTGTCATACTGATCCTGAATCTTTTTGACCTCTTTATCGCCTTCCTCAATAATCTTCTTTTTGGAAAGCGGCGTAATCAGGTCGTCTGTTGCGAAGGAAAGACCGCTCTTGGTACTTTCCATAAAACCGATTCGCATCATGTTATCCAGCAGCTCAATCGTCGCACGGCGGCCAAGGTAATGGTGACAGTCGCTGATGACGGTCGCCAGTTCCTTCGATTGAAGCGGAATGTTGTAAAAGGGCATTCCTTCTGACAGAATTTCATTGAAAATGATACGGCCGGGCGTCGTTTCAAAGACCATTCCCTCCCGAAGGGATTCGTCTGTTTTGAGCCAGCGGCCTTTTGGCATTCGGACGAAAATTTTTGCCTGAAGATGAACTTTACCCAGTGCATGAGCGTAAAGGACTTCCTCTTTGGATGAAAAACGCATTCCCTCGCCCTTCATCCCCGGAAGCTCCATCGTTATATAATAGCAGCCCATAACAACGTCCTGTGACGGACTGATAATCGGTTTGCCGTTTGCCGGACTGAAAATATTGTTCGTCGACAGCATCAGGGTATGAGCCTCAACCTGGGCTTCCAGCGACAGTGGAAGATGAACGGCCATCTGGTCACCGTCGAAGTCGGCGTTAAAACCTTTACAGACAAGCGGATGGAGTTTAATGGCGTTTCCTTCGATCAATATCGGCTCAAACGCCTGAATTCCCATTCGGTGAAGCGTCGGAGCACGGTTCAGTAAAACCGGATGATTCTGAATCACTTCCTCCAGAATATCCCAAACTTCCTCATCCTTACGCTCAAGCATTTTTTTGGCGCTCTTGATAGTGTCCGCGTGCTGAAGCTCCTTGAGACGACGGATAATGAACGGCTGATAAAGTTCCAGCGCGATCTTCTTCGGCAGGCCGCATTGGTGTAAATGAAGGTTTGGACCGACAACGATAACACTTCGCGCGGAGTAGTCAACCCGTTTGCCAAGCAGGTTTTCCCGGAATCGTCCCTGTTTTCCCTTGATCATATCAGTCAGGGATTTCAAAGGACGGTTGCTCGAACCAAGAACAGGTCGTTTACAACGCATGTTGTCAAACAGCGCGTCCACCGACTGCTGAAGCATTCGTTTTTCATTCCGGATAATGACTTCCGGGGCGTTTAAATCAACCAGTTTCTTCAACCGGTTGTTACGGTTGATGATCCGACGGTAAAGGTCGTTCAGGTCACTGGTCGCGAAGGTTCCCGATTCCAGCAAGACCAATGGCCGGAGATCCGGCGGAATGACCGGAATAACATCCAGAACCATCCAGGCAGGATTGTTTTCATTCTTGCAGTTCATCAATGATTCAACGAGCTTCAGACGATTGACAAGGTCCTTTTTTTTCTGTTTCGATTTGACATCCTGAAGCTCCTGACGCAACTGCTTGGACAACTCGACAACATTCAGCTGGAGTAACAGACTGCGAATGGCTTCGGCCCCCATTTCCGCCTTGAACTGGTCGCCGTAATCTTCCCGGTTTTTACGGTATTCGTCTTCGGAAAGGAGTGTACCGACTTTAAGCGGGGTACTCCCGGCGTCGGTGACGACATAATCCTGAAAATAAATCACTTTTTCCAGACTTGTCGCCTTCATGGCAAGAAGCGTCGCCAGCCGGCTGGACGCCGCCTTAAAGAACCAGATATGAACAACCGGCGCAGCAAGCTCTATATGCCCCATCCGTTTACGGCGAACCCGGCTGTGGGTGATTTTTACCCCGCACCGATCGCAGGTCATTCCTTTATATTTCATTCCGCGGTATTTGCCGCAGGAACATTCCCAATCCTTTTCAGGACCAAAAATCTTTTCACAAAACAGACCGTCTTTTTCCGGTTTATAAGTTCGATAATTGATGGTTTCGGGCTTCTTAACCTCCCCTTTCGACTCTTCTCGAATCTTTTTCGGGTTGGCAAGGCTGATTTTAACCGCGTTAAAATCATTGATCCGGTCGTAAGTTCCATCGCCACTACTCACCGCAGACACTCCTCATTTTGATTGAATGTTATCAATATATCTGATTGTTGACCAACGCTCTTTCCGGGGGCAGGCTCCGGAATAACCACGGAACCATTTTATTTGATCAAAAAACAGCTGTGTATCTCTTTATTGGGATTCCCGATTCCCGTGTATTACAACATGCCGGTAAAATATGGAATATGCTGTCAGAAAAATGACCAACAAAAGGAACCGGGATTAAATCAAAATTCCATTCCGGCTATCATCCGTTTTCCCCCTCTTTCGATACGATCCGGAGAAATTTTCGGATGATTTGATAAATTATTAACGGTTCTGCTTCCTCTTTTTACTCCATCCGTAGATTTTTGACGTTTGTATTTCTTCTGGCCCTTTCCGGCCTTTCGTCCACTGAGACAAAAGACCGCGTCATGTATAAAACAGGAGGGCAGGGAGGACAGTAAAATTCAGCAGCGGAACAACAAACCTGAACGGTCAGTTAAAACATTTCATTGGAAAACAAAGGTTTTTTCCCCTGTGACGGTACAAGATCCATGTCAATCGCAAGTCCTTTAATTTCGTTGACCAGAACGTCAAAACTGGCCGGCGTCCCGGCTTCCAGGGTATTTTCTCCTTTGACCATCGACTCATAAATCTTCGTTCGCCCCTCAACGTCATCGCTCTTAACGGTTAAAAGTTCCTGAAGGGTATAGGCGGCGCCATAAGCTTCCAGAGCCCAGACTTCCATTTCTCCAAACCGCTGCCCCCCAAACCGGGCCTTACCACCCAGCGGTTGTTGCGTAATAAGCGAATAAGGTCCGGTACTTCGGGCATGAACTTTGTCGTCAACAAGGTGATGCAATTTCAGCATGTAAATATAACCGACCGTTGTATCCTGACCAAATGGTTCGCCCGTTCGACCGTCAAAAAGACGAACTTTACCGTTACGCGGAAGCCCGGCGCGTTCCAGCTCGTTGTTAATCTGTTCTTCCGTGGCTCCGTCAAAGACCGGCGTCACCGCGTTATAACCGAGTTTAGCCGCCGCCCAGCCGAGATGGGTTTCCAAAATCTGACCGACATTCATACGGGAGGGGACGCCCAACGGATTCAACATGATCTGAATGGGGGTTCCGTCGGCAAGGAACGGCATGTCTTCTTTCGGAAGAATTCGGGCAATAACGCCTTTATTCCCGTGCCGACCAGCCATTTTGTCACCCACGGAAATAACCCGTTTGGACGCGATGTAAATCTTGACCATTTGCAGGACACCGCGTTTGAGCTGATCGCCGCACTGCATGGAGTTTCTGGCTCGATCTTTCGCGTCGATCGCATCTTCCACCCGATGTTTCTCGCTGACGTAAATCTTCAGAAGCTCGTCATATTTTTTAGTCTTTTGAATCCCAAGCTGCTCACACATCCGTTCAAATGAATAGGTCTTGGCCTTTTCCGCGACGTACCGTGGGTCTTTTTCCTGAACCAGCGCTTCTCCGTCCTCATCGGTAATGGTTTGACCAAGAACAGCTTCCATTTTATCGATCATGGCGCCGAAAACCTGCGTGATATTCTTGTTACCTTCTTCTTCAACCCGGGCAAGTTCCGCGTCAAATTCCCGTCGTTCCGCTTCCGAAAGACTGTTCCGGCTGCAAAAACGATGAGCCCCGATAACAATTCCCTCCACTCCGGACGGGACTTCAAGCGATTCATTCTTGACATCTTCACCGGCCCGGCCAAAAATAGCGTGCAGCAGTTTTTCCTCCGGCGTCAGCTCTGTTTTGCTCTTTGGCGACACCTTTCCAACCAGAATATCACCTGGACGAACGTAAGTTCCAATCCGGATGATACCGTTTTCATCGAGATCCTTCAGGGCACGATCCCCGACGTTCGGAATATCACGGGTAAATTCTTCGCGACCCAGTTTAGTATCGCGGATTTCAGAATCCAGGACGTCGATATGCAACGACGTGTAAGTGTCATTCTGAACCAGTTCCTCACTGATGATAATAGCGTCTTCATAGTTGTAACCATCCCAGACCATGAAGGCAACAAGGACATTTCGGCCAAGAGACAGGACCCCCCGGTCTGTACTGGCTCCGTCCGCAATGACGTCGCCTGCCTCAACATGCTGACCCGGCATAACAATCGGTTTTTGATTCTGACAGGTTCGTTCGTTCAGTCCGGCGAATTTGCGCAGATAGTAGGTGTCTTCGTTATCAATGATGATTTTCAGAGCGTCGGCGTAAGTGACCGTGCCGCTCCGTCTCGCACGGACCAGAAGACTGGAGTTAATGGCCGCAGCTCGTTCCAGACCTGTCCCGACAATCGGCATTTCCGACTGGAGAAGGGGAACCGCCTGTCGCTGCATGTTGGAACCCATCAAGGCCCGGTTGGCATCGTCATGTTCCAGGAAGGGAATCAATCCCGCGGAAACACCGATCATCTGTTCCGGTGAAACATCGATATATTCAACCTGG
>Ga0079305_1003083_pt1 | contig 12157 bp, 9 predicted proteins | sample LMS_cellobiose_e_FD_79183 | JGI IMG/M metagenome (GOLD analysis project Ga0079305, IMG submission 79183) | Rumen-fistulated moose microbial communities from Alaska, USA - LMS_cellobiose_enrichment | ecosystem: Host-associated > Mammals > Digestive system > Stomach > Rumen fluid ... | reverse complement strand
CGCTTTTTTCCATTATATCACAGAGCCGCCGCCCGATTCAAGCGCCGCGAAAAGGAAAAGGTCCGGGCCCTTTCGGGTCCGGACCGGATGTTTCGGCTCGCCGTCACTCGATGGCGATCTTTTTGGGCTCCTTTTTGGCCTCCTCGATCTTCGGGAGCGTGACGTTCAGGATGCCGTTGGTGTAGGAGGCGGCGATCTTCTCGGTGTCGATGCCGGTCACGTCGAAGCTCCTGCTGTAAGAGCCGAAGCGGCGCTCGCGTCTGATGAAGTTGTCCTTCTTCTCCTCGCTCTCGGCCTTGTGCTCGGCGTTGATGGTGAGGTAGTCGCCGTCGAGGTCAAGCGAGATCTCGTCCTTCTCATAGCCCGGCAGCTCCGCCTGGAGCAGGTAGCTGTCCCCGTTGTCTATGATGTCGGTCTTGAAGCCGCCCGCCTGCGGGTAATCCCCGAAGAAGCTCTTCTCAAAATCGTTCCAGAAGTTTTCCATATTCCTGCGGCTGCGGGACAAAGGCATAAGTTCGAACATACTGATGACCTCCATTCAATTTTCGTATATGATGTTCGTGTCTGACTTTCTTCTCGTACCCTCTCTTCTGAGTACGCTTTTATTATATCCGCGATTTTCGGAAATATCTTGACGATTTTGTTGCCTGATTGTAAATTTTAGCACTCACTATCTTTGAGTGCTAATTCACTTGTGAACTATTTTTCGCCTTGACAAATCCGCCCTTTGCCTATACTATTATATATATCACATCTCACATCTGCGGAGGACACCGCCATGACAGAGCTCATATTCCGTCCGCTGCGGCAGGACGACGAGGAGGGCGTCAGGGATTTCTTCTCCCGCCTCGGCGATAGCGGCAGCGCATTCTTCAACCATGGACGCGGCAACGAGCGCCGCACGATGGGATTTTTTGAGAACGGCAAGCCGGATCACCGCTTCTTCGTCTCCTGCATACCCGGCGACCCGACTCCGGCAGGGCTTTGCTTCATCTGGGACGTGGATTCGTCCGTCCCGTGGCTTGGCATCGCCGTGCGGGAGGACTGCCGCGGCATGCACGTCGGCAGCTTCACCCTCGACCGGCTGATATCATATGTGCGGGAGCGCGGCTGCGGCGGCCTGCTGCTGACCACCGCGCAGACCAACTTCCCCGCCCAGCGTCTTTACGAGAGCCGCGGCTTTGAGCGGCTCGGGGTCTATCACGACGGCGAATACGTCTATATCAGGCGATTCCCGGCGCCGAACATTTGAAAGGAGCGTGTCTCAATGCCTGTATGTACACAACAGCTTGACGGCCTTCTCGGCGGAGGCAGCATCCTCCAGCCGACCAACCGCAGCCACACGCAGATGATGTCCTATATCGTGCTCTCGCCCGCCGGAAGGCTGATCGTTATCGACGGCGGCAACGAAAAGGGCGACGCCGATTTCCTGCGCTCCGAGCTGCTGCGGTTCGGCGGGCACGTCGACGCATGGTTCATCACCCACGGCCACGACGACCACTTCGGTGCGCTGATGCGCCTGCTCGAGGAGGGTCTCGGCGGCATCTCCGTGGACAGCTTCTATTTCAGCTTCCCGGAGCCGGAGTGGTTCCGCTCGATCGAGGGCGACGTCACATACGGGCGGCTGCTGCGCTTTTATGCGGCGCTCGCGCTGCGCGGCGTCTCGCCGGAACCGCTCGCGCTCGACGAAGTGTTCGACTTCGGCGGGCTGACCGTCCGCGTGCTCAACGATCCGCGCCTCTTCGGCGGCTATCACACCGTCAACGATTCCTCCGTCTGTCTGCGCTTCGATTTTCCCGCCTGCCCCGTGCTCTTCACCGGCGACCTGAACGTGGAGGCGCAGGCCGATCTGCTCGGCGGCGGGAACCGCGGGCTGCTGCGCTGCCCCGTCGTGCAGATGGCGCACCACGGACAGAGCGGCGCGGACAGAGACTTTTACGCCGCAGTCTCGCCCTCCGTCTGCCTCTGGCCCACGCCGGACTGGCTCTGGGTCAACGACAGAGGCGGCGGCCCCGGCTCCGGCCCGTGGACGACCCTTGAAACGCGCCGCTGGGCCGACGAGCTCGGCGTAAAATACAACATGGTCGGTGCCTTCGGAGATGTTCGTTTGTCCTGAAACCGGACGCCCTTGATGCAAAAGCAAAGCTGAGACGGTTCCCGCCTCAGCTTTTTTTGCGCCCGTCAGATCAGCTCCCGCAGGCTCTTCAGCGTGTCGAGCGCCTCACTCTGCAGCACTATCGCCTTTTCCAGCAAGGAACGCGCGTCGCTCTGCGGGCGCCAGCCGTTGAAGCCGCCCTCCTTTATTATGGCCGGATAGTCTTTGTAGCTGATATCAAGATCGACGTTGCCGTTTATGCCCGCGATCCTGCCTGTGCAGCTGTACTGCCACATCGCATAGTCGCCCTGATACGTCGGAGAGCTCGCCCACTGCGCCAGCCATACGTCATAAGGCAGACGCGACATATCAAGATAGTTGCGCAGGAACTCCTTATAGGAATAGATCCCTACGTAGTATCCCTCACGGCTCATCCTTCCGCAGAAGGTCTCCACGATCTGCGTCAGCAGCTCCCGCCCCAGCGATATCTGGGCGCTGTCCTCGATATCGAACCATATCGGATACTCCGGCTTCAGCCCCTTTATCGCGTTCAGCATATACTCCGCCTCTCGCTCCGCGCCGGAGAGCCGCATGCTGTATGAGTAGTGGTATATCCCGTAGGGTATGCCGTACCTCTCACAGCCCTCCACGTTTTTATAAAAGCATCTGTCGATCTGCTTTGAAGCGTCGTCGTTCCAGCCGTAGCTCGATCTTATTATCGCAAAGCCCGCCTCGCCCGATTCCTTCACCGCTCCCCAGTCTATCTCGCCCTGGGCGAACGAGACGTCGATCCCCTTTATCTCCATACGCATCCCTCCGTCCCATGGTATGCGTCCGGCGCCACATGCGTCACGGAAGGCGCTTGCAATACCGCAGGCCGGCCGGCTCCGCCCCCTGCGGGGGCGGTCGGGAGCAAAGCTCCCGATGCCGCCGAACGGCGGCAAGCCGGCCTTCCCGAGGATACGCAGGCGCCGTTGGGGGCGGAGGGCGCCGGACTCGATTCCCCCTTGACGCATCGGCGCGTGACGCTTATAATATAGTGGAAGGTCAGGGCAGCCCACAGATCGGGCTGACCGAATAAACAGAAAAGGAGCAATGACTGAAGCATGGAAAACATGAAAAACGCGCGGCCGGTATCCGCCGCAGACCTCTCCTCCTTTGAGAACGCCTATCACAGCAAGCGCTATTACAGCGCAATGACCCACTCCGTCTCCAAGACGAGCGTCGCGGACGCGGCCTTCTGCCCGGAGAACGCCTACCGCATGCGCCGGGTCTATTCGATAGATATCCCGACGATGCCGGTGACCAACCAGAAGGCGAGCGGACGCTGCTGGCTGTTCGCCGCACTCAACGTAATGCGCGAGATCATCGGCAAAAGATATAACCTGGAGCAGTTCGAGCTCTCGCAGAACTACATCGCCTTCTGGGACAAATTCGAGAAGATCAACTACTATCTCGAAAGCGTCATCGACACGGCGGCGCTGGATTCCGACGACCGCACCGTCTCTTGGATCGTCTCCACCGGCATACAGGACGGCGGCCAGTGGGACATGATGGCGGCGCTTGTGAGGAAATACGGCCTCGTCTCCAAGGACGCGATGCCCGAGACCTTCCAGAGCAGCAACACCGGCGCGATGAACGCGATGCTCAATACCAAGCTGCGCGCCTATGCCGCCTCGCTGCGCTCAATGATCCGCTCCGGCGCAGGCAAGGACGCCGTGAACGCCGAGAAGGACCGCATCCTCGCCGAGATGTACCGCATACTCTGCATCTGCTTCGGCGAGCCCCCGAAGACCTTCGACTTTGAGTGCAAGAACAAGGACACCCTGGAATATACCGTCGTCCGCGGCCTGACTCCGCACGAGTTCTACGAAAAATACATCGGCGGCATCCTCGATGATTACGTCAGCATCATCAACGCCCCCACCGCCGACAAGCCCTTCGGGAAGACCTATACCGTCAAGTATCTCGGCAACGTCGTCGAAGGCGCGCCGATACTCTATTTGAACGTCGAGATGAACGAGCTGATCGACCTCGTCGTGAAGCAGCTCAAGGATAGAGAGGTCGTCTGGTTCGGCAGCGACGTCGGCAAATTCGGTGACCGCAAGGAGGGTGTCTGGGACGACCTCTCCTACGACTACGGCGCCGCGTTCGATATGGAATACCGCATCTCCAAGGAGGACGCCCTGGACTACCGCGACAGCTGCATGAACCACGCAATGGTCATCACCGGCGTCAACCTCGACGCGCAGGATAAACCCACCCGCTGGAAGATCGAGAACAGCTGGGGCGACGCCAACGGCGACGAGGGCTACTATATGATGAGCGACACCTGGTTCGAGCGCTACGTCTATCAGGCCGTCGTCAACAAGAAGTACCTCTCCGCCGAACAGCTCAAGCTGCTCGAGCAGAAGCCCATCGAGCTCAATCCGTGGGATCCCATGGGCTCGCTGGCCGACTGAGAGCCTCACACAAACGTATAAGCAACGCATCCGCCGTCTCCCGGAACGCCCGGGAGGCGGCGCTTCCTTTTTGCCTGAAAAACCGCCGGAACAGCCGCCTGTCCGCCCTTCCCCGCCCCTTTGTTTTTGCAATTTTTGCACCGCAAAAATTGCAGCGTACCCCCTCGCTTTTTCGGGGAGGAAACGACGCTGCAAATCCTGTCAGTGCACATGCAAATTTTTCATGTTCAAACAGCGGCAAAGATGTGGTAATATTTAAGCGTACGATATGTCAATTCGTCCAAAAAAAGAAAAATACAGCACGTTTTAAGGGGCCATGACGATGAAAAAAGACAAGCAAACCAACATTTCAGCCGGTGCGGACGGGTCTGCCGCCGCTCCCAGAAGGCACCCCTTCATCAAATACATCAGCAATTATTATCAGATATACCTGCTGATGCTGCCGGCGGTCATCTTCATCTTCATCTTCTGCTATTATCCGATGTACGGCGCGCAGATCGCCTTCCGCGACTATAAGTTCAAGCTGGGCATCTGGGGCAGCGAGTGGGTCGGCCTGAAGCACTTCATCCGCTTCGTCACCGGCGCGAACTTCTGGCAGCTTTTCCGCAACACGCTGCTGCTCAGTCTTTATTCGCTGGTGGCGGGCTTCCCCGTCCCGATAATCCTCGCCTTCCTGCTCAACGAGATGCGCTCGCAGGCCTTCAAGCGCACCGTGCAGATGCTCACATATATCCCGCACTTCATGTCCACCGTTTCGGTCTGCGGTCTGATCCTGCTGTTCCTCAAGCGCGACACCGGCATAATCAACCAGGTCATCACGCTGCTGGGCGGCGAGGCAAAGGACTTCATCTCCGACCCCAAGGCGTTCCGGACGATCTACGTCCTCTCGGGCGTGTGGCAGGGCGCCGGCTGGGGCAGCATCATCTATCTCGCGGCGCTCTCCGGCGTAGATTCGCAGATCATCGAGGCGGCGCGCATCGACGGCGCCAACCGCATCCAGAAGATACTCTACATCGACTTCCCGTCGATACTCCCGACGATAATCATCCTGCTGATACTCAACTGCGGCTCCATCCTCAGCGTCGGCAGCGACAAGGTGCTGCTCCTGCAGAACCCGCTGAACATGGACACCTCCGACGTCATCAGCACCTATGTCTACCGCATCGGCATCCTCGACGCACAGTACAGCTTCACCACGGCGATAGGGCTTTTCAACTCGATAATCAACGTCATCATGCTCACCATCGTCAACACCGTGGCCGGCAAGCTCGGCGACACCTCCCTGTGGTGACGCGGCGCCCGAAAAATCAGCGGAAAGGACTTTACATATGGAACACGCGATAAACGCTCACGCAAAGGTCAGAGAATCCCGCTTCGACAGGGTGTTCGACGCGGTGAACGCCGTGATAATGGCGCTGATCGTCATCATCATGCTCTATCCCCTTTATTACACCGTCATCGTCTCCTTCAGCGATCCCTATCTGATGCTCCGCGGCGAGATATTCCTCTATATCAAGGGCTTCACGCTGGATTCATATGAATATATGGTCAGGGAGAAGTCCATCTGGACGGGCTATTACAACTCCATCCTCAACACCGCGATCGGCACCGTATACGCTCTGGCCGTCACCATCCCCTGCGCCTATGCGATGTCCCGCAAGGGCATCAAGGGCAAGGGCGCGATAATGGGCTATTTCGTCTTCACGATGTATTTCGGCGGCGGCCTCATCCCATCCTACATCCTCATCCGTCAGCTCCACCTGCTCAACACCCGCTGGGCGCTGATAATCCCGGCGGCGATGAGCGTCTACAACATGATAATCGCCCGGACGTTCTATCAGTCCAACATCCCGGACGAGCTCTATGAGGCCGCGAAGATCGACGGCGCCAGCGAGTTCCGCATCTTCTTCAGCGTGGTGCTGCCGCTCTCAGGAGCCATCATCGCCGTCATCGCGCTGTATCTCGCCGTCGGCCACTGGAACTCCTATTTCAACGCCCTCATCTACATCGACGATCGCAAGCTCTATCCTCTGCAGATGGTGCTGCGCGCGATACTCGTCCAAAGCCAGCAGCTCCAGAACATCGACCCCAACTCCGTCACGCCGGATGAGCTCGTCGAGATGATGCGCAAGCAGATGCTCGCCACCACGATGAAGTACGCGCTCATCATCATCGCCAGCCTGCCGATGCTCATGATATATCCCTTCGTGCAGAAGCACTTCGTCAAGGGCGTCATGATCGGAGCTCTGAAAGGCTGACACGCATTTGCGTCTTCGCCGCAAAAGCGTGGGCAAATCCAAGCTCCGCTTCGATTTGCCGCTGATACAAGCCCCAGGCACTTTCACCTCTTATACAAATAAGGCGATTGCATTGAGAGTGCTGCTCCCAACCCCAACACACATGCGGCCAACGGCACAAATTCGTGGGCAAATCCAAGCTCCGCTTCGATTTGCCGCTGATACAAGCCCCAGGCACTTTCACCTCTTATACAAATAAGGCGATTACATTGAGTTCGCCGCTTCCAACCCCAACACACATGCGGCCAACGGCACAAATTCGTGGGCAAATCCAAGCTCCGCTTCGATTTGCCGCTTGTACCGGACTCAAGGCGCTCTCACCTCATATGTTATCAGGCACTTCGACGCCCGGCGGGTCATCCGGGCGCACCCAAAACCGGTTGCGATTCGCGCACGCGTTTGCGTGTTATGCCTTGCGCGTTTGCGCGATGAGTGATAAAATATTTTTTACAGGAGGCAATACCATGGCAATGAAAAAGATCCTTTGCGCGCTGCTGGCGGTCCTGATGATCGTCGGTGCGTTCGCTGCCTGCACCTCCGGCGGAGGAAGCTCCTCTCAGGAGAGCAAGCCTGCCGAGAGCAGCAGCAAGGCCGAGGACAAGAGCAGCAGCTCCAAGGCTGAAGAGAGTCAGCCGGAGGAGACCTCGCTCCTCAACCTCGATTCCATGTTCCCCGTGACCAACGAGCCGGTCGAGCTCTCGATACTCGTCCGCCTCACCACCGACTCCGCCGAGCCGGACGACATCTGGTTCTGGCAGTACTACGAGCGCAAGACCAACGTCAAGTGGGATTTCACCACCGTGCTCGACAGCGCGTGGGATGAGCGCAAGCCCGTCATGATGGCCACCGGCGATTATCCCGGCGTCATCTTCATTTCGGACGCGTTCACCAACACCGAGGTCTACAACAACGGCAAGGAGGGCATCTTCCTCCCGCTCAACGACCTGATCGACAACTATTCCACCAACCTCAAGCAGCGCTTCGAGGAGTTCCCCGCGGCCAAGTCGGTCATGACCTGCCCGGACGGCAACATCTACGCGCTGTATAAGATCGCCCCGACCTACCTCGGCAGCCCGGCAGCGGCGCTCAACGTCGAATGGCTGGAGGAGACCGGACTTGCGATGCCCACCACCCTCGATGAGTTCTACGAGGTCATGAAGGCCTTCAAGGACCTCGGCGACGTCAACGGCGACGGCCTTCCCAATGAATACGCTTGGGGCGGCGTGTGGACCAGCGCCGCAAGAAGCTTCCTTCTCGATGCAATAGGCCTGCTCTCCAACGGCAGCATCAAAAACGGTATCGCCATCAAGGACAACGAGGCTGTCTACTTCCCGATGGACGAGGACTATCTCAAGTATCTCACCTACGCCAACAAGCTCTATTCCGAAGGCCTGATCGATCCCGACTGCTTCACCATGACCGACGAGGAAATGGTCGCGAAGGGCCAGCTCGGCACCATGGGCTTCATGGGCGCTCAGGCCCGCTATTACACCGCTGAGGGCGGCTGGGAGGCCTATCACTATCCCATCCCGCTGGTGGAGAACAAGGGCGACACCCCGATCATCTTCAAGAGCTCCTATGTTTCCAGCCCGAGCTTCTACATCACCGACAACTGCGATCAGCCGGAGGTCGCCTTCCGCTGGATCGACATCTTCTACGACGCCTATGAATCCGTCCATGCCGGCTACGGCCCCTGCCGTGACGAGGCCGACGAGATGCTCGGCTGGGAAGACAGCTACTGCGGCTGGACCGCCGTGGAAAAGCCCAACGAGAACATGATCTGGACCACCGGCGATCCCGGCACCCCGACCTACAAGACCCTCTCCTTCACCGACCATGAGGGCAATCAGTTCCGTCCCGCCGATATGAGCACCGTTCAGCTCCGCAACATGTATATGCTGCCCTGGGCCTCCGCTTATATCTTCATGATGGGCGACGAGTGGTTCTACGGCCAGATGGGCTGGGCCATCACCGCTTATGAGAACAGCCTGAACGGCACCACCGAGGCTATCTGGAGAAAGACCTTCTACGAGAACGCCTCCCAGTATCAGCAGCTCGGCTTCCCGTCCGTCTACTTCTTCTCCGATGAGGACAACGACTGGATCGCCGAAAATCTGACCATCATCACCGACTACGCCACCGCCGAAGAGGCGAAGTTCATCACCGGCGCGCGTCCGCTCTCCGAGTTCGACGCTTACGTCGATCAGCTCAAGGCGCTCGGCGCAGAGAAGTATCAGAGCATCCTGCATGATTACTACGAGACCTACAAGGCCAACAGCTAAGCGCTGACAACAGTTCTTCATAGTTTTGCGCCCGGCAGAGGGACGAGCTTCTCGCCCCTCTGCTTCGGCGTATATAAACGCACCCCCGATCCGACAGCTTCGAGGTGTCTTCATGAAAATCAAAGAGCGTCTAAAAAACAGAGGCTTTCTCATCAAGATGGCGTCCACCTTCCTGGCCGCCTCTCTGATACCTCTGTTCTTTTTCGGATATATCTTCGTGCGTCATGCCTACGACGACGTCATCGCCCAGAATGAGAAGTATTACGCCGAGGTCGCCGCCAACATGAACAAGAGCTTCCACGAGCAGCTCAACAGCATGCGCATGTGCGCCGCCAAGATCGACTACGACCGCAAGATCATTCGCTCCACTGTGGAGCGCCACCCCTATAACTCCATCACCGCGATCGATGAGCTGCAGTCCTACGCCAACATGGTCACCTCCGCCTCCGAGGTGTCCCTGCACTTCACCGGCGCGGACTATGTGCTCTCCTCCCTCGGCAAATACGGCTACGACTTCTTCCTGTCGAAATATTTCAAAAGAGATCCTGAGCTCTCCCGGCGCTTCGAGACGCTGCTCTCCGAAGGTCAGACCGAAAAAATGACTATAATCTCCGAATTCGGATCGAATAACTATCAGAGCGCCGCGCTGCTGGTGCTCATCCCCATCCGCGACTACGCGACGGTGATCTTCTCCATCACCAACAACTCCTTCGACCGCCAGTTCCTCGGCTCGCTCAGCCGCGACAACTACCATCTGATGATGTTCGGCTCCGATTCCTCCGTGCTCTACGACAACAGCGGCGCCGCCTACGAGCTGCTCGAGGCCGAGAACTTCCCGCAGTTCCTGCAAAACGGTCCGGATCCCTCCTTCAGCTTCCGCTCCGGCGGCGTGGACTACCGCGCCTATAAGAGCCGCGACAACGACAGCGGCATCACCTTCGTCGTCTCCGTCACCGAGGACGAGGTCACCCAGTCCCGCAGCGCCTTTTACGTTTATCTCGGCCGCGTCCTGCTCTGGACCGGCGTGATCTTCCTCGCGCTGTTCGCCGCGGTGGTCTATGTCAACTATAACCCCGTGCGCCGCATCAGCGACCTTGTGCGAAAAAGCGGCGCCGCGCCTGTCCCCGGCGAGCCGGACGGCTCCCGTGACGAGCTCAACTCCATCAAGTTTGCGCTCATGCAGTTCCAGCGTGAGAACGACACGATGTCCCGCACCATCTCGGAACAGAACGACGTGATGGCCGACTTTGTGCTGATGAACCTCGTCGACGGGCGCAAGCTGCCCGAGCAGGAGCTCAGCGACGCGGTGAGCGCCCTCGGTTCCCCGCCCTACTGCATGGCGGCGGCCGCCCTGGGCGGCATGGACCACAACGAGCGCGGCCGTCTCGAGCGGGAGATCAGCTCCCGCCTCGGCGTGAACATCTATATCGCCCGCCTGCTGCACGAGAGCTACACCTTCTTCCTTTGCAGCGGCGTCAGCACCCAGACCGTCGAGCGCCGTCACTTTGCCCTTGCGCTGCAGAGCTGCCTTGCGCAGTGCGCGGACTGCGGAGACTGCACCGTCGGGCTCGGCGTCTCGGTGGAATCGCTCGGCAGCATCCGCACCTCCTATCTCGGCGCGCTCTCCGCACTGGAATCCGACCGCGGCAGCGGCGTCGTGCTCTACGAGGAGATGATAACCTCCTTCGGCGGCGTGGATGAGAAATATTCCGAGGCCGTGCTCAAGTTCCTGCAGTACGTCCGCCAGGGCGACCGCTCCGGCGCGCTGCAGCAGCTCGACAGCATCGGCGGCTACATCCTCTCGCACTCCTCCTTCATCATCGAGAAGTATCTCTGCTTCGGGCTCGTCGGGGACTATCTCAAGCTGCTCTCCAAGCTCGGCTTCTCCCCCGACGGTGAGGAGGTCAACTCGCTGCTCGCCTTCAACAACACCTCCGAGCTCTTCAACCGGCTCGCGGCCTCAGTCAACCGCGTCTGCGAGCAGATCTCCGACAGCAAGGAGCAGCGCAAGCAGAACTTTGCCCGTGATATCGTCGCCTTCGTCGACGAGAACTTCACCGACCCCGACATGAGCCTCATCAAACTCTCGGACAAGTTCGGCCTCTCCATCTACGCCCTCTCCCGCATCTTCAAGGAGCACACCGGCATCGGCTACAAGGAATACGTCACCGGCAAGCGCATTGAGTTCAGCAAGCAGCTGCTGCTCAACACCACCGACAGCATCTCCGATATCGCGGCGCGCTCCGGCTTCATCGATTCCTCCAGCTTCTCCCGCATGTTCAAGAACAACTGCGGCGTCTCCCCCAACAAATTCCGCGAATGACCGGCAGCGCCCGCGGAGCTATGATCCGACGGCGCTCCTCCCGTTCCCGCAAGATCATCCGTCAGGACGGTATGCTTATGCGCATGCCGTCTTTTTTTGCCCGTCGGCGCCTTCTCGCCTCAAGCCCGGCCGTGCCCCGGCCTTCGGCCGGGCGCCGGAGCCGTCTGCGACGGCTCCGGAGGCTGCGCTGCGCGCAGCTCACGGCCTCCCGACGCATCCCGTCGGCTCCCGGCAAAAAAATCAAAATTTTTTTCAAAAACCTGTTGACAAACGCACGCGGCCGCGCTATAATAATACCAACCTACTCGGTTGGTAGTATAAACCCCTCAAACAATAACAGGCGGTGAAACAATGGACTACTTTGAAAAGCTCGTCAGAGAAAACTTCAGATACGGACGAATGCGCCGCTGTCGTCACCTGTTTTGAACATGCGGCAGCAAAAAATATCTGAAAGGAAAATGAAAAATGAGCGCAAATAATTATAGATTCGAAACACTTCAGGTGCACGTGGGGCAGGAGACCCCCGACCCCGCCACCGACGCCCGCGCGGTGCCCATCTACGCCACCACTTCGTACGTATTCAAGGATTCGGCGCAAGCCGCCGGCCGCTTCGGACTCACCGAGGGCGGCAACATCTACACCAGACTGATGAACCCCACCTCCGACGTGTTCGAGAAGCGCATCGCGGCGCTTGAGGG
>Ga0079305_1003082_pt1 | contig 12161 bp, 9 predicted proteins | sample LMS_cellobiose_e_FD_79183 | JGI IMG/M metagenome (GOLD analysis project Ga0079305, IMG submission 79183) | Rumen-fistulated moose microbial communities from Alaska, USA - LMS_cellobiose_enrichment | ecosystem: Host-associated > Mammals > Digestive system > Stomach > Rumen fluid ... | reverse complement strand
TTCTTAACTGTCCGATTCTGTCGTCCTAATCAGGGAAGTATTTTTATATCAGCTGAAATTTAAATATGATGAAAGAAGAAACATTAAGCCCGGCAACTCCCGTTTTTCAAACAGTGATTACTGTTTTACCGACCGACGCCGACGAATTCGAACACGCGAACAATACGCGGTATATTCACTGGATGCAGCAAGTTGCCATTGAACATTCCACCGCTCTCGGCTGGGATGCCCAACGATATCAGGAAAACCGGACCATGTGGGCTGTCCGACGGCACATTGTCGACTATATTCACCCTGTCTATCCCGGGGAAAAAATGCTTGCGGAAACCTGGGTCACGGAAATGAAAAATGTCAGCTGTATCAGAAAATACCGATTCACCCGCGAAAAGGACGGTCTGTTGATCGCCAAAGCGGAAACCTGCTGGGCTTACATTTCTCTGGATACCGGAAAACCGGTTCGCGTGCCGGAAGACATAAAAAAACTTTTTGCACCCCCCGCTTTAGAAAAATAAATTCAGTCGGAATAACATCAAAAGCCGAAACAATTCATTTTGATTTATTAACAATCAGATATTGATTTGTTTCCGTTGGTTAAATTGCCTTAAAACGACCGACTGAGGATTTCAGGCATGAATCCGGCCTTAAATTCTGAATTCCCGGTTGTCCGTCGCTGTCAAAATCCGGGCTTTTCCATCGGCGCCGTTTTCAGGACTGCCAATGGAAAAGTTCGGACAAACAGGAACAAAATCATGTTTTTTCGTCGGTCAGAAGTTCCCGGGCTGTCTGAACGTCAGTGATAAGATGTGTCCAGAGCCGCAGATTCTCATTTTGCAGAAGCGGTCGCAACGCTTTCGTTTTCAAGCTGCCGCACTCCCCGCAAGGACCGCCAATCAATACAATATGCTTTCCCTGCTGACGGGCAAACTGAACCATTTCCTCCAGTTCAAACAGAGCAACGGCCCGAACAGGACAAACTTCTTTCAGGGGGCCCTCTTTGGAATAGGGACGAAACTGAACGTCTCCGACCCATCCGACCTCTTTCATTCGGTGGATGACGTCGTCCTGAATTAACCCCTCGGTCATCAGATAGGACAAATACTGCCCCAGCAGACCATGTTCATGTTCCGCGTCCGCCAGAGACGTCACAATAATGTCAATCTCATTTTTACGCTCGAAACAACGGCGCAATCCCGGATTTGATTTGATTTTTTCATACTCATCCTTATGAATCACCGTTTCTGAAAAAAGTGCGACGTACTGAACATTAACTTGCGTTTCATGGAAATAGCTGAAATAAGTCGTCGGCACTTTATGGGGCTCATCAATAAAAAAACCTCCGGATGAAATAGCGTGAAGAACCAGAGAAGGGGGCATTTCTCCGAAATTGCTCCGATTGGCAAGCCGTTTTGCAACCAGCATGCTCGCGTATCCGGCCCCCATTCCAAGATGTACCTGAATATTATTCGGATCCTTCCCCTCCAGAACAGCCTGTTTTCTCTTTTCTTCCGCAACCTGATCAATTAAAGCGATAATCTGATCTGCCGCCACGGATGTTACTGAAAGCGATGCCGACGTTCCTTTGACATTAACAATCGAAATCTGTCCGCTATAATCTTCCAGATGAAAATGTTCCATCAGTTTTTTTTGTAAAATATTTTCGACCGGGGGTTGGAGCCGGATAAAATTTCGTCGCAACGCCTCCCAGAAAAGAGGATAGATTTTTTCCCGTGTCAGATCGGTTCGACCATATTTCTTTTTTAACCATTCCGCAACGGCCGCCGCCGCACCTTTCCGCTCACGCTCCGTATTCATTGAATCGCCATCGGAGCAAGATTCTCCCAACTGAGACAAAAAATGGTCACATACCGAAAAAATCAGTTCGTCATTTTCCTGAGATGGATGCCAGCGTCCTGTTTTATTCTTCACCATACTAAAACTCCTTCGCTGTCAGTCACAAGGTCACAGTTATTTAACAAGATATCGCTGTTGTTTTTATAAACGAAAAAAACCAATAAGACGAAAACGGCAAACAACCGGTCTTCATTCCATTCGTTTCCATTATATCCAAAAATTTCCAAAATAATAGTTTATTTCCCTTCCGACCGGATGATTTTTAAAATTACCCATACTTGACTTTATTTTTTAACTTTATTCTTTACCGAAAACAACCGTTTCCGGATAAAATTTAATTAAAAAATCTCACTGTTTTTCTGATTCATTCCCCGTTGTCTAAATTTCCTATCCTTATTCAAATTTCCCGGATAAAATTTTATCCGATACTCCTTCCAATAAAAATATCATTCAAAAGGACCGGAAAACCCCCTGTCTGATTCATTGGAATCAGAGTCCGCGCATTCCCGTTTCACTTGATCCGTATAAAAAACAAGGCGTTTTATTCCTTCGGTTTCATCTGAAATAAATTCAAAAATTCTCTATTTCCCTATTGAATAAAAATCGATATAATACCAAAAATTTAACATTGTTTTTGGTACACGGATTGATATTTTGTTTAACAGAAAAACAAAAATTATAACAACATAAATATTATAAAATGAGGAATTTTACTGGTTCTGAATACAAACCGACAGCGTTTGCCGCCATTGTCTGGAGTATCTTACTCCTGACAACAGGGTGTGCCGGTTATCAAATGGGTAATGCAACCCTGTACAACAACCGGATAAAAACGGTGTTTGTCCCCATGGTACAGGCGGATACTTACCGCGCCGGACTTGGAGAACGTCTGACCGAAGCGGTTTGCAAGCGAATCACCGAGCGAACGCCCTTTGAGTTGGCAAGCGCTTCCGAAGCCGACAGTGAACTCTCCATCAGACTCGTTGCCGAAAATCAAACGGTTTCCGCGCTGAACAAATACAATGATACCCGTCAAAAGAACTTAAACTGGACTGTTGTTGCTGTTTGGAAGGATCGACAAAACAATGTTTTAGCGGAATCCGACCCAATTCCCATCAATCAGAAGGAGGGTGTTATTCTGAATTCACAAAGCTATCTTGTCGCGGAAACAGGACAATCAACGGCAACCGCGCAGCAGGATTTAATTGATCAGATCGCGGATCAAATTGTCGGATTGATGGAAAATCCCTGGTGACCTCCGGACTATCGATTCTTTCGCGTTTTTAAAGCGGAACCTGTCTGGAACGGGTTGTGTCATTATATATTTTCAACATATATTTTCAGCCGGTCCGTTTTCATCAATAACGGTTTTATCTTTCGGGGTGGGACGATAATAAAACAGAAATGGCAGTAAAAACAAAATCATAAAATCAGGTACGGATACTCCGCCGGATAAAAAAATAAACAACTGCCGGGATTTCCCGGTTTTCACAAACCGGAATCAAAGAAGTCCGGGTAAATTATCATCTCTCATCATTGTTTTTATTTATCAGATAATCAAAAGGAGCGAAACTGAAATGACCGGTTTAATTCCGTCGCATTTACATATTCCCTTTAAATATTGGCGTTTGTTCCATTCAAAAAAGATTTTGAGCGTTCTTCTGACTGTCACGATATTGTTGTGCGCCAGCCAGATTCGAGCTCAGGGGAATCGTAATAATCCGGCGCGTAATCGGCCCCGTGATCGTTCCACCCCCCAGCGGCAGATTCCATCGACAAACGGTCGGCCTCAGTCCAAAGTACCGACACCATCGGCGTTACCATCCCAGCGTCTGGCAGCTCAGGGGCAGGTTCAAAAAGGGACATCGCAAACCTCCTGCAAGCTTCAGTCCTCTCATGTCGTCGGTTCGACAGATATTGTCGAGATCAGCGTTGAAGGATCCGGAAGCGTTCAGAACACCGGAGTACTGGACGTTGAGGAGGCCAATATTGAAATGGTTGCCGGTTTCCGTTATGAGGAACGCTGGACACAGTATTCCACCACTCCGGGAGCAACCTTACAAACCGTCCGAGAGTACGAACAGGCAGGCATGAAACGTAAAAGCGGGGGAACATCGGTTCGCCCGCTTCTGGATGCCTCGCGTAAAAATATCACTACCCAGTTCGACGGTAAAAAACTGACGTTATATTCGCCGGCCGGTCCTCTGAAAAATGACCAGTATCTTTTATTGAGCGAAATGCCGGGCAATTCGATTCTGCTCGATTATTTCCTTCCCAACAAGACGGTAAAATTAGGTGAGGAATGGCGGGTTCCGGACACAACGCTGGCGGCGATTCTTGGCCTGGATGCACTTCAAAATAATACGGTCCGTTGTGTTTTGACCGCGATTATTGACGACATTGCGGAAGTTGATATTTTTCTGCAAGGGGAAAATGATAAAGACGGTAACCCACTTCCCAGTACCATTGAGGGCGCTTCGGCGGGAGCAAGTGTTTCGACCGATATTCAGGGAAAATATCAATTTGACCTTAAAAGCAAACGGATTACCTGGCTTGGACTGAAAATAGAGGAAAACCGATCGGAATCACTGCTCGGACCGGGTCTTAACTGGTCGGCGACAATCCAGATCAAAATTGCTCCGCTCGATAAACCGGTTCATCTGACCGACACCGTGACAGCCTCTCTTCGCGTGGCACCGTCGCCGGAACTGATGAAGCTTGTTTACAACGCCTCCAAAGGAAACTGGAAATTCAGCCATTCCCGGGAATGGCAAATGGTTGAGGATGAAGAAAAGACGGCGTCTCTCCGTATGATTGCCAATGGCGAGGGAGTTTCGCTTTGCAATATTCTTTCCAACGGCAAAATCGATCGTGAATCCATGCCGTCCATTGACGTTTTTAAAGATGAACTCAAAAAAGGTCTGGAAGACCGGTTTGGCCGGTTTGTCGATTCCGCGGAATATATCAATGAAGCGCAGTATCTTGTTTATACGGTAATCATCGACGGCCAATATGACGAGATACCCTTCCGCTGGATCTATCACTTGCTGACTGATCCGGAAGGAAATCAGACGACCCTGATGTTTGAAATCAGCGCCGACAAACTGGATGTGCCCGGGGCAACCGGAGAGGATATTGTTCAATCGTTCCGAATGGTTGTTCCAACCACAGATTCAACGGCATTCGGTATTCAGGCAACAAAAAAACCGGCAACAGATCACAATAATTCAGAGGAACCCACAACATCGGAAGTCGAAACAACAGAAACGGAAAAGAAGAATTGAGTTTCTTATCCTGTTTAATAATCGGGCTTCATACCCGCCAAAACAGATCTGACCGTTACTGCTGGAATTACAGACATTTATTAAGCGATGGATACTGTTCCCCGGCGGCTCATCGGAGATGAACCCAAAGAGGTATCTGTTTTGAAACTGGTCGACTTCTTCGTTATTGAAGATTTATTTTTAAGAAACCGCGGCAAAATTCAAGAGATAATTATGGACATTTCCAGTCGGAAAAAACGGGCGGGACAAATTTTGAAAATATTGAAAAAAATGTTTCCGAACGCGGGCTGTACCCTGAATCATTTCACACCGTTTCAGCTTTTGATTGCGACGATTTTATCCGCACAGTGTACCGATAAACGGGTCAACGAGGTAACGCCATCGCTTTTTTCCAGGTTTCCGACTCCGCATGATTTTGCTGCGGCTCCACTTACGGAAATTGAGGACGCGATTCGGAGTACGGGCTTTTATCATAACAAAGCCAAAAATATAAAGGCTCTCTGTAAAATTCTGGAAGACAAATATCAAGGTAATGTTCCCGGCACGATGGAGGAACTGGTCACCCTGCCCGGAGTTGGTCGGAAAACGGCCAATGTTGTCCTGGGAAACGCCTTTGGAATTGTATCCGGATTTGTTGTCGATACCCATGTTACCCGTCTGAGTCACCGACTCGGACTTTCTGATCAGAATACCGCGGAAAAAATCGAAGACGACCTTATTCAACTGTTCCCCCGAAAAGAATGGGTCGATATGAGTCATCGTCTTATTTTACTCGGACGCGGTAACTGTTCCGCAAGAAAGCCGAAATGTGATCAATGTGATTTAAAAGGAGTCTGTCCCAAAAATATCTGATTCAGACCTTTTCCTTGTGTCCTTATGATATTAAAAAAATTCCTTTTTCTTTATATATTAAAATGGAAAAATCATGTCCTCTCTGAAAAAATACCTTATTCATCCGGCTGTTTTTCTCCTTGGTCTGCTCTCACTGGCCCAGGCGGAAACCCCGGTTTCAGAATACGTGACAACGAACCCGGTCACCACCATCCCAACCGGCGAACCGGAAGTTCAGACTGTCGGTCAACACGGTTTTATCCTGACCCGCAATAATATTATTCAGGAGGGACTACTGGAAGACCGCGGCGAAAATATTTATGTTCAAATGAAAGAAAAAGGGGGAATTCTTGTTTCCAAACTGGATATTTTGTTTATCGGAAAAACCCGACATGATATTTTCGTATTTCGCCAACGCCAGATCAGCCCGGACAGCCTGAGCGAACTCGTCCGTCTGGCCGACTGGGCATCACGGAATCAGTTGACCGCGGAAGGAATCGACCTTCTGAAAAACCTTTTAACAACAGAAATCGATTCCTCGGCCCGTAATATTATTGAAGAAAAAATTGAGCAACTGACATATTCGGAAAAAATCCGGCAGGAAACAATAAAAAAAATGGCCGAAAAGGATCAAAATGATTCGCTCATCCAGGTAAATTCATCGGAAAAACAGGACGAACTGGAAAATTGGGTCAGAAATTTTCCCTTTACCGTTCAAGAACGTTTTATTAGCAAGATCCATCCTGTGTTGCAAAAACGGTGCGCCACGGCGGATTGTCATGGGGAAAACAGTGGTATATCGGGATATTATCTGAAAAAAAATTCCCGGGGAGTTGCGTTGCGTCCAACAATCCTTTACAATATGCGGGAAACGTTCGACTGGATTGATTTTAAAAATCCCGCTCAAAGCGAACTACTTCATCACCCGGTAATTTACGATGAAAACGGAAATCAGGTTTATCCGTTTGGTGACGACCGGTCTTCCGAAAAAGATTATAACCTTTTCACAAAATGGGTTCAGGGACTCCCTGATAAAATTCCGAATTACGTTCATCAACCGGGCCGTGACCGGAATTCGGACGGAATCCAGACGCCTTCTTTTTCCCGATACTCAAGTATCCGGCAAGCGTCGCAAATATCAAAAACCAATTCCGCGGCAATGTCAACGCCGACAGCATCCGGAATGGGACCAACTTCGGATATTACGGACACAGTGTTCACAGAAAATGTCATTCTCCCGCAAAATGCGGCACAAAACGAGCCCGCTTCCGCCGGAGTCATTCAGGTGGGATCCGCGCCCCCCGATTCACCTTATCATTTTGCCGATCCCAATTCCCCGGAAGAGCAAAGGAAGCGGGGAAACATCCTTAAACAAAATAATTACCGGGATGATTATGATCCCATGATTTTTAACCATCGTTATCATCATTAAATACTATCATCCTCAAATCAATCGGTTCGTGTTAATACGATATAATACAATAGTTGTGTCAGTCCATCCGTTTTTATTCATTGAGGGCAAAAGAAAATGTTCCGAATTACCTGTCTCAGATCATCTTGTTTTCAAAAGGTATTGATCTTTCTGGGGATTATTTTCTGGACACAATGCCTTGTTGCCCTATCTCTTTTTGCCCAAAAACCGGGGCATGAAATTCCCAGCAAGCACTACTATCTTGGGCAGAACTTTCTGGCGGACGGTAATCTTGCCGGGGCTATGGAACATTACCGGCTTGATTTAAAAGGTGGAGTAAAAATCGGAACGGCAAGCTGGATTGATTCCATTTGTTATTACACCATGATTGGCGAATGTTTTTATCTTGGTGGTGATTTTGAGCCGGCAGTTGACGCCTACAATACAGCACTCAATTTATACCTCCAGTATCCCAACTGGTTATCCCGCGTTAATTTGACGGGGGGAGTGACCTCCGCTCCCCGTCCCGTCGTCCCCTGGGGACCCGGAAAGCGAACCGCTCCAATCGGCGTTTTTCCTCTCGGCGCCACAATAACAACCGGGGATGTCATCACCAAGGAACGGCTTCAACAGGGGGGAATCATGAAAACCCCGACCATGCAGCCAATCGACCCTGTTGAAATTTTGCGATGTGTCGCCGTCTGTATTCGCCGTCGGACAGAAATATTGGGGCCGCTTACCAAATTTGACCCGTTAAGTGACCGCATGAGAGAGACTTTTTCCAAACGTGCCGTTTCCCCCAATCACTGGTCCGTCACCTGGCTGGACGTCCTGTTGGGGTTGGCGCTGGAAGGAACCGGCGAAAAAGCACAGGCGCTGAACATGCTGGAAAACTCGTTGCTTATGTCCGGACAGTATGACCATAATCTGACGGCAACCGCGTTGTTTGAACTGGGAAAAATTCATTTGCAGAATGGAGAACTGGACGGCGCTCTTGATTATTTCTATGAGGCTTCGATTTCCGCGTTTCAATTCGGCGATCTGCTTTTAACAGAGGAGGCATTACGGAATTACGCGGCTGTTCAGCAGGCGCTGGGTCAGGACGACAACGGAATAATCCAGGTCGCGTTTGACTGGGCAAAGTCCCAACGGAATACCTTATTGACTGTTTCCCTTTGTGAGGAAATGGTCGAAAATATGATTGACGCCAGAAATTTTAAACACGCGACAAGCGGATTGAACTCCATTGAAAAACTAATGGGACGCGGATTGCGTCACAGTCGGTTCGCAGACCGTTGGAATTATCTGAACGCGCTGTTGTTTTACGCGCATGGTAAAACGGACGATGGTGACGCCGCGTTAAGTAAAGTTGTGGAAGGCATGAAATTGCGTTCCCCCTGGGTTTATCAGATTATGAATCTGGACACAATTTCCCAATCCGGCGGCCTGACGATTTCCGGATCTCTGACCGTCCGAAACGCTGCGGAATTATACGAATACCTGCTTCGCGAACCTTCGGACGTCGACTGGGCGGTATACCCCATGGATTCACTTGCGATCCAGGTTGTCGTTCCCCCGGGCGCTTATGTCCGATGGTTCGAGCTTCAGATGGGACGCGATATGAAAGAAAAGGCGTTCGATATTGCCGAACGGATACGTCGTGAACGGTTTTATGCCACTCAGCCTTATCGGGGACGTTTGATTTCTCTTCGCTATCTTCTGGAATCCCCGGAACAGAATTTGTCGGACGAATTTAATGTATGCCGCAAATCGATTCTTCTGCAATATCCCGATTATCAGGCTCTGGCCCGGGATGCCGCCGAGCTCAACCGGCAGCTTCACTCGTTGCCGACGGTTCCGACTTCGGACAATGATCGGGAAATACAAAAGAAATTACTTGCGGATCTTGCGGCGGTCAGTCTTGAACAGGAAGCGCTGCTCCGTTTCATCGCTTCCAGCCGGATCAGAATCCCGGAGACTTTTCCGTCGGTTAAAACGATCAAACAGATTCAGTCCGGATTGCCGGAAGACACCGCCATACTCGCGTTCATCGATATGGGGGGTTCCATGTACGGATTCATGATCGGCGATACCACAATGGACGCCTGGAAAATCGGGAATACCTCATCTGTCAACGGACACGTCGCCGCCTTCTTGAAAATGATTGGAAATATTGATGGAAACAAACCGGTTGCCATGAAAAACCTTATTACACAGGAATGGCAGGAAGCAGGAAACGAATTTTACAATATTCTGCTTGGCAGCAGTGATACCAACGCGGACCGGTTTAATATCGCTTTTAAAAATCTGGTCGTTGTTCCGGATTCAGCTCTCTGGTATCTCCCGTTTGAGGCAATCTGCATTCCATACGAAGACGAACGGATTCCCCTGATCAAACATCCGGAAATTGAGACGATCCGTTATGCAGCAACCGCCAGTCTGGGAATCCCCGGCACATTGGGGCGAAACACCTTTGTAGAAACAACGGTTGTTCCCGGAACCATGTTTCCCAAAACAACGGATGAACTGCAAAAAACCGTCCTTTCGCAGCTTTCGCAATCCATTCCCAAAATGGAGGTTTTTCAACAGGAATCACTTAATGTTCCGGCTTTTGTTTACGCGGCGCGTCTGAAACGTTTGATCGTCTTTAATGAAATTTCCGGAACCAGAAAGGAGGCCTGGAGCTGGATACCGTTTATTTCCGGCGATACTCCCGCGAAAAACGAAGTGGTCAACTGGATTTTGCTGCCTTGGGGAGCGCCCCGTCTGATAATCCTGCCGGGTTTCCGCTCGATGGGGGAAAGTTTGACTAAAAATGGCGGTAACGGTGACGAAATATTCCTGCCCGTTTTGACCATGCAGGCAACCGGAGCAGAAACAATCCTGATCAGCCGTTGGCGGACCGGTGGGCAATCGGCCTATAATCTCGTTCAGTCGTTCCTGAATCATTACGAAAAAATGCCGACCGCAAGTGCCTGGAAAACCGCACTGCTGGAACAAATGGATGTGCCACTTGTTACGGATAAGGAACCAAGACTCCTGTCGCCGGGAAAATCAGAACCGGCTTACCTGACCGATCATCCTTTCTGGTGGAGCGGATACCTGTTGATTGACCCCGGTGAGCCTCTTTCGTCCGAGGAACTCGAAAAAAGGGCCCGAACAGAAAACGCAACGGAGAAAGACGACGAAAACACGGACGAGGAAGAGCTTTCTGCCAATCCGGAGGGGGAAAATCCAAATCCTGATACGGACAGCATGGGGGATCCGGAAGATGCCACTTCAGACAGTACAGACTCCGGGGAAACATCAGAAAAGGAACAAAACGATCCCTCTTCATCCGACGATATTTCGGAAAACAGCGACGAAAACACGGATAATTCGGGTGTCAAGCCCTCCATTAAAGTTCGATCGCCTCAGCCGGTTACCGACGAAAGCTTACAGGAGGAGGATGACGCCGCTTATGATTTCTATTCCGATTCAGACGAGGATTCCGGGAAAAACACAAATGATCCGTAATCCCCCTTCTGATGAAAAAGGGGGTCCCTTTCGGAAAGGATACTGATTCAGATTCAATGGAAGCGGCGGAAAACCGTTCCGAAAAGTTCCCTGAGTCTGGCAGTCCCTGGCAAAATCCGACGTGTTCCGAAAATAAGATGAATATTCCGATGGAACACCACCGGAATATCAACGGGATATTAACGGAGGATATCAATGGGACCGTTGTGACATCAGATGGTATTATCAGCCCTTCCGTTACCTCAACATGAACCCGCAAACTCGGTATTTCGTCTTGAGGTGACGGTATTCCCGAAACATCCGCCTCATACAATAACGTATCAGCGGTAATACCATTAAAAAACAAACTCCTCCCCAAGTCGTCCCTTCCAAATCTCTGCTTTGAGCGACAAAATCAAAAACCTTCGGGGAAAAAGGAGGAAAACAAAAGGAAATCGGAAAAATTCACCGAAGACCGCTTTACCGGTTCCATCCGCAGAGGAATCATCCAGACAGCCGTTGACAGTCGACGGCTCTCCCGGGTCTTTGATAACCTTAATGTTTTCTTGTAAACATTCCCAAAATACCGGACACCTCTCAACTCAGATTGATTGACAGGCTCCCTTCCAGATGGAACGGAATTACAAAAACAGAACAAAACGAGTGGAAACACAATATTTAAAATATAATAAGAGCAAAGAGGCGAAAATTATAAAAATTTTACAGAAACTCTGGATAAAAGCCTGTTTTTGTGTGGCGGGAGATTTCCAAAAACGATATAATAAACCAAAATGGATTGTTTAAACATCGGATCCAAACGAAATCATTTTTCCGGCTGTCTTTAAATCATTTCAGTGATCAACAAGGATTTTTCGGGCAATAAACAATACGATTTCGTTATCCGTTTCTGAAACTGACGGGGATATATCGAAGCCGGAACAGACCGGTTTCGGTTTTTGCAGGAGAATCAAAATGTCGTATTTTGAAAAAAAGGGTCTTGGATTGAAACTTTCACTGGCAGGAACACTCATCGTTCTGGGATTCACTGTATCCGGGGTAATTCCTGAAGTATCGGCACAAACCCCGAACACAACCAATAATACGTCCGCCAATAATGATACGGCGGTTAAAAACACAAACCAGCAAACGAATTTGTTTTCCGGAGCAGACGTTGCCGGGGTAGCGTCCACGACGACATTTCCCGGGGAGGACACGACCGGTCAATCGAATGCGGCTCAGCCTGCGGATTCGTCCGTGTCCCCGTTGGCCAATAGATACAGCAACCAGCA
>Ga0079305_1003080_pt1 | contig 12168 bp, 8 predicted proteins | sample LMS_cellobiose_e_FD_79183 | JGI IMG/M metagenome (GOLD analysis project Ga0079305, IMG submission 79183) | Rumen-fistulated moose microbial communities from Alaska, USA - LMS_cellobiose_enrichment | ecosystem: Host-associated > Mammals > Digestive system > Stomach > Rumen fluid ... | reverse complement strand
TTCAGCACCGCCCCGCCCGAACTTTCCCAGCTCAAACGGCGAAGCATGAAAATGTAATTTAGCACGCTTTTCGCTTTTGTCAAATCAAAATCGCAATTTTTTTCGATTTTTTTCGGCATCGCCCCGCCCGACAGCCTCAGCCATCAAGCGCAACGGATTATTAATTTACACCACCCTCGCGATTTGTCAAGCAGTTTTTAGAATTTTTTTCCGATTTTTCGTCATTCACGCTCGAATTTGACGTCAAAACGGCTTTCAGGGTTTTGACTTCGAACGGACGGAAATGCAGCGGGCCGGAAACCGGCACGGGATTCCGTTCGAGCATATCGGTCTCCTGCCAGACACCGTCCGGCAAAGGAAGTTCGGCGCTCTTCCCTTCGGATTCGAACAGCCGGACCACGATCCCGGAACCATCCTCGGCAGGCTTCACGCTGCCGCCGATCACACTCGTCCCCGAGGTATCGGGCAGGACGGGCAGTTCGAGCGCAGCCGGGCCGGGTTCCGAGCGTCCGATGCCGACAGGGTACAGCGGCGCCGCCGCTTCCCAGCCGGCTTTCGGATTCAGACCCGGAGTCAGCGTGTACGTTGCGATGTATTCTCCGTCCGGGGGACGCCGGATCGGTTTGAGCGTGCCGTCCGCAAGAATTTCCCGTGCGCCGCTGCACCAGCCGATGCCGCGCACCATGCAGTTCCGGATTTCGCGGTCGTCGAACTCCCACATCCGGTGGTCGCACGCAATGGTCAGCCCGTTGGCCGAGACGAAGAGCGAGGCCAGACGAATCCGCCCGATCTGATCGTCCGGATTGCTGCCGCGTTCGGGGGTCACGATATTTCGGAAATCCAGCCCGTTTTTATAAATCGTTTCCGGATAATTGACCATACCGAACGGGACGCCGTAACGGATTTCGGCTATTTCGTCTCCCGCGAGCGAAAACGACTGTTCCAGACGCACGAATTTTCCGGTTTTCCACTGAATTTTATTGGTGATCCGCAGTTCGGGCGAATCGGCGGCCAGCCGGATCATCTGCGTGAACGCAAGCCCGTAAACGGTGCCGCTCAGTTCGATTTCCGCCGAAACCGGACTGAGCCGGACCGGTGAAATCGTGTCGACCACAGCGGGAAAACGCCGTCCGGTGAGGTCCATCCGGCTGATGTAATCGCCGCGTTTCTCTTCCAGTCCGACCACCCCTGCCCTGTCGACATATAACTTACCGTCCGCATCGGCGATGGAAAGTTCGCCGGTCACCCCGTTGATCTCCAGCTGCCAGAAAGCGTTTTTGAGGCGGATCGGCCGGGCATAACCATCAGGTTGACTCTTTTCCTGAATCCGAGGGTCGTCGACCTCGAACGGAGGTTCGAAAACCGCCGGTTCGCCGGGTTCCAGATAATAGCACGCTGCGCCGAACGCCGGGACTTCGGCGGCGAACTCGATTTCGATCGAATCGGCCGAGCCTCGAAGATGGCGGACCAGCCGGAACGGATGCTCCTTCCCCGCCGCATCGATCAGACGGAATTTGTTTTCCTCCCGCAGCCGGGCCATGGTCATGACGGTCGGGCCATAGAGGCTGGTTCTTGCGCGCACAAGCTCGCGGCGATTCCATGAGAGACGGTTGAACAGAACGATCGGGAATGCGTCGGGACGCGGAGCGCCAACGCCCGAGGCGATCCGCATGGCGGCGGCGTGTGCCAGACGCTCCGCCGTCATCCGTGCGGTCTCCTTCAGTGCCTTCTTGTCCTGATCGGCAAATTCGCCGCCGGTGCCGTTCTGGTTGTGGTCCATCGCATCGAGCAGCCAGTCCCAGGCTTCCCGCATGATTTCCGGTTTCCGGAACTGCGGCGCCAGCGCCTGAAAATATTCCGCCGTGAACAGCGCCGCTTCCGCCTCGCGGTCGGCCGGCCACAGGTCGGGCCACGAACTTTCCACATTCGGCCACAGCGAGGGTATTTCACCCGATATCCGGCCTTTCGCCCGGTAATGTCCGGCAAAAAATCCGGTCAGCGTGGAAAAATAAAACGGACGATGCCCGTCCCGGTTCCAGCGGCGGAAATTTTCCGGCACGTTTTCCTTCAGCACCATCAGGTCGGCCCCGAACTGACATAACTGCGGATAATCCACTCCGCCGAGTTCCGCTTCCACCTGCTCCTCATTGGCGCACATGGCCTCATAATCCGCCGCATCGGCGAAGAGACGCCGCGCCCGACCGTAATGAATCGGCGCATAAGTCGGAATCACCGTGCCGTCCGGAGCTTCATATTCCACGCAGTCGGTATGCGGCGGAGTGCCGTGGGAGAGAAACAGTCCGGCGAAACCGCATTTCGCCGCGATCTGCGGCAGCTGCGGCGTGACTCCGGGGATGTCGGACAGCGTGGCGATCCGTCCGCACACGCCCAGTTTTTCCAATACGATCTGACGTCCGCGGAGACAGTTCCGGATCAGCGTCTCCCCGCTCGGCAGCTGCGTGTAGAGAATGCTCCGCAGCGGCACCGCTTCCAGACGCCCTTCGGCGGCATAGCGTTTGAGTTCGTCTACCGCGTCCGGACAACTTTCGCAGAAAAATTCCAGAAAATTCGCCGACTCGATCATGAACCGGTAATCCGGATATTTCCGGAGCAGACGCAGCGCGGTACGAATCACCTCGACCCCGCGGGTAAGACACTCCTCGCGGCTGCCCGCCCAGAACAAATCCAGATGCGAAAACGGAATCAGATACACAGGTGCTTTCATCTTTTATTCCGCCTCCTCATAGGTTTTCACGCCGGGGTCGATGGGGACGTTGCTCATATCCTTCAAACTGACGCCGTCGATTTTCCAGCGTCTTTCGGCGATCCAGCGCAGCTTGGGTGCGTAGGAAGCAAACGGCGGCAGTTTGGACCGGAAGTCGCGCAGTTTTTTCAGTGCCTCCCATTTTTCCTCTTTTGTCGCTTTCCGATCGGCGAATATGGCCGAGGTGTGCGAAGTGATGATCGCATGTTCCAGACCGCTCCGCAGAAAATCGACTTTCTTCGCGGCGTCTTTGTCGCCTGCGGCAAGGCGGGCCGCCCGGTCGAGCATCGACCGAGTCTGAATCAAAACCTTTTCCGGTAAAATCTTGTAACACCACACGGCATAAAGACAGCCGTGGAAATACCATTGCGACGGCGAGTGCAGCCAGAGGTCGTTGATCCGCTGCGCGTTGTCCTTCGTGTATTGATGCCAGAAATCAAGATACTTCCGAACCGCCGGGGCCGCTTGACCAAAACATGCGACGTACTCTTCCTTAAGCGCTTCCGCGTCCAGGGTGGGGTCTTGCGCCAGCCTCGCCATCACATAGCGGTTGAGCCCGTTTATGGCAAAACTTCCACTGCTGCCGTCGAAGCGGAATCCGACGAGCCCGAGTTTGCAGAGATACTTGAACTCATCGGCGAACTCGTCATACCAGATTTCCGGCATCACATAACCGCCCAGAAAATAATTCGGCCTCAGCGTCAGCTGCGCACCGGAGGCTTTCCACAGATCATATTCCTGACGCAGAAACTTCGTATGTTCCGGCGTACGCGGGAAAGGCAGGTCCGGCACGAGCGAAACGAGGCAATGATCGTTCAGTTTTACCTTGCGCGGGGCGTAGACGTTGCCGTGGTAGGCGAAGAAGGAGACCCGGGCGTCCGGACGCAGTTTCGAAGCGCGTTTCCACACTTCCATCGCAAAGCGGCAATAGCGTTCGGAAACGTTTTTGTAGCGGAAATAACGTCCGGTCGGACCCCGGTTGTCGGGTCCGTCCCAGCTGCGGCATTTGTCACATTCGCAGCGCATCTGGTAATCGTTTTCCTTGATGTTCACCGCCAGCGGACGCTCGCTCTTCGACTGGTTTTCATACCAGCAGCGGACGATCTCATCCTGAAGCTGCGGATTGCTCACGCACAACGTCGTGCGTTTATCGGTGTTCCGCACGCCTTTGATCAGCGCGAACCACTCCGGATGCTGTTTGCCGTATTTTTCCGGCCAGAAGACGAAGGCGTGTCCCTGCAGTTTCCCGGCATGAATCTCCCGCTGATTTTCCCGATAGTTCATCGTGCGGCGGTACCAGCGGAACAAGTCCGCATTTTGGGTGCCGAGGTTCGGACCGGCATTTTTTAACTGGTGACGAAACTCCGCCGGATTCATCGGCGCGAGGGTGATTTCGGTCTTGCGCGGGATATATTCACCGTCTTCCCCCGGCCAAAGCCAGCGCACGCCGAGGCTGTTCTGCAGATAGGCGTAAACGCCGAAGAGTGTGCCCGCAGGGTTGCGCGTATCGGTCTCCTCGCCCGGACCGTCCGCCCCGGCGATTTCGAGAAAGCCGTTTTTCAGCCGACTGCGCCACGAATCCGGCTGCGCGTTTTGGGCGAAAGTGAGCCCGGTTGCGCGTCCCAGCCGGTAACCGGTCCGGGCCCTGGTCCGGCCCTTCACCACGGGAAGCGTGACGCCCGCGATCTTGCGGAGATAAGTCTGCAATTCCTGGGCGGCGAACCGTTCGACGGGATTCGGTTCGGCGGGAATCACGATGACACCCTCGCTTTTCCCTCCGGCGATGAGCGGCTTCTCCCCGGCGAAAAGCATGCACGAAGTAAGGAGCAGCAGTAATGTGATTTTTTTCATGGTCAAATCCTTCTTTCATGTTTTTCGTTACAGGGCGCTGCAGTAGGCACCGCTCTGAAGGAAAATACTGCCGGAGAAGGAGAAGGTCCGCATCTGCCTCAGCACCCGGTGTTTTTGAAGATTTTTTCGATTCAGGGTTTTGACGCCGCCATCCAGTGCGATGGAATTGGCGTAACCGCCATGACGAAGCTGCAGCCCGGCGGAATTGCTGGTGGTCGGACTTGTCATACGGGCAAGAAGACTGTTGGCGGTTTCTTTGTTCTGCTCCGGTGTCGGGCAGTAACCATCGGCCAGGAAGACGATCTTATCGTATGCTCTGCTGTAATCAGAAGTCTTGTCCGCGCTGTTCAGAAAAGTATAATTGCGAAACAGCGGAAAGGCGGTATTCCAGCCGGTATATCCGGAGGTGTTGTTTTTTTCATTCGTGGCAATGGCGTAAGTGTAAAGCCAGTCTGCCGTATTCGATTTCCGGACATAGGACGGGCAGAAAAAACATTTCGGCAGGCGTTTGTCATCGCTCAGGCTCGCATCCGCCAGGAGCGAGAAATAGGAGGGTCCGCCCAGATAGTCGGAAAGCCGCGCGATGTAGCTTTTTTGGGTATTCAACTCATAGGAACCATAGGTACCGGATGCCCAGCCGTTGTAATCCGCGGCATAGCTATTGAATCCGAGGCTGATCTGCTTCAAATTGGCCACGCAGCTGATGCTCTTAGCACGGTCTTTTGCCTTGTTCAAAGCCGGCAGCAGCATGGCCGCCAGAATCGCGATGATCGCAATGACGACAAGCAGTTCGATAAGCGTAAAGCTGCGCTTCCGCTCCGGTGATGAAAAAATACTCATGTTTCGTTTCCTTTCCGCAGTTTTCTGCGTGGTTTATGTTAGGTGTTGCATGATATTCGAATTCCGGTGATCTTGAGGGAAAACTAGGAATACTAGGAGAACTGGGAATACTACGAATTCTGTTTCCCGTTGATCTCGTGTCGTCCGTCCTACTTCCTCTTTCCTCTTGAGTCTTGCGTCTTGCAACTTGAGACTTCCCCATATTATAGCCGGAAAGCGGAGAATGACAAGAAAGAATGCTCAGAATGCCGAAAATTCCACAATGTGGAACAAAATCCGGTTTGAAATCTCCGGGAAATGCAATATATTGTCGGAAACGGGAAAGGAGACCGACGATGGGCCGCGACGTGCCGGTGAAATCATTGAAGAAAGCGCTGGAAATCCTGACGACGCTGTTGTTCGACGACCCGGAGGAGAACGGGATCGCGCTGCATACGCTGGCGGAACTGCACGGCATGCCGCGGAACAGCGTGCACAATCTGCTGAAAACCATGACCGCGTGCGGCTACGTCGAAAAAAACATCCACGCCCGCTACACCTACGGACCGGTCTGCCGGAAGATGATCTACCACAATTACCGGCGCGATGCCGATTTCCGGGAAAAACTGATCGGAATCATGAAGGAAACCGGCGCCCGTCTGGGCGTGGTGACGGTCTACGCCGTGCTGCAGGATCACTGCTGGCTCCCCATGATGCGGATCAGTCCGGGGAAGATCTACCCGATCGATTCCGAGGTGCTGGGACCGGCCCGGCTCTACGAAACGGCGACCGGGCGGGTGCTTTACTCGTGTTCCACGCCGACGGACCGCTCGCGAATCCTCGAACGCAACGGGCATCCCGAAGGAATCTGGGCGGACCACGAGGCGGAAATGCAGAAAATAAGACGCCGGAAATACGTATTCGTTCACCGGTTCAAGGATGGAATCGATACGAGACGGGAAACCTTTGCCGTGCCGGTTTTCCGGGGAGACGGGAAACTCGAAGGTGCGCTCGGATGCTATTATCCGGGGCGGTCGCCGGAAGTCACATCTGCGCTCGAAACGGAAGTCAGACGGGTCCTGCTGAACGCGGCGGATCGGATCGCGCAACTGTGGGAGAATCCCGCGGAACGGAATCCCCGCCGCAGATAAAAAACGGCCCCTGCCCTCCGGCGCGGACACAGGCGTTCTTACAGCAGTCCTTCCTTTTCGAGGAAACCGGCGATCTCATCGGCCAGCAGACCGCTGCCGGTCTCGTTGTAATGCACCCAGTCGCGGTGAAATTCTTCGCAATGCGCGGCGGCGAAATCGCCCAGTTCGTTGATCCGGACTCCGAGCGGACGGAGCAGCTCGCGCGCGATCTGGTTGTATTGCCGGACCTCCGCGTTGGAACGGTAGAAAGCACCGATCTGAGCCTCGTCGACGGGCGTGGTGGTTGCGAAAACGATCTCCGCGGCGGGAAAGAGATTCCGGAGCCGGGTATGAACCCGCCCCAGCATGTAGCGGTAAATGTCGGGCGGGGTCACCGGTTCCGCCTCGTAACGGTGGCCGAAAGCGGGAGTTCCCGGCTTGGCGGTCAGACCCGCGGCTTCTTCGTCTTTCAGAGCCCGTCCCAGCGGCAGATGCAGCACATCCCACAACCCGTTGTTCCAGTGGACGACGTGGATCTCCGGCAGGTCGAGCCTCGCCGCCCAGTCGCCTACCCTCCGGAGCGTATATTGTGCAAACCTCCCGTTGTCGTCAGGGAAATAGACGTTCATTTTTCCGGCCAATTTTTCCCGGACGGCGTCTTGATACCCCATGCGGATCGAATCGCCCAGCAGAAACAGATTTTTCATCATAACCTCACGTGATGTTTTTTTGTTCGGATCGGCTTTAATATAACCGCAACCGGAGAAAAATCAACAGGGAAAGAACTGAAACGGCGCAAATCCCGGATCGGGAGACCGATGATTTGTCCGCAGAATAACGCATCCGGATGCCCGCATACGCGCCGCGAGCCCGGCGAGGGTCCTGCGGATCACACTCGTTCCGATTTCACGGCAAGGGAAGAATTGCGCCATGCCGCTTCAGGAGTTCGCGGACGTCCTCCGCAGACACTTGGCGAACCGATACGTCCTGTCGGAGGGAAACGCATGCCGCCGCGGCGGCCGCCTGCGCCGTCGCCATGCAGGTCGCCTGTACCCGCAGGGCACTGTTGGCTCGACGGTCGCTTGATATGCATCGACCGGCAACCAGCAGGAAATTGCTTTTCTGCGGCAGTAGAGCGCGCAGAGGGACTTGAGGCACAGCACCTTCCCGGAGGCCGGCCGGAGCGACTCCGTTTTCTCCGTGCAAATCGATGGGGTAAAAAGCGTTGCATACCGCGTCCGGAAATTTCCTGGCGGAAATGTAATCTTCGCCGGTCACGGTGTATTCGCCTTTGATGACTGCGCTTTCCCTTACTCCACATTCGAAAGCAGTCATTTTCATCTTCAGATTTTCCAGTCCCGGTTGCCGCCGGAGAAAACGATATGCCCGCAAAAGCGACCGGTGAGCAGCCTGTTCCAATGCGCTGCGGCCTTCGGCGGTATGGGGAGGCAATTCCGGGAAAATATGGTTCCCGTTGTCTCCGCGTTTGCGGATGAAAGTCCCTGAAAACATCTGACTTTTCCACCCGAGATCGGAGTAAAGGAGTTCGCCACCTTCCACCTCCCGGTCGGCAGCGGACTGCAGTGCCTTCCAATCAAGGGTGTCCGGATCGAAGCCGGTGAGGCGGCAGTTGAATGTCGCCGGCTGACAGGGAAACGGATGAAGCACTTCGAATCCGGCCATCGCAGCGGCGGACGCATCTCCGGAACAGTCGATCAGGCGTTTGGCATGGAAATCCCGCAGCCCCTCCCGGGTGCAAACGGTCACGGCGGCGCCGCTGTTCTCCATCGTGATTTTCCCCGGCATGGAATGATACAGGACATGGACGCCGGCATCAAGCATTTTTTCCTCGCAGCAGAGGGCATATATCAGAGGATCGAGCCGGACCTGGTACCGGGGATGCTCCTTCATGCCGATCTGCTTTTCGAATTCGGGCAGCGGGGTGCCGCATTCAGCGGCGGCCAGTGAAACCAGTTCCCAGCCGATACCGGAGATGATCTGCTGCCGCCATGCGTAAAACAGTCCGGGAAATGCGACACCTCCGGCAGACATCGTGCCGCCGGGAAGACCGTTTTTTTCGATCAGGAGAGTTTCATATCCTGTGCGGGCAGCCTGAACGGCGGCAACGACACCAGCGGTGCCTCCGCCGATTACGATAATGTCAAAAATGTCGTTCATTTGTTTTTCCTCCGTTGCGAACGCATCAGCCTGAAAACGTGAAGTGCCGCGTTGTCTGCGGCGATGGGAAGATTTCGTCCCCAAAACATATTCATCAGAGAATCATTCATGGGTTCCCGTGCTTTCTCCCGCGGCCATATAGACGGGTTTCCAAATACCCCCCGCACCGCGGGAGTCATGGACCCGGACAACGACATTCTGCGTCTTTCGCGTCCAGTCAACCGCATCCGTGATCTCAATCGCGAATGAAGTGTAGCAGTCGGAATCTTTTTCATAAATCCTGCTGCCTGCGAACTTCCCGTTGAGGTAGACCCAGGCGGACTCGTCGACGGCGCCGAAAACGAGGTAGATTTTCCGTCCCTTCCATTCCGGCTTGACGGTAAGATTCCGGGCGTAATAGCCGAAGCCGTCATAGTTTGCCATGATTTCCCTGAAAGCCGCGTCCTTGCTTCCGGGCTGTTCTTCCCAATACGTGTCAGTGCGGACCGTTGTCCACTTGCATCTCCGGCTGGAGTATCCCGGAGAAAACCACCGTTCCTTTTCGCCCGCCTGCCGGGGGTCGGGGGCAAAACGCCAGTACAGGGGCGTCGTTTCGAAATCGGCATAATCAGCCAGCAACAGAGCGGATCTGATCCCCGTGGCGTCCCCGTTGGCGATTTCAACGTGAAAAAGTCTTTCCCAGTTGATATTGAGTCGGTTTTTGTTTTCCCGGCGGAACTTGAGCAATTTTACCGCAGCCAGAATCTTTTCTTTGCCGTGGGCGGCCATGGCAAGACAGGTCAGGCGGGAGTGCGTATTGACCAGGAGCAGTCTTTCCAGACGCTGACGCTGCGAGGGGGTGAGCGGTTTTGCCAACCCGGCCCGAAGATACTTTTCGACGGTGTCGAAGTCGCTTTCTTGGTAAAATTTGTGGATGTTCAGCATGAGGACTTTGCGGAAATTGCCGTATTTGCTTCGTTCGCTGATGCTTTTGCGGTTGGGCCAGATTCTCTTTTCCCAGATGTTGATTCTGAAATAGTCAAAATACTGCCTGACCTCCGGAGCCGCCGCCCCATAGGCGGAACAGTATTCATTCATCCAGTAATCAAAATCTTTGGAGGGGTCCACATTGCCTCGGGCAAGCAGATAGTCGGCAACCCCGGAAATGTCCCAGAACCCGTGGAGCGAGTCGTAACGGGTGCCGAAAGCGCCATATTTCATGCCCAGCTGGAAAGCCTCGAAAAGAGTCTTTTCAAAGCCCATCGGCAGCGAGGTATTCACATGCAGGTCATTCGGACGCAGAAGAAAATGTTTTGCACCGGCCTTTCTCCACTCCTCATAAGTTTTTTCGGCGGTGTCGAGTTCCTGCATGGAGGGGACGTAACTGATGAAGGTATCCGGATCGATCTTCTCCCGCCGCGGCGGATTGCGGTAAACGGAATAAGCATACTGGCAGACAACGGCGTCGGGGTCGATCTTTTTGGCCTCTTTCAGAATCTGTCGCCCGAAATAGACGTAACGGTCTGAAAGGTCCTTGTCCCATGCAGCTCCGGGCCGGGGCGGCATATCCAGTTTGCGGCATTCCGCACATTCGCAGAAACCGCCGCCGTCGTTTTCACAGATGTTGATCATATTGCTGCGTTTTTCCTTTTTTGCCCAGTCCGCCACGATCTGTTTCCACACGGCGGGGTTGGAGACGCACAACTTGACCCATTTGGGACGGATGGCGTATTTCGGTCCCCTTTTACCGTTGACCAGCGCAAAATATTCCGGATGGGACTTGCCGTATCTCGCCCACCAGTCGGTGAAAGCGTGTCCGAAAGCATAATCCCGGCTTCTGCCGATCCGCTGCTGCTTCAACCAGAGAAAGGTCTCAAATTTCTTGCTCTGGTATTCCTTTTCCGTCGGCACGTATTCGAGCGGGACTATCATGTTGGCGGGAAAATTTTTATCACGGTATCGTTTGGCGGCGACGTTCGTGCGGTCGGGCCATAAATAGCGGTAATTCAGTTTGGGAATCCAGACGTTTCGCCCCTCTTCGAGCCGCAAAATCCGCCGTTCGGGGAAGGAAACTCCCGCATCGCCGGGCGCAAGAAACAGGACCCCCAGCTGCTTTTCCAGAAAATCATAGACGGCGGTCAGATCCCCGCTCTTAACGGCAGGATTGAGAACATCTCCCAGCCGTATTGAGGTTTTCCCCGTATAAGTGGAGTCGCCGTAGAGCCGGGTGCACTCCCCCGTAACTTCCCAGCGGGCCTCTTCCGGCTTCAGCACGACGCCTTCGGGCGTGCCGAAAATAAAAGGATACTTTCCCGGTACCGGGCGGTCAGCGATGACGATTTTCCGCCCGGTGATCATCCGGAGGTATTTCTGCAGTTCTTGGGCAGCAAAACGGATGACGCCGTCCGCATCTTTTCTGACTACGATGACAGCCTTTTCCGGTTCGACTTCGACCGTCACGGCGGAGAGACTGAATGCCGCTGTCGACAGTAATAAAAATATTCCGTAAAATTTCATTTTCCTTTCCTCTATCCCCCCTTTGGGGTGAGATCATCGTCACCAGGCAGTGGGAGCCCAAAGCCAGTCTCTCCAGTCGGTGGAACTGCCCTTGAGGGGATATCCCTTCATGGATTTGACGCTCCCATCCAAAGTGGCATAGTTCCAGCGTCCACTGTGACGTTCCCCCGGCAGGTATGTCGACGCCCGCAACTCCATCTGCGCGTATCCGCTCGTTCTTGCCGGATGCATCCACTTGTCCCCGACCGAACAGGTGACGGACGGTTTGACGGCCTGGGTGATCTTGCGTCCGACCACCCGGGCGGCGGATGAGGCGGACGAGGTATAGAGTATCGAAAGATAGCGGTTGAGCCCGTAGTGACACCCTTTGTAGGTGACGCCGATAGTGGCTGCGCTGCCGTCGGAGGCTTTGCCCAGGACGGCATTGTTTTCCGAAGGACAGGCATAAATCCCTTCCGGCGGAAGGGTGTTGTTGGGGACCTTGGCATCCAGCAGTTTCAACTTGGGAAAGGCCTGCTGCCAGAAACTCCCGCTGCCGTCGCCGTCGACATTGTAATAGGCGGGCATGGGCATGTAATCATTGAAAGAATCGCAATAGTTCAGGACCGCGAGACCAAAAGTTTTCAGGTTCGAAAGACATTGTGTGGTCTTGGCACGGTCCCTCGCCCGGTTAAGCGCCGGCAGCAGCATTGCCGCCAGAATCGCGATGATCGCAATCACCACGAGGAGTTCTATCAGCGTAAAACAGGCCGTTTTACGCTTCAGGTATGAGAGATGAGGTATGAGAGATGAGGTGTTGAAAATGTCTTTGCGTCTAAGCATGACCACAGTCCTTTTTATATAGTTTTCACGGTTTTCTCAGCAGAAATGAAGAGCATCTGAAAGATGTTGATAAAATGCAATCCGGAAGAACAGAATTTTCCATCGGCA
>Ga0079305_1003079_pt1 | contig 12168 bp, 13 predicted proteins | sample LMS_cellobiose_e_FD_79183 | JGI IMG/M metagenome (GOLD analysis project Ga0079305, IMG submission 79183) | Rumen-fistulated moose microbial communities from Alaska, USA - LMS_cellobiose_enrichment | ecosystem: Host-associated > Mammals > Digestive system > Stomach > Rumen fluid ... | reverse complement strand
CAACTTCTCCGTCGCCTATGATCCGGACGACGACGTGGTCGTGATCACCCCGATCACCACGCTAAGCGCGACTGAGACAGTCACCTACTACCCGGTCGCCACCAGCGGCATCACCGCCACGACCATCATCGGCGCGGTCAATGCTGACGGCACATCGACCGGCCTCGCTGCGATCAAGCAGCTCTACACCAAGTACAACGCCGTCCCCAACCTGATCGCCGCCCCCGGCTGGTCCGAGGATCCCGACGTCTACACCGCTATGGTCGCGGCGTCTCAGAAGATCAACGGACACTGGGAGGCCTTCGTCATCGCGGACATCCCCGTCGGCTCGACCGTCGACACCATCGCCAAGGCGAAGGCGTGGCAGACGACCAACGGCTACGTCTCCGAGCGCTCGAAGGTCTGCTGGCCTCAGAAGATCGACGGCGCCGGGAAGGTCTACCACCTCTCCACGACCTGCGCTGCGACCATGCTGCGCGTCGACCTGAGCCACGAGTCCGTCCCGATGGAGAGCCCCTCCAACAAGGAGATCATGGCCACCGGTCAGTACTTCGGCGCCGGCGTCAGCAACCCCGGCTACGATCAGGTGGAGGTCAACGACCTGAACGAGGTCGGCATCACCTCCCTCTGCTTCTGGGATGGCCGCTGGGTGCTCTGGGGACCTCACACGGCCGCCTATAAGTACGGGACCACCATGGACCCGAGGGCGATCTTCGACGTCAACTTCCGGATGCTCGAGTTCATCACCAACGGCTTCCAGCGCCGCCACGGCACGGAGATCGACGGCCCGATGACTCTCGGCCTGAAGGACAGCATCATCAACGCAGAAAATGAGGAGCTCGATCGTCTCGTCGGTCTGGGCGCCATCATCGGGGACCCCTCCGTGGAGTTCCTCGAGAGCGCGAACAGCACCAACGACATCATGCAGGGCGACTTCGTGTTCGACATCCAGTTCACGAACACGCCGCCGTTCAAGAGCGGCACCGCTCGCGTCTGCTACACCGACGACGGCTTCGCGGCCTATTTTGGAGGTGAATAATCATGGCATGGATGGACATCAAAGGCGCGGTAGTCGCTGACACCGTCTACTGCGACGGCGCTCTCTGCGCCAAAGACGTGAGCTTTACCCTGCCCGGCCTCAGCTTCCTGAGCGCCGATGTGCAGGCACTCGGCAACATGAGCGTCCCCCTGATCGGACTGCTCGAGAATATGCAGGCGTCGATCACCAAGGTCGGCCTCGACATGGGCTTCAGCAAGATGAACCGGCTGGTCAAGCACACCATCGAGTTCCGCTGGGTCCAGAGCGTCGTCAAGAGCGACGGCAGCGTCTCGCAGGAAGGCTGCAAGGCCTTCATCAGGACCATGCCCGCCTCCACCCCGGACCTCGGCGTGGAGATCGGCAGCGCGTCCGAAATGGAAAGCACCTACAACGTGAGCCGGATGCAGATCTATTGCAACGGCGCCGAGGTGCTCTGCGTCGACCGCCTCGCTCCGACCCTGAAGATCAACGGCGTCGACTACTACAAGCAGATCAGCAGCCTGCTCTAATGCAGGCAACAAGCACGGGAGCCCCGGCCGTCGTCGGTCGGGGCTTTTTGTGCCGGAAAATGAAAGGAGACCACCATGAACAGCATCAAACTGAAGAACCCGATCACCATCAACGGCAAGCAGGTCAAGGAGCTGACCTATGACACCAACGCGATCACCGCCATCGGCTTCGTCGAAGCTGAGGCGAAGCGCAAGACCGCCGCCGGCCGCTCCGTGAACATCACGCCCGCGGTCGAGTTCGACTTCGGCCTGCACCTCTATCTCGGCTTCGCTGCGATCATCGCGGTCAACCCCGAGATCGACTGGTCGGATCTCGAGCGTCTCCATGGCGCGGACGTCGTGGAGGTCACGGGGATCGGCCGAAATTTTATTCTGAAATCGGAGGACGAGGAGTCACAGGCAAGCGAGTCCGCAGAGCCCTCCGGGACTACGCCCGCGTCTACCACACCGGCGTCACAGAGCTCGAAAGAAAAAGCCTGATCGACTTCCTCGTGGAGTACGCGGAAGCCGCTGAACAGCTCAGCGAGGAGCAGGAGCGGCAGAAACAAAAGCAAGGAAACAAGCCGCGGCTATATAAGCCGCAGAAAAGGAGGTGATCGCATTGTCTAAACAGCTTGAGGCCGTCGTCAGCATCGCGGGCAGTCTCTCCCCGAGTCTGGAAAAAAGCATCAAGAGCGCGACTGACAAGCTCGGCGGCCTGAACGTCAAAGCGATCGCCGTCGGCGCGGCCGTGGGGGCCGGCGTCATCGCCATCGGCAAGGCCGTCTTTGAGGCCGGCGAGTATCTCGCGGACCTCGGCGGCAAGTTCGACGAGGTCGAGGACACGATCCGGATCGGCACCGGCGCCACCGGCGAAGCTCTGGACGGGCTGCTCGACAGCTTCGACAACGTCTACTCCTCCGTCCCGACCACGATGGAGGACGCCTCCAAAGCGATCGCAGACTACAACACACGGCTCGGCCTCACCGGCACGGCCCTCGAGGACATCAGCGTCCAAGCGATCCAAGTCGCCGATATGCTCGGCGAGGATCTCGGCACCGTCATCGAGTCCTCCTCGAAGGCCTTCCAAAACTGGGACATCGAGGCCGAGAACATGGGCGACGCCATGGACTACATCTTCAAGGTGAGCCAGAGCACCGGCGTCGGCTTCTCCGATCTCATGGGAACGCTGCAAAGCTCCGGAGCCATCCTGCAGGAGTGCGGGTACAGCTTCGAGGACGCTGCGACGCTCCTCGGGCAGGTCGAGAAGGCCGGCTACGACTCCGGCACGGTCCTGACGAGCCTGCAGAAGGCAGCCAAGAAGGCCGCCGCGGATGGCTTCGACAACCTGAGCGAAGGCATCGACACCTACATCGACCAGATCCTCAACGCGAGCGACTCCACCGAGGCCTACAACCTCGCCTGCGAGATCTTCGGATCCAAGGGCGCGGCCACCATGATCGAGGCCATCGAGTCCGGAGCCCTATCCCTCGCAGATCTGGAAGCGGAGCTGAAGGCGTCCACCGAGACGATCAACGGCGCCGCGACTGACACCTACGACTTCGCCGAAATGCTGCAGCTACTCAAGCAGAAGGGCGAGGTCGCTCTGAAACCTCTCGCGAACGCCGTGTTCAAGATGATCAACGACCTCATGCCGGTCCTGAGCAAAGCGATGGACGGCCTGATCCCGATCATCGAGCGCATGACGGACAAGCTGGTCCCGATCGTCGAGCAGATCGTCCCGAGCATCATGCCCCTCCTCGAGGAGCTGCTCCCGGAAGTCCTCGACATGGCGGCAGCCATCGCGGAGGAGCTGATCCCCCCGATCGTGGAGATCATGACCTCGATCCTCCCGGTCCTCGTTCAGCTGATCCAGATGCTCACCCCGATCCTGACGGTCATCATCACGAACATCATGCCGGTCATCGTCAAGCTGGTCCAAAAGCTCATGCCGGTCCTCCTGCAGATAATCTCCGCGGTCCTACCCGTGATCACGAAGCTGCTCGAGACCCTGCTGCCTATCATCGGCCAGATCATCGACGCGATCCTGCCGGTCGTGATCAGCCTGCTCGAAATGCTGCTGCCTATCATCCAGCAGATCATCGAGAAGGTCCTCCCGATCGTGGTCAAGCTCCTCGAGACCTTCATGCCTATCATCACCGAGCTCTGCGACGCGATCCTCCCGGTCATCGTCGAGCTGCTCGAGGCGCTCATGCCCCTGCTCGAGCCGATCATCGATCTGCTCAGCTGGCTGCTGGACAACGTCCTCAGCGTGCTGGCTCCGATCCTCGAAGCGATCGCCAAGACGGTCGGCAAGGTCCTCGTCGCTGCGGTCCGAGTCCTCACGAAGGTCATCAAGGGCATCGTCAAGGTGATCCAGAACGTGATCAACTGGTTCAAGGACTTCGGAAAGAACGCGAGCGAAGCCTTCACGAACGCATGGGAAACGATCAAGGGCGTCTGGTCGGCCGTCTCCGGCTGGTTCAAGACCAACGTGATCGATCCGATCGTGAACTTCTTCAAGAACCTCTGGGACGGCGTGAAAAACGCGGCGAGCACGGCATGGGACACCATCAAGGGCGTCTGGAAGGCCGTGGCCAACTGGTTCGACACGAACGTCATCCAGCCCGTCGTCCGGTTTTTTACCGGCCTCTGGGACGGTATAAAGACCGCAGCGTCGACAGCGTGGGAAGCCGTGAAAACGGCATGGAACGCGGCGGCGACGTGGTTCGACACCAACATCATCCAGCCGATCGCGAACTTCTTCTCGGGACTCTGGGAAGGGATCAAGACGGCAGCATCTACCGCGTGGAACGCTATCAAGAACGCATGGAACTCGGCCGGCAGCTGGTTCAGCACCAACGTCACCGAGCCGGTCAAGAACTTCTTCAGCAACTCGTGGGAGAACATCAAGAGCGCGGCCTCTACGGCGTGGACAGGCGTGAAGAACGCATGGAACTCGGCCGGCAGCTGGTTCAGCACCAACATCACCAGCCCGCTCTCGACGAAGTTCTCGACCCTCTGGGAAGGCGTGAAGAACAATGCGAGCACCGCGTGGAACAACATCAAGAGCACGGCGAGCACCGTGTTCTCCAACGTCTACAACTCGATCAGCGAGAAGATGACCAACGCCAAGAACAAGGTCAGCGAGATCATCGACAAGATCAAGGGCTTCTTCTCCTTCCAGTTCAAGTGGCCCAGCATCCCCATGCCTCACTTCTCGATCAGCCCGGCGGGCTGGAAGATCGGCGACCTGCTGAAGGGCTCCATCCCGAAGCTCTCGATCAGCTGGTACGCAGAAGGCGGCATCCTCGACAACCCGATGCTTTTCGGGATGCTCGGCGGCACGCTGCTCGGCGGAGGCGAAGCCGGTCAGGAGGCGGTCCTGCCCCTCGATACACTCTGGGACAAGATGGCCACCATCTTCCGCGAGGTCCTCGCGGAGCAGTCCGGCGAAAGCTACACGGCCCAAGCCGGCAAACTGGTCGAGCTGGACAACTTCTCGCTCAATGAGCTCAGCCAGAGCACGAGCGGCCCGACCGTGATCTACGACTTCAGCGGCTTCACATGGAGCCCGACGGTCGAAGGATCCGGCGAGAGCAGCGACGACCTCATGGCTCGCCTGCGCGAGCACGAGGCCGAGTTCTTCGACTGGCTCGAGGAGTTCATCCGCATGAGGGAGGTGAGCTGTTTTGCCTGATAGGATCATAGGGTACAAGACCTACACGACACGGGAGGGCGACACATTCGACGCGCTGGCTCTGGCCATGTACGGCGAGGAACGGCTCGCCCACCGGATCATCAAGTTCAACCCGGACACGGCCGACGTGGTCGTGTTCGGGCCCAACATGGAGCTGAAGCTCCCGATCTACGAGAGCGTCGACACGCCGGAGACGCTCCCGCCATGGCGCCGAGGTGAGGAGACATGAGGATCCTCTACAACGGCGTCGACATCTACAACGACGTCAGCCTGAACTACGCGGTCCACGAAATGAACGCGGAAAAGCAGGCGGACACCTTCGTCCTCCGGTTCAATGATCCGCGAGGCGTATGGAGCAAATGGAACCCCCAACCCGGCGACAAGATCGCCTTCGAGCACGAGGCGGCAAAGACGGGGGCCATGTTCATCCACCAAATGAGGCCGGAGAACGGCCTCTACACGGTCAGGGCCATGTCAATGCCGATCAGCGGCAAGGAAAAGCGATCGAAGTCGTGGGCCGCGGTCCACTTCTTCCAGCTCGGCAACGAGATCGCCGCCCGGCACGGCCTGACCTTCAAGATCTACGGAGTCACGGATCAGGTCTATGCCTACATGGCCCAGACGAACGAGACGGACTTCGCGTTTTTTTCTCGGCTCTGCTCTCTCGAGGGCTGCCAGATGGTCATCTATGACGGCAGCCTGATCGTCTACAACGAGGCGTACATCGAGCAGCAGACGCCGGTCGGCGAGCTGCAGATCGGCGAGGCGGGCGTCTTTTTCTACAACGACGCCACGGATCTCGCCTACGGCAGCGCGGAGGTCACGAGCGGGAGCGTCTCCGGATCCTTCACGGATCCGAAGGCGACGACCGACAAAGTCCTCCGGCCGGCGATCCCAATCAAGGTGAACAGCGCCGCGGAGGCGGCACGCTTCGCCAAGGGGCTCCTCAGGGAGGCTAACAAGAACGGCCAGACCGGGAGCTTCACCGAGGAGCTCATGACCGGCTACGCTGCAGTCAGCATCATGAGCCTCAAAACTACCAAGGCGGCAGCGTGGGACGGGACCATCTTCCTGAGCAAGGTCCGCCACGACTACGTCAAGAACAACAGCACCCTCTACTTCAGGAGGGTCATTTTGGAGGGCTACTAAATGGGAACGATCGACAAAGGCACCATCGCGAGCCTGAACACCGCGAAAAACACGGCACGGGTGCAGACGAAGGCCGGGATCGTCACCAATGACCTCGTCGTCCCGTGGCACCTCAGGGGCGGCAGCGGGAACCTGAAGAAAGGCATGGAGGTCGTGTTCGTCGAGTTCGACGATCAGACCGGGATCCTCCTCGGGAGAGCCGACGGCGACTGGGGCTACTACTTCATCGCCGGGATCACCGCCGCCGGAGACGTCAAGGCCGGCGGGGTCAGCCTCCAAAAGCACACGCACAACTACACGTGGGGCCACGATCCGGGAAGCAGCGTCACCGGACAGGCCAACGAGTGAAGGAGGTGAGGACACGTGTCCACGATGGCAAAATGGAGAAACAAGGAGTGGGTCGTCAGCCCTCGGGAGGTCCTCGCGCTCGAGAACCTCGCCTTCTCCTATGAGCAGCAGGCGGACAACAACAGCAGCACCGAGAGTCAGGCGCCGACTAATCAGCGCGGGACGCAGCTCGTCCCCCTGACCTTCAAGACAGTCCTGCACTCCGGCGCCGGCGTCGACGTCCGCAGCGAGATCGAACAATGGAAGGGCATGGTCACGCTGACCGGCCCCTTCTACCTGAACGGCCGGCAGCTCGGCCCGAAGTTCCAGCTCCGGAAGGTCGCAGTCAGCGACGTCAAACTGGACAACAGCGGGCGGATGCTCCTCGCGACCCTGAGCTTCACGTTCAAGGAGTACGACAAGGACACCACCAGCGTCCCGGAGACGACCACGAGCGCCCTGAAGGTCGCAGCGACTCCGGCCGTCAAGGCCGAGATCGCAACGCCTCCGGCAGCAGTCCAGCAGGCCCCGGCCAGAGGCATCAAGGTCGGCGACTACGTCTACCCGACCGGCACCAGATACTACACCGGCCAGAAGATCCCGGACTGGGTGAAGCAGAGGAAGCACAAGGTCAGCCAGATCAACGGCGCCAAGACCCTCCTCGGCAACCCTGACGGGATCAACAGCTGGGTCTACACGAACGAGCTCAGTCTCGGGTGAGAAGGAGGAACGCCATGAGAAAAAGCGGAAACGGCAGGCCAGAGGTCTGCGCGACGAACATCCTCAGCACCATCCGGGGCGAGGTCGCCTACGAGCGGATCAAGGGCGTCGACGGTCGTCTCCACGACCAGCCGATGAACACGGCCGCGGGAGAGGCTCAAACAGACGCCGAGAGGCAGCTCGAGATCTTCGAGCCGAGGATCGACGTCGACCACATCGAAGTCACCGGCAACGAGCGCGGGGACTTCACGTATGACATCCAACTGAGCAGAAAGGAGGGAGAAAAGTGAGCAATCTCGATTTTATCGAAACAGACAGCGGCGTCATCCTGACCACGATCCTGCAGCAGCTCGAAAACGGATGCAGCGAACCGCTGTACCCGGGCGACGAGCGCCGCATCTTCGGCGAGTCGGCTCTGGCGCCGCTTTTTGTTTCTCTGTTCTCGCTCGTCAATGACAGCTGCAGACAGAAGATGCTCCGCTATGCACGGGGCGAAGTCCTCGACGCGCTGGGTGAGAACTTCAAGGTCTACCGGGAGAGCCCGAAGCCGGCGACGACCACCCTGCGCTTCTCGATCGACGAGGCGATCTCGACGAACATCGCCATCCCGGCCGGGATCCGCTGCACCAGCGACTACGTCCGCTACTTCGTGACAGACAACACGGTCGTCCTGCAGGCGGGCAGCACCTACGTCGACGTCACGGCCACGGCCGAGACGGGCGGCAAGGAAGGCAACGACATCGGCATCGGCGAGATCAACACCATCGTCGACATCAGCCAGATCCCGCTCGTCGACAACGTCACGAACATCGTGGCCACCGGCGGCGGCGAGGACGAGGAAAGCGACGACGCCTACCGTGAGCGGATCCGGAACTCCGGCGACGCGATCAGCACGGCCGGCCCGGCTGCAGCCTACCGCTACTGGGCCATCGCCTCGAACCCGGCGAGAATCTCCGACGCCATCGTCGAGAACCTGATCCGGACGAGAGCCGAGGAGATCCCGGTCTACACGCGGAGCGGCACGGCCTACGCCTTCATCGGCGGGGAGAACCTGCAGGAGGCCACCCTCAAGGTCAAGGCGCACGGATCCTCGACGGTCGCAGCTCTGACAAGCGACTACTCCGTCGACTACTCCGACAGCCGGCTCCTGATCATCACCATCGTCCCGGGCGGGATCCTCGCGTCCGCGGCGTCTCTGGACGTCGAGATCGAGGAGATCGCCGACGGCGAGGTCGTGATCACGCCGGTCTGCTTCGGAGGCGAGATCCCAACCGCCGAAGATCTGGCCGCCGTGCTGAACACCTGCAGCGCGAGCGACGTGAGGCCTCTCACGGACCGCGTGACGGTCAAGGCCCCGGACGTCGAGTACTTCGACATCGAGCTGGTCTACTACACGACCGCGGCCGACGAGGCGGCCTGCATCGCAAGCGTCGAAGGATCCGGCGGAGCGATCGACCAGTACGTCTACTGGCAGGGCAGCAGCCTGAAGCGCGACATCAACCCGGACTACCTCAGGAAGCTGATCCTCGCGCCGGACTGGGAGGGCGCCGTCGGCGCCACCATGGTCCAGATCACGAAGCCGGTCTACCAAGACCTGCCAGGGACGACTCTCGCGAAGTGGTCCGGCAACCTGACGGTCAGCCACATCGTCAAGGAGGGGGTGAACTAAATGGGCCAGAAGATCAACGCGCCGAACTCCCTCCGCCTGCTGCCGCAGTTCATGAGGAAGGACGAGACGAACATCGCCCTCACGAAGGCCGTCGACGAGCTGATCCGGGATCCCGGAAGCCGCGCCAAGCAGCTCCGCGTCTGGGATCAGATCGACGCGCTGCCTGAGGCCCAACTGGACGAGCTCGCGTGGGAGCTGAACGTCGACTGGTACAAGTCCAGCATGACGATCGAGGCCAAGCGGGCGACCATCAAAAACGCGAGGCTGATCAAAGCACACCGCGGCACCAAGTACGCAGTCGAGGAGCTCGTCTCGAACTACCTCGGCAGCGGCGTCGTGGTCGAGTGGTATGAGGTGAACGGCAAGCCCTACACCTTCTACATCTGCACGACCGAGGACGTCAGCGACGACACCCTCTACAACGAGTTCATCGAGGCCGCCAACGCGGCCAAGAGCGCCCGCTCGAGACTGCTCGGCGTCTATGCCTACATGGAGCACGTGATCACGGTCCTCGCGAAGCACGTCGGCGGCGCCGGCGCCTTCATCTACGTGAAGGCCGGTACCCGTCCGCGGATCACCAACGTCGGCGGCTACGGCTCGATCACGGTCCTCTCCGGACATGAGACCGAGCCCGGGATCTTCGGCTACACGAAGCCCGGAGACGGAGCCCTGACGGGCGTCAGGCCCCACCCGCAGAACGTGGGCGGCCTGAGGGATAACATCGCACAGTCAGGTCCGGAAACGATCCCCGACGCCTTCGCCTACGTGAAGTGCGGGACGAGGGTCTGCGGGGCCTAAGAAAGGAGGGCACACCAATGGCATTTTACAAGAACGACTTCCTCGATCAGCGCCGCCGTCAATGGCTCGCAGCGATCGACAAGGTCCAGCTCAAAGTCGGGTCGACGTGGTACAACGCGGAGCTGCAGACGAAGGAGATCCAAGGGACGAGCATCGTCCTGATCGCGGTCTGCTCCGCGCTCGATAACGTCGCCGGCACCATCATCGCCTCCCGGATCATCGACATCCGCGGAGTGGTCGCGGCCGAACAGGCCGAAAACATCACCAAGGCCTCCGGGCAGGGCGCCATGATCAAGATCGTCCTGCCTGTCATTGAGGACGAATAAAGGAAGGAGGAAACCCGACAATGTTCAAGCCTACGAAATGGAAGGACGAGATCCTGAGCACCACGCTGACCACGGAAAGCGCGAGCGGCACCGGGTCGAAGGTGAACTTCAGCGTCGCAGCGAAGCCCCTGTTCGTGGCCAAGGTCACAGTCGCAGGCGTCCGCGTCTACGACTGGGTCTACAACCCGGCCACCAACATCCTGACCTTCGACACGGCTCCCGCGAACGGGGCCGCGATCCTGTTCTTCTACTATCCCGAAGTGCAGGCGGGAACAAACCAGAGTGCCGCGAACTTCAACAACATCGAAGAAGGCGGAGCTCTGGACGCACACATGGCCGTCACGCTCCTCGCGATCCAGCAGTATCAGACCGCCGGACAGCTCGACGAGGAGATCAAGACGGTCACACTCACCAACACGGCCCCCTACCCGTTCAACAACAGCGCCCAGACGGTCGCCCTGAGCGGAGATAAGGCCAGCACCAACTACGACGTCGAGGTCCTCGAGATCGTCGCCAACACCGGCGCGGTCGGCGGGATCCACGTCACCAACAAGCTGCTGAACGGCTTCAAGCTGAGCTTCGACGGCAGCGGCACCAGCGTCACGCTGAAGATCAAGATCAGAGGAGGTACACAGTAATGGCAATCAAACACGTGCAGGTCGTCGAGAAAAACGAAGGCCAGAAGATCGAATGGGAGCAGACCGGCAGCAACGGCAAGGTCCTCGCGTTCGACGACTACGCTCTCGCCGTCAACTGCGAGCGCTACCGCAAAGACTGGGACGTCCATCTGGACATCTGCGTCGACTCCGCCGGCAACCTGACCATCGGGACCGTCGGCGCCACCAAGTACGTCGCGGAGATCGACATCCCCGCGGCCACCTACACACCCGGAGAGACCGAGGAGGATCCGCCCACGCTCGACCCGATCGACATGAGCACCGTCGTCCTGACCCTCTGGGCCATCGACTAAAAGGAGGACAAAGAAATGGCAGCTAATTATGACCTGACGGCTCTGGCCGTCAAGATGGTATGCCCGAACAACGAGATCATCGCGGACAAGGTGAACGGCTACCCGAGCATCTACGTGAAGATCCCCAAGTGCAAAATGAGCGACCTGATCACCGGCGGCAGCAGCAACACCCACCCGGCCTTCATCGTGAACGGTCAGGAGGTCGACGCGATCTACATCGGCAAGTATCAGGCGTACAACAGGGACGGGATCCTCTACTCCCTCCCCGGCGTGGATCCCTACGCGCCCAGCTCTGGCGGCGGCCTCGACGCCTTCGTCAGCAAGGCGGCAGCAGCCGGCCACGGCTTCCACGAGATCACCGCGGCAGAATGGGGCCTGCTCGCCCTCTGGTGCAAGAAGAACGGTTTCCTCCCGTGGGGCAACAACAACTACGGCAAGGACAGCCGCGAGAGCAACTACAAGGCGATCCCGACCTATTCCAGCGGCGGCCAGATCAACCGCGTGGCCACCGGCACCGGCCCGCTCACGTGGAGCCACGACAAGAGCCCGAACGGCATCTGGGACCTGAACGGAAACGTCTGGGAATGGTGCGGCGGCATCCGCTTCGTCTACGGCGAACTGCAGATCCTCGCCAACAACAACGCGGCCGACTCCTCGAACAGTCAGGCAGCGGCCTCGGCGGAGTGGAAAGCGATCGACGCGACCAGCGGCGCCCTGATCACCCCGGACGGATCCGGAACGACCACGAACTCCCTGAAGCTCGACATGGTCAGCAGCAAGTGGAAGTGGATCAGCGGCACGATCAGCAGCCAGAGCGACAGCAGCAGGAACGCGGCGTTCAAGGACATCACGATCGAGTCCAGCGTCTCCGCTGCTGCGGCCGAGCTCCTCTACGCTCTCGCGCTCGCTCCTGACGACGCGAACTTCGACTACGAGGGCGACGTGTTCTACGCCAACAACGGCGCAGCCGAGCGCGGCGTCT
>Ga0079305_1003078_pt1 | contig 12176 bp, 11 predicted proteins | sample LMS_cellobiose_e_FD_79183 | JGI IMG/M metagenome (GOLD analysis project Ga0079305, IMG submission 79183) | Rumen-fistulated moose microbial communities from Alaska, USA - LMS_cellobiose_enrichment | ecosystem: Host-associated > Mammals > Digestive system > Stomach > Rumen fluid ... | reverse complement strand
GAATTCATGGAAGGCCCAGAGGTGAGCGTAGAGACGCTTGCTGTTGACGGTGATGTCCAGGTTATTCAGATCACAGATAAGTTAACCACTGGGGCTCCGTACTTCGTTGAAATGGGGCATAGTCAGCCAAGTCAATTAAGTGCAGTTGTACAGAACAAAATCAAAATTGTTGCTATAGCTGCCAATAAAGCAATAGGAATCCAGAACGGCCCTTCTCATACGGAGATTAAGGTTACGAAAGACGGCCCGAAAATCGTTGAATTGGGAGCAAGGCTAGGAGGCGACTGTATTACAACTCATTTAGTGCCGCTTTCTACTGGTGTGAACATGGTCGAGTGCAGTATAAGAATTGCGCTTGGGGAGAAGCCTGATCTTGAACCAAAGTGGAGCAAGGGATCGGCTATTAAATATTTAAAGACAGATACGGGTACTATCACAGGGATAAAGGGTTTATCTGAAGCACGGGCGATTCCGGGAATAATTCAGGTGTCCATTGTTCGTGGCATTGGTGATCAGGTTGGAATAATCAGCAGTAGCGTTGATCGAGTTGGATTTGTAATAGCACAAGCAGATTGTGCAAAGCATGCGACTGAAATAGCAGAAAAAGCCCTTGTTGGAATAGAGGTTATTGTTGATGAAACTATATAGCAAGTATGTAAAACGATGCATTGATTTTGTGGGTGCACTTATTCTTTCACCATTCATCCTTCTGATAACAATTATTGTTGGACCGGCAATATATCTTGAAGACAAGGGAAGTGTTTTTTACAAAGCAAAAAGGCGTGGCCTCGGTGGAACTGTTTTTGAGATGTACAAATTTCGCTCAATGAAGATGAACGCGCCAGATATAAGGAATGCGGATAATTCAACATACAATGCCCCTGATGATTCGAGAATTACAAAGGTGGGAAGAGTGTTAAGAAAGACATCAGTAGATGAACTTCCCCAAGTGCTTAATATTCTAAAAGGGGATATGAGCTTTATAGGGCCAAGGCCTATAACTATAGATAAGCCATTAGAAGAGTATGATGAAAAGAGGAAATTAAGGCTTCAAGTTCGACCTGGTATAACCGGTTACCAGCAGGCGTACTATCGAAATTCAATAGGACAGGAACAAAAATTCGAAATGGATGCAGAATATGCCAGAAATATATCTTTTCTGTTTGATATAAGGATTTTTTTCAAAACCATACAAACGGTGCTATTGAGAAAAAATATATATAATGCAAACAATAACAGATGATGTGAGGAATGTCGATATGAAGGACTTATATATTGTTGGAGCTGGTGGATTGGGACGGAAATTGTTCGTATGTCTTAGAAGGTTAAATACAAACGGGAAGTGGAACATTGCAGGGTTTCTTGATGACAATCCTCATGCGTTAGATGGTGTGAAGTGTGATTTGGAAATAGTGGGGACTATATCCGAGTGGGAACCTACTGAGGATCAGGTGTTTGCGATGGGAATATCCAATTCACATATTAAGCACGTGGTTTCCGATATGCTAATAAGCAAAGGCGCAAAATTTGAAACAATTGTTTCACCAGATGTGATAATGGGTGATTATGTTGAAATTGGTGAAGGCAGCGTTGTGATGACTCCGTATAATGTCGAAAGCGGCGCAAAAATAGGTAAATTTGTCACGCTCCTTGGTTCAACAATAGCACTTGACGGGGAATTGGGTGATTATTCAACTACAGGAGGATTTGCAAATTTAACCTGCGCACATATTGGAAAAGAAGTGTATGTTGGGAGCCATGCCGTTATATTGAGCAATGTAACTGTAGGTGACGGTGCTTTTATAGGTGTTGGAAGCATCGTGATGAAGGACGTGAAACCTTATACACAGGTTTTTGGAAATCCAGCAAGAGTGGTTGGCGAGATGCCTCGCAAATAGAATGCAGGGAGGGATAATTGCTGTGAGCAATCTTGAAAAATACAATCGTGCATATATAAATACTTTTGATGTAAGTGTTAATGAGCTTGGAGGACGCTTCAATTTTGAGGATGTAGCTGCGTGGGATTCTATGGCACATATGACACTAATAGCTGAACTAGAAGATGCCTTTGATATTATGTTTGAGACAGATGATATTCTACACTTTGGCGGATATGAAAACGGTATGAAGATTTTGGCCAGATACGGTATTGAGTTTTAATATCTAAGTTAAGCAATTGTTGTAAGCCAGAAACCATTGATATTGCAATTCTCTTACGGTATTGAGCGGGAAAGTACCTATGTAATGATTGAGATTAACCATGCTTTAATGATAGGCACCTGCTCTGAAGCAATTGCAAAGGAATTGAGAGCAAGAAGCATATAGGTTCTTACTCATGAACATTGCGATCATCTGTAGGGACAGAATGCTATCCGAGATGCATTTCCAAATGATGATGTTGTTCTATAGAAAAAACAGCGATTCAATTGGAAATCCAACGCGAAATGAGGTGAATCAGTATCAAATACTTGCTACATTGCGTTTCGTTGAAGAATAACATAACAAAGGAGCAATCAATAGTAATTTTCATGCAAAACTGCTGCTGTGGTTTTTGATGAGAAAAAGAGTTCAGGTGGTGTGGCTGGAGTGTTCATGTCTGCCACTTCCCAGGTCATGGCCTGGGAAGTGTGATAATCATTATTCAAGACATTGGTTTTTTTCTCTGGTGATACATTCTTCTTGTAGGACACTTTCATAAAACTTGATGATGGAAATGAAGAGAATATATATTTGAGTACGATGCCCCAAACCCGAAGAATACCTGATAAGTGGTCATGAAGATGTGTTTAGGATGGGTCAATGTAAACATTGCAAAAGATGGAGAGCGTTATGAGTAAATTATTAGATGGTAAAGTGAGTATAATTACCGGTTCAGCTAGAGGAATTGGAAAATCAATTGTAGAGCATTTTGTGGCGGAAGGCGCCGAAGTGATTATTAATGATATGAGGGCTGGTTCTGCCGACGAATGGATAGAACAGAACTACTATAGAGACCATCTTCACTCTTTTTACTTTGATATTACGGATTCTGCCGCAGTCAGGCAGAATGTCATGGCAATCAAGAAACAGTTTGGACGCATAGATATTCTGGTAAATAATGCTGGCGTAGAGTTCAATGAGTTGATCGGTATGATTTCTCGTGAGAATATGGAGAAGATGTTCAATGTGAATGTTTACGGGACCATAGAAATGATTCAAGCGGTGAGCCGTATAATGAGCCGGAATAAGAACGGTGGTAGCATTATCAATATTTCTTCTATGGTTGGTTTGCGTGGCAATCCTGGACAACTTGTATATTCAGCAACAAAAGGTGCGATTATTTCACTTACAAAATCCGCAGCAAAGGAACTAGCATCGAAGAAAATAAGAGTTAACTCAATAGCTCCCGGTCTTACACAGACAGAAATGATGGAGCAAGCAGATATAGAGAAACTGCAAGGAAGGATTAGTAATATCAGCATGGGGCGGATAGCGCAGCCAAAGGATATTGCAGGCGGATGTTTGTTATTGGCTTCAGACTACGCAGGATACATTTCTGGTCAAGTTTTGCCTGTTGATGGTTGCACTATCATGTAAGAACGATGCACATATCATTGTACGTGGTGGGGGATAAACTTACATGTTTTTAAACATTGATAGGCAGAAACAAGAAAAAACGGCGTTGATTGATAATGAGGGTAACCGTATCACATATGGTGAACTTGCAAAGCTGATGACCATGGTAGGTACACAGGTAGAGACACGTTCTCTGATCTTCATGCTTTGTAAGAATACAGTTGGTTCCATGGTCGGGTATCTTGGATTTGTCGAGCATGAAGCAGTTCCAGTTACACTCAGCGCAAGGATCGATAATGTGCTTCTTGCGAATCTTCTCAGCATCTATAAGCCAGCATATGTGTGGTGTCCAGTAGAAGAAGAGAGCCGGTTTGAGTACGAGAAGTCTTTCGAATGTTATGGATATTCTCTTTTAAAGACAGGAAATGAGCTATATCCTCTCAACGATAAACTGCAGCTCTGCATGACCACTTCAGGTTCAACGGGTAGTCCAAAGCTTGTTCGCTATAAGAAAGGCAATCTGGAAGCAAATGCAAAGAACGTGGCTATTGCCTTTGGTTGGACGGAAGATGAACGGTCAATTTGTGATCTCGGTATGCAGTATACGATGGGACTAAATGTTATCAATACTCATCTGTATGTTGGTGCGACTGTTCTTCTTACTACTTCCAACCTGATGAGCAGTGAATTTTGGGATTTTATCAAGAAAGAACGAGGGACAAACTTTACGGGCGTCCCATTTAGCTACGATATTTTCTATCGCCTGCACTTTGACCGTATGGATCTTCCTGACCTCCGCACATTGTCTCAAGGTGGGGGAAAGCTGACAGATGCAAGATTTATCCAGTTAGCAGAGTATGCGCAGAAAACCGGGAAAAGGTTTATTCCATCCTTTGGGACTACAGAGACCTCTGCACGTATGGCATGCCTCCCTGCCGAACTGGCTCTTACAAAAACTGGAAGTATCGGTAAAGCAATCCCAGAAGGCGAGCTTTTCCTTATTGATGAAAATGGGAATGTTTTGACTGATCCTGTGGCAGAGGGTGAGATGTGTTATAAAGGTCCCAACGTCACAATGGGCTATGCGGTTTGCAAAGAAGATTTGGTTAAGGGTGATGAGTTTAAAGGCGAGTATCATACAGGAGATTTAGCAAGGAGAGATAGGGATGGATGTTATTATGTGACAGGCCGTTTGTCACGGTTTCTGAAACTTCTCAGCTATCGTGTTAGTTTAGACCAGGTTGAGCACCTCATTCAGCAGGAGTTCGGTATTGAGTGTGCGTGTTCTGGAACAGATCAGAGAATGAATGTATATATTACCGATGGCACCAAGAAAGCAGAAGTGCTTGAGTTTATTGTGGCTAAGGTTAGCCTATACAAATCTTTGTTTAGAGTTATTATTGTGGATGAAATCCCAAGAAACGATTCTGGAAAGATTCAGTACAGATTACTAGATTGTCTTTCTCCAAATGGTTGAAGAGGGCATTATATTGTTCTAAATATAAGTCATAGACGAGGCGCATATTAACATAATATCTGGAGTGTTGTAGGAGATTGTTTGTTTGATTTCAGTTGGGCGTTATTGGATCATACACAACATGCTTTTTCCTATAAGGGGTTGAATATATGAGAAAAAGAGTATTGGTTATCGGAAGAGCTTTACCTGAAAAGAGAACAGGAATGTTCGGTATATTTGAGTATCAACAGAGCGTTGCTCTTGCAAAGGAAATAGATGCTTCTTATCTGTTTTGCGATTTGCGGTCTTTTAGGTACCATAATAAATTTATGCATTGGAATCAGAAAAAGGACAACTTACATCTGTTTGGGTTTTCTGCTCCGCTAGGTGGTTTGCCTAAAAGTTGGATTGAGCATATGAGAACAGAGGCTACTTGTCGATTGATCGATGAGTATGTTAAACAAAAAGGTGCGCCAGACATAATACATGTTCATTTTCCACTATTAACATTAACAGAAAAGATAGTACAGAGAATAAAAAATCTTGGATGTAAATTAATAATTACAGAGCATTGGACTGCGGTGCAAGAGAAGAAACTTACAAATGAAAAAGTAGATTTGCTTCAAGCAATAGGTTCGGTATCATCTTGTATTATCTGTGTAAGTGAGGATTTGAAAAAATCTGTCGAAGAGTATATTTCCCCGCGTTTTCATAATAAAGCAATACTGGTTGTTCCTAATATGGTAGAACAGTGTTTTCATTTCATGCCGCCGGTCGAGAGTAAAGATTATACTTTTATGTTTGCAGGACGGCTAGAACCAGTAAAAAATGTAGATGTTTTAATTGATGCGTTTGAACTGGCATTTCCAGACAAAAAAGATAATGTCAAACTAGTAATTAATGGAAATGGCACACAGTATTATGAACTGAAAAAAAAGGTAAATGGATATGCTGATAGTAGTAGAGTAATAATGAATGGCGTTGTTAATAGAAATGAAATGATTGAGTCTTATGCGAATTGCAATTGTTTTATTTCAGTTAGCGAGTTGGAGACGTTTGGTGTACCATTCATAGAATCTTGGATTGTTGGCAGACCTGTTGTTTGTATGGCTAATTCTCCGATCAGAAAATATTTAAATGAAAAACAAAATGGACTAACAATAAAACAATTTGAGTTAAAATCGATATCTATGACCATGAAACAAGCTCGTGAAACATTATTTGATTCAGCAATCGATATATCTAAGAACGCAAATAACATTTTTTCTGAAAGTGTCATAGTTGAAAAACTGCTCGAGATCTACGATAAATGCTAAATAAGTGCTTGAAATGGAGGGAATCGCATTTGAGTGAAAAAATAAGTATTATTGTTGCTGTATACAACGTTGAAAAATATTTGGAAGAATGTATATATAGCTTAGTAACACAACGATATAGAGATATTGAAATCCTGCTTGTGGATGATGGAAGCAAAGACAATAGTGGTGCAATTTGCGAAAAATATGCAGAATGCTATCCTTTTATAAAAGTCATTCATAAGGAAAACGGTGGCTTGTCAGATGCAAGGAATGCTGGAATTGATAATGCAACGGGGAACTATATAGGATTTGTGGATAGTGACGATTGGATTGACCCTAACATGTATGAAAGTCTGATACATGCGATTAAAAGAGATAACACTGATATCGCTATTTGTGGATATTATAGAGATTACATAGGAAAACAAGAGAAATGCAGTGATTGCAAGGAAGGAGTTTATTCGCGAGAAGAGGCCTTATGTAAACTCTTTATGGGGAATGAGATTCATGATCATTCAGTGACTAAACTATATAGAAAAGAACTATGGGATGGGATCAGCTTTCCGGTGGGAAAACTTTACGAAGACATACGCACAATTTATAAAGTGATGAATAAGGCAAGCAGTATTTCAGTAATAGATGAGTGTTATTATCATTATAGGCAAAGAAAGGGAAGCCTTATTCGAAGCGGGTTTTCAGAAAAAAAACTTGAGTGGATTGAAGCGGTAGATTGCATAATAAAAGATAAAATTGCATATAATGATAATTACAGAACACTTTTGCTGTATCGTAAAGCTAAAGATGAGTGTAAACTGTTGAGAGAATTGTTATTAGAAACGCCATGGAAAATGACAACAAGGCAAGAGAATATCGCTAGAGACTTATTTGCTGACATCAAGAAGTATGGTAAACAATTATCAAAAGACCGCAATTGTACACAATCAATGAGATTGATGGGAAGATGCTCAAAATATGGATACAGGTTTACCAAGATAGTATTTAACAATTCTATCATGAAAAAATACGCATTAGGTCGTGTTAAGTATTATCAGTGAAAAGTATCGAATATATTAACATTATCCAAGATTGCCATATCAAGAAATTAATCTTTTTTTCAACAAGTTATCAGCGAAAGGCGGAATAGATGCTATTTGTTAAGCGTGAACAAATATATGATAAATGGCTAGTATTATTCGGATTTGTGAGTGCATTGATTGTTCTAGTCGCGGCACTATATAATTTGGATTGCATAATACTATCTTCTGTTTTACTGTGTATTTGGATCGCATTATATTGCTGTAGAGATTTGAAAAACAGATCAACACTTTTGTGTTTTATATTAGCTTTTTTTACCTTTTTAGTGGGAAGACAGTTTATGGATGGCTTTGGAATTCATAAAATTGAGTCTCAAACTCCGGAGCAAGTCAATAAAGAGGCTGAAAGGATTATATTAGTTAGTCTCTTCTTTCTGTTAATAGGTTATGTCGCTTCAAATTTTTTTTATAGCAAGAAGAACAAAGCGCAGCGTGAAGTCGGAACTACAGAGGAGTATCACCTAAGAAGAGTACGCGGTATTTGCAAAGTTTTGTATATTTCAACTTATGCATTTATGTGCATATCAATTGCGGAAATTTTTTTATATGTTAGAGACTCTTCATACATAGATTATTACGTGTCGTTTCATACTAGGTTACCCTTTTTGGTTGGGAAGTTGGCAGACATGTGCCCGGTTTTCTTTTTTGTCTACCTATCCACTTTACCTTCAAAGAAGGAAAGTATGAAATATATCATCACTTATGCTGTATATTTGCTCTTAACTCTTCTTACAGGAAGACGATATGAATTTGTGGGTGGATTATTAGTTCTGTTTGTATACTTTACTTCAAGAGACCGCCTTCAATTAAACCACAATCGTTGGTTTGGGAAAAAGGAAATAATAATAGTATTCATCGCTGTTTTTTTTATTATTGTGTTATCTTCAATTGTTGGAAAGACAAGAATTGGAGCTCAAGAGAATTTTTCTGACTCGAATATATTTGTCAATTTCTTTTACCAGCAAGGAATTAGCATTAATGTACTTAAGAGGACTATACAATATCAGGATTATTTGGCAAAAGACAAATTATATATGTTTGGATCTATAATAACATTTATTAGAAAATTGTTTGGTTTTGAAGCTTATTATGGTAATACAATTCAAAATGCTCAATCTGGCTATTCACTAGCACATTCATTATCATATGTCGTTTTAGGTAATGAATATTTAAACGGCAGGGGAATGGGTTCTTCATATTTGGCTGAAGTTTATTTTTCGTTTGGATATTGTGGTATAATATTCGTTAATTTTTTGTATGGTGTTATACTAAATAAACTAAGCCTGTTTAATACAAGATCGATCTGGAAAAATACGCTTATTCTAATCATGCTTCATTCTCTTTATTTGGCGCCAAGGTCCTCGTTTGATGGATTTATTGTTGACGTGTTACGAGTCAATACTTGGAGTACACTGATAATAGTATATTTTATTTCCAAGATGCTTAACACAAAATATCAGAAACTGCAAGTTTGAAAAAGAGATAAAACTGTACAAGTGGAAAAAATGAATTGAACTTTATCTTGATAAAATAGCCTTTATTCTTATCGGAAGGGATTCGGTTTCATAGGTATCTTCAGCACTTTAGTATCTACTTAATCATACTACTAATTTTGGACGATTGAATGCTGTGTCACACCCGGAAAAGTATACTGTGCTCTGGTGCATGGTACCTTCCAATCTGTTCAAGGCGGGTGACTGAATGATGGATATTGGAAGAAGATGATTAATCAAATATGAGCAATAAAATTGGTAATTCATTAAAATGGTCCACTGCGGGAGAAGTAATCTCTAAGTTAATTGCACCTGTCACTAATATGATTTTGGCACGTGTGCTGGACCCTGCAGATTTTGGCATTCTAGCAACTGTAAACATGATTATTACTTTTGTAGATCTTTTTACTGATTCAGGATTCGCAAAGTATATTATTCAAAGTGATTTTGATGAAGGCGATGATATTTTCCAATATGTGAATGTAGCATTTTGGACCAATCTGTTGTTATCTATCGTTCTGTGGCTATTAATTTATTTTTTTAGAGTGCCAATAGCTAACATGGTAGGAAGCAGAGGACATGAAAAAGTAATTGTAATTGCTTCCATACAGCTGATATTAACCTCATTCTCAAGTATTCAAACTGCTTTATATAGAAGGTTTTTTGATTTTAAATCTCTTTTTATTGTAAGAATAATTATTTCATTCGTTCCCATACTTATTACGGTCCCATTAAGCTTTGTTATCAGGAATTACTGGTCTTTAGTTATAGGAAGTATTGTTCAACAGGTTGTTAATGCATTGTATCTGAGCTTGAAATCAAAATGGAAACCAGGGCTATATTATGATTTCAAGAAGTTGCGAAAAATGTTTTCTTTTAGTATTTGGTCATTGATGGAGGCATTGGCATACTGGGGAACCACATGGTTCGACGTGTTTATTATCGGGGTAGCTTTTTCTACGTACTATTTAGGAATCTATAAGAATTCGCTTAATATGGTTAACTCGTTAATGCAAATTGTAAAGGCTTCTTTTATCCCGGTACTATTTTCGACGCTTTCGAGATTAAAAAACAGAGAAGGCGAATTCATTCACACGTACGATGTTCTTCAGGAAGCTGCAGCAATAATTATTATACCTCTTGGAATAGGAATCTACCTCTTCAGAGATGTTGCTACATTGGTTCTATTTGGAAACAAATGGTTGGAATCCTCAATGATCATAGGAGTATGGGCGTTATCATCAAGCTTTTTTGCTGTGTTTGTAAATTTTTATGGCGAAGCACTAAAATCAAAAGGACTTCCTAAAATACTATTTTTATACGAGGTGGTTTGCCTTATATTTATGGTTCCCATATGCTTGATTGCAAAAAGATATGGTTTTTGGGTGTTTGTCTTCAGCCGCTCAGCCGTAGTTGTCGGGCAAATCATAATTGGGGCGCTTTTTATGAAAAGGTATATTAAGTATCCGATAATACACATGATCAACAATGTTTTTCCAGCAACGGTATGTTCATGTATTATGGCTATAGTGGGGATGCTGCTGGTTAGAGCTTTTCCAAATGGGTTGGGCTTTCAGTTTGTTTGTATTGCAATTTGCGGTTTTACATATCTTTTGATGATGCGTTTACTATTTAAGGAAAAGCTTAAAGAAGTGTTCGATATTCTGAGAGGAAATGATCCTTGCGCTTTGTGATTGCTGCATTTATGATGATTGAATCTTCTGTGTTAGAATTTCATGTGCCGAAGAGCAGTAATGATGATTGTGTCTTCTTTTTTCTCTGCTATCATAACAAGGAATATAAAAGGCTTGACTGTCAACTATACTCATAATACATAATTTCCGAGCAAAAAAGAGCAGTTTAAACTGAGATGGATAGGATTCAAATGTGTTTACTTGGTTGAGAGATATGCTTTTTTACATATCTTCTTCAAACAAGGCGAGTTTCTTTCGATTCTTGCGTAAAGCAAGATCAAAAATGCAAGGGATGTATTGTTGATATACGTTTATGGGACTAAACACCAGCTCAATTGACAATCTTTCAGATGACAGAGGAAAGAAGTGTTGAGTTGCTATTTTATAAAGCTAAGTGTAATAATCTATAATAATTTAGAAAAGCAATGGAAAGGACATATAGTTGAGGCATTTTATGAGGCAATTATTCCTGAGGCAATCAAAAGGCGTCTTTTTTTGTCCGTGATTGATCTGAGGTTGCTACAAGGCATTGTCTGTGTTTTGTAGATAGGTCTTGAAAACAACGAGTCCCTACATAAGAATAAAGAGAATTGTCGTAAGAAGATTAGAGCATATTAGCTGGGCTGGGATTTGATTATTTCATGCAGTATATTCGGATATCGTCATTTTGATAATGTGATTATTTAGACTAAAAGATGCTTATGATGTCATTAAATTTTCCAAACGGATCGGATGCAGAAGAGTAACAGCGCCGCTCTATTATCCAAACGCCACGATCACCTCTTCGATGTCGGGGTCGGTGTACCAGCGGCCGGAAAGGGACCAGGTCAGATCTTCGTAACGGATGGAGCTGGCCAGGGCCTGGGTGGCCTCGTGAGCCGATTCGGATAGAGACAACAGATTGGATTTGATCTCCGCCTCTTGGGCGGAGATTTTTTTATCCTCCGCCTTCTGGGCGCCGGTGCGGCTGCCGTTCTTTTTCTCCCGCCAGGGGTTGGCGGCGTATAGGTGGGCCAGGGTATCAGAGCTGTCCTCAAAGGCGCGGTACAGGGCCAGGTAGCTGTTATAGCAGCCGGCGTACAGGGCTATTTGCTCCTCTGAGAAGGCGGTGCCGGCATCCTTCAGCTCCTGGACCCGGGTCAGGACCTTTTCTATTTGGCGAAGCCGCTTCAGCGTGAGGAAGCCTACGCTGAAGAGCCACCGCTCATACTGGCGGCTGCAGGTGCCCATGGTGTCCGCATCGAAGCCATAGACCTGCCGGATGACGTCCAGCCGGTTCTGCTGATCCACATAGGCAAAGCGCCAGTAGAACTCGATCTTGCCGATCTCCCCATAGAGAGAATGGGTGCGGATGTTCTCCGGCGAAAGGTTGGCGGCATAGTTCACCAGGGCCGTGGTTTGGATCAAAGTGGTGTTGGTGTAGATGCCGCTGTTGGCGGCGCTGATGAGCGCGGGGATCTGGGACAGCTTTCCCTCCGTTTTCAGCTTGTTGAAGATAGCCACCATCATGCGCCGCTGGCGGGCGGTGCGGGAGCTGTCCAAGCCGTCGGCCGCCTGGCGGATGCGCAGGTAGCCCATGACCGCGT
>Ga0079305_1003077_pt1 | contig 12181 bp, 7 predicted proteins | sample LMS_cellobiose_e_FD_79183 | JGI IMG/M metagenome (GOLD analysis project Ga0079305, IMG submission 79183) | Rumen-fistulated moose microbial communities from Alaska, USA - LMS_cellobiose_enrichment | ecosystem: Host-associated > Mammals > Digestive system > Stomach > Rumen fluid ... | reverse complement strand
ATCAGTCCGCTGTCTGATCTTCCCTGGGCGAGCGCGCCGTTCCTCGTGGCCATCGCGATCGCTTCGGAAGGCGATATCACGGTCGGATCGTTCCTTCTTACCTTGGCGAGAAGAGACATGGTCTTCATCTCTTCGAACATGCTCAGGTTGTTGTTGCTCGCGACGCTGTCGGTCCCGATGGCGACCCTCACGCCCCTGTCAAGAAGCTCCTTTACGTCGCAGATGCCGCTTGCGAGCTTGAGATTGCTCACGGGATTGGTCGCGACCGTCACGCCCTTCTCCCTGAGTATATCATAATCCTCTCCCTCTATGTGGACGCAGTGCGCGGCTATCGCCGGGACGTCGAAGATCCCGCAGTCGGCGAGATATCTTACCGGCGTTCTTCCGCCGTGCCTCTCCTTGCACTCTCTGTGCTCCAGCGCGGTCTCCGATACGTGCACGTGCATTCTTATGCCCAACTCGGCTGTCAGCGCGGCGAGTCCCCTTGCCGTCTCCTCATTGGATGTGTATTCGGCGTGAAGGCTCGCGTCCATCAGCACGCGTCCTTCGAACGCGCCGTGGAAGCGCATAGCGTCCTTCATCTCAGCGACGCTCTGAAGGGACTCAAACGGCGCTCCGGAAGGGTTCGTGATCGATCTCGAGACGTTCGCCTTGGCGCCGCTGTCTCCGATCGCTCTCACCATGTCTTCCGTAAAATAATACATATCGCTCGTGGAGACGATACCGTATTTCAAAGACTCAGCCATGGCCAGCATGGTCCCCCAGTACACCGCGTTTCCGTCCAGCTTGTCCTCAAACGGAAAGATGCGGGTGAAGAGCCAGTCCTGAAGATTCAGGTTTTCACCGTATCCCCTCATCAGCGTCATCGGCGAATGGGCGTGGGCATTGAAGAAGGCGGGCATCGCCAGAAGGCCCTTTCCGTCCCTTATCTCCTCGCCCTCCGTATCGCAGGACGCGGCATCATCAAAGCTCTCCCAGATCCTGTCGATCCTGCTTCCCTGCACCCTGAAGGCTGCGTTTTCCATCAGACGGTATTCCCCGTTTCCGCCTCCGGCGAGGATGCCTGTGTTTTTGAATATCATTGCTTCTTCTCCTTAACTCTGTTGCTCTCGAGGGTCTCGAGAAGCACGGCCGCTTTGTCCAGCCTCCCTTTCCCTGCTGCCAGGAGCCTTATATACGGCTCCGAACCGTCGTGGAAGAGCACCGCCCCTCCGAACTTCTCTCTTAGATCCATCAACATATACGGATTGAGAATATTCTTTTTTTCAAAGGCGAAGTATATGTGATCGCCTCTCTCGTAGATCCTTGTCACCCCCAGCTTCTGAGCGACGGATCTGATAAACGATACCTCTATCAGTGTGAGAGTCTCTGCCGGAAGATCTCCGAACCTGTCAAGAAGCTCATCGATCACGTCTTCCATCTCCCCGCGTGAGCTTATCCCGGCGATGCGCTTATAGGCGTTCAGTTTCAGGTTCTCGCTGTCGATATACCATGAAGGTATATTCGCGTTGACCTTAAGCTCCACGCTCATCTCCTCGGTGGGTTCGGGGATGACCTCTCCCTTCGCCCGGCGGACCGCTTCATCGACAAGCTTGCAGTAGAGCTCGTATCCGATATCGGCCATGTGGCCGCTTTGCTCGGATCCGAGGAGATTTCCGGCGCCCCTTATCTCCATGTCTCTCATCGCTATTTTAAACCCGGCGCCGAATTCGGTAAATTCCCTTATCGCTCTGAGCCTCTTTTCCGCGACCTCGGTCAGGACCTTCTCCTTCTGATACATCAGATAGGCGTAGGCCATTCGATGCGATCTTCCGACTCGTCCCCTCAGCTGGTATAGCTGCGAAAGGCCGCATTTATCCGCGTCCAGCACGATCAAAGTGTTCGCGTTCGGTATGTCGATCCCGGATTCTATTATCGTCGTCGCTACGAGGACGTCAGCTTCCCCTGTATAGAAGCTCTTCATCACTTCCTCGAGGCTCCGCTCGCTCATCTGTCCGTGCCCTACCGCGACTCTGGCTTCGGGCAGCAGCTCCCTTATCCTGTCGGCTATCCGGTTTATACCCCTTACCCGGTTATATACAACAAAGACCTGACCCTTGCGGTCGAGTTCCCTCGCTATCACCTCGCGGACGGTAAGGTCATCCTGCGGCACCACATAGGTCTGGACCGGATACCGGTCTTCAGGAGGTTCGGTGATCAGGCTCATATCCTTGATGCCTGTGAGCGACATATTGAGCGTCCTGGGGATGGGCGTCGCGGAAAGCGTAAGAACGTCCACCCCGATCTTCATCTCCTTGATGCGTTCCTTGTGAGCGACGCCGAACCGCTGTTCCTCATCGATAACAAGCAGGCCGAGGTCCTTGAATTTCACGTCTGAAGAAAGTATCCTGTGCGTCCCTATGACCAGGTCCACGGCGCCGGTGGAAACCTCTTCGGCGATCCTTGAAAGATCCTTCTCCGAGCGGAAGCGCGACATCATCTCGACGATGAAAGGATAATCCGCGAATCTCGCCTTGAGCGTCTCATAGTGCTGGTTCGCGAGGATCGTCGTCGGGACCAGGACTGCTGCCTGTTTGCCCTCGACCAGACATTTGAATATCGCGCGGGCGGCGACCTCGGTCTTGCCGTAGCCCACGTCTCCGCAGAGAAGCCTGTCCATCGGCTCCGGCTTCTCCATATCATCTTTTATCTCCTGAGCGGCTCTCAGCTGATCGTCGGTCTCCTCGTAGGGGAAGGACTCCTCAAACTCCTGTTGCCAGACGGTATCCCGGCCGAATGAGTATCCGCCCGCGGCTCTCCTTTTTCCGTAGAGCTGCATCAGTTCCTCGGTCATTGAGGCGACAGCTGCCTTGGCTCTGGCCTTGGTGTTCTTCCAGTCGTCTCCGGAGAGTTTGTTGACCTTCGGCGTTACACCCTCTGATCCGACGTATTTCTGGACTATGTCCATCTGTGACACCGGAACGTAGAGCAGATCTCCTCCGGCATATCTTATCTTGATATAGTCCTTCGTCTCGCCCTGCGTGGTGAGCTGTTCTATCCCGAGGAATTTACCGATGCCGTGGTTCTCGTGGACAACGTAGTCGCCCTTTTCCAGCTCGGCGAAGCTGCTGAGCCTGCGTCCGCTCCTGCTCCTGCGCTTTCCCTTCTCCCGCCTGTGTCCGAAGATATCCTCATCGCTTATGATGCAGAGCTTCTCCTGCGGGAACACCATCCCGGCGGAAAGGCTGCCCATAACGATATACGATCTTCCGGGATCAAAGCATTCGGCACCGGTGAACCTGCCGCTAGCGACCGGATACAGCCCTTCTCTCCCGAATATATCTCTTATGCCCTGAGCCCTTTCCTCGGACGAACACGCCAGGATGACCCTGTATCCGCTTCCGGTGAGGCCTTTGATCTCGCGGACAGCCATATCCGTATGGCCGGCGAACACGGCGGCCTGTCTGGAGTCGATCTCACTAAGCTCAAGAAGCCGATCAGCGCCCTCGAGCGGTTTGGTAAACGGCTGGATCGCGATGACGCCCCGCTTTCCGTAGAGATCGAGGATCTCACGCTTGTCGGCTATCAGCGCATCATCCTCAGGGACTGCCTGGCCGCGCTCCAGCATCGTCAGCAGATCCTGCTCCTGTTCACGGCGCATCAGATCTACGCGTTCAATTATCCGGTCCGGATCCTCCAGTACGATCGTGCCGTCAGGCAGATAGTCCCAGATATGGCTCGGTTTTTCGTAGAAAAAATGCACCAGATCGGAGAAAACGCTCAGATCGGTCTTCTCCTCCAGCGCGTCGAGCAGGAAGCCCTCTCTGTCCCTGAGTCTCGACACGGCCTCAGACTCTTCTCCGAAAGACTCCGCGAGTTTCTTCTCCTGCCTCTCATAGGCGCTCCTCACGGCCTCGATCGCGCGCGACACGGCATCTCTGTCCGCTGCCGCGCGGTCTCTGGGGTATACGGTGCATCCGTCGATATTGCCTGTGCTCCTCTGGCTCTCTATATCGAAGGTCCTGACGGAATCGATCTCCGATCCGAAGAATTCGACGCGATAAGGCTCCTGTCCTTCCGGAGCGAAGATGTCGGCTACGCCGCCTCTCATGGCGAACTGGCCCGGGATCATGACCTGCTCCGCCCTTTCAAAGCCGAACGTGATCAGTATGTCCCGAAGCTCTTCGGGCTCCATCTCCATGCCCTGCGCGATCCTTAGCTCTGGCTCCTCGCCGGAAGCGGGAGGCATCTTCCTGAGAGCCGCTCCGGCAGGCGCTATTATGACTGCCTCCGGATCTTCCCTAAGCAGCTTTACCGCGCGTGCCCGCTCAAGGCTTTGATCGCGGTTCCTGGTCTCGTAGCTGAAGAGTCTCTCGTCCTCATCCGGAAGCACGAGGATATTTCGCGCAGTAAAAAAAGAAAGATCCCCCATGAGCCTCTCGGCTCTTGCCTGCCCCGGCACTATGACGAGGCACGGGCGATCGTTCTCAAGTCTTTCGGCTATAACGCGGGCGGATCGGCTGTCGCTGACCCCGCTTATTATCCTGACTCCCGAGCTCATCTATTCTCCCTGCGAGCTGTTTCGTTTGGAATTGAATCTGTTCATCGCTGTGTCTATACCCTGTTCGACATAAGTGATCACCGCGTCGCACGCTCTGTCGACCGCAGCCTCCAGGAGCGGCACTTCTTCCGGCGTGAATCCGCCGGTCACATAGTTTATAAGGTCTCTTCCCTCAGGGCTTCCTATCCCCACTCTGATCCTGGGAAAGTCATCGAATCCCAACTGATATATGCAGGAGCGCATGCCGTTATGGGTGCCCGCGCTGCCTGAACCCCGTATCCTCAGATTCCCGGTGGGGATATCTATGTCATCATAGATGATAAGAAGATGATCATGGGGTATCTTATAGAAATTCACGGCCTCGCGTACGGATTCACCGCTGTTGTTCATATAGGTCTGGGGCTTCAGGAATACGACCTTCTCCCCTCCCATGCGGATCTCCCCGGTAAGGCCGTGAAATCTGATTTTTTCCATAGAGAAACCCACCCTGTCAGAAAGCCTGTCCAGGGTGATGAATCCCATGTTATGTCTCGTGTTCCGGTACTGCTGACCGGGATTCCCGAGTCCTACGATCAAAAACATTATCCGCTTACTACCTGTCTATATCGAAGAGCTTGCTGACGGATCCGTTCGTGAATACCCTGGTCAGCGCTTCTGCGAAGAGCGGAGCCACGGAGAGGAAGGTCATCTTCTCGATCTTCTTCTCTTCCGGCATCGGTATCGTGTTGAGAAGCACCAGCTCTGCTATGGCTGATTTCTCGATGCGCTCGACCGCGGGTCCGGAGAGGACCGGGTGAGTCGCGGCCGCGTAGACGTTTCTGGCGCCCATATCCTTGATCGCGTTCGCCGCATTGGTTATCGTTCCGGCGGTGTCGATCATATCGTCGATGATGATGCAGTTCTTGTCCTTGATATCACCGATGATGTTCATGATCTCGCTCTTGTTCGGTTCGGGACGTCTCTTGTCGACGATGGCGATCGGGCAGTTCAGGAACTCGGCCATATTCCTCGCTCTGGTCACGCTGCCGTGGTCCGGGGAGACAACGCAGACGTTCTCGAGCTCTCTTTCCTTGAAGTATCTCGCGAGGATAGGCATTCCGACAAGATGGTCCACCGGAATGTCGAAATAACCCTGTATCTGATTGGCGTGGAGATCCATGGTGACCACCCTGTCTGCTCCAGCGGCCATGATGAGGTTCGCGACGAGCTTAGCGGTGATCGGATCCCTTGCCTTCGCTTTTCTGTCCTGACGCGCGTATCCGTAATAAGGTATGACAGCGTTGATCCTTCCGGCAGAAGCTCTCTTCATGGCGTCTATCATTATCAGGAGCTCCATGAGATTATCGTTTACGGGACCGCAGGTCGGCTGAACGATATATACATCGATCCCTCTCACTGTCTCCCAAAGGCTTACCGAGATCTCACCGTCGCTGAATTTGCTGACCGTGGATCGGCCGAGGGGCTTCCCCATTATCGAGGCGATCTCCTCCGCCAGAGCGGGATGAGCGTTGCCGGTAAAGACCTTGTAATCGGTAAAGACGCCGTTTTTCATTACTTTTCCTCCTGTTTTACGAAAACTAAAGCATCATCTGACCGGCTTTATATATGTCGCCGGCTCCCATGGTTATGACAAGATCTCCTTCTTCGGCCTCTTCCCAGACCTTGGACGCAATATCGCCAAGTTCTTTGATGTAATAGATCTCTTTGTCGGGATGGTCTTGTTTTATCTTTTCCGCCAGACTCTCGGAGGACACGTTGTAGATGTCCTTCTCTCTGGCGGCATAGATGTCGGTGAGCACCAGAACATCCGCCTTCTCGAACGCCTCCGCGAAGTCGTTGAAGAGAGCCAGAGTCCTGGTATAGGTATGCGGCTGGAACAGGCACCAGATGCGTTTGTGCGGCAGCTTCTCGGCGGCAGCGAGCGTCGCTTTGATCTCGGTAGGATGGTGTGCGTAGTCGTCCACGAGCAAAACGCCCTTGGCAGTCTTTCCAATGATGTCGAAACGCCTCTTGGTCCCGGTATACTCGCCGAGGATCCTGATAATGTCCTTCGGGTCCACACCGAGCTGATGACAGCATGCGAAGGCTGCAGCAGCGTTGAGGATATTATGCTCTCCCGGGACGGCGAGAACTATCCTGCCGAAGTCCTCTCCCCCACTGGAGAGATGGAAATTCGGCATCCCGTCGCTTCCGAAATGCACATCGGATATGGAATAGGTGCAATTGCTGTTGTATCCGTAGGTTATGACGCCGGGCAGGTCCCTTATAATACGGTTCACGAAGGGATTTGCGTCGTAGGCTATGATCTTGCCGCCTGCCCTGACATTGCGGGTGAAGCGGTCAAAGGAACTCACGATATGCTCTATATCCTTGAAATAGTCAAGGTGATCGGAGTCTATGTTAAGTATGATCTCTATGGACGGTCTCAGCTCGAGGAAACTGTCGCGGTACTCGCACGCCTCCGTTACGAAATACGAACCGTGGCCGACCTTGTAGTTTCCGTGGATCTCCGCGAGATCCCCTCCTACGAGGATAGTCGGGTCGAGTCCCGCGTATTCCAGGACCAAAGATATCATCGACGTCGTTGTGGTCTTGCCATGGGTCCCGCTTATGGCTATGCTGCTGGGGTATTCATCCATCAGAAGCCCCAGTATCTCCGCTCTGGAGGCGACTGGGATCCCCTTTTCCTTTGCTGCACTGAACTCCGGGTTTTCTTCAGCGATGGCCGCGGAATATATAACGAGCTCCGCGTCCTCCACATTGGCGGCATCGTGTCCGATCGACACTCTCGCACCGTTCGCTATAAGCCTCTCTGTTATGTCCGAGCTCTTCATGTCGGAGCCGCTTACGGAATAACCTCTGTTTAAGAGTATCTCGGCTATACCGGAGAGGCCGATGCCGCCGATACCTATACAATGAACGTGTTTATAATCTGAAAGATTCATGATCCGTTTTTCCTCCAATGGTTTTACCGTGTAATTATATCATACTAACGTGATTTTGGAACACTGTAAGCAAAATATATAATTGCAGCGCGCAGGACGATCATTCGCCAAATATTGTAATATTTTTATGTTCTATATGTTGCGTCTACAAAAAAATTGGGTTATACTGACAGTGGCGAAAGCCAACTATTTTGTATTTGGAAGGTGAGAAAATGGAGATTACTGATGTTCGTATCCGCCTGATCGGCGAACAGGAAAAAATGAAAGCCGTTGCCTCTGTCACTTTTGACGATGAATTTGTCGTCCACGACGTGAAGGTCATAGACGGAGCCAGCGGAATGTTTGTTGCGATGCCCAGCCGCAGGATCGCGCCGGGTGAATATCGCGACATCGCTCACCCGCTCGATTCAGGCATGCGCGGCAGGATCCAGGCTGCAGTTCTCGAAGCATATGAGAAGGTCCTCGCTGAGGGTGCATCTCAGACTTCGGACGACTCTCTCGAGAAATAATACATTAATACGTTTTCAGCTTATCAGGCCGCATCCGGGAATTGCGCGCGGAAAGGAAATGCATCATGGATAAGAATTCGCCGGAATATGTGATCTGTCTGTGCCGTGGAACGACTCGCGGTCAGGTGGAGAAATACATTGCCGAGAGCGGTGTCACCTCGCTCAAAGAGCTCTGCTCTTCCATGAAGGTCGGTGACAAATGCGGTGGCTGCCGCGAGGATCTGGAAACGATCCTCAGGGAACATTTGAACACAAATCATAACGCATAAACCGAAAAGCCCCGGCGGTACCGATCCGCCGGGGCTTTTTCTTGTCATGAGCCGTAGTTTCCGAATATCATCCTATCACCGGGCGCACCGAGAAGCCTCCGTTTCTGAAGCCGTTATTCCCTATTCCGATAAAATTCGGAATAAAGTAAAGGCAGAGCGCTCGGTCGGTGAACGGCACGTTTCGGGTAGAGGACCAGTAGTAAGCTGATTTTCCTGCCCCTTCTATCGAACGTCCGCGGAAATATCCCGCTGCGGGGAGAAAGATACTCTTATCCGTATAGCCCTCTCTTTTGCTTGTGATCCTGCATCCGGGCGTATCATCGACGATCGTCCACTCCCATGTGCAGTTGCGGCTGTCGCACAGTTCTTCCCATTCGAAGCTTGTCGGCATGCGCCACGCGCCGCCCCAGTTTACCGTCGCAGCATCGTCTTCCGTCCCGAGCCGGAGGCTGCCGTCCGTGAAGCAGTATTTGGTTATCTCCTCCGCGGATGGACCGTATTTGTACTCGCTCCACGTATAGTCATTTTTATGATCAGTCTCACCCCATGCGTAATAACAGCCCGGGTCGCTTATCTTTTCTGCGCCTATATTCATCGCCGCCCATTTGACTGAGAGCCCGAGATCGACATATTCGTGCCCCTTGAAGTCGCAAGTCAAGCCGGTCGGGCTCCCCGATCCCGTGAGCAGACTGATCGCGTCCCTGTATTTCTCAACTCTCCTCAAAGCTTTTTCATCGATCTCATCCAGCCTGGTCAGATCGCTGTTATGCTTAAGATCCGCAAGTTTAACGGTACGCGCGATATCATTTGCTTTGATCTTTGCAACATAGTCCATATAAGGCACATTCTCATCATGGGTCATCAGCGCGAGCGCATCCACCACATCACTGTCAAAGCCCATTTCCCTAAGGTCGCTAAGCGTATATTGCGTATCCTCGATCACATCGTGCAGGAGCGCTGTCACAGTCGTCTTCTCGTCCGGCATCTGCTCTGCGACGTGAAACGGGTGGAAAACATATGGCAGACCGGACTTGTCGGTCTGGCCTTTATGCGCCTCGAAACAGAGCTTCATGGCTTTTTTCGTCTCGGTCGTATAGATCATCTTTTCACCTCTGATTCTGAACTATCCGGAAACAGTATAGCATAGATGCGCACCGGAGTCTCCGGCTTTACGCTCGTGCCTTTTCAGGTTCGAATCCTGCATCATTCCCTTCCCCAGCCACGAAAAAGACCGGCCTGAAAGCCGGTCTTTTCTTTGGCTAGGGTAGCAGGATTCGAACCTGCGAATGACGGAATCAGAATCCGTTGCCTTACCGCTTGGCGATACCCCAACGATTGGAGGCGACACCCGGATTTGAACCGGGGAATAGAGGTTTTGCAGACCTTTGCCTTACCACTTGGCTATGTCGCCGGATATGGGGTGGGTAGTGGGATTCGAACCCACGAATACAGGAGCCACAACCCTGGGTCTTAACCGCTTGACGATACCCACCGCGATCGCTTTGAAAGAATATTGGCGACCTGGAACGGGCTCGAACCGTCGACCTCCAGCGTGACAGGCTGGCATTCTAACCAACTGAACTACCAGGCCGCAAATGGTGGGCGCTACAGGGCTCGAACCTGTGACCCCATGCTTGTAAGGCATGTGCTCTCCCAGCTGAGCTAAGCGCCCATAAAAAATGGTAGCGGCGAGTGGAGTCGAACCACCGACCTTCCGGGTATGAACCGGACGCTCTAGCCAACTAAGCTACACCGCCACACAGTGCAGTGAAAATCACTGCACGAATTATATTAACAAAAGCGATTATAAAAGTCAACAGTTTTCTTGGTGATTTGTGCCTTCTCCTACTCGATTATCCTCAGGATCTTGGTTATAGAGCCGGGGATCAGCACGTTGCAGTTGCCCGAGAAGGCAGCGCGGCTGTCGAGCTTGTCCATATCGACAATGCATTCGATAATATGGCCGTCCATGCCTGTCCAGCCGGCGCCGTTTGCGGTGTGGATATCCGCTTTCGCGTCAGCCTTGATGAATTTATAGACTACACCGCCTATAGTCATATAGTACTTGGTCCCTACCGGGCCGTACTGGCTTCCGAGAGCGATGCAGATATAGCCGTCGTAATACATAAGTCCGTTGGACCCGTGCTCCGCGCGGCTCAGTATCTGATACTGCCTGGAACTGGTATCGGTCACCGCGGTATAGGACATATACGTCTTGACCGTAGACGAGCTCACTACCCTTATCTCCTCGACAGGAAGAGCGACTCCGTCGGAATCGATATACTGGCCGTCGATATACGTATCCCTTGCCATAATATAGGTTTCCGGATCGAAATAGTATCTCTTTCCGTCGATGACCTGCCATCCGCTTACAAGATAGCCGTCCGGGCCGGCATAGTATTTGATGTCGCCGAAGGTGATGAATGTGCTGACATAGGGAGTACCGGTCTCCTCGTTCTTGAAGTACTTCTTACCTTCAAATTCTCCCCAGCCGCCTTCCTTGGTGATCAGGCCGCGTTCGTCAAACGAATATATTATCCCGTTTATCGCTTCGATGCGATTCGTCCAGGCAGCTCCGTCAGCTCCCATATAGTAGTAATCGTTGTTGAAATGTATGAACCTGTCGTAGTAGAAGCTGCCATCGGAATTCGAAAAATACAGCTTGCCCTTGACCATGATCCAGCCGGATTCCTTTCTGATAAGGCCGTTCTCCTCAGCATAGCGGAGCGTATCGCCGTCCCAGATAAAGCCGACCATCATGCTCCCGTCTTCGCCCATGAAGAATTCCTGATCGCCGAGAGAGACCGACTGATCATAATAGAAATTGCCTTCGCCGTCGTTGTAATAGCGCTTTCCGTCAAGCTCGAACCAGCCTTCCTGCGTGCGCGCTACACCGGTTTCCGGATCAGCGTAATGGAGCTTCTCATCCTCAGAGAAGAACCATCCGGTCTGTACGCTCCCGTCGTCCCCCATATAATAATAAGTGTCACCGAAATGGATGAAGGTGTTTCTGTAGAGCTTACCCTCGGAATCCGTATAGTAGCTTCTGCCGTAAAGGTTCAGCCAGCTGTTCGTAGCATCCATGCTTCCTGTCGTCTCGTCGGAATAATAGAGTGCTCCGTCGATCTCAAAGAAGCCTGTGCAGACCGCTCCGTCTTCGCCGAAATAGTAGCGGCATCCGTCGATCTCAGCAAATTCGCCATGGTAATACACGCCGTTCTCCTCGGCGTAATACTTTTTCCCATCCAGCTCAAGCCATCCGTTTCCGGTGTTAGCTACGAAAGTGGTGGGGTTGAAAAATCTGAGTTCACCATCAGCGATCTGGAATCCGCTGACGGCACCGCCATCCGATCCGAGATAATATGTGACATCGTCGAAGTGAATCGAACAGTCATGATAGAAGGAACCGTCTGCTTTGGCAAAGAACCTTTTATCCGCGTAGATCAGCCAGCCGCCGTCTTCCTTCACCAGACCGGTATCGATATCCGCAAACCTGAGCTCGCCATTATACCAGAAGAAACCTCTTGCCATGCGGCCGTCCTCCAGCATATAGTATCTTCCGTCCTCGCCGAAAGTGATGTAAGTATTGCGGTAGATCGCACCTGTCGCAGATGCGAAATATCTCGCGTCCTCATAATCGATCCAGCCGCCCTTTGCCGTCACACCGTTTTCGTCGACGAAATAGACCTCACCGTTGTTCCAGACGAACTGGCCGCTGCTGCCGCTTTCGCTTTCCGTTGTTTCCCCGCTCTGCGACGGATCGTCGTCAGCAAAGGCATAGAGAGCAAATGTGCCGGAAAAAGCCATAAGTACGGCCAGCATCGCAGCGAGCGCTCTCATTCTTTTAAATTCAACGTGTTTTTCACGCATTTTATCATTCTCCTCAGAGCGGTATCTCCTTTGCCGCCCATAATCATT
>Ga0079305_1003075_pt1 | contig 12188 bp, 13 predicted proteins | sample LMS_cellobiose_e_FD_79183 | JGI IMG/M metagenome (GOLD analysis project Ga0079305, IMG submission 79183) | Rumen-fistulated moose microbial communities from Alaska, USA - LMS_cellobiose_enrichment | ecosystem: Host-associated > Mammals > Digestive system > Stomach > Rumen fluid ... | reverse complement strand
CGGATATTTTCTCCGCGACAATATCCCGCACGAGCTTTTGCCCGTTCATGATAAAGGCTTTCACAAAATCACGGTCGACCTCTATCGGGATTTCATCAAAGCATTCGTCGAGCATTGCTTCCGAAATCTCCGGCAGCTTCATACTCTGATACATTTCCTTTGCCTTTTGGTTTTCTTGCAGAAACTCACGAAAAAAGCGGATCAGCCCATCCCCCTCCCGACTGTCGCGGTCGGGATAGCCTCTGGAGATCAGCGCAATGTTGTTGTCGTAATTCGGCGCCATGGAAACGATCCCGCCGCTGTGAACGTCCCGCAGAAATCCGAAATTCTCCGTGTGCCGATCCATGTTGTAGCAAATCGTATCCAGCCATATTATATCAAGATACTGTTCCGCGAGGGCGGGAGAGATCGCATATATGGCGTTGAAGCAATCGCTGTAATCCTCGTTTTTTTCCATGAGTGAGGACGCCGGTTCAAAGTTCAGCTCCGTCCCGCAGATAAAGTTCTTCGTGCGGATATATCCGTCATCCAGCTCGTAGTGCGCCATAGGCAGTCCGAGCATTTCTCCCAGCCGGCAGATGAACAGCTCGGAAAAATACTCATTCTGATTCCCGCTTTTATACATCCACCACGCGCCATCGATCAGCCGCCAGCATTTTTCAAAGCTTCCGGTATTGGTCAGCTCCGGCGTCCGCGACGGCTTGTGCGAGAAGCCGTTGGGATCGCCGCGCAATGCCAGTGTATCAAAATAGTTCTCCCTGAAGCGAATGTCCTCATAACAGGCGGTCGAGCCCTCCGGCTTGAACCAATACCGATCAGTTACCGTTGCGGCGTTGACCGCCAGCGCGGTCTGCGCATCGTCCGCCGTTCTGAGCCGCAGAGCTTTCTTCAGCAGGCGGGAGTTTACCCTGTGGGCGTCAATGGCGCGAGCTGCCAGCCACCCCTCCATATTTCTTGTCCGTTTCAGATAGAGGGGGAGCAGATTTTCATCATAATCGGTGATCTCACCGTCTTTCACAACGGCGATCACTCGGTCTTCCGACATAAGGGTTCCGGTAATGCTCAGCATATTTCTCGCCGCCTTTCGTTTTAGATTGGTTTCCTTTATGCCCTCCGGCGTTTGCTTCAGCAGCTTCAGCTCCGCCTGAAGCTGCTTCCTTTTTTCCACCTGCGCGGCTATCGCATCGTATTCCGCAGCTTTGATATATTTGCTTTTCAGCCTGCCGTTTTCCGTCCATTGCAGATAGAAGCGTTCCTTCCCGCGTATCAGCTTTTTGGAAATATATCCAGTGGGAAGTTCGGCAAGCTCCGTTTCGATTTCCTTTATTCGGTCTGACGCGTTTTTCATTTTCTCACCTCTTTTGCGTGTAACGCTGTAACGATGATATTATTGTAACCTGTTTTTATGCAAAAATCAACAGGTTATTTCCCCGCCGCTCGCGCGACAGTCCTCGACAGATTGACCGCCGTGGTGGTCGCATGGACGACGCTCATCATATTGACTCTCACCGAGCTGTCCAAGCCGAACTGCTGCGCGATTCGCGGCACCTCGTTGGCCGCCAGCATGACGCCGAGACCAAGCAGCATGTGGTCTGGAAATGTGAGCAGCCCCAAGAACAAGAGGGATGTCTGCATAAAGGCGGTCAGGCAGATTGCCGCCACCTGCTTGACCCATTGATTGAAGCCGTCAGCGTAGCCCCGCGGCACGGAGAACATGTACAGCGAACCCACCGCCATCTGCACAAGCAGGATACCCCCGCGCTTGATGTTCTGGAAGAATATCTTAATCACGCAGTAGGCAAAGGCAATCAGGCACAGCAGATTGAGCAGCCCAAAGGTGACGCCTGTCGATAACGCAAAGCTGCCCTCCAGCACCGAACTGCTCTGTCCCGCAAGGTCGAGGCTCTGTCCGCCGGCAGCGATGCCGGTCAGATCATGCATGAAGGTGTTTTGCAGGCTGATACAGAACTTATACAGCTCTACCGGTACCACACCGATGAGAGAACAGGCGAAGAAGCTCTTCAGGATATTGAGGGTGGTCGTGTGGATGTTCGCTCTGCCGCTCTGATACTCGATGGCAAGATCAAAAATCGCCACCACTGTGCCTGCGGCAAACAGCGCCCAGCCAAACAGCGTAAAGAGTCGTATCGTAGCCTGTATCCAGGAAAGGTCGAATATCTCCGCGCCCATGTTTCCCATCATGGTGAAGAAATCCGCGACCGCTCCGAAAATGACCTCGTAAAGCCATTGCAATATGGCGTCGAAAATGGTGTTGGCGATCTGTGTGCCGAGAAACTCGATGGTATCTCCAATGGCATTTCCAATACCGGAGAAGATATCGCCTAACCAGTCAAACATGTACCACCATCTCCTTTTTGGGCGGCTGTGCCGAGTGTCCCCGACACAGCCGCATATTTGTGCGCGTGATCATCCGATGATGTTCCAGATATACAGAGGCGCGGTAAGGGTAAAGACCAAACAGGCGAACAGAATGCAGGGCGCGGCAAACTCGAACTGACCGTGCTTGCGATAATCAAAATACGCGGTACCGAGTTTGACGAAGAACAGGATCGCGAGGATCATGTCGACAACGGGAAAGACCACGTTGTTGACTACAGTCTTGATCTGTGACTGCGCGGAGTTCCATGTGCTTTCAATGGCGCCCGCCACGTCGCCCGCCGCAACCGCAGTCACGCTGAATACCGCCGTTAATGCGGCAACGATGAAAAGCGCGGTCAAAACACGCATATATCTCTTATTCATGGCGCATAACCTCCTAACTTTCTTTGTATTTCGTTGTCTTTTACAGCTCGCATGGGTAAATTGAGGCTTTTGCAGAAGTTGATCTCCTGCTGCATGCCGTCAGAAACGCAGGCGCCGAAGATCCACATCTCATCACACATCCACAGCAGGCTTCGACCTGCCGCGAGTCCAAGCTCACGTTCCTTTGGTTTGCTGTCGTCAAGGCAAAGGGCATAGAAATGCGGCGTTACCGGAGCAACGCCGCATCTCAACGCATATTCAGTGTAAATCTTTGCCCGACGCAGGTTTTCCGGGACATTTCCGCCGAGGGGCGCGCAGATATACACCCGTTTCATCATTCTATTATCTGCCTGACCATACTTCCGAGTCGCCCACAGACGCCGTATGCCCGTTGGCAGCCTCCATCACATCGTAAAATGCCCAATGATCCCTGCTCATATCGCTGAACGTATTGAGGCAGTAAAGGTTGGCGTCGATAAAGGTTTTATCCGCACTGCGTCCCAGCAGACGATTGACCAGCGTGACCACCTCGGCGCGGGTGATATTGCTTCCCGCGCGGAAGGAGCCGTCCTCATAGCCTTTCACCCAGCCGCGCGCGGACGCTGCCTCGATATACTTTGCCGCCCAATAGCCATCGGAAATGTCGTTGAAGCTGGCATACTGCTCCATGATCTTGGCGTTGCCTGAGCCGTAAACCTCGAAGAAGCGTACCGCCATGGCGGTGAACTCGGCGCGGGTGACAGGCTTATTCGGCTCAAAGGTCTTCTCGGTGATGCCGGTGACAACGCCATAGCCGCTCAGGTACTTGACGTCTCCCGCATACCATGCATCAAAAGGCACGTCCTCAAACTTGGTCTGTGCGCCGATAGCGATGCTCTCTCCCTTACGCTCGGAAAGCAGCCTCGCAAAGATAGCCGCCGCCTCAGCGCGTGTCATACTGCGAGAATGCCCGAAGCTGCCGTCGGGATAACCGAGGATATATGCGCCGTGCTTCACCTCCACCGCAACATAGGGAACGGTAAGCTCGCCGTTCTTGTCCGTCTTGCCATCGGCGGTGTTGCCGAGATCGTTTTTCACGATGACGGTCATGCCCTCCTGCGGGGTGTTCTTGTTGTCCGTGACAATGACAGTGATACGGTTATCCTTATCCATATCCGTCCCGTCGGGCAGGATCACGGTGATGTTGCCGGTCTTGCCGATAGAAACGGTGGCGTCAGGAATTGGTCTGCCGCTCTCAAAGTCGATGACGCGAACGGTCAGGGTGAACTTGTTGCCATTGGGGTCTTCCCAGCCCACCGTGGCTTTGCCGTTGTCATTCGTCGTGCCGGATGTGCCGGGGACGATGATATATCCCTCTGCATTGGTAAACCCCGCGCTGTAATTGTCGTTTTTGTCGCTCACGGCAACGAGCAGGTTTTTCACTGGACTCTTGTCCTTAACGAGCTTGACCGTGACGGTAGTTTGAGCAGCATAGTCCAGAATGCGACCGTCAGGCAGACGGACGAAGATGCTTCCGGTCTTGTTCAGCGTCACCATAGCGCCGACCACGGGAGCCGTGGTGTCGGTATCCGTTACTATCACAAGATACCCTCCGACAACTGCTTCGCCGTTTTTATCCGTGATGGCGGTCAGATACAGCCTTTCAATAACCGCTTTCTCAAGCACCGTATGGCAATGCTCACACTCGATGTGCTTTTCGCCCTCTGCCTCGGTGGTAGGCTCACGGTCGATGATCCAAGCCGTAGGCTTATGACCTATGGGCAGCTTGAGGATTACATTACAGACGGTGCAGACCTGCGGCTCGGTGCAAGTGGCGTCATGACCGGGCTTGTGTCCGTCAGCTTCGCTGCCCTCCAGACGGTGATATCCGCAGCGGACGCAGCGATACTCAATCACGCCGGAGCCGTCACAGGAGTTGTTAGCAATTACCTTGCCCTCGTCCCACTCATGACCGAGCGCGGCAGTGTAGTCCGTGATGAAAGAGCTGCCGCATCCTGCACAAGAGTGGACGGTCTTGCCGCCCGTTTCACATGTTGCGGGAACAATGTTTGCCTTGTAGTTATGCGGCTTTGCGGCGGTAATATCCGTGATATGCCTGTCGCCGCAAACGGAGCATTCCTTGACCGTATAGCCGGGATTGGTGCAGCCTGCCTCCACCTTATACGTCTTGTAGTTATGCTCACCCCTCGGCGTTTCGCTCACTTTGACCTCGCCGCAATTGCGGCAAATCTCCATCGTTTTGCCGCCGACCTCGCAGGTCGCCTCACGAATCACGACGCTCTGCCATGCATGACCGATGGCATTCAGATAATCGCGCTTCTCGATGCTGCCGCAGCCGGCACAGAAATATCTGCTGTATCCCAGCTCCAGGCAGGTGGGGCTGACCTTATCCAGCAGGACGTAGTTGTGCTTGCCCTTGGCGCAATCGCCGCACTTACAGCTTTTGCACTTGCCGGATTCGCAATCACAGTCCTTTTCGCCGCAGCCGCAGATATTGCCGTCATTCACATTGGTGGCGTCATCGCGGAGCCAAACCTTTGCCACGCCGTTCTCGGTCATGGACTGCCCCTTGTAAGTGTAGGTGATGGCATAGTACACATTGTACTGTCCGGCTTCAACATAATTGGGCGCAGAGGTCAGGGTGCAGCTTTCGGCGGATCTGCCGTAACGGATAACCGTGCTGACGCCGGCTTCCGAAAGATCGGAAACCGTGATGCTGTGCGGCTGTCCATCTACTGCTCCGTAATAATCTGCCACAACAGACTTCGCGCCGGTAAACTTATACCTTGCATACTCGCAGTCGCAGCAATGCTCCACGATGGCGAAGCGGTTGTGGGCAGGCTGGGGAATGACGTCAGTGTGGAGATCGTGGCGCTCCAAGCGGCTCTCATGGGTGTGTCTCGTGCCGTAGCAAAAAACGCAGTACTCGCCGCCCTTTGTCGTGACCTTGTGATAGGCGTCATCTACATACTCGACGGCAGTTTTTTCGTCGAGTTCTTCCATGAACTCCGCCGCGCAGTCATAGATATAATACACATTGCGGTTATAGCTGTAGTCGGTTTTTCCTCTGTTGGAATTGATGGTTCCACAAGTGTCACATTTCGATTTTGTATAGTGGTATCCCGTATAATATGCGTCCACGCCGGGCGTTCCGTGAAGGATAGTCCCTTTGCCCTCGCCGCCGATCAGAGTGCCGTCTGAATAGAAGACGCTGCGGCTCAGAGATGTTACTCCGTCCCTTGTATACTCAGGTGTGCGCCACACCGTAAAGCCGGTATTTCTCGCACACTCGTAACAATGGAATGTTTCGTGACTCACATGAGCGTTGACGTCCAGCTCGACCGTCCTGTTGCTTGATTTTTTCCAATGCTCCGCCGGATCGTGGTATGGCTCCTCCTGTGCGGCAAAGGCTGTGGGGAATATGCTGACGCATACCATAAGCGCCAGCAGCATGGAAATGCTCCGTTTCATCTTGTTTCTTTTCATTATATCTTCTCCTTTACATGCTCTGCTCAAAGGCAGTTTCTTCTTCGGTTTCATTGAAGCTTTCTCTTTCGCTTTCGACTTCATTCCGCATCTGCTTGTAAGCTTCCATCAGCTTGTCGTTCAGTTCGCTGCGCGCTTCTGCTGTAATGGGATGGCAAATTTCCCTGTATTCCATTTTGCCCTTCTTCCGATAGCTGTCCTGCGGCATCTGCACAAACAATCCATTATGCGAATCCATTATGCGAATACCGTGAATTGCAAATGCGCCGCCGATATTGGCGCTGGCAACAGCTCTGATGTTTGTATCTTCATTATCCACGAGCCGGTCGATCCGTACCGTAATGCGCGAAGCTTCGACCTGTTGCCGATCCTTCTCAGGGGTTTGGGCATTCGTTTTCTTTGCGGACATGAGCTTCATCTCCTCCTAATCACATGGGATAAATAAAGAAGCCGGTGTCGGCTTCCACTTCTTCGTGGCTGATATCCTCTGGCTGGGCAAACCTGTCCATATATTTCACCACCTCCTCGTCCGTAAGACTTCTGAACATTTCGCCGCCGTCACCGCAGATAAAAAACGGACCGGCGATGATGACCGAGCCGTCAAATATACGGCGATTGCCCTCCATGCCGATGAGCTTTGCTTCCTCATTGGCAATCAGGCATGTCCCGTCATCGTTTTCTATAAGCTCGATCAGCCCGCCCACCGCTCTTTGTTCTCCCTGAAGCGAGCTTTCGATTTCGGCGATATATGGAGCCTTATGCGGCTCGACATAGACGACCCGCATGAGGTTTTTCGGCTTCTGCGTCTGCGACTCGTCGAACGCAATGGCTTTAAAGCCGATGCTGTCGCAGAAAAAAGCGCCGCTGTCATTCACCACCACGTCGGAGACGGACAGTGAGTGACCACGGTGCAAAGGGTGCCCCTCGGTATTGAATCTTCGGTAGACGTCTTCGAGATCGGTTTCCTCGAGCTCGGCATTGAACACCTCATCGTAGATGGAGGGATCGACGGCAGCGGAGCCTTGATATCGTTCAAGCAGCTCCAGACCTTCAAACCTGACTCGGTTTTTATCTCTGTCTGCATTGATCTGATAGATCTTCGTCCTCATTTACATTCCCCCCATCGTCAGGCTTTCCGTTTCATTCTCTGTGGGTGCTTCAAGCTCGGCGAGCATTTCGGCAGCCCATTCGGGGATGCACTCGTCACGGATCACGCCGAGGAATTCCGCGCGGTTGAAGCTCGTATTCTCTCCGTCTTTGAGGAACCTGCCGAACACCTTGCGACCTGATGCGGTCGGGCTGCAGCCGAAGCCGCTTTCGGCATAGAAAAGCTGATAATCCGGCGTCTTATATTCATCCTTCAGAACGTGGGGCTTGAGGATCAGCAGCTTTCCGGTATAGTCGTTATCCTCGGAGCAGTGGGTATGATCGAACAGTCCGAGCTTCTGCCACGCCTCACGCGCATGGGTGGTAAAGATATCCGTCAGACCGGGATGGGACTCCACGCAGAAGTGCCAGCGCACGTCATCGCTCGGGATGAAGAAGCCCTTTGCCCACGCCTTATTCTCCTGAGAAAAGCGACCGTCATGGGACTTTTCCTGAAGCGTGTTCGCCAGAACCCAATTCATGCGGTCGAAGCCGTAACGGTCGATGATATCCTTCGTGCCGTCTTCGAGCCGGTTGTCATGATAGTTCTCTGCAATCGCTCTCTCAATCGCTCTGGCGCAGTCGCAGTTCTCCCGGTAGCTGTTTCGCCAGTCATCCACCTCGTTATGGGCGACTGCCTCCTGCAGGGAATAGCGGTATACGGGCTTGTGTTCAGCCATTGGGGACACCGCCTTGAATGCCCGCCAGCTTGATTGACAGATGGACGAGCGCCGACCGCTGCTGCTCCGGCGACAGCTCGTTGAGGAAATCAAAAAGCGTGACCGTATCAGAAGCATTGCTCCGTTTCTCGGTCACGCCTGTTTTGCAGTTGTCGCAGACCTTCTCGCGCCTTACGGTTACAGAACTGCCGTCATCGGATTCCTCAAACGACAGCACGTCGTTATATACAAACCCGACACGCTGACGGATCTCATAGGGAATAGTCACTCGGCCTCGCTTGCCGAGAATGCGATACACACGATTCATATATTCAGCCTCTCCTTTTTCCTTCATTATTTGCGGGGCAGTAACGGCAATCGTCACAGCAGATATCCTCGTCGAACTCATAAACAGACTCGATGATCAGGCTTCCGTCGTCAACGTACATTTGCAGGATGTCTCCCTCGGACAAGCCCGCTTCCTCGATAAGCTCCGCGGGTATGGAGAGTAATACAAACTCCTCCGGTTTGTTCATCTGATTTTGCATGACATAACACACTCCTTCAATATTTTCTCGTAATCGTAATGCTCATCCCCGAATACGTCGAACAGGGTGAGCTGCATGGATTTTGCTTTTTCGCGCTCAAAGTAGTCGTAGTTGGCAATGAGCAGCTCCTTGAACTCTTTACCCGCCTCATAACGCTGTGCCATTGAATGAGCGCGGGAGAAATCGAAAATGGCAAAGCCCTCGTAGAGCTCTCGGATCTCAGGGCAATCGTTGTATGACAGCAGAAACTTGCCCTTGATTTCCCCCAAGGTTTTTCGCAGGCGGACGTGATCGTCCCGGCCGAAGCCCACCTCGTACATATCCTCTGTGGAGAGGTAGGGCGGGTCGGCATAGAAGAAGGCGTCGGGGCGGTCATAGTGGCGGATGAGCGCTTCAAAGTCCTGATTCTCCACAACCACGTTTGCCATGCGATTCTCAAGCTCGCCGATGAGTCCGAACAGCTTGCGGATATCAAAGGGCTGTGAGGCGAAGGACTTGCCGCTGCTGGAGTAGCTGTTGCGAAGGAGCTTCAAAAACATGGCGCCGCGGCGGACGTCATAATCCTCCGTGATTCGCAGCCGCAGCTCCTTCAGCTCTGCCGCCTCCGGCGGCGGGAGCATAATCTCCGTCAGCTTCAACTCCTCCGAGAGATACTTGTCATGAAATTGCTCATGCTCGAAAAAGCGCCGTATGGCGATAAAGTCCTCACGGGAGTTGAGATTGCAGAAGCCAAGCTCGCGGATAGTCGCCATCGTGCGCTCCTTCATGCAGCGAAACAGGTTTACAAGGTTGCGGTCAAAGTCGTTATACACCTCAAAGGCGTCAACGGTCGGCTTGCCGAGCAGTACGCTGCCGCTGCCGCCGAACACGTCGATAAAGCGTTCGTATTTCAATGGAAATAGGGCGTAGAGGATATGCAGAATGGCGCTTTTGTTTCCCACACGGGATACGGGAGTTTTGATGATAATCACCTCGCTTTTCGCAAGGCATCAATCATATAACGGCATCAACCGTTTTACGATTGATGCCGTAGTTGTCATTGCATTAATTTCGCATTAAATATTCCCTATTCCTCGCGCTTCATGACTGCACGCCCAACCCTTCGTCAATCTTTTCCTCGCAGTCCTCGTCGTAACAGTCGTCATATTCTTCATCCTCATCGAGATCATCTTCCACGGAGGTGATGTTGACGTATTCGCCGATGATCCCGAGCGCCTCGTGATAACTGCCGGAGACGAACACACGAGCGGACATTTCCTTTGCCTGTTCCTTCATGTCGTTTTCTCTGAGAATTCGTGCGGCGAGCCCTACAAGATTGAAGACGTTGCCGTCCTGTCCGATCAGCGGACAATCAGGCTTCTGCAACTCCCGCCGCTCAGCCTCGATTGGAGCAAATCCTCCAAGCCGGTTCGGAACAAAGTCCGACAGCCATGTGCCTCCGAAGTTTCCGTGCGTCCCGAGCCGCCATATGGCGAGCTTTCCCATGTCCAGCTTCACATCGTCCTTGAACGGAAAAAGCAGGCAGGTCACGCCGTCATGCTCAAAAGTGGAGCAGTCGTGAAACCTTGTGCCGTCCAGAAGGATGCCGTCCTCTGTGAGTATATCGTTTATGCCGTCCACCCACTCGTCAAGGCTGCCGCCGCAGCCCTGTAGGATAAGCCCTTCCGAATCCCTCATCTGCCTGAGTTCATCGGCAGTGATTGTTTTTACACTCATAGCTGCATTCCTCCCATCTGCTCTGATTCTTCATCGCTTTGTGTGAAATCCGTGTTCATAAATTCGTCAATGGTCATGTCCATGCCGAGGAAGTTGGGTGCGGTATCGTCATCCAATACCACGTATAATCGCTCTCCGAGGTCTATCGGTTCTTTTGTAATGAGCGTTCCGGCGTGGTTTACGACCACATAAGGCTCTACAGTGGCAAATGCTATACTGTCGCCCTCGCGCAGGTCGCAGAGATACAGCCCCTTTGGGATATCTTCAAGGGAGACCCGCCCATTGCTGAACAAGGCGGTATGATCCAATATTTCGACCACGTCAAAGGTTTCCTCGGAAAAAGACGACTTGCCGCTCGCTTCTTCGCTCGGAAGATGCTTGCCATCGTAGACCTTCGGCATTCTATAATCTCCGGTAATAACGTAATAGCCGTTAACATACAGCCCGTCATCGTCGATGCGCTGCAGCGCACCGATCTTTTTTCTGTCCAAAAGATGCAGCACACCGTCTGGCACTAAAGCCACATCCTCACGCAGATCATTTTCAATCGCGAATTGACCGAGCTGCTCATCGGTGCTTATGTTTGACGCTACCGTCACCGTGTCAAGTCCATAGGTCATATTAATGAGATCCCGCAAGGAGATGATTTCAGATTCATATGAGCCGTCATACATCGACTTTACTATCGCGCGGTGAACTGTCAGTTCCGCATCATCCATCTTGCTCAGCCTTTTTGCAAGAAAATTCATTTCCGCAAGAGACGCTGTATCAAAACTCATGCTTTGAAGCTCCGGCACAAACGGAGCATGCAGAACGGAAATATCCGTATGCTGCCCACTGGCTGCGCCCATACTTCTGAGCGTTTTTTCGATATGTCCCTGTGAGGCGGGGAGGCTCAACTCGGCATATTGATGTCCTCCGCTCTTATCTTCCACGGTCAATTCTACCTTCATTATTTTCTTATCCATCAGAACCTCCTGTTACATGGTTTGTGAGAACTCTTCAGAAGCTTCAGGCTCATACCCCCATGCTTCACATGCAAAAGCTGCCGCTTCATCCCCTTCGGGGTAGTATTCTTCTGTAAAACAGCCGCCGCTGTATTCGCGCCTGCCGCAATTTTGACCGATATCTTCGTCTGCCCATACATGGGAAAATTCGAGCGCCGGATACTGCTCCGACAGTTGCTTCAAAATCGGATGCGGCGCTGACCACGCCGTTTGAAAACACAATTCTGCGGATTTTCCGCTTGCCTCGCAGAGAATGCAGTTATATGCGTTCCACTTGGTTCCCCAATTGCTGACAGACCATTCGTACCACGTCGGAGCGCCGTATTTGCTTTGGTTTTCATAAGCCGTCTTGCCTAACTCCCATTGTTTTGAGGTAATATCTGGACGCATGTTGAGGAATGCTTCCTCGCTCTCCTTTGGGATTTGATTGTGATCAATATCTTCCCGAGTGCCGGCGAGGGTATAAATGAACATGAAATCGGTATACGCCTTTAACCCCTTGTCTGTATTGCTGCCTGATTCGATATTCATGGAGTCGGGCATGGGGATAATCTTATTGAAATCTACAGTTCCAAGCTTCTCGCCGCCCTTCCGTATGGATTCCAGCAAAGCCCTGATTGTATCTTCGTCACCGGTTATGATGAGCTTATTGATTACATGGTTTGGCATCATTTCACCTCATTTCGTTGTAATTCTCCTTGATTTTCTGCCCGATAGCAGAAATGACGGGAACGCTCACTGCGTTTCCCGCCATCTTATACAGTCTGGCGTCGGATAATCCCGTCGCCTGCGCCTTATTGAATTGTTCGTCGGTAAAGCCCTGAAGACGCCAGCACTCACGGGGTGTAAGCCGCCGCACACGT
>Ga0079305_1003074_pt1 | contig 12191 bp, 5 predicted proteins | sample LMS_cellobiose_e_FD_79183 | JGI IMG/M metagenome (GOLD analysis project Ga0079305, IMG submission 79183) | Rumen-fistulated moose microbial communities from Alaska, USA - LMS_cellobiose_enrichment | ecosystem: Host-associated > Mammals > Digestive system > Stomach > Rumen fluid ... | reverse complement strand
TGGCTGTTGGGCCAGATCAGCAGGATTCCTTCGTCGGAGTAGTAGCTGGCCCCGAACCGGCTGTCCGAAACCGCAATATTCTGGTAACCGTTATCGTCAACCTTGACGGCGTTCTCATAGCCCGGGATCACGCGCACGACCTCGGCGTAGTCACACCAGGAGTTCACCGTGACGCTGCTGCTCTCCAGCCGCGGGCTGTACTCCCGGACATAGACGGCGATGCTGCCCTCCAGCTTCTGCCCGTTCACCGTGGCCACGGCCTTGATGGTGGCCGCGCCGTTGGCCTTGGCCGTCACGGTGGCCGTCGTCGTGCCGTTCTTGCCGACCTTGGCCGTGACGATCTTCTTGTCGTTGGTGCTCAGTTTGACCTGCTTGGCGGTCAGGGAGATCTCATTGGGACCGTCCTCCGTGAACACCCAGTACTCCAGGTCAAAGGGGAAGGTGGTCTTGCCGGTGACCAGGTCCGCGTCCAGATACAGGGCGCAGCTCACGATATTGTTCGGATCATCACCGTTCTCCGGGTCGACCTCCCGATCGAACTTATCCAGCGCCACCAGCTTCGCCTTGCCGTCGTTGATGAGGGCCCAGAGCTCATCGCTCTCCCCGGGTATCAGCACCAGCCGCGGGACAGGCGGCGCCTCCTCGGCGGCCACCAGCACGTCGTAGTTGGTGACCAGGGCCTTCTGGGCGTCGGTCAGGGCGTCGTAGGCCTCCCGGGCCGCGGCGATGGCGGCGTCACGCTCGGCCTGGGTCCCGGCCGCGGCGATGGCGTCGATCATCTCCTCCACCGCCATGGCGGCTTCCTCGTCGCCATCGAAGGGGATATCATACTCCTCCTGGTAGAAGTCGTCCGTGTAGTAGAGGGTGATGGCATCGCCGTCGTTCAGGACGTACAGGGAGACGCCCTTGTCCGCGTTCTTGCCGTTGACCGCGTACTGCCAGCCGGAATTTTGGCCATTGGTGAATTGCCCCAGGGTGACCCCGTTGAAGGTCAGGGCCTCGATGTACACAGACCTGTACTTCTCGTTGAAGCTGTACTGGCACTCGATGCCGTTGTCCTCAAAGGCCCGCTGCAGCACGTCCCACGCGGTGTCTCCCTCCGAGATGGAGTATACCGCGTTCTCGACCCAGGGGACAAGGCCGCCCAGGGCGAGGCCGTGGACCTGACCGTCGGAGTCGCTGTCATGGAGCTCGTCGCCCAGGATGGAGACGGTGACGCTGGGCACGGTCCCCACCGTGATATGCAGGGTATAGGTGTTCGTGGTGCCGTTGTCGTCGTCCACCACGATCTGGATGGTGTTCCCGCCGGGCTGGAGGGCCACCGCTGTGGGCGTGTCGGCGATGTCGTCGTCGGTGGTATCGCCGGCAAAGTACACGTAGTTGTCCTCGTTATAGGGCACCGCGTTGAGAGTGACGCTCCCGGTGCCCTCGGGCAGCTGCAGAGCGTAGGTCATGACGGCAGGGTCGAAATCGTCGATCTCCTCGCCGTCCAGCTCCAGGGAAAACAGGGCGGGCAGCATGGTCATCTTGAAGTAGTAGGGGATCGTCACGCCGCCGGCGGAGGTCACGTCCAGCCGGTGCTCAAAGCCGTTGGACATGCCGGGGTAATAGAAGCTGGGCTGGCTGAGTTTCATGGCATTGCCGGAGGAAACGGTGGGGCCGTCGGTATAGAAGCCGTAGCCGCTGTACTCCATGTAGGTGGACCACTTGGCGGTGGCTCCATCGGCGAAGGTGCCGGTAAAGTACAATCCGTCAGAGTCCACGTCCGCGTCCGTGAAGCTCAGCTCGTAGTGGTCAACATCCGGGTCAAAGGTCGGGGCCAGGGCCACGGACTTTGTGCCCGCCGCGTCCAGGGCAAAGGCCGCGCCCTGGAGCTTGCCGCTCTCGTCCGGGACGAACTCCGCCGTGACGGTCACGGGGGCGTCGGGCATCACGAAGGTCCAGGTATTGCCCTCGCCCCTGGTGAGGGCCACGCCGTTGGCCTTCAGGGAGCCCTCCACCAGTATCACGCCCTCGGGGGCCGTGACGGTAACGGTGACGGTCTCCCCCGCCTCCGCGGAGGTCTTGTCCACGGTCAGGGTGGTGGCGGTGCTGTAATCGGGATTGGTCCAGATCGTGCGCTCATCAATGATGACGAAATGCTTCCCGCCGGGATTGGCCAGAGAAGCGGTCATGGCGTCGATGGCCGCCTGGGTGGGGGCGGGATCGCTCTGGATCAGGGCGTAGGCGTCCGTCAGATCCGCGCCGCTGTCCGCCATGGCCCAGTAGAGGGCGCTCATGTTGTGGGGGAACACCGGCATGGCGTATGTGACCGGATCATAGGTGCTCAGCACCACCCGGTACACATCGCCGTCGGCGGGCTTATAGTCGGCGGGGCCCACGCTGTCGGTGGCATTGTTCTTGTACACCAGCCAGGAGCCGTTCGTCAGCCCCATGGTCTCCGCGGAGTACTCCACCCCGCCGATGGTGAAGCTCACCATCCAGCTGCCGGACATATTGACGTTTTCCTCGCCCAGCAGCTTCTGGATGAGCGTCAGGCCCGTGTCCTCGGCGGTGAAGCTCACCGCCTCGGGGTTCCGGAGAAGGGCGATGGTCCCGTCCTCCCGGTCCAGGAGCTCGAAGCTCAAGACGATCCGGCCCGCCGCCGCGGGAGCCGTGTCGGTGTAGCACAGGTCCGCCGCATCCGCGCCCAGGGGGTCGTCGGTGCGGTTCATGTCCACCTTGAACTGGCTGGCGAAGCCGGAGCTGGCCAGGGTGGTTCCGTTGAGGACCTTGCCGGTCTGGTCCGTGGCGACGACATAGTTGGTCAGCGCCGTGCCCGGAACCGCAGCCCGGATCTCCGCCGCTGTGGTGCCGTCCGCCGTGGAGCTGCTGAAGTAGAAGGTGCCGTCCTCGGCAAAGCCAGCCTCGTGACCGGCGGTGTCGACGCCGCCCACGCCGCCGATGCCCTTCAGGGTGCCGCAGGTGGCGGCGTAGTAGTTGCCGGAGATGTAGGAATTCTTGTTCAGGCTCAGCATGTAGCCGATGACGCCGCCCACGAAGCCCTCGCCGGAGACGGTGCCGGTGAACCGGTTGTTCTGGATATAGGTGGGGCCGTTGTCCCAGGCCTGGGCCTGGGCGCTCTCACCGCCGAGGATGCCGCCCACACCGCTGCCGCCTGTGACCGTGCCGGTGACCTCGCAGCCCTTGATGGTGACGCCCGGGGTGGACCAGCCGGAGCTCATGCCAAAACGAGCTCCGCCGTAGCCGGCGCCCGCAATGCCGCCGACCAGATTGCCGGTGGCGATCACCTGACCGCTGAAGGTGCAGTTCTCCACGGCGAAGCTGCCCATGGTCTGGCCCTTGTTGGCCACGATGCCGCCGACGAAGTTCACGCCGTAGACCGTGGCAGCGGAGGTGGAGTTCTTGATGCTGCCGTTGTACTCACCGGCAAAGCTGCCGATGTTGTACTGCTGCTTATCATAGCCCACGGTGACACCGGGCTCGATGGTGCAGTTCTCAATGGTAATGGCGTTGCTGCCGGAGGCATAGCCGCCCAGGAAGCCGGAATACAGGGTCTGGGTGCCGGCCTTCAGGGTGACATGGTCGAAGGAGGCCGTGCAGCCCACCATGTAGGCGCTGATCAGGCCGTAGTCTTCGATCCGGGCGCCGTAAACATCCAGATCGTGGATCACCGCGCCCTGGGTGAAGGCGAAGACCGCCTTGCCGCCCTCGGGGATGGTGAGCTGGTGGCCGCCGCCGTCAAAGTCGCCGTTGAAGGCCTTGGAGCTGGCAGCCGCGGCGCCGGCCAGACCGATGGCGTTCCAGCCGTCGGGCAGGACAATATCTCCGGTCATCTTCAGATAGATGCCGGCAAAGGTCTCGCCGCCCTCCACCAGGGAGTCCAGCAGCGCCATGTCTTCGGCGCTCTGGAGGAGATAGGGCTCGTCCTCGGTGCCCTTGCCCTCGAGGGCAAGGGAGAAGCTGATGGCCTGCTCCGCCTCGGCGCCTCTGTACGTCAGCTTGATGGTGGTGTCGGCCAGCTTCAGCGCACCGCTGGGGGCAATGACACAGTCAGCGGCGGCAACGGGAATCTCCGTGCTGTCGGCGTAGGTGCCCACGAGCTCCATACCGGTGGGATCGAATTCGTCACCCGGCTCATAGACCAGCTTGTCGGGGGCCTTGGTGACGGCCAGGCTCGCCAGGGGCTCCTGGAGGGTGATGGTGTATACGGAGGATTCGGCGCCTTCGCCGCTCACCTCCACCAGCAGGTCAAAAGTCCGTTCCGCCGTCCAGACCGGGGTCACGGTCACGGGGGTGGAGGCGGCCGCCTCGCTACCGTTGATCTTCAGCTCGGCCGCCGCCACAGTGGGCTTGGCAGTGACGGTCAGCACCGCGTCCTGCGCCGTGAGCAGGGTGTAGTCGTAGACCGTGCGGTTATAGGCCGGAGTCAGGGTCTGGGCCGCGTCACCGATCTTCAGGCTGAAGCCGGCGGTGCCGGTGGACAGAGTGGCCTTGCGGACCACATGGATGACGTAGGCCTCCTCCCCGCCGATCTTCACCGAGATGGTGTTGCCCGCCAGGGAATTCGAGGCATTCAGATTGTTGATCTGAACTCCGGAGGTGCTGCCGGAGGTCAGGGTCTTGGTGATGGCCGCGCCGGAGCTGGCGTTTTTGTACTCCAGCGTGATGGCTCCCTCCGCGCCCTCCGCCAGGGTGGCCCAAGCATAGGGAGAAGAGCTGAGGTTGTCCGTGTAAGTAATGGTATACTCTCTGACCTCCGGGTCAAAGGCCGGCGTCATCACAACCGGATTGGAGGTCGCGCTGGAGCTGGAGCGAAGCGTCAGCGCCGCGAGCTGCGGGGCCGCGGCAGGCGCTTCCACCGTGACGAAGCAGTAAGGGGCGATGATTGGGCTCCCGGTCACCAGTGTTCCACCGGCGGACACCACGTAAGTGCCGGGCTCGGCGAAGGAGAGCGTGACCTGCCCGTCGGCATCCGTCAAGGCGCCGTCAATGGTCGTGAACGTCCCGTTGGCCCAGGTGCCGACCGCTGCGCCGGCAGGCACCGCAGCCGTGCCCCAGGTATCACCCTTCAGTGTCAGAGTGAAGCTCTCCCCGGCATCCACCGTCTTCTGTTTGGCGCTGAACCATGTGTAGACGTCGGACCAGCTGGTGGTGTCCAGCATCACCGCGGCCACCAGATCATCGCCCGCGGCGACCGCTTCCGTATTCACAGCGCCGGCCATCACGTCGTTTTTATAGAACATGTAGCCGCCGCCGTTAGAGACGTTCCACAGCTTGCTGACAGAGTAACCCCAACTGCCAGGGCCGGCCTCATAACCGCCCTCGCAGTAAGCCGCGTGGGCGGCCACCAGGGCCTCGTCATAGGAGAGCATGCCGTCCTCATTGGTGTCCTTCACCGTGACGGCGGCCCGGACCAGCGCCAGAGTGCCCGCGTTGCTGATGGTCACATAGACCTTGGCATCGGCCGCGGGCTCCACCGTGGGCTCTTCCTTCTCTGCGACAGTGACGGTAAAGCTCGCGCTCTGCCCGCCGTAAGCGACGGTGACCGTCTTCTCCCCGGCGGTCTCGCTGTCAAAGCCGGAGATGGTATAGTCGCCCGCGGCAACGGTCTGCGTGCTCTCGTCGCTCATGGTCGCGGTGACCACAAGGTGCTCGGCGTCGAACTCGTCGCCCACGGTGTACTCCGTCTTGTAGTCGCCGGAGACGGCAACGGAGGCCACGGTGAGGGCCGCAGGCTCGTCTCTCGCGGGAGGCTCCTCGTCCTCCCCGTCCCCGTCTTCTGTCGGGATCACGTCATTCACGGCGTCCACCGAGATCACGTTCTCCTCGACGTCCGTCATAATGACGTCCTCGGCGCTCTGCTCCGTGAGAGCCGCCGGGTCGTCAGCCTCCGCCGCCCATGCGTTCGCCGGCAGCATGCCGACGACCATCACGAGCACCAGAAGCCATGACAAAAACCGCTTCTTCATTTGCAGGACCTCCGTATGTAATAATTCATTTGCCGACAATGGAAAGGAATGCGGGAAAGCCTCCGCCCAATAAAAAACCCCCCGAACGGGGGGTGGGCGGGAGAAAGACTCTGCCCAACAAAAAATGCCCCCGGAACGGGGGCGACCACGCAGCCGTTTGGACACCCCCAAGAGTCCAAGCGGGCATATACGATCGTATTCCGGCTCCGGGCGCCTGGTGTCTTATGCCTTCTCAGCCTCGGCCAATGACATAAAACGGCTTTTTTGCCCGTCTACGGCGGCTTGGTACCGCAGGGATTTTCCCTTTCCGATTCTTTTTTATGACAGCACCGCGGCGGAACGGCGCAGCGCTGGCTACGTTTCAATATAGCAGATTGTTACCAAAAATTTGGTTACAAATCCGTTAAAAAAAGCGGGCTTCCCTTCTGCGTTCCGCAGAGTTTTTCAATTTCTCCTTTTTGCACAAGCTCCTTTGTAAAAACTGACGGTCAGGCCTTCCCCCGGCAGACACACAGGGCCCCTGCTTCCGGATAAAAGGGATCCTCCGGGATGCGCTCCCTTTTGTATTTTCCAATTTACAAAGAAAAACAAGTAGGTTATAATCCAGAAAAAGGGGGAATGTCCAATGACCACGGGCGCTGTGATCACCGCCGCGGGAATGTCCTCCCGTATGGGGGACTTCAAGCCCATGCTCAGCATCGGGAACATCTCCATCGCCCAGCGCGTGGTGGCCACGCTGCAGCAGGCGGGGGTGGAGAAGATCGTCATGGTCACGGGCTTCAACGCCCCGGTCCTGGAACGGCATCTGGCCAACCGCGGCATCGTGTTCCTCCGAAACGAGCAGTACAGGACCACGCAGATGTTCGATTCCGTCCGTATCGGGCTGGAATATATGCGCGGCAAGTGCGATTCCATTCTGTTCACCCCGGTGGATATCCCCCTCTTCACCGCCGCCACCGTGCGCACGCTGCTGGCCTCCGGCGCGCCTCTGGCCGTCCCGGTGTGCGGGGGGACCCCCGGTCACCCCACGCTGATCTCCTGCGGGCTGATCGACGCCATCCTGGCCTACCGGGGTGAGGGCGGTCTGCGGGGGGCTCTGGAGAGCTGCGGGGAGACGATCCGGCAGATCCCCGTGCCGGACGAGGGGATCCTCCACGACGCGGACACCCCGGAGGATTACAAAAAGCTCCTGCGCTTCCACAACGAGCAGCTCATCCGCCCGGTGGTGAGCGTCACGCTCTCCCGGGAGAAGGTGTTTTTTGACCAGCGGCTGGCCCTGCTGCTGGCGCTGGTGGAGGAGACCGGCTCCGTCCGCCTGGCCTGCCAGCGGATGCAGATGTCCTATTCCAGCGGCTGGACCGCCATACGGACGCTGGAATCCCAGTTCGACAAGCCCCTGATCCTCCGCAGTCAGGGGGGTGCCGGGTCCCGCCGGAGCCGTCTGACGGAGGAGGGGCGGCGGTTCCTCTCCCTCTACGAGGACTACGCCGCCGCCGTGCGCGCCGACGCCGAGGAACTCTTCGCCTCGTATTTCCGGGATGTATTCCACGGCGAGCCGTGAACGGAGGTCCCATGGACGAATTCAAGAAAAAGATCCTCTCCCGCTCCCCGTCCCTGCCGGACCGGGAGAGCCGGAAGCTGAGCGGACCGGCAGTCAATCTCCTTCTGGGCGCGGGACTGATCGTGTGCGTGCTCCTCTCCTTCCTGCTGGGCCGCTACCCGGTGCCGCTGCGGGAGCTGCTGGGCATCCTGCTGGAAAAGCTCCCGGGCGTCGCCGTGACGCCCTTCTGGACCGAGACCCAGGCCATCGCCGTATGGAACATCCGCATGCCCCGCGTCCTGCTGGCCGTGCTGGTGGGGGCCGCCCTGTCCACGGCGGGGGCGGCCTATCAGGGGGCCTTTCAAAACCCCATGGCCGCGCCGGATATCCTGGGTGCCTCCGCCGGGGCCGGATTCGGCGCGGCGCTGGCCATTTATCTGGACATGAGCAGCGCCGGCATCACCCTATTCGCCTTTCTCATGAGCCTTCTCACCGTGGCGCTGGTGTTCTTTGTCAGCCGCTTCACCAAGGGGGAGAAGGTCATCGCCCTGATCCTCGCCGGGATCATCATCAGCTCCCTCTTTCAGGCCGGGACCTCGTTCATCAAGCTGGTGGCGGACCCCGGCAACAAGCTGCCCGCCATCACCTACTGGCTCATGGGCTCCCTGGTGGGGGCCACCCGGGGGGAGCTGCGCTACGTCGTATGGCCGATGCTCCTGGGGGCGATCCCCCTCTGGCTGCTGCGCTGGCGGCTGAACGTGATCACCATGGGCGACGACGACGCCCGTTCCCTGGGGGTGAATCCCCAGCGGGTCCGGATGGCCGTCATCGTCTGCGCCACGCTGCTCACCGCCGCCTCCGTCTCCGTCTCCGGGATGATCGGCTGGGTGGGGCTGGTGATCCCCCACATGATGCGCCGGCTGGTGGGCTCGGACCACCTCCATCTGATCCCGGCCTCGACCCTGGGGGGAGGACTCTTCCTGCTGGTCGTGGACAACATCTCCCGGAATCTCGCCGGGGCGGAGATCCCCATCGGCATCCTCACCGCCTTCCTCGGCGCGCCCTTTTTCCTGCTTCTGATCACAAGGAGGAGCGAGTCATGATCGACGTACGGGATCTCTCTTTCTCCTACGGCTCCCGGCCGGTGCTCCGGGACATCCGCTTTCACGTGGAGGAGGGGGAGTTCGTCTCCCTCCTCGGGGCCAACGGCGCGGGCAAAAGCACCCTGTTCCGCTGCATCCTCGGGCTGCTGCGGGGATACGCGGGGACGGCGCTCCTCCACGGGGAGGACACCGCGAAGCTCTCCCCCCGACAGATGGCCCGGCTGGCGGCCTACATCCCCCAGACTGCCTCGCCGGCCTACAACTACAGTGTGGAGGATATCGTTCTCATGGGAGCCGCCGCCCGGCTGGGACCGCTGCGCTCCCCCGGCGCCAGGGATCGGGAGCGGGTGGAATGGGCGCTGGAAAAGATCGGCATCGAACACCTGCGCCGGCGCTGCTTCCACCACATCAGCGGCGGGGAGCGGCAGCTGGTCATCCTGGCCCGGGCGCTGGTCCAGGACGCGAAGATCCTTCTGCTGGATGAGCCCACCGCCAGTCTGGACTACGGCAACCAGATCCTGGTGCTCTCCCAGGTGCGGCAGCTCTCCCGGGAGGGCTACACCATCCTCCAGACCACCCACAGCCCGGAGCACGCCTACCTCTTTTCCGACCGCATCCTGGCGCTCCAGGACGGACGCATCCTCCGGCAGGGCCCCCCGGCGGAGATCCTGACCCCGGAGGTCATGGGCGCGCTCTACGGCATCGACGTGGAGATCTCCAGCCTGTTCGCCGACCGGGTCCGGGTCTGCACTCCCGGGGTGCTGGTAAAAGAGCCGTAAAAAAGCCGGGGACAGGCGATGTCCTGTCCCCGGCAAGTATTGGATGGCTCCGTTATTTCAGGGCGTTGGCCGTCAGCGCGGCGTAATCGCTGTCGCTCAGCTCGCAGCCGTAAAAGAGCCTGTAGTATTCCGTGACCTTCTCCTGGAGATCGTAGCCGATGTCGTCCGGGTACAAAATCGCGCCCAGCCACACCATGCCCAGATACCGCTGCACCGCCGGCGGCGAGGAGAGCCAGCCATAGGGCCCGTAAGGCGCCTCATAGATCTCCCCCGTCTTCACCGCCGTCAGCTGCCGCCAGACCGGGTCCTCCGCCGCGGCGGGATACATGCTGTTGATGTCGAACACGATGACCTCCGGGTCCCAGAGGATCAGCTGCTCCATATCCACCTCGTTGCCCGCGCCGCTGGGGGTCACGTCCTCCACCACCGCCGCGTTGCGGCCCATCATGTTCACCGTCTCGGCGTGATAGGAGCCCTCCGCCAGGCAGTTGAGCCCCTTGTCCCCCAGACAGTAGATGATGCTTTTCCGGCGGCCCTCCGCGTCCACACGCTCCATCACCGCCGTCAGCTCCGCGAGGGTCTCCTCGCACCAGGAGGCCAGCTGCTCCGCCTTTTCCGTCTTGCCGGTCAGCTCTCCCAGCAGCCGGTAGGCCGCCGGGGCGGTGTTCACGGTGGCATCGATGTGGACGAAGGGGATGCCCGTCTGCTCCGAGAGGGCGTCCAGATCCTCCGCCATGTTGCTCTTGGTCTCCCCCACGTCGATCACCACGTCCGGCGCCGCCGCCAGCAGCGCCTCCAGATCCATGGTGCCCTTGCCGCCGTAGAGCTGGCCCAGCTCCGGCAGAGCCATGTACTCCTCCGGGATGTACCTGGCCGCGTCCGCCGAAAAGGCCTTGGAGAAGCCCACCATCAGCTCCGGGCACAGGGGGAACACGTAGACCTGGGCCAGGGTCCCGGATACGGCCACGCCGGTGATCTCCCGGGGCAGCGCCACGGTGCGCCCCAGGGAATCGGTGAAGGTCCGCGCGGTCTCGACGGGCTCCGCCGCCGGTTCCGCCGTCACTGCCGGTTCCGCCGTCGCCGCGGGCGGGGCCGCCTGGTCCGCGGCGGGAGCGCAGCCCGACAGAAGCAAAAGCACCACGAGAAGAAGCGCCGAAATCCTTCCTGCCGTTCTTTTCATGTCAGCACCTCGCAGATTTCAAAGTTTTTTTAAAAGCAATTTGCTTTTGCATATTATTTCATAGTTTCTGTCCCTTGTCAAGGCACAGGAGCCGAGGGTCCCCACCCGTTTTTCACGCGGAAAGGAGGCGCGTCCCATGGTCAATCTTTATGAGGAGATCCTTCAGAGTGTCAGAAAAAACCATCCCGTCGCTCTCCGGAGCGTCATTCACGGCCGGGAGGGCCGGGTGTCCGAGGGGATCGTCCGGACGCTGGAGGAGGTCGTCCCCGTGGAGGACGCCCGGGGCCGGCGCGCCGCCGCCGTGCGCGCCGAGGAAAAGGACGGTCTTCTCACCGTGACGGAGCCGTTTCTCCCGCCGGAGCGGCTGATCGTGCTGGGCGGCGGACACGTGGCTCTGCCGGTGTGCGAGTTCGGCGCGCGCTGCGGCTTTTCGGTGTGCGTGGCGGACGACCGGCCGGAGTTTGCCAATGCCGCCCGCTTCCCCATGGCCTCCCGGGTGATCTGCGACCGGTTCGAAAACGCCGTCCGGGAGCTGGGCGTCACGCCTTTCGATTATGTGGTGATCGTCACCCGGGGGCACCGGTACGACGCCGACTGTCTCCGGACCGTGATCCCCGGCACGCAGCCCGCGTATCTGGGCATGATCGGCTCCCGGCGGCGGGTGAAGGCCCAGATGGAGATGCTGCGCCGGGAGGGGCTGGACCCGGAGCGGCTGGGCCGGGTCTGCACCCCCATCGGCCTGAGCATCGGCGCCGTGACCCCGGAGGAGATCGCCGTCTCCATCCTCGCGGAGATCATCGCCTATCGGCGGCTGCCCGAGCACGGCAGCCCGGACCGGTTCTGCAGCGACTCCGACGCGGAGCTCTCCACCCTGGCGTTCCTGGCGGAGGACCGGGGGGCCAGGGCCGTGGTCACCGTGATCGAGGCCAAGGGCTCCACGCCGCGGGGCGCCGGGGCGAAAATGGCGGTGGACCCTCTGGGCCGGGTCACCGGCAGCATCGGCGGCGGCTGCACCGAGGCCGAGGCGATCCGGGCGGCGGTGCGGCTCATCGGCACGGGCCGCTACCGCATCCTGGACATCGACCTCACCGGCGACGCGGCGGAGTCTGAGGGCATGGTCTGCGGCGGCGTCATGCGGGTGCTGGTGGAGGACGGCACGGAATAGTCAGGGAAACAAAAATGACCCCGGCCGGTCAGATCCGGTCGGGGTCGTTTTGGCTGTGCGCCTGGATCTTTCGTTGGATGAGGAGGGTCTTTTCCTCCAGCGCCCGGTGCTTTTCCAGCGCCTCCGGCGTGACGCATCTGGCCCGGCTGGCGGCGAAGCGCTCCTCCACGGTGACCGGGCGCTCCCCCAGCCGCCGCTTGTCGGCGTAAAAGAGGAGGTCCGCCTCGGAGAGCCGCTCCGGGTCCGTGGGTATCGGGCTCTGATGGACGCGCACCAGGGCCGCGATGTCCTCGTATCCCTCCCGGCGGAGGGCGTCGGCCGCCGCCTCCGCGTGGCGCTTTCGGGTCCGGGCCGCGTCGTGGACCAGCGCCGCCCGGCGCAGACGGTCCCGGTCGAAGTCCGGGGCGTTGTCCAGCCGGTCCAGGAGCGCGTCCAGGAACGAAGCCACCGCG
>Ga0079305_1003073_pt1 | contig 12193 bp, 9 predicted proteins | sample LMS_cellobiose_e_FD_79183 | JGI IMG/M metagenome (GOLD analysis project Ga0079305, IMG submission 79183) | Rumen-fistulated moose microbial communities from Alaska, USA - LMS_cellobiose_enrichment | ecosystem: Host-associated > Mammals > Digestive system > Stomach > Rumen fluid ... | reverse complement strand
GACATGAAGGACGAGAACGGCGAGACCGTGAAGACCAAGACCTTTACCTACGAGGTTAACGAGGTCATCCCGGAGAACAGCGATCCGAACATCGTCTATGACGAGAACGTCTACGTAGTGACAGTGACTGTGACTGATAACGGAGACGGAAGCATGACGACCGAGGTCAGCTGGGCGCTCAAGGGAGCGGACGCTGACGCGGGAGAAGCTGCTGACGCCGCGTCCGGAACCGGTGACGATCCGATACCCTTCACCAATATCTACGCCGAAGGCGAGGCGAGGATAGGAGTCACCAAGTCGATCGAGGGCCGCGAGTGGAAGCCGGGCGACAGCTTCGACTTCACGATCGTGCCTGTAGGCGACGCTCCGATGCCGAACGGCCCGACGTCCGCCACGATCAAATACGAGACACCTGAGAAGACCGCGTGGTTCGGACCGGTGCAGTTCGGTCTCTCCGATATGCTGGATGAGAACGGCGAGATAGCGGATACGAAGGTATTCACCTATGAGGTCACCGAGGTGATCCCGAAGGCCTCTGCGAGAGACCCGTATATGCGCTACGACGAGAACGTCTACGTAGCCACCGTAACGGTGACCTACGCCGGAAACGGAGTGCTCGAGACCGAGGTCAGCTGGTCTTGCAAGACGAAAGGCGTTGACGTCAAGACCGGAAAGAACGGGACGATCATCATCAAGAACCCGTATAAGGAGATCAAGACGGGCGACACGACCGTGATGCTTCCGTACATCGGAATGTTCGCCGCGGCCGGACTCGCGCTGATCTGCCTGGTACTGAGGAAGAGGATCAAAGAGAAATAATCGCGGTTATTGCTTTAACGGAGAGGGCGGGAGATATCCCGCCCTTTTTTCTGTGGCGTGCGGACCTGAAGCGTGGTAGAATTAAGCTGATAATTTTTGGTCGGCAGCGGCCGGCCGGTCGAGATAGAGATAACATTACAGAGGAGAGGAATAATGATTAATAAACAGATCACGGAAAGCGTATTCTATATCGGTGTTGACGATCACGGCATCGACCTTTTTGAAGGACATTTCGACGTGCCTCTCGGCATGGCGTATAATTCCTATCTTATCTGCGACGAGAAGATCGCGGTAATGGATACGGTCGACAAGCACAAGACGGGCGAATGGCTGACCAATCTTGCAGCCCGGCTTAAGGGAGCTTCGCCGGACTATCTGGTAGTCCAGCACATGGAGCCGGATCACTCCGCTTCAATAAAGGACTTCCTCGCCGAATATCCGAACGCGACGGTCGTAGGAAACGCCAAGACCTTCAAAATGATGGAGCAGTTCTTCCCGGGAATGGATATACCGAGCAGGCTCGAAGTGAAGAACGGCGAGGTCCTTTCCCTCGGAAAGCATGAGCTCAATTTCGTATTCGCCCCGATGGTCCACTGGCCCGAGGTCATGATGACCTACGACAGCTTTGACAAGATCCTCTTCTCCGCGGACGGCTTCGGCAAGTTCGGCGCTAACGACGTGGAGGATCCGGAAGGATGGGCATGCGAGGCCAGAAGATACTATTTCGGCATAGTCGGAAAATACGGCGCTCAGGTCCAGAACGTACTCAAGAAGGCCGCGACGCTCGACATTCAGAAGATCCTCCCGCTGCACGGACCGGTCCTCACCGAGGACCTCGGATACTATATCGGCCTCTACGACACATGGTCGTCCTATCTTCCGGAGTCCGACGGTGTAGCTATCATGTACACCTCCGTCTATGGCCACACCAAAGAGGCCGCGGAGCTTTTGGCCGCCGAGCTCGAGAAGCGCGGAGTCCCGAAGGTCGCTATCGCCGACCTCGCGAGGGATGACATCTACGAGTGCGTAGAGGACGCGTTCCGCTATGAGAAACTGGTCCTCGCGACAACCACGTATAACGCCGAGATCTTCCCGTATATGAGGGAGTTCATCGACATGCTCGTGGAGCGCGGATACAAGAAGCGCACGATCGGCTTCATCGAGAACGGCTCCTGGGCACCGATGGCTATGAAGGTCATGAAGGCCAAACTCGAAGGCCTCAAGGAGATCGAATACACTAAGAACAACGTCACGATCCTCTCGGCTCTGAACGAGGAGAGCACCGCTCAGCTGATGGCTCTTGCCGACGAGCTCGTGGAAGGCTATGAGAAGGTCGTCGTCGAAGAGGACAAGAAGATAGACCCGACCGCTTTGTTCAAGATCGGCTACGGACTCTATGTGGTGACGGCTGCTGACGGCGGGAAGCAGAACGGCCAGATCGCCAACACGGTATCCCAGGTAGCGAGCGACCCGAACCGCATCGCGGTTAGCTTGAACAAGGTCAACTATACGACCGAGATGGTCCTCAGGACCGGAGTCATGAACGTCTGCTGCCTTAACGAGCAGGCGCCTTTCCAGGTATTCCAGCACTTCGGTTTCCAGTCCGGCCGCAACGTCGACAAATTCGACGGGTACGAGCACTTTGACGTATCCTCAAACGGAGTCGCCTTCCTGACCAAATACTCCAACGCGTATATCTCGCTGAAGGTCACCGACACCGTGGATATGGGCTCGCACTGGATGTTCATTTGCGACATCACCGAGTCTGTCGTCCTGAACAGCGTCGAGACCATGACGTATTCCTTCTATCAGAAGAACGTCAAGCCGAGACCGCAGGAGGAGAAGAAGGGCTGGGTCTGCAGCATCTGCGGATACGTCTACGAGGGCGAGGAGCTTCCGGAAGACTTCATCTGCCCGATCTGCAAGCACCCGGCGAGCGATTTCGTAAAGCTTTGATCCGGCCATGGCAGGCGGCGTGAACAAAGAGCCTCACGGCAGGCTCATATCCTGCGGCTACAGCTTTTGGGAGAACGGCATGTCCATATACAGCCATGCCGAGTCATCCATGGACCTTGAGCTGACCGATAACGGCGAGTGGCAGTTCACTGACAGGGAACAGAGCGACATGGAGGGCGGGACCGTCCGGGTCTACAGGGTGGATCCGGAGTTCCCGGAGAAGATCCGCGCTTTTTCGAATCGTGAGGATCTCCCCTCCCTGAGCGGCCTCAAGGAGACAAACGACCCGAGGTACCAGGTGACGGACTATTCGTCTTCGTCCCATATAAGCCTCGTGTTTGACGACAGGGAGATCGGGGGTCAACCCCGCGAGACGAGGACGATAAACACGAAGGCCGCGCGGCAGCACGGAAAAGATGACGTCATCTCCGGCTTTCTGGATCTCCTTAAGAGCTGCGAGCGCGAAGATATGCTGATCTCGGAGAAGAAGATCAGTCCGAAGACGCATGGCATCTTCGGCGATACGGAGAAACCCGTATCTTCCGGCAAGGACGTATGCCCCTGCTGCGGGGCCAAAGGAGTTACCGGGAAGTTCTGCTTTGAATGCGGTGCCCGGATGCCGGGACGGTAAACTATAAGCGAAAGTTGAGTATTGTATTCAGATGACGCAGAAGAATAAGGCGACCCTCGCAATGGTGGTCACCGCTCTCATGTGGAGCCTTGGCGGTGTACTGTTTAAATTCCTGTCATGGAACGCGCTTGAGATCGCGGGCATCAGGAGCTTCATATCAGCCGCGGTGCTGTTCATCATCATCAAAAAGAGCGGGCTCAGGATCCGCCTGAACAAGGTAACGGCAGCGATCGCTGTCGCGAACTGTGCGGTCATGGTATTCTTCGTCCTCGCCAACAGGATGACGACGGCGGCGAATGCGATAGTGCTGCAGTATACCTGCCCGGTCTGGATCCTTTTGATTGGACTGGTCTTTTATAAAGAGAAGGCCAAGAGGTACGATGTCGCCGCCGTGGCGCTCTGCCTCGTCGGCATGGTGCTGTTTTTTCTCGATGGCATCAGCCCTGGAAACGCGGTCGGAAACATTCTCGCGATCGTTGCGGGCGTGGCCATGGGCGTCATGTTCTATGCCGGCGGCAGGGCTGAGAGCCAGGCCGAGCGCTTCAGCGGGCTCTTCTTCGGGCAGCTGCTTACCGGATTCGTGGGACTGATCGGACTCGCGGAGGGTGGGTTCGCGCCTACGCCTAAAGAGATCGCGGTGATCCTGGTGCTCGGCATAGTGCAGCTCGGTATACCCTATGCGCTTTATGCCTACGCGTCCGGAGGTATATCCGCGCTGGCGTGCTCCCTCATAGGCATGCTCGAGCCCATGTTCAATCCGGTCTGGGTCGCGATCTTCTACGGTGAGGTGCCGGGCGTGTTCGCTTTGATCGGGGCCGTCATAATAATCGCGACGACCGCCGCGTGGTGCGTGATCCAAAACCGCGCGGAAAAAAGCGTGACAAGCTGAGATAATTGTGGTAGAATGCCACTGAACCTAAGGACGAATGCAAATCAGTATTTTTGCGTGCGCCCTTTTTGCTTTTAGATAATTGAATAAAAGGAGGTTCAGTATGATGACATTTCCAAGCATCGACATGCGCGGTACCGGAAGCAACATCACGAAGCTCAGACAGGCCGCGGGCTACAGCGTCCGTGACCTGCAGGACATGTTCGGGTTCAGCACCCCGCAGGCCATCTACAAATGGCAGCACGGAGACGCGCTCCCGACCGTGGACAATCTGCTGGCACTTTCCGGGATACTGGGCGTAGCTATCGAAGATATCCTCGCCGTCGAAAATGACGGCGGGGATTTTTCTTTTCTGATCAAAGCGCTCCCGCGCGGATTATACTACGGGTTTAATGACAAAGCTCACGGCATGGCTTAGAATACGATCTGCCGGACGGTTCTGACCGCGGCATCAAAATGAACCTATACAACCTAATACCGATAAGGAGGTACGAGATATGAAGTACACATCCGCGCAGGCAGGCAAACTGCTGAAGAAGATCGAGGAGAAGATCAGATCCCTCGAATCCATGGAAGGCAAGAGCAGCGTCTTCAATGCGGCTCTGGGCGAGAACGTGGAGGAGGTAAGGCCTTCCTACGATTTCAAAGAGACCCAGAAGGCCATGGATGAGCTCAAGGCCAAGGTCCGGGCCGTGAAGCACGCGATAAATGTCTTCAACGTGACTCACACCCTTCCGGGCTTTGATGACATCACCATCGACCAGGCTCTGGTCTATATCCCCCAGCTCAAGCAGAGGGCAAGGACCCTGCAGCTCATGTCTGAAAGGCTCCCCAAAGAAAGGTGCGACAGCATTTTCAGGTCCAGCTCCATCATCGACTACACCGTCACAAATTACGACACAGCCGAGGCGGCGGAAGAGTATCAGAGGGTCTATGACCTGATGACTCAGCTGCAGCTCGCGCTTGACACCGTGAACTCGACAGAGCTCATTGAGATAGGCGTGACACTGTAGCCGGTCCCTCCGGGTTATCGGGCGCGCCAACCAGTCAAAGACCGATCGTAATCGTTAAGAGGTCCAAAGTATCAGTAGATCGTTATTATGGACGTTATGCCTTATGTATCAGTGTTCAGTGTTACGGATCCATTAGGGGAAACAATTACAGAGTGATCAGCGGCGCGCCCGGTACCGAAAACTTAAGGCGGCGGAAGTTCGGTTCCATGCCGCCTTTTTCGTTGCACGAAATGCGAAGTGACGTGCGCGCTTTCTTTGCGTTCCCGCCGGAAATGCGCTATTATCGTATTGTAATACCGGAGGGCAAGATGTCATTTATCATCGCGATACTCATGGGGTTTGCGCTTCCCGCGCAGACCGGTGTCAATACGAGACTGAGGCAGAGGGTGGGGAATCCTATAGGAGCCGCCCTTATCTCTTTTACGGTCGGAACGCTGTTCCTCGCGGCAGCGTCTTTGGTCATAGAGCGGGATCTCTCCGTCATAACATCAGAGACCCTCGGCGCGCCGTTCTGGATATGGATAGGCGGATGCCTCGGAGCTGTAGTCGTAACGGGGAATATCCCGCTGATGAGCGCTCTCGGAAGCGTCCAGACCTCGATCTTCCCGATAGCCGGGCAGATAGCGATGGGTCTCGTGATAGACCACTATGGGCTGTTCGGGACCTCCCGCATCCCCGCGTCACCGATCCGGATCGCGGGCGCCGTTCTCGCTTTCGCCGGCCTTCTTACCGTGACTCTTTCGAGGAACAGCCGGCCCTCGGGCGGCGGGACAGCACCCGGATCGTCGGAGATGCCGCCGGCGCCATCGGCACCGGGCACTTCACATGCGTCGGGCGGAAAACTGTGGCTGCTTCGGCTTGCCGGGATAGGTATAGGAGTGACCTCTGCCTGTCAGGCGGCCATAAACGGACGCCTCGGAACGCTCCTCGACTCTTCGCTCAAGAGCTCCCTCGTTTCATTCACGGTCGGAGCCATAACTCTCCTGATAATAAACATCCTGATGCGTAACCGGATAAATATCAAAGGGGAACCCGGCAGAAAGGACCCCTGGTGGATCTGGACAGGAGGTGTTTTCGGAGGTCTGGGCGTTCTTGGCACGGTTTATTTCGTGAAGGTGCTTGGGGTCGGACTTACCGTACTCGCGACGACCGGAGGCGTGACCTGCGCGAGCGTTCTGATCGACAGATTCGGATTCTTCGGCGCGGAGAAAAAGGAGATCGGCGTCAGGACCGCGGTGGGCCTGGTAATGTTGATAGCCGGAGCCGCGGTGGTGAAGCTGCTTTAGGGACCGGCGGCGGTTTCTGCCGGGCACGGCGGATAGAAAAAAGGGAAACATGAAAACGGAAACTATTGCGGTGTACCGCAATAGTTGAAGAAATTTATATTCATACTTTTTATAGAATGATCCTGAGGGAAGCGAGCATAAAAAACCGCGGCGATGAAACGCCGCGGTTTTCTGTTTGGTATTGTATTTTCTGTTGTCCTGCTGAGGTCTACAGCTGCGGGCCTGCCGCTACGAGAGCTTTGCCTGCTTCGTTGGACTCATATTTATGGAAGTTCTTGATAAAGCGGGCAGCCAGATCCTTTGCCTTCTCTTCCCACTCAGCCGGATCCGCGTAGGTGTCTCTCGGATCGAGGATCGCGGGATCGACTCCCGGAAGCTCGGTAGGAACCTCGAGGTTGAAGTAGGGGATGACCTTGGTCGGAGCTGTCTTGATGTCTCCTCCGAGGATCGCGTCGATGATGCCGCGGGTATCCTTGATGGAGATGCGCTTGCCGGTGCCGTTCCAGCCGGTGTTGACCAGATAGGCCTTGGCGCCGCTCGCGTTCATGCGCTTTACGAGCTCCTCGCCGTATTTGGTCGGGTGGAGCTCCAGGAAGGCCTGTCCGAAGCAGGCGGAGAAGGTCGGGGTCGGCTCGGTGATGCCGCGCTCCGTTCCGGCGAGCTTGGCGGTGAATCCGGACAGGAAGTAGTATTGGGTCTGCTCCGGAGTCAGGACGGATACCGGAGGAAGCACTCCGAAAGCGTCGGCGGAGAGGAAGATCACGTTCTGGGCGGCGGGTCCGGCGGACTTGTCGCGAACGTTCAGAACGATCTTCTCGATGTGGTCGATCGGATAGGATACTCTGGTGTTCTCAGTCACGCTCTTGTCGGCGAAATCGAGCTTTCCGGCTTCGTCGCAGGTGACATTCTCAAGGAGCGCGTCACGGCGGATCGCGTTGTAGATGTCGGGCTCGGCGTCCTTGTCGAGGTTGATGACCTTGGCGTAGCAGCCACCCTCGAAGTTGAATACTCCGTCATCGTCCCAGCCGTGCTCGTCATCGCCGATCAGAAGGCGCTTCGGGTCGGCGGAAAGGGTGGTCTTGCCGGTCCCGGAAAGTCCGAAGAAGATGGCGGTATTCTCGCCGTTCATGTCCGTATTGGCGGAGCAGTGCATCGCAGCGATGCCCTTGAGCGGCAGATAGTAGTTCATCATGGAGAACATGCCCTTCTTCATCTCGCCGCCGTACCAGGTGTTGATGATTACCTGCTCGCGGCTGGTGATGTTGAAGACGACCGCGGTCTCGGAGTTGAGACCCAGCTCCTTGTAGTTCTCGACCTTGGCCTTGGAGGCGGTGTAGACCACGAAGTCCGGTTCAAAGTTCTCAAGCTCTTCAGCGGTCGGCTGGATGAACATATTCTTTACGAAATGGGCCTGCCAGGCGACTTCCATGATGAAGCGGATGGCCATGCGGGTGTCTTTGTTAGCGCCGCAGAAGGCGTCCATCACGAAGAGGCGCTTGCCGCAGAGCTGGTTCACGGCAATCTCCTTCACCGCTTTCCAGGTCTCCTCGGATGCCACGTGGTTGTCGTTCGGATATTCCGGGGTCGTCCACCAGACCGTGTCTCTGGAGTTCTCGTCCATGACGATGAATTTGTCCTTGGGGGAACGTCCGGTGTATACGCCGGTCATGACGTTCACGGCGTCGAGCTCTGTGAGCTGCCCTTTATCAAAGCCCTCGAGGCCGGGTTTCATCTCTTCTTCGAAGAGGAACTCGTAAGAGGGGTTGTGGATTATTTCTGTCGCTCCGGTGATACCGTATCTGGTCAGATCTACTTGTGCCATTTTTACTCTCCTTATCAATTAAACACATTTGGCGATCATTTCACCAACATTGATTGTACTCAAATTACCTAATTTTTTCAATATGGAAGAGGTGGCTTCCGTGATATAATTAACGCGATAACAGCGATAAGACCGGAGGGGCAGCAGATGGCAAGAGATATAATTTTTGATGAGGAACTGCGGAACGGCCTGGTCAGCGGAATGGACAAGCTGGCCGGAGCGGTCAGGATCACCCTGGGGCCGAAGGGCAGGAACGCGCTGATGTACCAGCCGCCGAATCTCCATGAGGCATCTGGCGCAGCGGACCCCACGCTCCCGGCACAGCCCGGAGCTCCGATATACGTTTCGAACGACGGTGTTACCATCGCGAGGAGCATCGCTCTTCCTGACCCCTTTGAGAATATGGGAGCCGAGCTCCTGAAGGCCGCGGCCATCCGCACCAACGAGGAAGCCGGGGACGGTACCACGACTGCCGTGATACTCACCCGGGCCATAATGAAGGAGGGCATCCGCAATGTCGTCGCGGGATCACATCCTCTTGCCATAAAGCGCGGCATAGACGCCGGAGTCAGCGCGGCTGTTGAAGCACTTAAGGCGATGGCTGTTCCGGTGGACACCAGAAAGGCGATATCCCAGGTCGCCGCGATATCCTGCCAGAACGCCGCGATAGGTGAAATGATCGGCGAAGCCTTTGATCGCGTAGGCCTGGAGGGAGTCGTGAACGTGGATACGATGTCCAGAAGCGGGCGCGCCGAGCTGGAGGTCCGCGAGGGCATAGTGTTCGAGAAGGGATATATGAATGAGCGCATGATCACGAACCGTGAGACCGGGACGTGCGAGCTTTACGATCCGTATATATTCGTAACGGATTTCAAGCTCTCAAGCGCCCATGACATAGTCGATATCCTGATCCTTGCCGCCGAGCAGGATAAGGATATGCTCATAATCGCCGAAGAGGTCTCCGGTGAAGCCATGGGCATAATTCTCAGGAACACGGTCGAAGGGGATATGAAGATCGTCTGCGTTGAGCCGCCGATGTACGGAGAGGGACGCAGATGGAGAATGGAAGATCTTGCGCTTCAGACCGGCGGACGCTTTGTTTCGAAGGAGAAGGGCGACGAGCTCGCGGACGTGAAGCTTGAGGATTTCGGGTCAGCCGGGCATGTCACCGTCGCCAAGAAACAAACGGTGATAACCGATGCGAAGGGAGATCCCGAGGTCGTGGAGAAGCGGATCAAAGAGCTTCGCCACCTCGTCGAGACCACCGATTACGAGTTCAACCGCGAGAGATATAAAGAGCGCCTGGCCAAGTTCGTCTCAGGCGTCGCGACGATCCAGGCGGGCGGCGACACCGACGTCGAGATCAAAGACGAGAAGCTCCGCATCGAGGACGCGATCAACGCCGCGAGAGCAGCCATTCAGGAGGGTATCGTTCCCGGAGGCGGGACCGCTCTCATAGACGCGATACCGGCGGTGGAAGCTGCGGCGAAGAAGCTTGACGGCGATGAGAGGATCGGAGCGGAGATCCTGGCGAGGGCGCTTGAGAGACCCTGCTGGCAGGTAGCCGAGAACGCCGGGATCGACCCGGGGACGGTCGTGACATCCGTAAGAAGGCGGAAGCCGGGTATGGGCTTTGACGCTTCATCGATGAGATACGTCGATATGCTCAAGGCGGGGATAATCGACCCGGTCAGAGTCACGAGGCTCGCCCTCGAGACAGCCGCGTCCGTGGCCTCGACGGTGCTCACGTCGAACGCGGGGATCGCTGATATCAGGACGGAAGATAAAAAGGATATCAAATAAGACGGAAACGAATATTTTCATATAATTTAGTATTTTACAGCGGCGCGTCGGGTGATATACTTGGCGCATGATATCAGATAAAAACAGGAGGTTAGGCATGGCATTCAAATCCGACATTGAGATCGCACAGGCGTGTGAAAAGCAGAAGATCACCGAAGTCGCGAAAACAGCGGGGATCGACGAAAAATATCTGGAGCAGTACGGAAACTACAAGGCCAAGATAGACTTTTCCCTTCTGAAGGATAAGGCTAAAGTCAAGGACGGCAAGCTGATCCTGGTCACGGCTATCACCCCGACACCTGCCGGAGAGGGCAAGACCACCACTTCCGTCGGACTCGCCGACGGCCTCCGCAAGATCGGAAAGAACGTCATGGTAGCCCTGAGAGAGCCCTCCCTCGGACCCGTTTTCGGAGTCAAGGGCGGAGCCGCGGGCGGCGGATACGCGCAGGTGGTCCCGATGGAGGACATCAACCTTCACTTTACCGGCGACTTCCACGCCATCGGAGCGGCCAACAACCTTCTCGCCGCAATGCTGGACAACCACATCCAGCAGGGCAATAAGCTCGGCATCGATCCCAAGCAGATCACCTGGAAGCGCGCTGTCGACATGAACGACAGGCAGCTCAGGAACATAGTCGACGGACTCGGCGGAAAAGCCCAGGGCGTTCCCAGAGAGGACGGTTTCGACATCACGGTCGCGTCCGAAGTAATGGCTGTATTCTGCCTCGCATCTGATATTGCCGATCTGAAGGAAAGGCTTGCCCGCATCATAGTCGGATACACTTATGACGGAAAGCCCGTGACCGCCCATGACCTGAAGGCTGAAGGCGCGATGACCGCGCTCCTCAAGGACGCCCTCAAGCCGAACCTCGTTCAGACTCTGGAGGGAACGCCGGCGCTCGTTCACGGCGGGCCCTTCGCAAATATAGCTCATGGCTGCAACTCCGTTACCGCGACCAGAATGGCCCTGAAGCTCGGCGACTATGTGGTCACCGAGGCAGGATTCGCCGCGGATCTCGGAGCCGAGAAATTCCTCGACATCAAATGCCGCATGGCAGGTCTTAAACCCAGCGCTGTGGTCATAGTCGCGACCGTAAGAGCTCTCAAGTATCACGGCGGAGTTCCCAAGGCGGATCTGAACAACGAGAATCTGAAGGCTCTTAAGGCCGGACTTCCGAACCTGCTGCAGCATGTAGGAAACATCAAGGACGTCTTCGGACTTCCCTGCGTTGTAGCGATCAACGCTTTCCCGACCGATACAGAGGCAGAGCTCAAGCTGGTCGAGAAGGAATGCAGAAAGCTCGGCGTCAATGTCGCTCTCTCCGAAGTATGGGCAAAGGGCGGCGAAGGCGGTATCGCTCTCGCCGAGGAAGTCGTAAGGCTCTGCGAGGAGAAGAACAATTTCAAGCAGTCATATAAGCTGAACCTCCCCATCGAGAAGAAGCTCGAGACCATCTGCAAGAAGATCTATCACGCGGACGGCGTCCAGCTCACGCCGAACGCGAAGAAGCAGGCTGAGCAGCTGACTGCTCTCGGCTTTGGCGATATGCCGATCTGCATGGCCAAGACTCAGTATTCCTTCTCGGACGATCCGAGCCTCCTCGGCGCGCCGAAGGGATTCACCGTTACGGTCCGGAACCTCAAGGTCTCCGCGGGCGCGGGCTTCATAGTGGCGCTCACAGGCGATATCATGACGATGCCCGGACTTCCGAAGGTCCCCGCCGCCGAGAAGATCGACGTCGATGAGAACGGAAGGATCACAGGACTGTTCTAAGCGATAATCACCGAACAAAGCCGGCTGCCCGCTCCCGCACGCGGGCAGCCGCTTGCGTATAAAGAGGACCCGCGGCGCTGAAGCGCAAAATGCCGGGGAAAGAACAAACCGCGGCAATACGCGCCGCATAAGGAGAATGCATGAAACTTATAGATGAGACAGTAACGGCTTTCACCGAAAAGCTCGCGACGCCCGCGCCG
>Ga0079305_1003072_pt1 | contig 12199 bp, 9 predicted proteins | sample LMS_cellobiose_e_FD_79183 | JGI IMG/M metagenome (GOLD analysis project Ga0079305, IMG submission 79183) | Rumen-fistulated moose microbial communities from Alaska, USA - LMS_cellobiose_enrichment | ecosystem: Host-associated > Mammals > Digestive system > Stomach > Rumen fluid ... | reverse complement strand
GGAAGAACTTGTCAACGGCAGCGTCTCCTGCCCCTGGGATGAGGTCAGGGGATATGAAGAGCGTTACGGCCTGCGGGAAAAGCACGACCAGATGCTGGAGATCATGGCCGTGTTCGACCGCTTCTGCCGGGAAAACGACGTTCGCTACTCCATCGCCGACGGGACCCTGCTGGGCGCCATGCGCCACGCGGATTTCATCCCCTGGGATGACGACGCGGACCTGATGGTCACAAAAAGCGAATATCTCAAGTTGCGCTCCCTCCTGCGGGAGGACAGCCCCATCAAGCTGTTCAAGATCTGTTTTCTGGACCGGATCTCCACGCCGGAACTGCTGGAGGACCACGTCTATCTGGATCTATTCATCAACGAGGACATGCCGAAGAGCCGGCTGGTCTTCAACTGGAAACGCTTTGAAACGGCGTTTCTGCGGACGAGCTTCGTCGGCCTGGCGGAAAACGTCCGGCACCGGCAGTTTTCCAAGGCAAAGCGCCTTCTCCACAACACGGCGAACGGCCTGAGCGGCGCCCTGTCCAGAGCCGTCGTCGGGCAGCGGAACGTGTTTCTGCTCAACGAAAACGCCGTGGACATCAAGGAACACCGGCGATCCGGGATCTACACCCGGTACACGTCGAGAATGTATGAGACGGGCAGGCGGTTCGACAAGGCCAGCTACGAGGCCGGCTACGGCGACGTCCTGTTCCGGGGCCGCCGTCTCATGGCCATCAAAAATGCGGACACCTTTCTCCGGGAGATGTACGGCGATTACACCGCCATGCCGCCGGAGAGCAAGCGGATTCCGGAGCACCCCATCGACATGCTGGAATCCGACGCGCGGTGCATCTGGCACTTCAACTGACAAGGAGCGCGCGCCGCGCTTCTCGCGGAAGGAGACGGAAAATGAAAGTTCAGGACCTGGTAGGACAATATCACTACGGCATGCGCGCGCTGGGCGCCATCTCCGGGACCTACCATACCAACACCCTGGAGGGCTACCGCCACTGGGGCAGCAAGGGCATCCGGTTCTGGGAGACGGACGTCGCCGTCTCCGCGGACGGCCGGTACGTCATGATCGGCCATTTCCTGGACCGGGAGACCATGCGCCGCATGGAGATCACCGACCTGCCCGACGAGCTCACCCACGACTGGTATATGCGCCAGAAGCTGTTCCCCCGGAGCACGAAGGGCCTCACGCCTTTGAGTCTGGAGGATATCGTCCGCTTTGCGCTGGACGAGCCGGAGCAATGCTTCATGCTGGACATGTACCCTTTTTCTCTGGGGGACAGCCTCCAAAAGACCACGGATTTCCTGCGCTGTCTGACGGACTGCGTGGGCATCCACGCGGAGCTCTATGACCGGATCATCGTGGAGGCCTACAACCAGGAGATGCTCCAGGCGCTGCACGCCTTTTCGCAGATCAGAAACATCCAGCTGTCTGTCTCCCACTTCATGGAGAATGAGGGCGTGCGGGACATCCGCGCCTTCGTGGATTTCGCCCGGGAGAACGGCGTCACGGTAATCTCCTACGAATGGCGATACGCGCGCGAGCACATCGACCACCTGGAGGTGCTCCGGGACTGCGGCTTCCTCTTCGTCTCCCGCAGCGTGACCAACTGCTTCGAGAACGGCAAAAAGAAAAAATACGGCGTCAATATCGCCCTGCTGGACTATTACGTGACCAAACCGACGGATCTGTTCGCCCTGGCCAGGTTGTTCGTGTCCCGGATCCAGCAGAAGCACGGCTGAGCGCGGGGGAACGGCATGAAAAAGAAGCTGATAAGGGCGGGCAAGCGGGCCGTCCAGATCGCATACGGACTGGCGTCGGAGCTCACGATCCCGCTCCTGTACGGCTATGCCCACAGATTCGGCCAGCTGAAATACCTGGACCGGGCAGATCTTCTGACCTGGCGGGACGCCATGCGGCAGATGCTGCGCGCCCACGTCCGGTCCGGCTACGCCTCCAGGCTCAACGAGCTGATCCCGGCCTTTGCAGATACAAAAATCGAGATCCTGAAAAAAGAAAACGACTTCGACCCGGCGATCCCCATTGTCGTGCTGTGTGTGAAAAACGACCGGCGCCGGATCGAGATGCTGGTGGAGCATTACCGGAGGCACGGCGTCGGCCAGTTTGCCTTCCTGGACAACGGCTCCACCGACGGGACCCTGGAGTGGCTGCTGCAGCAGCCGGACGTGGACCTGTACAGGACGGAAAAGCACTACACCAGCTTCAACAAGGAGGCCTGGATCAACCGGCTCGTCAGCTATTACGGCTTCGACCGGTGGTATATCCTGACCGACTCGGACGAGCTAGTCACCTACGACGGCATCGAGACGCACCCCTTCCCGGACGTGCTCCGCTATGCCGACCGCGCCGGGCTCAGCCGGATCAAGGCGCTGACGCTGGATATGTACACCGACGGCGCCCTCTTCGGCGACGGCCCGGCCGACGACATCCGGGAAAGCTATTGCTGGACCGACACGGACTCCTTCCTGGCGGAGGAGCGCCCCATCGGCGGCAGCGTGCTCTCTGTCTACACCGGCGGCCCCCGGTACCGGGCGATGAACGTCAAGACCTCTCTGTCCAAGTACCCGCTGGTCTACTTCTCCCGGGGGACCGTCAGCGAGAACGCGCACTTTCAGTACCCCTACGGCGCGGCGGAGCGCGCCCCGTGCCACTTCGCGATTCTGCACTACAAATTCCTGGAAGAGGACAAAAAGGTCTATAAAGAGCGCAGCTCCAGAGCGAGCGGATTCGCCCGGGGCGGCGGCGACTACAAGAACTACATGAAAATGGTGGAGGAAAACAGCTCCGCGTCCTTTATGTACCCAGGGAGCCTCCGGCTGACGGAGTCCGCCGGTCTCCGGCAGATCCCGCTGATCCAATCCATCGACTTTGAGGGGAAATGACCTCCATGAACAAAAAACAGCTTCTGCAAAAGGTGATCGGCGACCGCGGCACGGAAAAAGTGCTGTACGCCCGGAACGCCGCACTGCACCTCAAGGCCGCCGCCGCGGGGCTGCGCGGCCAGGTGACCTTCTGCGACGGCCGCCCCTTCCGGCGCTACGGCCTGCCGGGCCGGAACGTGTTTTTCGGGTATTATGACCTGGACCAGTACAGCCCGGACATGGACAAGCTGCTGGTCCACATCGTGAAGAAAAACGCGGACCCCGCCGTCGATCCGGCGGAGCTGGCCTGGATCGATCCCGCCGACGGCGCCTTCCATAAGCTCACCGAGACCCGGGCATGGTGCTGGCAGCAGGGTGCCCGGCTCCGCTGGCACCCGGTACAGAAAAATACGATCCTGTTCAACGACGACGCAGACGGGCGCTACTGCGCCAGGGCACTGGATCTGGACACGCGGCAGGAGACCACAGTCTCCCGCGCCCTCTACGATCTGGACCGGGATTTCCGGTATGGGCTCAGCCTGAATTTTGACCGGCTACAGCGTCTCCGCCCGGGCTACGGATACAGCCGGCGGCCGGACGTCAGCGCCGGCGAGGCCTCCCCGGCCACCGACGGCGTGTTTCGGGTGGATCTGGAGACGGGATCGGAAACGCTCTTGTTCTCTCTGCGGGAGCTCGCGCAGGACGTCAGCGCTGACGGCGCACAGCACTATATCAACCATCTCTGCGTCTCCCCCAACGGGAAGCGCTTCATGTTCTTCCACCTGTGGACGAAAAACGCCCAGGCCCAATGGGATATGCGCTTTTACGTGGCCGACATGGACGGTGGGAACCTGACCATGCTGGAAGACGGCGTCCGGATTTCCCACTACTGCTGGGTCGACGACGACACGCTTCTGGCCACGAGACGGGTCCGGGACAAGGAATTCAGGCATGTGTTCTACGATCTGAGGACCGGAGAAAAGACGGTTAATCAGGGCGCTTTGCTGGATAAGGACGGGCACCCCAGCATGATCCGCCAGGGCTTCATCACCGACACCTACCCCCAGAAAAATATGCTGCAATACGTCTATCTCAGCGACCGGACGGGGCAGCACAACGCGGAGCTGCTGCGCCTGTTCGCGGAGCCGCTGTGCTACGGGGAGCACCGGTGCGACCTGCACCCCCGGGTATTCCGGGAGAGATTCATCACCATCGACACCACCGCCGTAGGCGGCATCCGGAGCGTTCTGGCCTTCGAGCTGAACGACCGGGAGTTGGAAAAGCTGCGCTGACGGACGCTGAAAGGGGAAACCATATGCCGAAACTGAGCATCGTTGTGCCGTGCTACAACGTGGAGAAATACGTGGGACAATGCATCGAGAGCCTGCTGGCCCAGACGCTGACCGACATCGAGATCATTCTGGTGGATGACGGCAGCCCGGACCGCAGCGGCGAGATCTGCGACGATTACGCTGCCCGGGACAGCCGGATCCGCGTGATCCACAAGGCCAACGGCGGCGTGAGCGCGGCCCGGAACGACGGCCTGGCCCAGGCCGTCGGCGAATACGTCATCTTCGTCGATTCCGACGACTGCGTCCCGGCGGACGCCTACGCCCTGATGTGCGCCAAAGCCGAGGAGACCGGCGCGGACATTGTGATCGGCGACGTCTGCAAGATCTATGACGACGGGCGGCAGGAGTACTGCGCCTTCTATACCGGAGACTTTGTCAGCGGCCAGAGGGCATACATCGAAAAGCTCATCTGCGCCGACTTTTACAAAAACTATTGCCCCAACCCGCCGGCGGGCGGCCCCGCCTTCGGCTACGGCGGCCCTTGGAACAAGCTGGTCCGGCGGTCCATGCTGCTGGAGAACGGCATCCGGTTCGACGTGCGCTTGAAGGGCCTCTTTGACGACATCCTCTATTCCGCCTATATCCTGGCGGCATGCAAAACGGTCGCCTACATTTCCAAGCCCGTCTACTGCTACCGCATGGTGAGCAACTCCATCACCCAGACCTACAAGAAAAACATGCCGGAGATCGCGGCGGCCATCATCGGCTCCTTCCGGGAGTTTCTGGAGAAATACAATCACGACGCCGTTTTTGACGACGCATACAACGCCTTCGTCGTGCGCATGCTGGCCTACAGCCTGCCCCGGTATTACTGCAGCAAAAAGAACGACGCCCCGCTGAGAGAGAGAGTCAGCGCGCTGAAGGCCGTCATGAAGCAGGAGCCCTACGCCACCGCGGCGGTCAAGGCGGACCAGAGCGTCCTGACGCGCGGCCAGCGGATGCTGGCCAAGCTGATCCGGCATCGGGCCGCGTTGCTGACGATCCTGTATTTTCAGTTCAAGTGAGCGGAAATACGGAAGGTGCAGACAGCTATGCGCATGAGACCGCATTTTCAACGGGGAGGTTTGGTTGAATGATGCCTTTGGTCAGCGCCGTGATCACGACGCACAATCGGAAGGATCTGCTTTTCCGGGCGGTCGCCAGCGCGGAGTCCCAGACCTATCCCAATATGGAGATCATCGTTGTGGACGACAAATCCACCGACGGGACAAAGGAGCTCATGGAACAATACGCCGCGTCGTCCTCCGTCCGATACATCTACAACGCGGACGGCGGCGGGGGCAATAAGGCGCGGAACACCGGGATCCTGGCTGCACACGGCGAATACGTCGCTTTCCTGGATGATGACGATGAGTGGATGCCGGAGAAAACGGCGAAACAGATCGAGCTTGTGGAGAAAAAACCGGATATCGGCGTCGTCAGCTGCGCGAAGATCTTTGAATACGATCTCACCCGGCGGAAAAATCAGAATCTTGACGAGCTGATGGAGGGCGATCTGCATCAGCGGGTTTTTGAACGGATCCCCCTTACCACCTCCTGCATGATGGTCCGCAGGGACCTGCTCATGGACGTGGGCATGTTCGATGAAAATCTGCGCTACTGGCAGGAATATGAGCTCACCATCAGACTGTGCCAGCGGACGGAGATTGGCTGCGTCAAAGAGCATCTGATCCTCTTCCGTCTGAACTCCATGGACAAGCACCGGCTGACCAACAAGCTGGACGGCTGGGAAGAGGCCGTCGCCTATATCGACCGAAAACACGGCGCGCTGCTGGAGACCCTGCCGGCGGAGCTCCGGCACGCCCATGAGATCCTGATCGCCCGGGACGGCAGCATACGCTGCGAGAACTGCGGCGATAAAAAAAGGATGCGGCAGTATTTGAAGCGGTTGGCGGAGCTGGACCCGACCTGGAAAAATAAGCTCAAATATATTTTGAATCGAAGAATGCTGCGGCGGTGATCCGCCGGCGGCACAGCGGCAAAAAGTTTTTTCGGCACGCCGGCGCGCGGCGGAGGGAGAATCGACGGGATGAAGGTGCTGATCACGGGAGCGCAGTTTGCCAATAAGGGCGCGCAGTCCATGCTGTATTCCCTGGTGAACGAGCTGAATTCAAGATACGAAGCGATAACCATTTACTACGTTCCGCTGGACGATTACAAAAAATACGCGCCCGGACTGTATCGGTTCGTCGTCACCTATGACGACAGAGCTTATCTGGACTGGAAGCACAGCGCAGGGCAATTTCTGAAGCGGTCTGCGCGCTGCGCCGTGAATTCCCTGCGGATCGCATTCCGCGGGCGGGACGGCGGCGTCGCCCGATACAGCAAGGTGATCGGCGCCATAGACGCGCTGATCGATATCAGCGGCTTCGCCCTGTCAGACCAGTTCCCGCGGGCGATAAACAACCGGTACCTGCGCTATTTGGAGGACGCGGAGAAGCACGGGGCCAAGGTCATTCTGATGCCGCAGTCCTTCGGGCCCTTTGACTACGGCGCCGGAAAGGATGCGCTGGAGAAGAAAATACGCGCTCTCCTGCCCCGGGCAGATCTGATTTTTGCCCGGGAAAAAGAGGGGAAGGATCTGCTTGAAAGGCTGTATCAGCTGCCCGACGTCCGTCTTTCCCCGGACTCTGTGCTGCTGGCGTCTCCCCTGGATCCCGCGGCTGTTTTATGCAGAGCCTGCACGCCGGCGGCCCCGGCGGTCGCCACAGCGCACAATGTGGGGATCATCCCCAACACGCAGACCGTCCTGCACGGGGACGAGTCAAAAATACTGGAGATCTACCGGGCCGCGATCAACAATCTGATCCGCCTTGGAAAACAGGTGTATATTTTCCGGCATTCAGACGATCAGGCCCTCTGCAAAAAGATCTACGCCATGTTTGAGGGGCACGAAAGCGTCCATCTGATCCTGCAGGACATGGACTGCCTGGAATACAGCCTGTTCGTAAAAAATTTCGACTACGTCATCGCCTCCCGGTATCACGCCATCGTCCACGCATATAAGGAACACGTGCCCGCGGTCATATTGGGCTGGGCAGTCAAATATGACGAGCTGGCGGCGCCCTTTGCCCAGACGCCGTATGTATATGATCTGACCCGCTGTACAGCCGGCGACATAGAAGCGGCCGTCCAACTGATGGACAGCCGGTACGCGGAGGAAAGCGATACGATCAGCCTGCGCTGCCAGGAGCTTGCACAAAATACGTGCTACGATCTGTGCTGGCCGATTCTGGACAGGCTGAACGGTCGCTGAATTTCCCGGAGGACAAACTATGCTCAAAATTCAAAGCCGCAGAGCATCCAAGACGCTGAATCTGAACGATGCGTTCCTGTTCTTTGTGCTCTTTTGTGCCCTGCGCCTCGATTCGATCAACTATATCTTCCCGCTGCGCAGGCTGTTTTATTATTACGCCCCGCTGGCGATCCTTCTGATCTCTCTGGCGCTGTTTATCATAACGAAAGCGCAAAGGTCCAGCGTCATTTATTTCACCATTGCCCTGTTCGGCCTGTATTTCTTCTCGACGGTCCTTCGGTCTCCGGGAAACGCGTACAGCGCCCTCTCCAACTTCGCCGCGCCGCTGGCCATCGCGCTGCTGGCTGAAATGAACATGCGCCGGCGGCCGCTCCATTTTCTGCGGGTGCTCCAGGCGCTGTTCGTCACGCTGATGCTCGTCGACCTGCTTACGATTTTTCTCTTTCCCCAGGGGCTCTATGCCTCCGCGCTCTATACGCAGAACTGGCTTCTGGGGTATAAGTCCGCTCGCGTGCGGGCGGTGACCCTGCCGGCCATTGCCGTCGCGGGCCTGTTGGACGTATATGATTACGGAAAGCCCAGGCTCCGCTTCATCCTCATCTCCGTGCTGGCGATCCTGGACACGTATCTGTCCTCCGCCACCGCCGGAACGCTTGTCTGCCTGTTTGAATTCACCGCGATCATGGTGATGTTCTTCCTGCGAACCAACTGGATCCGGCGGCTGGCAAAGCGGCTGTTCAACGTCAAGGCGCTGCTGCTGATCGTCGTCGGGCTGAATTTGTTTTTTGTGTTTTTCCAGGCCTTTCAGAACAATGCGTGGATCGAATACGTCATCGTTGAGCTGCTGGAAAAAAACATGACCCTCGCCGGCAGATTGAAGATCTGGACCGTGAGCATAGACCAGTTCCGGAACGCCTGGCTCATCGGCAACGGGTACATCAGCGGCAACCAATACATCCTGCTGACGGGCGTTCGCGGCGGAACGCAGCCGCATAATCTGGTTCTGGCGATCTTAGTCTACACCGGCCTTGCAGGTCTGCTCCTTTACAGCATCCTGCTCGTCCTCACGCTACGGCGGGCCGATGTCAAGGGGCGGTCCTTTTCCACGATCTGCGCAGTTTCGGTCTTTGCAAACCTGCTGTTCGGGATCACCTCCATGAATTTCTTCGGCCAGTTCCACTATGCCATGATGGTGATGCTGTACTATCTCTCGATCCATGAAAAAAGCGAAGCGTTTGGAGCGAAACTCTCTTGAAAATAGCAAGGACAAAAAATGCGGTACGCAACATAATCTACGGAACATTGTTTAAATGCGTCGGTATTGTATGCCCATTTGCCGTAAGAACGGTGATGCTCTATGTCCTGGGCAGCGAATATGTGGGCCTGAACAGCCTGTTCACGTCAGTTCTCAGCTTTCTGAGCCTGGCGGAGCTGGGGATCGGCAGCGCGCTGGTCTACAGCATGTACAAGCCCATCGCCGAGGACGACGTGGCCACCGTCAACGCCATCTACGCGCTGTACAGAAGGCTGTACCGGCTGATCGGCTGCATCATCCTGGTGATCGGTCTGGCTTTGATCCCCTTTCTGCCCAGACTGGTCAAGAGCGGTCTCCCCGCAGACGTCAATCTGTATGCGCTGTATCTGGTCTATCTGTTCAACACTGTGATCAGCTATCAGATGTACGCCTACAAGCAGTCCCTGCTGATGGCCTATCAGCGCTCAGATATCATCAGCAAGCGTTCGCTGATCATCCAGCTTTCCATGTATGCGGTGCAGATCGCGGTTCTGGTGCTGGTACGCAATTACTATGTGTACATCCTATGGCTTCCCGTCTCGACCATCGAGACCAATGTCGCCAATAAGATCATTGTAGATAAAATGTTCCCCCAGTACCGCTGCGAGGGACAGGTCAGCAGGGAGATGGAGCGCTCCATCCGGAAAAAGGTCATTGCCCTGTTCGGAACGAAAGCAAACTCCATCGTTCTCCACGCCACGGACAATATCGTCATCTCGGCGTTCCTGGGTCTTGTGGTGGTGGCCAGATACGGGAACTACTACTACATCATGAACGCGGTCATCGGTATCATGACGATCGTTTACAGCTCGCTGACCGCGGGGCTGGGGAACAGTCTGGTCACGGAGAGCCGGGAGAAGAACTATTCTGATTTTAAAACGCTGTCCTTCCTCAACGCCTGGCTCGTCATGTTCTGCTCGGTGTGTCTGCTCTGCCTCTACCAGCCCTTCATGCAGATCTGGGTCAAGGAAAAGAACATGTTCGGCATGGACATCGTTTTCCTGCTTGTGGTCTATTTCTACGTATATCAGATCCGGCGGATCGTCCTCACCTATAAGGATGCTGCCGGGATCTGGTGGGAGGACCGATTCAGGCCCTATGTGGTGATGTTCACAAATCTGACCCTGAATATCCTTCTCTGCCAGGTCATCGGCCTGTATGGAATCATCCTCTCCACTGTGGTCAGCATGCTCATCTCCATCCCCTGGGAGAATTACACTGTATTCAAGTACATCTTCCAGCGGGGCTCCGGCGCCTATTATGCCCGGATGGGCAAATACCTTCTTTCTACCGTCTGCATCTGCGGGCTGACCTGGATAATCTGCAGCCGGATGGCAGGCGGGGTCCTGGGCCTGGCTGCGCGCCTGCTCGTCTGCGGCCTGCTTTCCAATCTGCTCTGGCTCTTGCTTTATGCCCGGTCAGCCGAGGCCCGGCGCGTCCGGCAGCTTGCCCTGCGGTACTGCGGCCGCTATCTCGGCAGAAATCAAAAAGGAGATTAGCCTATGTTCAACTATCTCATCGTGGGCGCGGGGCTGTACGGAGCCGTGTGCGCCCGGCAGCTGACGGACGCGGGCAAAACCGTGCTCGTGGTCGAGAAGAGGCCCCATGTCGCCGGGAACGTCTACACGGAGACCGTGGAGGGCATCCACGTCCACAAGTACGGCGCCCATATCTTCCACACCAATGACAAGGCGGTCTGGGACTATGTAAATACATACGCGACCTTCAATCGCTTCACCAATTCCCCGGTGGCCAATTACAAGGGCGAGCTCTACTCCCTGCCCTTCAATATGTACACCTTCAACAAAATGTGGGGCGTGGTGACGCCGGAGGAGGCCGCCGCCAGGATTGCGGAGCAGCGCCGGGAGATCGCCGGGGAGCCGCGGAATCTGGAGGAGCAGGCTATTTCCCTGGTGGGCCGGGACATTTTTGAAAAGCTGGTCAAGGGCTACACGGAGAAGCAGTGGGGCCGGGACTGCAAGGACCTGCCGGCCTTCATCATCAAGCGCCTGCCGGTGCGCCTGACCTTTGACAACAACTACTTCAACGCTCTTTACCAAGGCATCCCTGTGGGCGGCTATACTAAGATGGTCGAGAGAATGCTGGACGGGATAGAGGTCAGACTCAATTGTGATTATCTCGCCAACAAGAAAGAATTTGACGCTCTGGCGGAGAAGGTGATCTACACCGGCCCCATCGACGCCTATTTCGGCTACGCTCTGGGGAATCTGGAATACCGCTCCGTCCGTTTCGAGACGGAAATATTGGACAAGCCTAACTTCCAGGGCAACGCCGCGGTGAACTATACGGACCGGGAGACGCCCTGGACGCGGATCATCGAGCACAAGTGGTTTGAGTTTGGAAAGGACGAGCAGGGCAGAGACCTGCCCAAGACGGTAATCAGCCGGGAGTACAGCTCCGAGTGGAAGCCGGGGGACGAGCCCTTCTACCCGGTGAACGACGAGAAAAACGGGACGCTTTACCGTCAATACAGGGCCCTGGCAGAGCAGGAGAAAAATGTGCTTTTCGGCGGCCGCCTGGGTGAATACCGGTATTACGACATGGACCAGGTCATTGCCGCCGCTTTGGAAAAAGCGCGGGAACTGCGCGCGTAGCGCCGCGGCTCTGCCGCGGAAACCAACAAAAAAAGGAGCCGCACATATGAAAGGGATCATACTCGCCGGAGGCGCGGGGACCAGGCTGTACCCGCTGACGGTCGTAACGTCCAAGCAGCTTTTGCCCGTATATAACAAGCCCATGATCTTCTACCCGCTGTCTACCCTGATGCTGGCCAAGATCCGGGAGGTGCTGATCATCTCCACCCCGGAGGATACGCCCCGCATCCGGGAGCTTCTGGGCACCGGCGCCGCCCTGGGCATGCGGCTGGAATATGCCGTCCAGGAAAAGCCGGAGGGGCTGGCCCAGGCCTTCACCATCGGCAGGGATTTCATCGGCGACGACTGCTGCGCCATGATCCTGGGAGACAATATCTTTTACGGAAACGGCCTGGGCTTCAAGCTCTCCGCCGCCGTCCGGGCGGCCGAGGCCGGTCGGGCCACCATCTTCGGCTACTACGTGGAGGACCCCGAGCGCTTCGGCATCATGGAATTTGAGCAGCTCTCCGACGGCCGGGACGACGATTTCCGCGTTCTCAGCGTGGAGGAAAAGCCGAAGAAGCCCAAGTCCAATTACGCCATTGTGGGCCTCTACTTCTATCCGAAAGGGGTCAGCGGCATGGCCGCCCAGGTCCGGCCCAGCGCCCGGGGCGAACTGGAGATCACCACCCTGAACGACATGTATCTCCAAGAGGACAGGCTGTCCGCCCAGCTCCTGGGCCGCGGCTTCACCTGGATGGACGCCGGCACGGTGGACAGCCTGCGCCGGGCCACCAATTTCGTGTGCATGATCGAGCAG
>Ga0079305_1003071_pt1 | contig 12205 bp, 12 predicted proteins | sample LMS_cellobiose_e_FD_79183 | JGI IMG/M metagenome (GOLD analysis project Ga0079305, IMG submission 79183) | Rumen-fistulated moose microbial communities from Alaska, USA - LMS_cellobiose_enrichment | ecosystem: Host-associated > Mammals > Digestive system > Stomach > Rumen fluid ... | reverse complement strand
TACCGTCGGGATTCGCGTCAACGGCTTTTGGGACGACGACGACAGCGACTGGATGGGATCCGTCGCCGAGGACACGAACGACGAGTTGCTCGCGTGCCAGGCGACCGGCGATTGCGAGCGATGTTCGGCATACTTCTTCCCCGATCAGACGGTGGAGTTCTGCCGCATGGCGGAGTATATTTACGACAATATCGGCCGCTTCACGGAAATGGCGGAAGAAAAGGTGCGGGAAGAAAGAAAAAAGTATGACCTGTGAATCAAAAGAAGAAGGGATCGCGCCCGATCCGCAGAGATCCGACCCGACCACGGTCCTTAAGGCCGTAAGGAAATGTCCCTCCGCCATCGCTTACGCGTCGGAAGAGCTGCAGAACGACCGCAAATTTATCAAGCAGGCGGTGAACCAGAACGCCGGAGTGATAAAATACGTAAGCGAAAGGTTCAGAAACGACAAAGCACTCGCCCTCCTCGCCGTCAGAAATGACCGGGAAATATTCTCCTCTCTCACGGAGGAAATGCAGAGCGACGCTGATGTGGCAGAAGCCTATCTCGGCGGAAAACCGTTCAAGTTGAAGGACGCGCCGGAAAAAGTACGGGACAACAAGGAGTTTGCGATCAAAACGCTCTCGACGTACGGCGGCGTGCTCAAAGACGTGAGCGAACGCCTCCGTGCGGACAAGGACGTCGTGACGGCTGCCGTCGGCTCGGCATGGAACGCGCTCGGATATGCCGCCGAAGAATTGCGGGCCGACCGCGACGTGGTCCTGGCCGCCGTGAGGCATGACGGATACGCGCTTCAGTTCGCCTCCGACGAATTGAAGGACGACAAAGAGATCGTCCTCACGGCGATAGAGACCTACGAAGGCGACGTGCTCGAATACGCGTCAGAGCGGCTTAAGGACGATAGGGAGACGGTCCTTGCCGCTGTAAGAAGATGTGAGAATTCGATCGGCTTCGCATCTGAGCGGTTAAGACACGACGACGAAGTGATCCGCGCGGTCCTTGACGCTCATCCCGGTCAGTTTGAAAATCTGCCGGAGGACGTACAGGAGGATCTTGACTATATTCTTTTCGGCCTTGAGAGCGTCGTAAAACACCTTCCCGATCCGGAGGACTACAGCTTTTTCGACGACTCGACAAGCGAATACTACGCGGATTTCGATGAGGCGGAAGAGGCTTTTCTCGACATATTCGAGTCGATACCGCCCGAAGCGCTGAAGGACGACCCGGACCTGAACGACAGGGTCAGCCGGCTTGCCGTCGAACTGAACGGCGCCTATTACCAAGAAGGCAATTCTCCGTCTGATGACGTTCACGACGAAGTCGTCCGCCGCGTGGAAGCGCTCTGCGAGGAACACGATATCCCCGTAAGCCCGATCCTGAAAGAAGCGATCAACGTGCTTTGCAAAGAAAGCGACAAGAAGAAAGACGACAAATACAAAGATCTCAGTCTGGAGGATAGATTGTTTTACGAAAACCTTGACAGGTATGAGGTGATCGTCGGCAAATCCGCGTTGAAATTCGGAGCGGAAAATGAAAGAGCATATCTGAGCCCGGACGGCGGCTTTGTGAAAAACTGCATGCTGTCATTCGTCAAGGATCTCGTTTACGCACAGCGCGGACTGTACCATGACTGCGATCTCTGGGAGAACGGCGGGTACGAGGTCGATCTGGATCAAGCTTACGAGGAGATCCGTTCTCGTCTCTCCCCGCGGATTACGGTCACGAGAAGCGCGTTGGAATCCTTCTATTCGGAAAACGTCACCGTGGACGTGAGCGACGACATCCATCTGATCCTGGTCAGGGCCGTATCGCCGAAGATCATCGAAATATGGTTGAACAAAGTCGACTCCGGGCGCGAACGCGGCAAGTGGCTCGCCCCGGACAGGCTCGACGAATTCTGTGACATGGTCGAGCATATCTGCGGCGTTTACGGCAAGTACAGGACAATCGCCGGGCAGCGCGCCGCGGAACTGAGAGAGAGATTCGGACTTCATTTGGCATAAAGGAACCGGTCTTCAGGCCGATAAAGCGGAATATGTATGATGCATTTTAAAACGGGAAATAACTGGCAAGCCTGTTTCGATGAGGACAGGGGGCTGTACACGGCACAAGTCGGAAGCGGAGTAAACTGCTCCTTGTTCGAGATAACCAAGGAGATCTACGAACACCTGGACGATCCCGACGTAGAATGGCCGACAAGCATGATCCATGCTGGAGGACGCAGGTTATTCATGTCCGTCAATGACCGGTGCGGCCCCCCGTATACGATTGTCTTTGATTCGGATTATAAGGATTTGTGCCCCTGGACGGATGCCGCCGTCTCAGGAGAGACCTGGCCGGACGAGATGACGGACGCCGTGGTGGAAGTGCTTGCCTCTCAAAAGAATAACCGGGAACAACGCCGCAGGAAGCGTGCGGCACGGGAGAAGAAAGACAAGTAAACCTTGCGAGCATTCGTCCTATATCTGTTTTGTGTTATCGCGGGTAATCCTTATCTTTAGACCGATAAAACGGGATTCGTAGTGTAAAAGAAACGATATGTTGGCTGAGCAAATAGAACTGATGAAGGAACAGCTCCCGAAGGTGCGCGAGGCGCTCGAGGTCCTGAAGGAGGTGATTGAGACGGACGTCCGATCGGTGCCGGATTTCGACAGTTCGGTACTGCCGGATATGTTCGATGCCATCGAGATGGACATCAATATGCTCTACGTGGCACTGCCGTCTGACGGCCTGGATGATTACGCAGGACTGGAAGACGAAGTGGCCGAGGGCCGGGACCTGGCCTCCCGGGCGGACTCGCTGCTGGCCGCCGCGCGGAAGAAGTATTCCCTATAACCCTGCTATTCGGCATCGGACTCATCGTCCCGGACATTATCTCTCGTGGACGGTGAACCAGTCGCCGTCGGCCGTGGAGACGTAGCCGGAGGGGACGTAGTTGGTGCCGGGGCCGTCGGCCAGGTTGTCGGCCGGGTTGAACTTGTGGAAGCGGCCGCCGGTCACGGAGATGCGGGCGGTGGCGGTGTCCGGGCTGGTGCAGTTGGCGTCGCAGCAGTCGAGCAGGAGCGCGGCGCCGTCGGCCTCGAATTCGCCGCCGAGGATCCGGAGTTCGCCTACATGGACGTAGCAGAACGCGTCGGTCTCGACATCGGAGGTCACCTTGCCGGAGCCGGTGAAGGTCAGTTTGGCGCCGTCGGAGAGGTGGATGTTGCTGTACAACGGCGCGTCCTCGGTGCCGAAGTTGTGGCGATTCAGGAAACTGACGGTGTGCCCGTTCAGGTCGACTGTGACGTCGGTGCCGTCGCCGAAGGCGAAGCATTTCTCGCTGTTGTGGTTGAAGTTGAGCCGGAAGTTCATCGCTTTCTTGTCCCTGATGACGCTGGCATAGTCGTAGGCGACGTCGATGCTGGGGAAGGAGTAGCAGATGTTGCTCTCGTCGGGGAAGGTCAGGTCGACGACATCATCCCCGACGGAACCGTTGAAGGAACGGACGAGGTAGACGCTCTCGTAGGTGCCGGCGTTTCTGTCGACGTCCCCCCAGCTCCCAGACCCAGTCGCCAGGAAGACATTGATGTCTTTCTCCAACTCGATGAACCGGATTTCGCCGCCCTCGCATATCATGAATTCCTGGGGGCTGGTGCTGCTGGTCTCTATGGTGAAGAATCTGGCCTTGTAGGTGACCCTGCTCAGGATGCCCGGGTCCGGGGTGCGCCAGATGAGGCGGTCGATCTCGCCGTCGGTATGAAGGGAGTTGATGCCGCAGCCGGAGGCGCTGTGCTTGCAGTCGATGGTGGCGACATTGCCTTGGACATTGAGCTTGTTGATCGTGCCGTAGACCTCCACGCCTGCGGAGCTCATATCGAGCGTGAGGGTCTCGATGTAGTTGCTGTCGCTGCAGGTCATCTTGATCGGCTCGCCGGAGTTGTGCTTCACGGTGCCGGTCACCTTGCAATTGACGAGGTTGACGGTGCCGTCCACGACGTCTATCGCGCCGACGGTCAGCTGCTTGGCATCGGGCTCGTTGCTGCCCAGGGTGAGGCTCTCCAAGGTGATGATCCTGCCGATGAGCTCGTCGGAGGAGGTGGCCGTGACGGTGGTGCCCTCACTGGAGACGTTGATCAGGTTGTCCACCCGGCCGCCGTCCAGGATGACGTTGCCGCCGTTGGTGGCCAGGGTCTCGATGCGGACGCCAGGGCCGACTATGAGCGTGTTGATGGCGGTCCTGGCGGAGACATTCTTATAGACGGTGGCGGTGCCGGACGTCGCCAGGGTGACGGTGCTCATGGGCAGGTCGATGTACAAGTCTATGCCGGTGGCGTCGGGCAGGGTGATGGTCAGGCTGTTCTGCGCTTCGGCGGACTCGCCCTCGCAGTTGTCCGTGATCACGAGCGGATGGCCTTCGGGGGTGACGACGGGTTCCGAGAAGGTGAGGCCGATGGAGGCGTTGCCGCCGATGGCGGGAATGGCGATGGTGGCGTTGTCCTCGGTGGAGATGCCGCCGGCTTCGGCGCTGACGACGTTGATCTCGACCTTGTCGCCATCGGCGATGGCGCTGAGCCCGTCGCTGATGTCGGCGGGCGAGGAGGCCGTCAGCTCGACGTAGTTGATGCCGGCGCGGTAGAGCTTGCCGCGCGCGAACTCACGCGTAGCCCAGGACTTGACGTCCCGGAGCTCGCTGCCGACGCGCGCCTGGAGCTTGAGGTCATAGGTGCCGGCCGGGATCGGAAGGAAGACGGTGCGGTTCTCGGTGGCCGTGGTCGCAGGGAAGGTGACGCTGACGCTCTGGCTGCCGCCTTCGGAATAGGTGAGTTCCGGAAGGTCGGATTCCGAGAGGGTACCCGAGGTGAAGGTGCCGGACAGGTGCTGGGTCGAGGAGGAAAGGATGAGCTCCGTGGTCCCGACGGGGAGGTTGTTGAAGTCGACCTTGACCACGGCCGCCAGGTGGTGGAAGGTGAGGGAAGAACCCCAGGTGGCCCACATCGGGATGACGGTCTTGACGAGGTCTTCCTCGTCGACAGTCTGGGTGTCGAATGCGATGGTCTCCGGCAGGGTCATCGTCAGCTTGGAGTCGGACAGGGCCGAAACGCTGGCGGCGTGGAAGGCGGCGAACGCCTCCTCGCCGGACGCCAGCTGGGGCTCTCCTATAAAGTAGAAGCGGGCGGTCTCAAGGCCGCTGTCGTCGGAGCTGATGTTCCAGACTTCGTTCGCAGTGCCGTCGGCGTTGAAGACCTTGATGGCGTCATCGTCGGTCCAGACGATGTTGACGTCGCGGACCGCGGCGCGCGTGAGGCTGTTGCCGTCGATGGAGGCGGTGATGCTTTTCCGGATGTTTTCGGTGGTCTGTTCCTCTTTCGCGCATGCACAAAACAACATGGACGCGGCCGCGAGAAGGGCGAATGCGTAATGTCTCATCTCTCGCGTGGGGTTTAGATGTCTTCAGGAATAAGGGGATCGCTGCCGCCGCTGCCGATCAGGATGGCGGGCTCAACTTCCAGTTCAAGAACGGTTGTTTCGGGTGTCCGGTACTGCTGTTTCGTGTCTCCTTCCATAATATAATGGGATGCGAATAGTAAAATTTAACAAATCTACTATTTATTTTTCAAATCTTGGTTTCTTCGAGATGTTTATTTAATTTTAACCGCCGATAAACCAAATATGAAGATTCCTTTCCTGCCAGCGGCTCTGCTGACGATGGCTGCTATCCTTGTCGGTTGCACCAAAGAGCAGAATCCTCCCGAGACCATGGATCTTGGGAAACCGTTTGTCGTCCACGTCCTCAACAATGGAGAAGGGACCCGCGGCCAGGCAATCACCGCCGTCAGTTCCTTCAACATGGTGGGCATCCAGGGTGCTTCCAACAAGTGGATGGACAACCTTCTGTTCACGAATCCCGGAGACGGCTGGGTAGCTGCGGGACATGAGGACCTGCGCTGGCCCGGCGGCACAGGCAAGCACACCTTCTATGCGATCTGCGACAACACAGACGCCGCGCCGGCCATCGAAGACGGGAAATTCGTGTACAACGTCCCTTCTGACGTCAGCGAGCAGAAAGACCTGCTGGTCGCCCTGAGCGAGGACAACGAAGACGGCACGCCGGTGTCCCTGCTCTTCAAGCACGCCCTCTCCTCGGTCAAGTTCAAGATCGGATTCGACAAGGATGCCCGTGGCGGCGAAAACGATCTCCATATCCACGTGACCAGGCTCACGCTGCATCATATTGCCACCAAAGGCAGCTTCGATTTCGCCAACTTTGTGACCAATCCCTGGAGCGTCGATGCGGAAGATGCCGGATATAAAGATATCGTCATCAACCTGAAGACTCCTGTGGATTTCAAGCCTTCCCCCGTTGCTGACTTCATTACGCTGGACGACAATATTGATGGCGAAATCTATGTCTTACCGCACAAACCGACACCTTGGGACACTGATGGCACTTTCGGACATCCGCTGAACAACAGCTACATCGGCGTCACCTGCCAGATCGTCGAATACAGGACCGAAAGCACGCCTACCTATTATGATCTGGCAGGTCTCGATGAGGAATCCTCCGAAGATGACTATCTCGACGCAAAGGAAATGTATATCGACTTCTATCAGGGTTATGCATCGACGGACAATGACGACTGGCTCAACGATAAAGTGCTCGACGTGATTGTCCCGACGGACTCGGACTGGGGCATGAACGTCGTCCTTCAAAGTATTCTGGACCATCGGAACGAAGAGGCTGCCGCCAACGGCACCGAGGATAATGTCGAAGAGGTTTTCATCCCGCTGGAAATGACCAACGGCTTCGGCTTCAACAAGACGAATGTCATCAATGTCAGAATGGACAAGATGAAGTACAGCAACGGAAAAGACTTCTATGCTCCGTTCGTTCCCATCATTACTCCCGTACCTTAATGAACGACGGTATCATGAAAGTAGAATATATCAAACCCGAAACCCAGACCGTCGAGATCGAACTGGAAAACGGTGCCATCATCTGCGCGTCCGGCGACTCCCTTTTCGGAAATCCGGGCATCGCCGGCCGGGACTACGAAGAGGACTAGGCCATCTATGTGATCGATGCGGACGGCTATATCGGTGAGAGCACGAAAAGCGAGATCGAGTATGCGCAGCGGAATGGGAAGGAGGTGTATTACTCGTCCGAATTGATTCCGCTTTCGGCAATTATTCCCTCTGGTTCCATTTCCTCCACCTCGCATTTGGGCGGGATGTACGGGCTTTCTGTCGGTGTAATCATAAACCTATCGATTGATTATTGAGTCCGGTTCAATTATGATTCCTGCTCCTCGATGCGGCGGAAGACGAGGATCTCCCCGACGAAGGAGTCCGGGAAGGTGAAGGTGCCGTCGGACTGGTAGAAGTACACCCTCGAGTCGCCGTCCTCTTCCGTGAGGGTCAGTATGCCCTTCTTGTAGCTGTAGGTGCATTTCGTTTCCCGCTCGTTGGTCCAGCCCTCGATCGTGTCGATGGTCCCGTCGGGATTCATGTACATGGCGGGATGGGAGGGCATGACGGTCTTCTCCCTGATCACGACGTCCTTGGCGGAGCCGAACTCCAGCGTGATCGTGGTGGTCATCGTGCCGGCGTCGGCGACGAACATTTCCTGGACGGCCGTCCACTTGGTGTTCTTCAGGACCGGGTTCTTACACATGGCGGTAAAGGATGTAAAGCATAAAACAATGAGCACGAGGGCGTGCTGCCACTTCATTCTTGTCATAGCATTATGGATTTGAGCTTGTTTCACTTGGCAATGCGGGGATGTCGTCCACGTCCAGCAGCGCCTTGACGGGATGCTTGTCGCTGTTCCTGGCGCCCAGCCTGATCAGCTTGCCGGAGGTGTTGATGATGCTCTGCCCCTGCGGGGAAAGCTTCTTCATCCCGTCGTCATACTCCTCCGAAGCCCGCTTCAGCGCCTTGCCGACCGCCTCGTATTTCTCCATGAACATCCCCACGCGCTCGATCATCTCACCCGCGAGTTCGTACACCTTCTCGTGGTTCTGGGCCTGCAGGACCTGCGTCCAGGTCAGGCTCACGATCTTCAGCGCGCCGTACAGGCTCTGCTCGTCGGCCATGTAGACATTCATGTCGGCGGCCTTGCGCCACAGGTCCGGCTCTGCATTCAGCGCCGTCCACAGGGCGCCGGCGTGGGGGACGAACATGATGACGTAGCCCGCCGTGACCTTCGGCGCCTGGATATACTGGGAGTAATCCTTCCGGGAAAGCTCCTTCACGTGCTTCTTCAGGCTCTCGATGTGCAGCTTCAGGTATTTCTGGCGCTCGCTTTCGCTTTCCGCATTGACGTAGTCGACATAGGCGGTCAGGGACACCTTGGAGTCGATGATGACCTCGCGGCGCTCGTCCAGGTGGAGGATGATGTCCGGCCGCAGCAGGCCGTCCGCCTCGTTCTTGACCAGCTCCCCTTTCGCGTCGCGGATCGAATCCTGCGAGCTGAAGTGGACCCCCTTGGTCAGGCCCTGCGAGGCGAGCAGCTCCTCGAGGATGGTCTCGCCCCAGTCCCCCTGCATCTTGCTGCCGTGCTTGAAGGCGGCGGTCAGCTCGTCGGCGCTCTTGCGGGCGGCGTCGCTGCTGCTGATCAGGTGCTGGACCTGCTGGCGCATCTCGCCCCGAAGGTCGATCTGCTCCCTCGTCCCCTCCGCCATCGTCTTCTTCAGCTCTGAGATATTGTCTTTCAGCGGCTTGACGATCTGCTCGATGCTCTGGTTGCTCAGCTCCGCGAACTCTTTCTGGCGGTCCTGGAGCATCTTGCCGGTGTCGGCCTTCATTTGCGCGCTGACCTTGCCGATGGTCTCGTCGAAACGCTTCTGCAGCGCCTCCATCGCCTCGTCGTGCGCCTTGTCCCGAGCGGCGATCACTTCGGCGTTTGCCCGGGCGGCTTCGTCCCGGGCGGCCTGCACTTGCTTCAAGGTCTCGGCCTTGGCCTTCTCCAGGTTGTCCAGGAGCTCCCGGACCTGGTCGTTGGCATGCCCCAGGTCGGTCTCCAGCCGGGTCTTCTCGATGTTGAACGCGGACTCATCCTGCAGCCGGACCGTCTCCGCGGTCCGGGCAACGCGCGACTTGACGACGCTCCTCGCGATGAGGAACGCGACCAGCGCTGCCAGGACCAGACCGCCCAGAAAAGCAAACAAGAGCTCCATAGTTTACAAAGATAATAGAAAATTCGTATCTTCGCTCAAGAATCCCCCGGAATGAACCCCGTTTCCGCCAGACTCCTGGGCCAGCAGCTCATCTGTCCGCAGTTCACTTCACCCCACGACGTGGTGGCGTGGATGGGCGCGATGCAGGCGCAGGAGTACCGCCTGATGCGCTGGGCGGTGGCGATGCGCACCAGGTGGCCTTCCGCCCGGGCTTTCGAGAAGGACTACAATGAGGGCCGGATCGTACGCGGGCACCTCTTCCGCACCACCTGGCAGATGGTCGCCGGCGAGGACTGGCGCTGGATGCTGGAACTGTGCCGCCCCGCTGCCCTACGGGGCCTGGCGGGCTGGATGCAGTCCAACGGGGTCAGCATTCCGCAGGCGGAGCAGGATGCCATCCAATTGATTTTCAGCGATTACCTGTCGAAGCACCGCATCGCGCAGAAGGCCGGTTTCGCCGCCGCGCTCGCGGACAAGGGCATCATGATGGACGACCAGCGCCTGTCCTACCACATCCGCCTGGCCGAGTTTGCGGGACTCCTGTGCAGCGGCGACCTCTTCCCGATGAAGCACAGCTACGCCCTGGCGGAAGCCAAGCTTCCGAGGCAGCTTCCCCTCCCACGGGAGGAATCCCTGGCGCTGCTGGCCGGGAAGTATTTCCGCAGCCACGGCCCGGCCACCCTCGAGGACTTCGTCTGGTGGTGCGGCCTGGGCGTCGGCGATTGCCGGAAGGGCATGGACGCCATCCGCGACGAGCTCGTGCCGGAACGCTGGTGCGGCCTCACCTTCTGGCGCCACCGGGACGCCCGCACGCGCGGCTTCCGCAGCGGCACCGTGACGCTGCTCCCCTCTTACGACGAATACCTCATCGGCTACAAGAGCCGCCAGGTCGCCCTCCATCCGGACCACAGCCACCACGCCCACAACGACCGCGGCATCTTCTGGCCCGTCGTGCTGCTCGATGGCGAAGTCATCGGCAACTGGTCGGCCTTTGGCGGCATGCCCCGGGTGGACCTTTTCCACCCGGACGCCGCCCCGGACGAAGACGCCCTCCGCGCCGAATTCTCCCGATACGACAGATTTCTCAGCAAATAGGCAGAATGCTCCTTCGCATTCCCCGGCCAGCCAGGACTTGTCATCCTGAGCCTGCCGAAGGATCCCGCTCTCCCAGCCCTTCCCGTCATTGAAACTCAATTCCCCGCCCCGAACTCCTTCTGGAAAGGAAGCAGATTCCCGTCCGGATTATGGCGAAGCCCGGTGCGATAGCCGTCCAGGATGGCGAAATCGATGAGGCGGAACCAGCCCTCGAATTCCCCGATGACCTGGTGGAAGAGCCGGGCGATGTGCGCGGGCGGATTGGCGAAAGCCCCGCAACCCATGGCGCTGAGCACCAGCGAATCGTGGCCGTGCAGCGCTCCGATGCGGAAAATGGTCCGCATCTTCTCCAGGGTGATCGCCGTCTCCGCCGGCCGCATCAGCCCGTCCGGACCGATCCGCGGCCCGTTGAGCGCAGCCACGGAAATGACCGGGATGTTGTACGGCTTCTCTTCCAGTGGGGAACCTTCGGATTCCGGTCCGCGGAAAAAGGTCACCTTGCCGCTATACACGCCGCCGAAGCGCTCGTCCATCGGGTACTGGTCCCGATGGCGGACCAGGCCAAGACCCGGATACTGGCGCACCCGCGCAGTCGAGAACTGGTACAGGGACACGATGAGATCGGAGCGCCGGCAGAGATTCTCCTCCTGGGCCCCGGAGCCGTATTCCACCAACCCACCGGGCGTGTAGAGGTCGGCCAGATTGAGCATCGCGGGATGATAGCCCGCATCGATCAGCGCCTTGGCGGCGAGGACACAATCCCGGTCCTCCACGCGGATCTCTGTCGGCACGGGTCCCGCCGGCTCCCCGGGCAGCCCGATCGGCGCCCGGTACATCACGGCGGCGCCCATCACCTCCCCCGCGGAAGGCAGTTCCACCCTCCTGCCGGAAGGCGCAGGATACCAGCCCGGCCGGAGCAGCCCCAGCGTGGCGTTGAAAATTCCTATTCTGCTCGCATGCTTGTCCATATCGCAATTCTTTTGGCAACAAGATACAAATAATTCCCCAGCCATCCATGGCTTGTCATCCTGAGCCTGCCGAAGGATCTCACCATGCAGGCCCGTTCCCGTCATTCCCCGGCCCCGACCGGCGAATCTCCTCCCAAGCCCGGCATTGATTACCAACCAGTTGCAAATCAACTCCGGGCCTTTTCTCCCGGAGTTATTCTGTAAGTCGCTGATAATCAATAGCAGCCTGCTTTCACATAATTACCACGCGACCCGACCGGCCACTGCGACCCCTGTGGCCCCCTACGGCGCCATAACCCCCTTTCAGACTATCACTTCGCAAAAGTCCCGGGGCCGGCCGGTCGGCTGAGGCCGACTTGCGGAGCGCGGCGGTTGCTTGCTGCCCGACGCGGTTGAGCTGCCGAAAATACGGGAGTCTTATTCCGAAGAGCACTTGACCCCAGGTCGGAACCAATTCTGGCGGATTTGGACGCCGACACAGGTTTTTCGAATGGGGTCAGGACCAATATCCGCCAATTTCGGCACCGAGCGCTTTTCCGTCTGTCTCAGGCAACGGGCAGGCTGCGCCGAGCCGCCCCAACGAGCTCGGGCGCAGCCCTGCCCGTACGCGCCGCGCTCCGCTACCGCGCAGCGCGGGTGCCTTCAGCCCGGATGCTTCACCAACCTCCAACCCAAATTTCCGATCCCGGCGGAGCCGCCGCGCCCCGCTACGAGCGGCGGCGACTGCCCTCCGCCCGCTCTCCTCAAAACCGCCAGCCTCCCCATCAACCTCGTCGACTGCCCCAAGACATCAATGCTATCCCGTTTTTGATAAAGGATTGTCGGTCAGTGATTTACAGAATTAACCTGCTTGCTTTTGATCTTGAATTCAAATTGTAAATGCAACTGATATAAAAGTGATTGAATAGTAAGTTAAAAGAAAAAAGGAGACAAGTTTTAGGGCTTGTCTCCAACGGAAAAGCTTACTATCTTAGCCGTCAATCG
>Ga0079305_1003070_pt1 | contig 12206 bp, 8 predicted proteins | sample LMS_cellobiose_e_FD_79183 | JGI IMG/M metagenome (GOLD analysis project Ga0079305, IMG submission 79183) | Rumen-fistulated moose microbial communities from Alaska, USA - LMS_cellobiose_enrichment | ecosystem: Host-associated > Mammals > Digestive system > Stomach > Rumen fluid ... | reverse complement strand
CTATTACCGCATGCCGTACGCGGAAAAATACAGGGTGAAAACGGCGCTCTCGGCCATCAACTGGCATTTCCGGGAGAAGAATAAAAAGCTGGTCCTCATCACCCCCGGTCGGATCGGCACCTCCTCCCCGGAGCTGGGCGTGCCGTCCTCCTTCGCGGACATCAGCGAGTTCAACACCATCGTCGAGGTGTCGGAGACGGAGGCCGGGTATATGCCGGAGCTCAGCTACGGCAGCCATTTCTTCCAGGACTTGGTGGAGGCCGGGATACTGTACTCCGCCGTATTCAAGGACGGCACCACCGCCGCTTTTGAGCCGACTTCGCTGCTGACGGGGGAAAACGCCTTAAGGCAGTTTACGGATGCGGACGGGCTGCAAAACATCGTCCGCGTCATCATGGGCAAAGACGGGGCGATAAAGCTCTATTACGATATGGTTTCAGAACAGCTGCTTCTCACAATGGACAAGGGAAAGGAGTGACTTATGACGCACGAATTCTACGAAAGCCCTCTCTGCTCGCGCTACGCCGACGAGGAAATGCGGCGCGTCTTCTCCGACGAGCGAAAGTTTTCCACCTGGCGGCGGCTGTGGCTGCTGCTGGCCGAGAGCGAGCAGGCGCTGGGGCTCGACATCACCGATGAGCAGCTCCGCGAGATGCGCGCCCATCTCACGGACATCGACTATGAGGCCGCGGCGCGCTATGAGCGCGCGGTCCGCCATGACGTGATGGCCCACGTGCTGGCCTTTGGGGACCAGTGCCCCGCGGCGCGGCCCATCATCCACCTGGGGGCCACCAGCTGCTATGTGGGGGACAACACGGATATCCTGAATATGCGCGAGGCACTGCTGCTTGTGCGCCGCCTGCTGATAAACGCCATGGCGGCTCTCGCCGACCTGGCGGAGCGATACAAGGCCCTCCCCACCCTGGCCTTCACCCATTTCCAGGCGGCCCAGCCCACCACGGTGGGAAAACGCGCCTGCCTCTGGCTGAACGATCTGGCCTTTGATTTGCGCCAGGTGGACTTTCAGCTCTCCACGCTGCGGCCCCTAGGCTGCAAGGGCGCCACCGGCACCGCGGCCAGCTTTCTGGCGCTGTTTGACGGCGACGCGGAAAAGGCAGAGCATTTGGAGGAGCGCATCGTCAAGGGCATGGGCTTTGACCGGGCCCAGAGCGTCAGCGGCCAGACCTACACCCGCAAGGCGGACTTCGCCGTGCTGCAGGCGCTCTCCGGCATCGCGCAGAGCGGGAGCAAGTTTGCCGGGGACGTGCGGCTGCTGTGCCATATGAAGGAGGCGGACGAGCCCTTTGCATCGGGGCAGATCGGCTCCTCCGCCATGGCCTACAAGCGCAACCCCATGCGCTCGGAGCGCATCGCCTCTCTTTCACGCTATGTGATCTGCGACGTGCAGAACACCGCCGTCACCGCGGCCAGCCAGTGGCTGGAGCGGACGCTGGACGACTCGGCCAACCGGCGCATCGCCATCCCGGAGGCGTTTCTGGCCGTGGACGCCATATTGAACCTATATATCAACGTTGCCAGGGGGCTGACGTTCTATCCGGCCGTCTGCCGGAAGCATCTCAGAGAAGAGCTCCCCTTCATGGCGACCGAAAACATCCTTATGTACTGCGTGAAAAACAAGGGCCTGGACCGCCAGGCGCTCCACGAGCGCATCCGCCTGCATTCACAGAAGGCCGCCGAGCAGGTGAAGCTCTACGGGCGGGAGAACGACCTTATGGAGCGTATCCGCGGCGACGGGGCCTTTGAACTCGCGGAGGAGGAGCTGGCCTCGCTGCTGGACCCGGCGGCTTTCACCGGCATGGCGGAGCGTCAGTGCGAAAAATACCTGCGGCAGGAGATCCGCCCCCTGCTGGAGGCTAACAGAGACTGTCTCGGCGCCGCCGCCGAGATAAACGTTTGACCGGGAGGGAGAGATATGCTAACTTCCATTGTGGGCACCAACTGGGGCGACGAGGGCAAGGGCCGCATGGTGGACCTGCTGAGCGCCGATTATGACGTGGTGGTGCGCTATCAGGGCGGCAACAACGCCGGGCACACCGTGATAAACGATCGGGGCAGGTTCGTGATGAACCTGCTGCCCTCCGGCATCCTCCGGCCGGACACGGCCAACATCCTTGGGCCGGGCATGGTCATCGACCTGGAGCATCTATTCAAGGAGGTGGAAGCTCTGCGCGCCGCGGGGATCGCCATCGGGCCGGAGCACCTGCTTTTGAGTGACAGGGCGACCGTCTGCCTGCCCTATCACAAGCTGCTGGACGGGCTGGAGGAGGACCGGCTGGGGGATAAGAAATTCGGCTCCACCCGGCGGGGCATCTCCCCGGTGTACGCCGACAAGTATATGAAAAAGACCCTCCGCCTGGGCGACCTGCTCCACCCAGACACGCTGCGCGAAAAGATTGCGGCGCTCCTGGAGTGGAAAAACCTGACCATCCAGGGCGGGTATCACGGCAAAGCCGTGACGGTAGAGGAGATCACGGACTGGCTGGAGCGCTACGGCATGCCCTTTGCCGGTCACATACGCGACACCACGCGCTTTCTCTCCGCGGCCATCGCGGAAGAGAAGAACGTGATGTTCGAGGCCCAGCTGGGGGCCCTGCGGGATATCGACTACGGCATCTATCCCTTTACCTCCGCCTCCACGACGCTCGCGGCCTACGCGCCCATCGGCGCGGGCGTCCCCTTCGCCCGGCTCTCTGAGAGCATAGGTATCATGAAGGCCTATTCCAGCTGCGTGGGCGAGGGCCCCTTCCCCTGCGAGCTCTTTGGGGAGGCGGGCGAAGCCCTGCGCGCCGCCGGCGGAGAGTACGGCGCCGCCACCGGCCGGCCCCGGAGGGTAGGCGGCTTTGACGTGGTGGCCTCCCGGTACGGGACGAGGATGCAGGGCTGCGATTATCTGGCCCTGACGAAGCTGGACGTGCTCTCCTATATGGAGCGCATCCCCGTGTGCGTGGCCTATGAGCTCCGTGGGGAACGCATCGAGCATTTTCCCGCCAACATCGACGAGCAAAACGCCCTGAAGCCCGTCTACGAGACTCTGCCCGGCTTTCGCCGCGATATCAGCCTCTGCCGCAGCTTCGACGAGCTGCCTGGGGAGGCAAAAAGCTACATCCGCTATATCGAAAACGCCGTGGGCTGCCCGATCCGCTATGTGTCCGTGGGTGCCGAGCGGGACGCGTATATTCAGCTCTTCTGAGCTCGATCAAGGAGGATATGAACTATGGCCAAGTATATTTTCGTCACCGGCGGCGTGGTGTCCGGACTGGGCAAGGGCATCACCGCCGCGTCCCTGGGCCGTCTTTTGAAAGAGCGCGGTCTGAAGGTGGCCGCCCAAAAGCTGGACCCCTATATCAACGTAGACCCCGGCACCATGAGCCCCTATCAGCACGGGGAGGTCTATGTGACCGAGGACGGGGCTGAGACCGATTTGGATTTGGGGCACTATGAGCGCTTCATCGACGAGGATTTGAACAAATACTCCAACCTCACCACAGGCAAGGTCTACTGGAACGTGCTCAATAAGGAGCGACGGGGCGAATATCTGGGCAGCACGGTGCAGATCATCCCCCACATCACCAACGAGATCAAGGAATTCATCTATAACGTGGGCAAAAAAACCGACGCCGACGTGGTCATCACCGAGGTGGGCGGCACCATCGGCGATATCGAGGGGCAGCCCTTCATCGAGGCCATCCGCCAGGTGGGGCTGGAGATGGGCAAGGAAAACGTGCTCTACATCCATGTGACCCTGGTGCCCTTCCTCCGGGGGAGCAACGAGCACAAGACCAAACCCACCCAGCACTCGGTCAAGGAGCTGCAGGGCATGGGAATTCATCCGGACATTATCGTGCTGCGCTCGGACGAGCCCATCGATGATACGGAGATTTTTCACAAGGTCGCCATGTTCTGCAATGTGCAGAGAGAGTGCGTCATCGAAAACCGCACCCTCTCCACGCTGTACGAATGCCCGCTCATGCTGGAGGAGCAGGGCTTTTCCTCCGTGGTCTGCTCCCGGCTGGGGCTCGACGTCCCCAAGGCGGAGCTGAGCGAATGGCGCTCCATGGTAAACACCATCCATCACCCGAAAAAGACCGTGCGCATCGCTCTGGTGGGGAAATATGTGCAGCTCCACGACGCTTATCTGTCCGTCATGGAGGCCCTGAAGCACGCGGGGTACGCCAGCGGCGCGGAGATTGATATCCATTGGGTGGATTCCGAAACGGTGACGGAGGAAAGCGCGGACGCCCTGCTCTCGGACGCCGACGGCATTTTGATTCCCGGCGGCTTCGGCAGCCGGGGGATCGAGGGCAAGATTCTGGCCGCGCGGTATGCCAGGGAAAACGGCGTTCCCTATCTGGGGCTGTGTCTGGGGATGCAGATCGCGGTCATCGAATTTGCCCGGCACGCCGCGGGGCTCTCCGGCGCCAACTCCCGTGAGTTCGACGAGGCCGCGCCCTACCGGGTCATCGACTTCATGCCCGGCCAGAATGACGAGATCGACAAGGGCGGCACCCTGCGGCTGGGGGCCTATCCCTGCGTCATCGTCCCGGACACGCAGATGGCGCGCTGCTACGGGGCAACGGAGATTTCCGAGCGCCATCGGCACCGCTATGAGTTCAACAACGATTACCGGGACGCCCTGACCGCCGCGGGACTGGTGATCTCCGGCACGTCCCCGGACGGACGGCTGGTGGAGACCATAGAGCTGCGTGACCACCCGTTCTTTGTGGGCGTGCAGTTCCACCCGGAGTTCAAGAGCCGGCCCAACCGCCCGCACCCCCTGTTTCTGGGTTTCGTGACGGCGGCGCTGAAAAAACGGTGAAACACATATAAAAACGCGGGATATTTCCCCGTCAGCACAGCGTAAAAGGAGGACGCTTCCATTCCCTGGAGGCGTCCTCTCCGCTTGTCAAAAAGTTCTATGAACTTCTTTTATTACCCCACCTGCTCCAGGGCCGGGGCGGGCAGGATGCCGGCGAAACGCAGCGCGGCGGTGATATCCGCCACGGGGATAATCTCCATGGCGTTTTTTACCTCCTCCGGCACCGTGCGCAGATCGTCCGCGTTCTCCTCCGGGATCAGCACGGTCTTGACCCCGGAGCGCTGGGCGGCCATGAGCTTTTCCGGCAGGCCGCCGATGGCGGTGACCGTGCCGCGCAGGGAGACCTCCCCGGTCATGGCCAGGGTGGAGGGCACGCTCTTGCCCGTCACCAGGGAGGCCAGGGCGGTCACCATGGTGATGCCGGCGCTGGGGCCGTCCTTGGGCACGGCGCCCTCCGGCACGTGGATGTGCAGATCGTTCTGCGCAAAGAGCTCCACGGCCTCCGGGAAGGCGGATTTCACCAGGCTCACGGCGATCTGGGCGGATTCCTTCATCACGTCGCCCAGTTGCCCGGTGAGGATCAGCTTGCCGCTGCCGCGGGTGAACAGGGTCTCTATGTAGAGAATTTCGCCGCCCACCTGGGTCCAGGCAAGGCCGGTGACGACGCCGCTCTTCCTGTTCTCGGCCACCTTGGCGTGGCGCACGGGCCGCATGTCCAAATCCTCGCGGATATCCTCGGTCCTCACCGTGAGCGGCTTATCCGGCGCCTCCGCGATGGCCACGGCGGCCCGGCGGCAGAGGGTGTCGATGCGCTTGCGCAGGCCGCGGACGCCGGATTCGCGGGTGTAATCGGAGATGATGGTCTCCAGCACCTCGTCGGAGAGCTCCATCTGCCCCGGCCCGATGCCGGCGGTCTTCATGGCCGCGGGCAGCAGGTGCTCCCTGGCGATGGAGAGCTTTTCCGTGGGGGTGTAGCCCTCGAACTGGATGACCTCCATGCGGTCCAGCAGGGGCTGGGGGATGGTGTCGGCGGTGTTGGCGGTGCAGATGAACAGCACGTCCGAGAGGTCATAGGGCACGTTCATGTAATGGTCGGTGAAGGTGTTGTTCTGCTCAGGGTCCAGCACCTCCAGCAGCGCGCTGGCGGGGTCGCCCTGGTAGGAGGAGGAGAGCTTATCCACCTCGTCCAGGACCATGACCGGATTGGAGACGCCGCTTTTCTGAATGCCGTCCATGATCCGGCCGGGCATGGCGCCGATGTAGGTGCGCCGGTGGCCGCGGATGTCCGCCTCGTCCCGGACGCCGCCCAGGCTGACCCGGACGTACTTGCGCCCCAGCGCCTCGGCGATGCTGCGGCCGATGCTGGTCTTGCCGGTGCCGGGGGCGCCCACGAACAGCAGTATGGACCCCGATTGCTCCTGGCGCAGGTTCATCACGGCGATCTGCTCGATGATGCGGCGCTTAACCTTGTCAAGACCGTAATGGTCCCTGTCCAGAATGGCCTGGGCCTCGCCGAGAGAGCTGAAGTGAGAGCTCTCCTTCTTCCAGCTCAGAGAGGTCAGAAAGTCCAGATAATCATAGAGCATGCCCGCCTCGGCGGAGTGCTGCCCCTCCTGCTTGAGCCGGCCCAGCACCTTGTCCGCCTCCCGGCGGGCGGTCTCGTTCATGCCGGACTCCTCGATCTTCAGCTCCAGGCGGCGCAGGTCGCTGACCTGCTCGGGGTGCATGTCGTCCAGCTCCTTTTGCAGATACTCGATCTGCTTTTTGATGGCCGACTCCTTGTAGATATCCTGGTACTCCCGCTGCTGGGCGCTGACGGCGTCGCTGGTGACGGTGGATACCGCCAAGAACTCGTATAGCATCTTTTCCAGCAGCTCGGTGCGGCGCTTTACGCTGTCCTCGGCGATGACGGCATAGCGCTCGGCGTTGGGCGTATCCATCCAGATGGACAGCATGGCGCCGATTTCGCCAATGCTCTCCATGCGGTCCACATAGGCCGCCCCGGCCTCGCCGCCCTCAAAATGCTGTGAGGCCTCCCGCACGCGCTCCTTCATGGCCCGGAGCTTTTCGGCGGCCTCGGCGCTGTCCATGTCCTCGATATCCGCCCGGCGGGAGATCATCAAAGAGATGGTGTGGTCCCGGTTGACGGTGACGGCGTCGATGTTCACCCGGCTGCCGGTGCTGACCAGGACATAGCCGTCGTTGCTGATCTGGCGTACCGTGCCGGATACGCCGATGGGATAAAAGCTGTCCTCTGTCAGCTCATTTTTGCGCTGATCCGCCTTTTTCACCAGAATGACAACCTTTTCCTCCACCGCGGCGCTGCCGGCCAGGTAGAGAAAATGGTCCTTGCGAAAATATATATTGGCGTCAGGCACGATCAATTTGTTGTATACGGGAACTACGAGCATGGTTTTTCCTCCTGAAAATGAGTGTTCGTTTATTTATCATCTCAAGCAAAGGCGAGACAAGCTGTCTCGCTTTTTCCTGTCAGTCAAGCAAAATGGCCCGCTGGACGATCTGGATCAGCTCCTCCAGCAGCGTGTCCGCCCGGCGGTCGTGGGTGGGAAACTCCAGGGTGATGGCCTTGACCGGGTAAAAGAGCAGCGCGGCCAGGCTCTCGTTGCTGTAACGGCGCAGCGTGCCCCGGTCCTTCAGCTCCTCCAGAAAATCGAATATCTGGCAGACGTCGCTCTCGCCGTCGTTGAGCGTGGGGCAATGGGAGCACTGCTCCACAAAGCGGTAGACCTCCATATTCTCGGTGATATAGGTATCATACCCGAGCAAAAGAGAACGGACCAGCTCGGCGCCGCCCATATCCTCCCGCACGCGGGACATGAGATAGGCGTTGGAGCGCACGGCGTACTCCTGATAGATGCTCTCCAGCATCTGCTCCTTGTTCTCATAGTAGATATACACCGTGGCCGGAGAGACCCCCGCCTCCCTGGCGATTTTGGAGATGGACGCCCCCTCAAACCCCTCGGAGAGGATCAGCTTGATAACGGCTTCCTTCACCCGGCGCTCTTTTTCCAAGTCCTTCCTTCTCATGGCAAACCTCCACGCTGTTGGGTTAATAGTAAATGAACATTCACTTATTGTCAAGAGAATTTTTTTGGGCCCCGACGAAAATACGTCGGGCCCCATGTCCGCGCCAAAGAGTCGGCGCAGTGGGTCACATCCAGGCCGTGCCCGATCGCGATGGCCGCGGCGTTCAACAAAAGAGCCTGGCGGACCGTCAAATTATAAAGGGCAGATGAAACCTATGGAGACTATTTGTTGTATATAGAGGTGAGAGCCCCCAAGGTAAGGAGGTGCGGAATGGAAGACGCAGCCATCGTTGAGCTGTACTGGCAGCGCTCGGATACGGCTATATCGGAGACAGACAAAAAGTACGGCAGATACTGCCACACCATCGCGTATAACATTTGCGCGGACCATGAGGATGCGGAGGAATGTGTAAATGACACCTGGTTTAAGGCATGGAATCTGATGCCGGACAAGCGGCCGGCCGCTCTGCCGGGGTTCCTGGGCGCCATAACAAGGAATCTTGCCATCAACGTTTTCCGGTCCAGGCACCGGAAAAAGCGCGGCGGCGGGGAAACCGCGCTGGCCCTGGATGAGCTGTCAGAGTGCATTGTCGGGAGCATGGATGTTGCAAGGGAGTACGAACAAAAAGAATTTGAAAGCGCCATCGGTGATTTTGTGGCAAGCTTGAACGAAACGGAGCAAAAGGTCTTTGTCTCACGTTACTATTTCCTCTCCTCCATCGAGGAGATAGCCGACCGGCTGCACTGCACGCAGGGCAAAGTCAAGTCCATTTTATTCCGTGTCCGCGGAAAGCTGCGCATCTATTTGCAGGAGGAAGGGCTATGTTAGACTCCTATACGCTGTTAAAGGCAATGAACGGTATTCACGACGAGCACATCTCCCTGGCTATGGTTTTCCTCGGATATGATGAGGCCGGGCGGCGGCGCCGTCGCCGGTTGGTTTGGCGCACGGTGCTGATCGCCGCCGCTGTCGCCGGATTGCTGGGCGCGGCGGCCTATGCGATCTCCGGTATTATACATTCCACCGGCACCTATCCAATGGACAATACCGGCGAGTACCGCAGTCTGGGCGAGCTGCCGGGGATCGAGAAAACCGTAGGGTATGACATTACGCCCCCGGAGAGCTTCGCCAACGGCTATGTGTTTGAAAAAATCAGCGTGAAGGGAGAAGCCGCTTTTGACGAGAACAATGACGTGCTCGTGGGTTTTTATGGCGTAAATATCGAGTACGCCAAAGCCGGGGCGCAAAACATCGTCCTGTCTCTCGCTCCGGTGCTGGAGCTGCCGACGGCGGGAGAGCATCCGGAGCCGACAGAGACGAGAAAGCTCGACGGCGTCGAGGTCCGCTATTTCCGCGACCATTACAAAATCGTTCCGGAGGATTATGAGAAAACAGAGGCGGACCTTATGGCGGAAGCCGCGGGCCACTTCTATATCACATATGGGCCGGGAACGGCGGAGGAGCACGATTATGAATTTGCCGCCTTTGTTCTGAACGGCGTGGAGTATGTTTTGATGGACGCCAACGGGGATGGCGAGGAGGCGCTCTTTCAGATGGCCTCCGAAGTGATCGCCGCGCAGCACTGAGCCGATTGCATGCTCTGATTACAGGAGTTCAAAAAACAGGAAAGGGATACTGAGTTGTTTAAAAAAGTTATTCTGTGCCTGCTTATTCTGATGATGTCCTTTTCCCTGGCGGCCTGCGGAAAAACAACGGAGCCAAAGGCGGAGGGAACCGAATACATCCTCACAAGCTATAAGGCCCTGCCAGACAGCATAACGAACGTTTCCCGGTGCTTTCTGGACGGGGATAGGCTCTTTCTCTGCTGCTGGGAAGAGGGGGACAAAGAGAATCCTGCCTACTATGCCGCCACGATCGAACTCGACGGCAGCAACTTTCAAAAGCTGCCGCTGGACCTGGCCGGCACGGAGATTCTGTTGGATATCGCGCCGGACGGGCGCGGCGGTCTTTGGGCATTGCGGATGGCCCCCGACGGAGAGGAGGGCGCGGATTACGCGCTGTGCCGCTTTGCGCAGGACGGCAGTCTGGCGTCAGAGTTCCCCTTGAACAGCCTTATGGAGGAGGCGGGCGCGCTTCGTTGGACGGGAAAGGACCTGTTCCTCAACGCGGACAGGGACGGAAAACCGTGCGTCGTCGCCAGAGATGGAAAAACCTCCTGTTTTCTCTTTGATCAAGGCGGGAATTACCTGTTCACTCTCAAGAACAGCGGCGACCCCCGGTCGGTCATCGCATTGGCAGCCGGTCCCTTGGCTGTCTGCTCCACCCAGGACGGAGGCGGAGCATACTCTCTGCTTCCCATCGATATGGAAAAGCAGGCCTGGGGCGAGCCGGTCGAAATAGGCACCGCCGCCAATGTTTTCGGAGGCTTCGGCCCCACGGCCTATTATCTTTTTGATTCTTCGGATTTTTACAGCTGCGGCACTGACGCCGGTGAGCGAGACAGGCTGTTCAACTGGTCAACCCTGGGCCTTGCCAGCGGGGATACACACGTTTGCCCCCTCGCGGACGGGCGCTTTGCCGTCGTGGCCGGCGCCTACAGCCAGACGCGGCTGCTCTCCTATGAGTTTTGCATTGTAGAGCCCGGCGATGACGCCCGTACGGTCCTGACAATGCTCTCTCTTCAGCCTGAGGATTCCCTTCTGGAAGCCATCGCTTTGTTCAACAAGAGCAGCGACGAATACAGAGTGGAGCTCACGACAGTTTTCCCTAAAAACGAGAATGTGACCCCGGACGACTGGGACAACGCCGTCACCCGGCTCAACGCGGCGCTCATCGCCGGGGAGGTGCCGGATCTGCTGGATTTGCGTTCCTTGCCCGCAGACGCCTATTCCCGGCGCGGTCTGCTGGAGGATTTGTATCCGTATCTGCGAAGTGATCCCGAAATCCACAGCAGCGACTACTATTATAACGTCTTTGCCGCGCTCAGCATTGACGGCAAGCTTCCCTATGTCACCAGCAGCGTGCGAATTTTTACCATGCTTGCCGAGCCAGGCGCGGCGGGGACCGCGCGGGGCTGGACGATGGAGGCGTTTGCCGCCATGAAAAACAGCGGGGCCTTGCAGATGGAGTTCCTGCCGCCGACGCTGCTCCTGAAGCTGATTTTAGGCGCGGATAACCGCTTTGTGGACTGGGGAAAAGGCGAATGCCGCTACGACAGCGCGGAATTTGCCCGTCTGCTGGAGCTGTGCCTGGACCAGGCCAGGGCGGACCTGGCGTGGACGAATGAGGACGGTCTTTTTGCCGGGCAGGCAAACTGTATATATACTCCCCTGGACTCTGTTGTTGCCGTGGCCTACTATAACGCCCTGCTCGGCGGAGGGGCAAACCCCATCGGAATGCCGAATCTCAGCGGAGAAGTCATGCATATCCTGGAGCCCGCCAACAAAATCGGCTTTTCCACAGCCTGCACGCACAAGGACGGGGCCTGGGCCTTTGTGCGCAGCTTCCTGGAGCCCCGCCTGCAGGAAAGCGGCTGGTACTTCCCATATCGGAAGAGCTCCTTTGAAAAGATCTGCTCCGCCGCTGTAAAAGGCAACACCATATGGAGCGGCGGAATGTATGATCGGGAGGTCGGCCAGGAGGACATTGAGCTTGCAAGAGAGCTGCTTGCCTCAGCCAATTACTGCGCTAACAGCGACCGGGAGCTGGTCGATATCGTTGTACAGATCAGCGGCGCCTATTTTGCCGGCGGGGAGGCCGTACAGGAAACCGCCAACGAGATTCAAAACCGCGCAAAGCTCTATGTGGGCGAGCATGCCGAATAAAGCACGTGCGCCCGACCCCGGTATGCGTCTTTGAATCCAACGAACAGAAAGGAGAAAAACATGCGGCAGACAAGAAACACGGACACAAGGAAAAAGCGGTCTCCCGGACCATATATTCTCGTGATCCTGGTCCTGGTATGCGTCGTTCTCTGTGTCATCCTGATTTCCCATCCCAAAGAGAAGCCGGACCCCGGTATCTCTCCCCCCGTTGACGGGCGCGAAACAGAGGTCCAAGGCGGCATCGACGGCGAGGAGGCAAGCTTTGTGCCCAGCCCCTCCCCCTCGCCCGCCCCGGCGCCGGGGACGCTTTTAGAGAGCGGGACCGATATAAACGAAAACTACTATAAAAAGCTGGATTATACCGGTACGCCAAGCGATTTGACCGAAGCCTCCTTCGTCCTGGGAAAGGAACGCCCGGCAACCATTGGAAAGACGGGACAGGATTACCCCGGCACCTTGACCGTGCATTATGGGGATGATACGGTGGTGAAAACCGCGCGCCTTCGCTATGCCGATGACAAATATGAGATTTATAT
>Ga0079305_1003068_pt1 | contig 12210 bp, 8 predicted proteins | sample LMS_cellobiose_e_FD_79183 | JGI IMG/M metagenome (GOLD analysis project Ga0079305, IMG submission 79183) | Rumen-fistulated moose microbial communities from Alaska, USA - LMS_cellobiose_enrichment | ecosystem: Host-associated > Mammals > Digestive system > Stomach > Rumen fluid ... | reverse complement strand
GAAAAAAAGTTTTCACTTCCCCCCGCGCCCCCCATCTTTTTCAAAAAAAGCGGGGTGTTTTGAGCGGAGCATCGCGGGGCCCCGGGCGCGGACGACGGGATGTTTCGAAGCGCTCACTTTCCGGCCGGATCGGCGGGGCCGCGGCGGAACTTGAAGCTGCCGGGCGGCACGCCGTATTTCTTTTTGAATTCCGACGCGAAATACTGGGGCGACGCGTAGTTCAGCAGCGCGGAGACCTCCTTGATCGAATACAGGTGGTTTTCCAGCAGGGTTCTGGCCCGTTCCAGCTTCTGGTCGAGAAAGTAGCCGACGGGCGAAGTCTGCAGATATTTCCGGAACTGGCGGTGCAGCGTCGCGCTGCTGGCCCCCGAGTGACGCACCAGTTCGTCGAGCGTCAGCCGTTCGTTCAGATGACCGTGAATGTACTCCAGAGCCCGCTGCAGTTCCCGCGGACGACGGCGGCCAGTGACCATTTCGGCCAGCTCCACAAGAAGCGAATAGCACAGGATGCTCGACTCCCTGCGGGCCGCCTGAGAACTTTCGCCGTTCAGTTCGTAGAGCCGGTCGAAGAACCGGTCGGGGGCGGTGTGTTCGTCGCAGGAGATCATGTCGACCCGGGTGAGCCCGAGCATCTCCAAAATCTGCCTCAGCAGCGGTCCCCGGATGACGGCGGTCTTTTTGACCGCGAAATCGGTTTCGCAGCGGATGGAGTTGTCCATATCCAAGTGCACGAAAAAGATCCCGCCGGGCGGAACGCGCATGACCGCGTCGTTCTGCTGATAAATGAACACGCCTTCCTTGACGTACTCGATCGCGAACGTGTCCGAAAAGCGTCTTTCGCGGTAGCACTCCTTTCGCCATTCGTCGAGCCCGGCGGACTCGGCCCACAGGGGATAAGCCGGATCCGGCGCGTTGATCCAGCGAAACTTATGCAGGGGATACACCCCGTAATTGTATCCCTCCAGATGCGATCTCCCCGTGGCGGGACCGACGAATCTGACACGCTGCGGCATATTCAAAAGCCCTCCCCCCTGCGTTTTGCGTTTTTCAGGTAATATACCGCAGGTCCCCGAATTGTCAACCGCCTGTGAAAATTCCTACCGTTATTGAGAATATCCCGTACACTTTCAGACAAACCGCCTCTTCCTTCCGGTAACTCTTTGTGCTATATTTATAGGAGAGTACGAAACATCAACGGCAAACTTGAGGGAGTCGATATTTTGAACAGATTCCATGACATCTGGGGCGGAGGGCAGCTGCTGGCCTTCTCGGGGATCGACGGCAGGACCGACTTCGAAAACGGACTCTGTCTGCGCACGGCGTTTTCGGGATTCACCTTCGAACTGAAACATACCGGCAGCAGTCAGGACGCGAAGATCCGTTACACGGGAGCCGCCCCCGACAGGATCGAACTTACGGGAGATATTTTCAGATTTCACTCAAAGGACGGCGTCTCCTCGGGCGTGCTCGCGGACGCGTGGAATCTTCTGCTGGAGGGGGATTTCTCCTTCGAGCCGGCGCCCCGGTATGAATCGGTCGCTTCCGGCAGGCGGACCGTGGTCGCGGTCAAAGGCTTTCTCGATGCGGCGCTTCTCCACGCCGATATGGAACAACTCATATCCCGGCGGGACGCGTGGCTGGCCGCCGCTCCCCTGCCCGCGGGGGCAAGCGAAGAAACCCGCCGCACCGCCGTCAAGGCCTGGTCGCAGCTCAAGACGCAGATCTACTCCCCCGAGGGCCAGATCAAAACGCGCTGGAGCACTCCCGACCGCTGGCCCCATAAAAATATGTGGCTGTGGGACTCGGTCTTTCATGCGCTGGGCATGCGCCATTACGATCCCGGTCTCGCCCGCGAGATGATCTCGGCCATGTTCGATCTCCAGCGTCCGGACGGGCTGATCCCCCACAGCGGCACGCCGACCGGATATCACGACTGCACCCAGCCCCCGGTCCTGTCGCTGGCCATGCGTCTGATCGACGAGACCGATCCCCGTCCCGAATGGATCGCGGAACTGGCTCCGAAACTCGAACGCTTCGTCGAGTGGATCATGGCCAACCGCGACTCCGACGGCGGCGGGCTCGTGGAATGGAAGATCGAGGCAAACGAAAACTGCCGCAGCGGCGAAAGCGGCATGGACAACTCCCCCCGCTTCGATGGCGCCATCCAGCTGGACGCCCCCGATTTCAACGCGTTCCTTGCCTACGAGTGCGAATCGCTCGCCCGCTTCCTGCCCGAAAGACGCGATTACTGGACGGCGCATTATGACCGTCTCTGCCGTCTCATGCGCGAACGGCTCTGGAGCGAGGAATGCGGAATGTTCGTCGATTACGACGTCAAAGGCAATCAACGCACGGACATCATGTCAAGCGCAGGTTTCCTGCCGCTCTACTGCGGCGCGGCGACGCAAGAACAGGCGGCAAGGTTGGCCGCCCATCTCACGGACCCGGAAACTTTCGGCACGCCGCTGCGCGTTCCCTCCATCGCCCGGAGCAATACGAAAGCCTACAAAAAGGATATGTGGCGCGGTCCCGTCTGGGTCAACATCAACTACATGATTTCCCTGGGGCTGGAGCGTTACGGTTATCACGATCTGGCGAGCCGGATCATTCGGGAGACCATGCGCGAAGAGGAAAAGTGGTGTCTCAGACACGGGACCTTCTTCGAGTTCTACGACGACCGCAGGGAAACCGATCCCAAAGATCTCGAGCGCAAGGGAAAGATGACTGAAATTTACGATCCCATCCATCAGGCGTTCCACGACTACGGCTGGTCGGCGACGCTCTATCTCGAAATGCTTTTTCATCCGGAATGGAATTGATCCCCCCAAAAAGAAAGGAATCCGCATCATGAACACAAACCGCAAAAACAGACGTCAGGGCTCATCGTTCTTCACGTTGATCGAGCTTCTGGTGGTGATCGCCATCATCGCCATTCTGGCCGCCATGCTCATGCCCGCCTTGCAGCAGGCACGTGAGAGAGCCAAGACGATGAGCTGCCTCTCGAATCTCAAATCATGCGGAACGATGCTCCTCATGTATGCCGACACTTACCGCGGTCAAGTCTCCCCGCTGCAGCTCTTCAACAAGAGCGACTGGTACGAATGGCCGACGCTGATGCTCTACAAAGGGGACATCGGGGCCCACAAAAACGAAGCCGCAAAACTGGGCAAGATCCTGCGGTGTCCCTCCGTGGGGACCGACCCCGCGGTCGATATCAACTCAGGCGGGACTCAGGTGACCTACGGCACTTTCGCGAAATGCAACGACGACGCCACCGTTCCGATCCCGACGGAGTACGCCATCGGCGCCAAGGCAAAGGGCTTTTACGCCGTCAACACGGGCAAGATCCGCCAGCCGTCGAAATACCAGTTCTTCATGGACACCATCGGTCTCGTCAGCGGCAAGTGGCGGCAGACCTGCCGCGTCATCATCAACGATGCGGCCATCGCCTCGAATCAGGTGAACAGCACGGGACACATCCACATGCGGCACAACGGCGGAGCCAATGTCACTTTCGTCGACGGCCACGCCGCCTTCCAGAAACCCGGCGACATGGTGACGAACTTCAACGTCATGTACAGCAACAGCACCAACAAGCCGACGACATTCTACTACAGGGAAGCCGATTTCGTCGTCAAAAGCATCGCCCTGTGAGGCTCCGGAATGAAAAAAAGGTTCTTGTTTTTCTGCTGTCTGGCCGGTTTCGCGCTGAGCGGCGCGGAGATGCGCCCGCTCACCCCAACGGAAAAACAGTTTCTGCCTTACGGTCCCGGAAAGGAATTTTCCCTCGGCAAAACCGGATGGAAAATTTTTGCCGGAGAAGAGAAAGGAGCCGTTTCTCCCGGTTTCGACGACAGTTCGTGGAAATCGGGACTGGCCGACTGCGCTCTTTCGGCGCAGGGGTTCCGCAAGCGGAAGATGCACACCATCCGCAAGAGTTTCGATCTTCCTGCCGGCATGGAGAAAAAGGATCTGCTGCTCGATTTGGGCTTTATCTCGTTCTACGACGACGTTTACCTCAACGGCCGCCGCGTCGGCGGTTACGGCACTTATCCCAAAGGCATCGAAGGCTCCTCGTGGGTGCGGAGAAAATACTTCATTCCGGCGGAGGAAAAACTCCTCAAGCCGGGAAAAAATCAGCTGACGCTCTTTGTCTATCCCGGTTCGTCCTCGGGAATGTACTGCGGCATTCCCGCATTGCGAGAAGTCGACAACGTTTTCTTTCCGGGCTTCAAGCTCAAGACCCCCGGCAGGGAGGCCCTCGCCTTCAACCTTTCGGACGCGGAGCATCTCAACAATTTCCGTCCGGGCGTTCCCCTGAATCTGGAGATGGATCTTTCATGCATCCACGGAGCGGAACAGCACGGCACCCTCCGCGCGGAGATCCTCGATGCTGCGGGAAAAGTTCTGCAGAAAGCCGAGACGGCCGGAACAGTCAAGGCCGGCTGCAAGACCTTCTTCGCCCCGCTGAAACTCACCGCGCCGGAAGCGCTCGGAGAATACCGTTTCAAAATGTCCTTTACCGGAAAAAACGGCAAGTCCCTCTGGCAGAAAGAGTGCTCCCTCGCCGTCACGGAGCCCGTCCGCTTCCGTCTGCCGGTCGACGGAACGCTGAAAAACGCACCGCAGCAGTACAACATTTCGAAGGACAGCGTCGGCCATTTCGGACCGCGGCATCACAGAGGCGGCAAACTCGTCTACGACTTCGCCCGCGCCGACACCCGGGGCGGACTGGCCTTTTCCGTGCGTCCGGCGCCCGACGCGCCTCTGCTGCTCATGCCCAATGTCATGCCGTCGCCGAAAAATCAGCCGCCGCCGAAAGCCTTTCTCACGGCCAAGGGCTATCAGTATGACGGATTCCCCGACGCGTGGGTCTTCGGCAGCGTCCGCCCCGCGGAAAGCGGTGCGCTCAAAGGGATCACGGCCGCCGCCGACTGGGGAAAGATCGAATGGGATTACGCCTTCGAAAGAGGAAGCATGAAATTCACCCTCGGCACGGTCCACCCGGCGTTCCGGGCCGCGACGAACGCCCGACAGCTGCGCATCTTCGACGGGGCGGATCATTACGGCACCGATCTGCCGGTCCATGCCGCGGGGATCGTGGAAGGCAAGCCCGTCACGGGTCGGGCGGACAATTCCTTCCCCGTGGAAAAACTCTCCGAGAACTGGCTTCTCGTCTGGTTTTCGGGGAACGAAGCATACCGGCAGTTCGACATCCCGTGGCTGTTCGTTTTCAAGCACCGGGTCAAATCCCTTGCGGCTCGGGGCGCGCTGGAATTCGACTTCGGTCCCCGGGGGGCGGGAGAGGTTCTGGGCATGCCGCTTTTCGGCGTCACGCTGCAGCGCCCCGCCGTGACCGGGAAGTGGCAGAAACAGCTTCCCGACAAAGTCCTGACCGCCTGCCGCAGATGGAGCCGCATCCTCGCGGCCTCTCCCATGACGCCGGAGCGCACCTTCTCGGCAGATTTTGCTTCCGACACGCTTACGATCCACGATGAATTCCTTCACCGCCCGCTGAACGACGACTGGAACACCGCCGTCAGCAGAACGGCCCCCGTCTATCCGCTCCTGCCGCTGATCCTCTCGTCGGGAAGCATCACGGGCGCGATCCACGCGGAAGCGGAAGATCTGGAATACGCAACCAGTCACGGTCCGCTTTTCGCCGTACCCGGCAGCGGCGTGACCGTGCGTTTCAAGGATCTGCTGCACTTTGTCAGTGAAGTACGGGGCGTCAAACAGGCGCCCCTCACGGACGAAACAAAGGCAATGATCTCAAGACTCAACAACCACATGATGAAGTTTCTGCACGGGCCCATGAAAAAGCATCCGGGCAACTGGCTCTTCTGGCGCAATAAATTCGTTCCCGGCAACGCCGAAGGTAAATGCGAACTCTCGGACGTCATCGACGCATGGCGCTACACGGCTTCGAACATTACGGCCAAGCAGAAGACCGAACTTCGCAAAGAGGTGGAAGAATACTTCCTCTTCGAAGACATTCTGCCGCAGGAGGCAGGAAAGTCCCTGCTTCCCCGGCTCAGGGAACATGCCGTGACCGCAACGGTCGTTTCCCCCACGGGAAAGAAACTTACGACCTTTCATCCCAACGAGGACGATTTCGGCATCGACTCCTGCTGCTGGGAATCGCTCAAAATTTATGCCCTGTGGGATTATGCCCGGACCTGCGGCGGATATGATTTCATCCGGAAGAACTGGGAAAAGATCAAGCTGTATTACAACATGATCCCCAACAGTAACGACTGGCCCGTCGGCATCAGTTACGACACCTATTCAGGGATCCGCGTGGGCAACGGTCTGCAGGAGACGGGGATCATGCACGCGGGCATGGCCGCCATGGCCAGACTGGCCCATCAATTGGGGGACACCGAACTGCGCGACAGGGCTTCTTATTACAGCGTCATGCAGTTGTGCGGACTTCTCGGCGCCATGTCCGCCAACGCCTACCTGCGGGATCACCGGCCGACAGTTGCCGGAAACAACCGGGATTTCGAAACGCAGTTCTGCGAATATTACAGAAAGATCCATTACGTGGAATTCAACGAAAACGGCGGTCTCACCCAGTACGTCATGCTGGCCCGTACAAATCTCAACTCGCTGGCTTCGTACATCATGACGCCCCTGCCGGAAGTCATGCGCCCTTATCGCGAGATATTCACGGCGCAGACCGACGATTTCTTCGATCTCAAGTACGACAATATCCCCTTCAACCGCAGTCTGCTTCCCATCTCGCCCAAAGCCCGGCAGTACATGGCCCGCAAGTACCCGTATTCCGCCATGGATCTGTACCGGCGGCGCAGGGATTTTGCGAAGGATCTCACGGAAAGCATCTCGGACATCTGCGCCGCGCTGGACTCTCTCGGCGAGGTGCGTTACCGGAAACTGTGGACGAAGTAGGAGTTCTCTTCCATGCTTTCTGAATTGAAATATGATGTGCTTGTCTGCGGCTCCGGCATGGCCGGGATCACGGCGGCGGCCGCCGCGGCGGAGGACGGGCTCTCAGTGGGCGTGATCGAATATTTCGGCGAACCCGGCGGCATTCCGGTGAGCGGCAGACTGGGCTCCGTTTCGGGCTTCACCCGGCTGGATCAGGTCGCCGTGGAGGGCTTTCCCCGTGCGCTGGCCGACCGGCTGAACGACCGGGGCAAGGCCCTCGTCCAGAATGGCGGAAGCAACATCAATCTGCCTCCGACCGCCCTCGTTTCGGAGCTCTTCGATCTGCTGGACTTCTACCGCATCGATTTTTACGGTTATTCAAAACTCACCGGACTGGAAAAAACAAACGAAACGGTCACGGCCGCGCTCGTCGCCATGAAGGAGGGAGTGCGCCGCATCAGCGCGAAACTTTTCATCGACGCCACCGGCGACGGCGATGCGGCCGCGCTGGCGGGCTGTCCCTTCATGAAGGGCCGTCCCTCCGACGGAAAAGTGCAGTCGGCCACGCTCATTTTCATCATCGGCGGCATCGACAGGGCCCGGATGCCGGAATACATGGAGATCCGGAAGATCTGGAAGTCAAAAGTGCGCGAAGTCCCCATCAATCACAGCGTGTTCCAGTTCGTTCCCCACGCGGAAAACAGCAATGAGATCGCGGTCAACATGACCCACGCGGTCAACGCCGATCCGCTCAGTTCGGCGGGCCTCACCGCCATGCGCAAAGTCTGCGTGAAACAGGCGGAGTATCTGCTGAACTTTTTCCGCACGGAGATCCCCGGATTCGAAAACGCGTGGATCAGCCAGTTCGCGCCGCAGATGGGTGTCCGCGACAGCCGCAGGATCCTCGGCGATCACGTTTTGACATCGGACGACGTGCTTTCGGGCCGCCGTTTCGGGGATGAGATCGCGCTTGGCGTGTGGAACATCGACGTGCACTGTCCCGACGGCGTCCACACGGGGGTGGGACAGGCGGTCAGCGCCCCCTACGGCATTCCCTACAGGTGCATCACGCCGAAGGGAGTGAAAAATCTGCTCATTGCCGGACGCTCCATCTCCTGCGATTTCGAGGCCTTCAGTTCCACGCGGATCAATGCCACGTGCATGGCTGTCGGCGAATTCGCCGGCAGCGCCGCCCGGGAGATCATTTCTTCCGGCAACATCCGTGGGATCGACGTGAAAAAGATCCGCGCGAAGATGCGGAACGCCTCATACCGTTTCTTCTCCGTACCGCAAAAGTCCCCTGCCCTGCCCCGCCCGTGGTACGACCCGGAGATGGAAAAAAAGTAACGTCCGCCGCGACCGGCATGATTCCCGTCGGCGGTCGGCTCTTCTCTGCTCGAAACACCACGCTTTTCCCGCAAAAGGATGGGGGCTCGGGGGAAGGGAGATACTCTTTTCACGGGAAAAGAGGATCTCCCTTCTCCCGAAACCATCACTTTCCACATTCATTCGACGGCGAGACCGCCGTCTTTGATGCGCCAGAGGTAGAGGGAGGCAAGAGTGCCGTGTGGGGAACAGCGGCGGCGGAATTTTTCGAATTCCTCCGGAGAGAGGGAAGACGATCCGTTGAGCATCATGATGCCCCGGCGGATGCCCAGATCGCTGAAACTGAGGACATCGGGGCGGCCGAGGGAAAAGATCAGCAGCATTTCGGCGGTCCAGACGCCGACGCCCTTGAGGCGGACGAGTTGGGAGACGATCTCGGTGTCGGACATTCCGGCAAGGGCGGCAAAGTCTATCCCGCCGGACTGCCGCGCCCCGGCGATGCCGCGCAGGTATTGGATCTTGCGGCAAGAAAGTCCGCAATTCCGCAGGGAATCGAAGTCGGCGGCCAGCAGGTTCTCCGCGGAGATCACGCCGAGAAGCGTCTCCACCCGCCGGGAAATGGCTGCCGCCGCCCGCACCGCCAGCTGCTGTGAGATGATGCTCTGCACCAGCGCCTCGAAAAGGTCCTCGCAGCACTCGAACGAGGGAATTTCCGTCCGCGCGGCGATTTCGGCAAACTCCGGCACTCTGCGGCACAGGGACTCCACCTCCTCGCGCGTCGCCTGAAAACGTTTCATACTTCTTATCCTCCTTGCGCAGCGCTCCGTTCCCGAAAAAGGCCAGTGGTTCCGGAGGGAAGTGAAAACTTTTTTTCTCCGTGAAAAAAAGTTTTCACTTCCCCCCGCGCCCCCCATCTTTTTCAAAAAAAGCGGGGTGTTTTTGAACCGGATCCGCCAATTCGAACAGGGAACAGCACACTGCACGGGAATATACAGCGTCACTCCGGGAGTGTCAAGGCGGAAGACGTTTATTTGAGTTTGAGCGCTTTGAGTTCCTTGAGAAGCGCGGGAGCCTGTTTCTTCATTTCGGCGCGGACTTCGCCGGAGTCCAGATGATCTTCGGGAATACCGTACAGCAGAAAACTGCAGCGGGGAGAGTCGTCTTTGAGCGTGAATCTGACGGCGACGAGGCTCCGTCCGAAACCGACGACGCCGACCTTGACGAAATCATCGGGATCGAACAATACCGCGGCGGAACCGAGCATATCGTTGTAGTCATCCCAGATCACGACGTAATTTTCGCAACCCGGATCCAGTTTCTCGAGGGGCGAATCAGGCGCGATCTTCCACTGGCGGGAGGAAGTCGCCGCGTGCCGGGCAAAATCCTTTTTCCCCTCGGGCGTCCGGCCGTGGTGGCCGGGATTGGCCAGCAGGGTCAGCTCCGGCAGTTTGACCGGGGCTTTGGCCTTGATCTCGAAGGTGCACAGCACGTAGTTTTTATCGGGGAAATAAGTGTACTTTATTTCGCTGGGATACTCCTCGTGGGAAATCGCGATGGTGAAGCCGTCCTTGCGTTCGGTGAAGGTATAGGGCTTGTCAAGCAGGCGTATGCGGCCCTTCATGGTCGCCAGCATCATGCCGCCGCCGAACCAGCCCTGATGGAAACCTGCGATATTGCCCGCATTGTTGGCGAGCGAAAGCGAACCGTCCTTGCGCTTGAAGGAGTTGATGACGAACCCCTGTCTGTACTTTCCCGCCCCTTTGACGGTGTAGATGGTGTTGGTGACGTTTCCGGAAGTCCTGACCTTTTTGGTGATCTCGATCTCCGCGGAGAGCGGGAATGCGGCACAGAACGCGAGAAACAGCACAGCGGAAACAGCGGTCTTCTTCATTTGTCGATATCCTTTCCGAAATCAAATTGCGGGTTCTTTGCGGGTCACGGCAAGCGGCGGGAGTTCGAGCCGCGGCACGGTCTTTTCCTGAGCGAAACTGTACAGATCCGCGTCCCGGCCCGTGATCACAAGTTTGAGCGTCCGGCCCCGGAGGGGACGCATGTCGGCGGCAGCGCCTTTCCAGCGCAGCACCATGTCGAGGGCGTCTCCGCAGAGATCGAAACTGCCGGAATACTCCGGAACGGGAGCGCCCGACTCGTCCAGCACCGTCGCCCGGCATCTGCCCCACGCGCCGGTACTGATGTTCACCGAAAGCGCGGACCCCGTGAAAACGAAGGGCCGGGTGACGATCTCCCCGCCCGCGGCGGGAAAATGCACCGAAACGAAACCGTCCTGCCGCAGAGTCAAACGGCGCAGTCTGCCGGGCGTGCTGCCGCGGTAGTTCTCGTGAAGGTACATGGATATCTCGTCGGGCGCGCCGTCGCCCAGATGCGAGGGCGTGAGGATCATGCCGTAAGCGAAGAAATCGTCGCCGTAGATCCAGTTGCCCCGGGTGCAGGGGCCGGGGCGCACGAAGGACTCGTCGCGGCGGTGAAAACTCCAGCCGTCGGAACTTGCCATGAAAAGCGAGTCCGTCGAAGCCGTCGCCAGCCGGACCTCGTCCGCCGCAACCGCCAGAGCCCGGCGGCGGGCGAGTTCGGGACGGGAGAGCACGTTTTCGTCCCAGACCTGACCGTTGTCCACGTAGCGGCCGGGGAATCCCACATACAGACCCGGCGCCCGGAAATAGGGCATGATGCAGTTGGTGTAAAGTTGGGTCTTGGGGAAACAATCGTCGTAATAGACCAGATCGGCGGAATTGGTGAATTTCTTGAAGTCGCCGGTAAGATGCATCCTGATGCCGCGGATCCCGAAGCGCCGGGTGCGGGTATAGAGCCGGTACTGCCCGATCATCTTGTCCCAGAAGAGGATGTTCTGGGTGTCGAAGTCGCTGGAAATATCGAAGGGCTCCCGGCTTTTCAGCCGGAAACGGACGCCGTCTCCGGAGACGGCAAGAAACATGAAAAGTCTGTCCCGGCCCTGATACTCGGCGGCAAAGATCATTTTGTAGTATTCGTCGGGCGGACAGTCGGGATTGTCGTCGCCGAACACAGTGGCCGCCAGAGGATGGGCCGAAGCCGTCGGCATGAACGTGTCCGCATCGAGAAGACTTTTGCGGGTAACGAGCTTCCACGTCAGCCCGTCGGAAGAATCCGCGGCGAACATTCCGCCCGTGCCGGATTTCTTCCGTCCCAGCGTCTCGCAGAAAACGCCGCCGCGGTAATAAAGCCGCCAGCCGCCTTCGGGACGCCGGACGATGGTCGACATTCCGAAGATATTGGTGGCGGAAGGCCCTTCCGGTTCGTAACAGACCTCGCGGCGCTCGGGATGGTGAAGGCGGAGTTCCGCGCCGTCGAGGGACTCCAACGCGGAACGGTCCGTGAAGAGCCGCCGCCAGAGCGCCGTATCTTTCGTCATATCATTTCTCTCCCTTTTTTACGGACTGCGCCGCCGGTTTTGCCCCTTTCCACACGGCGACGACCCGGTCGACCCAGACGGCGTTGCGCTTCGTCGAACCCTTGACGTACCCCGGTCCGGTGTATTTGGCCGAGAACCAGATATCGTAGGTGTTCATGTCGTCCCGGCCGTCGGCGGGACGGTAGAGACTGCTCATGTCGAGATGCAGATACCCGTAAAAGGTCCAGAAGTTGATGTCGCCCTTGGCGCATTGCAGGGGCTGGGGCATTTTGTACCAGTGATACTTCTCATCCTGCGGGATCTTTTTGACGCGGAGGGAAATGGTGCCGCGGGGAATTTTGCCGTCGTGCATGGCGAAGGTGGTGAGCCACAGCCACGACAGCGTGGGATTGCGGGTCTTGACGCTGTGAACGGTGTCCTTGAGTCCGTAACAGCAGACGGCTTTGCCCACCGGGGTGTCGGGATCGTCGACGATCTCGGCGATCCCCTTGCGCACCCGGGCATGGGGATAGCCGAAGACCTTGACATCGTTCGCGGAATATCCGGGAAAACGGTCGCCGAAAGGCAGATCGACGAAGAGGTAG
>Ga0079305_1003067_pt1 | contig 12211 bp, 10 predicted proteins | sample LMS_cellobiose_e_FD_79183 | JGI IMG/M metagenome (GOLD analysis project Ga0079305, IMG submission 79183) | Rumen-fistulated moose microbial communities from Alaska, USA - LMS_cellobiose_enrichment | ecosystem: Host-associated > Mammals > Digestive system > Stomach > Rumen fluid ... | reverse complement strand
CTATATATGGTTTAATGTATTTGTATAAGTATGGTAACGGGTAATAACCTCGAAAAAAGGGGTGAAATGATGTTTAAGGCAATCTCATTTACCTGTTTATGTTCGCCGTTGTGATTTTGTCCGCAATTATCTTGCTCATTTTGGCGATGGTACTGTGGTTGGGGCATATGAGTGCGATTGCCAACAGCGGATTTGGAGGTCTTTGGATAGTTCCTGTCTATGAAGTAAATTTTCGCCTTGAAATTATTTATGTTATATGCCTCACTTATCAGGAAACCTTCTTATTTTTCTTACTGTCCGATCCAGTCGTTTGGGAGTTATCTCACACTCCCAAACAACAAGGATTGACCAACCGGCTTCCCCTCTTCGGACAGATAAAGGAATTTTGTCAAAAACGAAAAAATGAGGTATAATAAAATCATCATTGTCTATTGTGAGAGAAAATGGAGAACTGTAGATGCTACACGACGGTCTTTATGAGCAAGTCATCAATAAAGCCTTAGATACTGAACTCGCCGGAATGGACAAGCTCAGTCAAACGGTGTCCATTGATACTGCCGAGGCGTCAAAAGTACTGGCAAAGTATGTGGCAGAAGTGGTTGAAAAGGGGCTCGATAATATTAAGGATAATGGTGGAGATCTAAATGAACAGGTGGAGCTTGTCAATCGTATCGTTTCCACCATCATGGCAGAAACAAAAGAAGTGGATTTCGACTCGTTCTCTGTTGCTGATCGAGCAGAACAGCTTCTTGCTCTTTTTGACAGAAAGAACAGCATTTGGGCAGTGGATGAGAAAGCCCAGGTCGTTCGGCCGGAGACCTCCATCGCGCAGTCCAGCCTTTTCACTGGCGCAGTTCATGAACCACAGATGTATACGGAATTCAAGAAGGAAATCGTGTCCTGTAACAGGATCGATATGCTGGTATCCTTCATTAAATGGAGCGGTCTGCGTCTCATCATGGATGAGTTGACGACCTTCACCCAAAACGGCGGCAAGTTACGCATTATCACGACTTCCTACATGGGCGCAACAGATGTCAAAGCTATTGAGGAGTTACGTAAATTCCCCAACACGCAGATCAAGGTCAGTTATAATACCAAGATTACCCGACTGCATGCGAAAGCCTATATTTTCTATCGGGACACTGGTTTTACGACTGCCTATGTAGGATCGTCCAACGTTTCCAACGCAGCGCTGACCAGTGGTCTGGAATGGAATACAAAAATCACAAAGAAAGATCTGCCGGAGACCATCGACAAAGTAACAGCCACCTTTGAGTTCTACTGGAATGACAAGGAATTTGAATACTACGACGAAGGACAACGGGAACGCTTCGTCCGTGCTCTCCAAGCGGAGAAATACTTCGACAACTCCGCCCATGAGCTTTACACCATGGATATCCAGCCCTATTCCTATCAGCAGGAAATTCTGGACAAACTGGACGCCGAACGTACTGTCCGCGGTTATACCCGTAACCTGATCGTGGCTGCGACCGGAACTGGAAAAACCGTAATTTCCGCACTAGATTATAGGCGTTTTAAAAGGCAGAACATAGGAAATCCCTGTCGGCTTTTATTTGTTGCTCATCGAGAAGAAATCCTGAAGCAGAGTCTGTATACCTTTCGAGCGGTACTTAAAGACACGAATTTCGGTGAAATGTTCGTCGGTACTTATCGGCCGGACAACCTTGACAATCTCTTTATGTCCATTCAGACCTTCAATAGTCAGGACTTCACATCAAAGACCTCACCGGATTTCTATGACTACATCGTCGTGGACGAGTTCCATCATGCAGCCGCACCGACATATCAGAAGTTACTGGAATACTATCAACCGAAAATCCTGTTGGGATTGACTGCTACACCTGAACGTATGGATGGAAAAAGTATTCTTGGTTATTTCAACGACCGCACTGCCGCGGAAATCCGTTTACCAGAGGCAATCGATCGCAAACTATTATCCCCTTTCCAGTATTTCGGTGTGACCGATACAGTTGATCTGGACAAGTTAAAATGGTCTGCCGGTGGTTATGACAGAAAGGAACTCTCTAATCTTTATACCATAAGCAGTTTTATGGCGAAACAGCGTGCCGATCTGGTCGTCAATTCATTACTAAAATATGTGACAGATATTGACAATGTTAAAGGTTTAGGGTTTTGTGTCACTGTGGATCACGCGGAATTCATGTGTCAGTATTTCAACAATCATGGTATTCCGTCCATGTTCCTGACAGGAAAATCGTCGGATGAGGAACGCCGTAATGCCAAGGATAATCTTATCTCCGGAAAGATACGCTTCATTTTCGTCGTGGATATTTATAATGAAGGGGTCGACATTCCTGAAGTCAATACCGTGCTTTTCTTGCGCCCTACAGAGTCGTTGACCATTTTTCTACAGCAATTGGGCCGTGGTTTGCGTCTGGCGGAGAATAAGGAATGCCTGACCGTTCTTGACTTCATCGGCCAGGCAAACAGAAAGTATAACTTTGAAGACAAATTTGCCGCACTACTTTCAAACGTCACTCGCAGCGTAACTCGTGAGATCAAGGATGGCTTTGTATCGGCTCCTAAAGGTTGCTACATCCAATTAGAGAAGATGGCAGCCAAGCCACATACTTGATAATATTCGTGCCTCCTATGGCAATACGGCGGGACTGGTAACTCGCGTTTCCTCCTTTGAAGAAGATACGGGTTTGAAACTGAGCCTTGCTAACTTCCTTGACTATTACCATATCGATCCCCGGAGCATCTATAAGTTTGTCACGTTTTCGCGGTTGTGTGTTCGTGCGGATGTGTTCGATGATTTTACTGAGCCGCTGGAAGAAACCATAACCAAAGTAATGACAAAACTGGCGGTGATCGACTCCCGGCGCTGGATCTCTTTCCTGTTGGATCTGTTACCGAGATTGGATAACACGGACTTCGACGCTTTGCCCGATCTACAAAAGCGGATGCTACAGATGTTTTACATCACTGTCTGGGGTAAGGCAGCAGAGGATTGGAATCGTGAGGAGGTTCGGAATAATCTTTATGCCTTGGCTGACAGCCCAGTGCTGTTGGGTGAACTCATAGATTTGCTGAAATATCAATATGATCGGATTGACTTCATTGACGCTCCGGTAGACCTAGGTTTTGATTGTCCGCTGGATCTACATTGTACATATACCCGCGATCAATTGCTGGTAGCACTAGGCTTTCTGAAACCCGCAACCGTTCGCGAAGGAGTGAAATGGTTGCCGGACCAGAAGCTGGATGTGTTCTTTGTAACATTGAACAAGTCCGACAAAGATTATTCACCCTCGACCATGTACAATGATTATTCCATCAACGAGTGGCTGTTTCATTGGCAAAGTCAAAGCACCACGACGGAGAATTCACCTACTGGTCAGCGATATATCCATCACAAAGAACTTGCTAGCCGTGTACTGTTGTTCGTCCGTGAGTTTAAGGTAGATCGAATCACAAATAGTGCGGAAGCATATACCTATCTTGGTACGGCATGCTATGTCAAGCATGAAGGTGAAAAACCCATGAATATTACCTGGAAACTTGATGCTCCCATTCCTGCGAAGTATTTGAAGAAGACGAATAAATTGATGGTAGGATAATACACTTCGCAAACGGACTTTGACTCCCCGGGTGTGTTTACGCATAGGGCTTTAGGAATTCATCTATAATGGCAAGAAGGATGAAGGAAAAACACATGACATTGAGTTTGTCGTACCGGATAAAGAAATAGTATCCTTTGATTCGTCGGAAGAAACGTTTGACTTCGTTTTGGTGGTCGGTGTGAATTCCCTCGTTCCCGACGAGTCCGTAATCCGTTACGGGGATGCGAAAACGTGATTATGGAAGACTCCTCAAGTTTACAGATGCCGATTTCCGAAAAATAAAATTCCGGACACTGTTATTGTTCAAAGAGAACCCCCCTTTTATTCTTTCTTTTTTTAAAACGGCGGTATATCATCTTGGAAATTCATGTTGCAAACTTTCCGGGGATATTCGTTGCTTTCGCGGATTCGTCAGTTTTTCGGTAAAAATCAGAAATCCGGTGGACCGGCGGTTAATCGTTGATAAACGTCTGTCCCATGAATGGTGTCGTCCCATCATTTTCGGGAACGGTTCAACTGTTTTTTTCATGAAAGAAAAATTTTACCACTCATTGAATCACCTATTCCTTAATAATCACAAAAAAATAAAACGTGAAAAGAAGAGTGAGAACGGAAGAACCCGTCTCCTGAATAAAATCAAATTTTCATAGAGAAGAATCCGATATTTTATCTTGTTATTTTAGAATGCGAGAAAACGGCGCGTATTTCAATAGAATCGCAATCTTTTAATCATTTTGTAAAAATTTATCAGAAACTTTGTTTTTTTCTTGACAAACAAAATTTATCAGGTTATTGTGAAGGTAGTCGAATACGGGAGTATTGATTGATTCTGAATTCAATACGAACCCGGATACTTTTCCAAGAGACCGGTTTTCTTGTTGTTTTGATTTTATGGAGCGAATTTCGTTATTTTTGTCGTAAGTTCAAGCGGCATTGTCGTTTATTGTTTTTTCTTTTCAACCTTTTGCTAATTTTTGTTTTTAAATGTTGCGTCTTTTTTTCAGAAAAGAGTTGCACTTACGGTGTTTTTTGTTCTGACATGACAGAAATCCTGTTTGGCCCCCCCTTTTTTCAATTTGATGGTACCGAATGATAAAGAAGTCGCCGGGACTTTGTGAGCCTGACGGGAGAGCGATCCGGAACGTGCCATGAAGAAATGATTCCGAGGTAATCGGCATCTGTGCGGAAATCCCAGGAACAAAAGGGACGTAATGAAAACAAGCGTGATATTTATTGGGGCATTGATTGATTTGCTCACAATCCATTCTCTACGTTCAAACCTGCTGTAACAAGCGGAATAAGCCTGTTTCGGGATGTTGTTTTCCATGTTGACCGGGGAACTGATAAGAAAAACGCAAAAACGTTTGATTGTCGGGAAGAGAAAGCGAGGTAGAATCATGAGTGACGTAACACGCAACCTGGGTTTCAATATTTTCCGGTTTTTTACGATCGTTGCTTTGCTCCTTGTTGTCGATATGTTTGTTTTCAATGGAGGAATGAATCGTATTACATTTCACTATTTACTTTACTGGATTGATTTTCGTCATTGGCCGATTTCCATTGGTGTGGCGATTTGGTTATTATTCTTCTGGCTCCTTGTCGACAATATACAATTTCGTAAAAAGTCAGTTCCTGATACCGCGTGTTTGACAAATACAACGAAGCCCGTGACAGGCAACATAAGGACAATATATATCAAACGGGCTCTGTTGATCGGTTGCGGTTATTTTATGGTGACGACATTGGTTTCCATTGATGTACTGTGGTTATGGTTTTATTTTTCGGTTCTTATCCCCTGGTATTTTGAGCCGATGACCATGTTCTTTTATGATGGTACCTTGACAGGGCGTTTATTTTTTCCCCCCGCAACCGCAGCGGCGGTCATTGTTTTTTTGCTTTACATCAATCGGATATATAAAAGCGGAAAGAACCATGAGCGTTGAAAAAATTCAAAAACGGATTTGGAAATTACTTCGGACATATTGGTCAGAATGGGCTGGTAATACGCTCATCCTTATATTGGGTATGTTGCTTGTTTCCGTTTGTTTTGTCAGTACGCCAACATTCGACAGAATAATCACCGGCGTTGTTCAGTCCTTCGATTTTCGTGGTTGGCCCTGGTGGTATTTTGTGATACTTGCTGTGATTGCCGCGTTTTCCGTCAAATGGTATCTGATATGCAGAAAAAGGTGTAATGACCGGTTTGATGAATCTGATTTTGAGTCAGTGAGAAAATATATCACAATGTCGGTGACGATAACCATTGAATTGCTGATATTGACACTGCTTCATATGGCGGCGCTTTTGGAGTGTTTTTACCGGTCACTTTGGACATGCTTCAAATACGGCATTTATTCCCATAAGGCGTTGTTTACGTTGTTTGTGATCGTGTTTGTTGTGTGCCTTACCGTTCATGTTGTTAAGGTATGGCTGGTTTTTGTTTTACATTCGGAGTGATATTTAATGAACCCCCTGCTTTTTACCACCATTGTCATTATTATGATTTCAGTTCCATCATACGCGCAGTCGGAAAAGCTGGTTCTTCTGACACCGCAGGAATCCGATGTAACGGAAAAAGAGGTAAGGTCGGTAAACAATCAGGAGTCGGTCAAACATGATGATGGCGGTTACCTGGAAAATGACACGGTGGTGAAGTGCTTTGCGGCCATGTCCTATCGTTACACCGGCGGGCGTTATGTCAATGAAGAAATTCGTTTTCGAATCCATTCGCCGTCTGAAGTGAAGGCTGGTAAAAAATATCCACTCCTGATATGGCTTCATGGGAAGGGGGAAAGTGGTGATGACAATCGACGACAGTTGGCGCATATGCAGTCGACTATAGATTTGTTCGCCGGTAAAAATCAGATCGATTTTTATTTGCTGGCGACGCAGTGTCCGAAAGATAACGAGTTCTGGGAAACGAGTGTATCAGACGAGGGAAAGGGAGACGCTCCGTTGACAATCATGAAAGAGATTTTGGATATTCTGCTTGAGGAGTATCCGATAGACCGTAACAGAATCAGTTTTTACGGTCAATGTTCCGGAGCTACCGGAGCGTTTCATTTTCTTGAAAAGTATCCGGAACTTGTCGCCGCAATAGCCGCGTTTTCAACGATACCTCCTTATGGATTTCATTGGGATGCCCGGTATGGTAAAACGTCGTTCTGGGCGTTCAACAATCTCGATGATGCTGAAGTTCCTGTGAAACCCATGGAACAATTCGTTCAGCAGATTGTTGATTCCGGCGGGTTAGGATATATGACCGTGCGAAAATACGGCGGCCATGATACATGGTCATTAGGAATGAAAAAAAACAAGGTTGTAGCCTGGCTTGTTATGCAGAATCGAGAGTGTTTTGCTCCGCCACCCGGCGTATCCGTTCGGCCGTATATCAGTATAACCTGCCAGTTTTGTGTCTGTCTGCTGCCGTTCCTGTTTTCAATTCCGTTGGTATTTATAAAAATACGTGGAAATCGTATCTCGAACAGAAAAGATAATTAAATGTGGCGATGTTATTTTTTTCTTTTTTGGTTTGTTTGCTTGTTGTTATTGTTTTTGCGGATTGTGTTTGACGTAAACGTTTATTTAAACGGAGCGACCATACGATACGAAGTGATGCCGTCAGGTGATTTCCGGTATTTGTTGCATTTACCGCCTGGATACCATGATTTTAAATCTCCTAGTTCCCTGATTGTTTATCTTCATGGCGCAGGGGAAACAGGCAAAGGGCTAAACGTTTTAAAAAATCGCGATTTATGGCATTATGCCAAAGGGAAAATTCCGCAAGAAGAATTTCCGTTCATCGTTGTGTGTCCTCAATCCGGAGATTTTGGATGGTCGCCGGAGGAGGTTATACGGTTTACTGAAAATTTTATTCAGGATTCGACCAGGCGTTTTCGGATTGATTCCCATCGTATTTATCTGACAGGTGTTAGTATGGGAGGGATCGCTACTTTTCACATAACCAGTAAATACCCGAATCAATTTGCCGCGATTGTTCCTGTTTGCGGCGGAGGCAAGGTTGAACAGGCGGAAAATCTGATAAACGTCCCGATTTGGGCTTTTCACGGTAATACCGACGACGTTATTCCTTTTGAATATACGTCAGGAATTGTCGATGCGATCAGGAAACAGGGGGGGACGCAATGTAAATTTACTCTGCTGTATGGGATGGGACATGCGATTGCGGAAGAGGTGTATACACGTCGGGATTTATATCAATGGTTGTTACTGCAAAGAAAAGAAAATTTGTAAAATGGAGAGCCTGTTATGACTTTTCGAAGAGCTTTTACGTTGATTGAGTTATTGGTTGTTATTGGTATTATCGGTGTTTTGATCGCTCTGTTGATTCCGGCGGTTCAGGCGGCACGCGAGGCGGCCCGGCGAATGGAATGCACAAATAATCTGAGACAGATGGGACTGGCAATCCATTCTTTTACTGAGGCATACAACCGGGTTCCTCCGTGTACCATTGGGAATCACCGATCCACTCTGTTTGGCCTTATTTATCCCTACACAGGATATATGGCACTGTATGAAAAACTTGGTGGAGGCGCTCCGGATCGTGTTGCTCATTCACCGTGGTGGCGGGGCGATTCCTGGAACGACAGGCCGGGCATAACCGATGAGGATCGTATTGCTTATGGATCGGTTCCCTATATGCTTTGTCCGACCCGGCGGAAACCCGTTGCCATCGCCGCCATTGAAGGTCAGGGACGGGAGGATGCTATTGCCGGTCCCCAATCGGATTACGCAATGGTTTATTCGACGGTAAACACCTATGAGGACGAGCATTGCTGGGTCCGAAGTTGTGATCCGTTGGACAAAGACAATATAGCGCAGCACCGGGGACCGTTTCGGGTTTCTCAGACGCCGAAGCAGGTTGGCAGTGACGAGGCGGATTACCGGCAATGGGTTCCCCGTGATTCCTTGGCCTGGTGGAAGGACGGCGCCAGTAATCAAATTCTGATCGGCGAAAAACATATACCGATCAAAAGATTGGGTAAATGTACACAAACGGAAGGTACCGATCTCTTTTTGAACGCGGGTGACTGCTCTTATTTAAGTTATGGTAGTGTTTCAGCGAACGGCGCTTCCGGAAGAACAGTACGATGCGGGACCAATCCTGATGGATCGCCCAAAATTCTTTATCCGCGTATCGGTGGTATTTACGGAGGGCAGTCAGAACAGGCGGACGAAACCATCCCATCTATAAGTTTGGGTTTTGGTAGTTATCATCCGGGGGTTGCCAACTTCCTGTTTGGTGACGGTTCCGTTCGCGGACTCAGTAAGACGACTCCACCTGAGATATTAGCCGCCCTGGGGACGGTTGATGACGGCGTAGCGGTATCCCTTCCATGAAAGCTGATGAGGAATTGAAGAACGGAAATCGTGTTTGACACCGCCTGTCCGTTGTTCACGGCGCGAATTAAAAACGCCCTGTTGTCAGAGGTCGTCCTCTTATCAGGGGGGGGATATTCTGTTGTGTTGCCGTAAGGCCCGGGGGAAATGAAAATGTTGTCCGGGTGGCGTTTATATCCGCTTCCGTCTGTTTTTTATGGACACCGTACCGAACCGGACCGGCAGGACAATCCGGAATGAATGATGTAACGTTCCCGACTCGGCGCTTTCGGCAAAATGATTTCGGTGCCATAAATAATGTCGTACAATGAAATTTAACAGGATAAAATGAGGAACTGTTGTTTGAGTGTTTTTTATTGCCGATTTCCTGTCAATCTTCAAAAAATCTCATGATAACCCATTGAACGACGAAAAAAACGGTTATGCCAAAAACAAACAGGATTGTAAAAAACAGGCTTAACGACGATATGGACCATACACCGAACCGGAAAAGCATAACCATTGATTTATGAATTTCCGTGAGTCTGCCTGACAGGTAGAGAAACAGGTATCCCCACATGCAGATTCCGACAAAAAAGGACATACGCATATACCGTGCCGCCAATATCATATCGTATTCATCCAGCGTGTTTTTCTTAAATCCGCGATAGATACCATACCACCCCCATAAAAACCAGCCGGTCATTATAAGAATCGGACCATACCACCAAGGCCATCCCAGGATATTTATGACCGTCGTCCAGATTGCAGAAGAAATGTGATACAAAAGTAACGGCTTGCAAAATGCTCCGATATTCAACAGAATAATTCCCAGTATCAACAGCAGCAGGGAATAATAGTTGAGCTGTTTCTTTTTGTTTTCTTCAGGATTCATTGGTGTCCCCTCTGTGATAACGTTACGGTTGCAAGGTAAAGATAAGAAACACGATCATGGAAACAGTCGGGATCAAAAATTTCCGTAAAAAGTCCGGAAATGCAAAATGTCGATTAAACGGCGTATCATAACCACGATAAATGTCCACTCGAAAAGAATCACGGATGCCCTGTATATCGAGCCAATATTTCCAGTTCCGGCAACGACAAGTCTTCTGAAAAGATACTCCGTAAAAGCCGGTGGAATATTTATCGTTTATCCTGAAAATAATGGGTCACAATAAATCAAAATTTTCATCGAACGAAAAGGAACCTTTCGGATAATCATAAAAAAACGGGTTCCGTTGTCATTCCTGTTTTTTCAGCAGTATCTCCGAAAAGAACGTCTCTTGAAAGATTGTTTATCCGGTTTTTTAAGTACGGTGTACCGTATTCCAAAAATATTTTGAACAGAAAGGAGAAAAGATAATTCTAATGTAACGATTGCAGTTTTTTTGATGTCGACAGTTGTTTACGAATCAAGTTAATACGGTAATATACAGTCGACCAGGGCATTTTTATTTTTATTGCGACCTCCTTAATGGTAAAATCTCCCATAAAATGGAGAAGAAATATATATTGATCAATGTTATTCAACCTCTTAACTTCTTCCAGAACCTCCCACATGATTTCTTGATTCAACAAATTAAAATCGGGGGAGGATTGCCTGTGACGGTACTCAATGTTTTCAATTTGTATATTATTTTGGTCGATGAATAATTTCGGTTTGCGTTTTTTGATTGAATCAGCGAGCAGCCACTTCGCACATTGTCGACAATAGCTCATCCAGGATTTTACGCTCTTGATTTTCCAAACCCGGGAGTGTGTTACGAAATAGACGTTTTGTCGCAAATCATGATAATCCATTCTTGGGTCTTTTCTATAAGGGGAAAGAATGAAATCAATATTCATTTCAAAAAATTGCGCATATGCCGGAAAATTACCTTTCCGCGCAAGTTCAAACAGACGTGACGATTTCTGATTGAAATTATTATTGAAGTCTTGTTTTTTGTGAGACATCACACTTCTCCTGTCACTGTATTTCGTAAGCCGGAATTTGGATATCACGGTCTCTTTAACCGGGGGAATTTTTGATGTTCAATTTTGAATCGTCAACTGCCCGGAAAATACGGGAACAGATCCGCTCATTGCCTTGTATTATAATGTCTGAGAAACCATAAAACAATCAAATTCAATTCGCAAAAAGTCAGAAAAAAAGAGGATTTCTCTCCCATTGGCGGTCTGATTGGAAAACTTCATTTCAAAACGATTTCACATACGCAGCCATTTGTTTCCAGGACGTAATTGGGAAAAACTTTTGTTATTTTCCGCGCCGTTAATGTGTTTCACAATTAGGTTGTGTTTACTAATTTTGACAGGTACCGGACCACTTTCCACAGAAGTTCCGCTTATCCCGTAAAAACATCGTAACAATAAAAATGTGGTCAGACAATTCTTTCCAAATCCTTCCGGATATTTTCATCAGCCTCCTCCTTTGGATAACAGGAAATGTTTTGGTTCCTACCTGATAATATCATCGTCGGCAGTGATAGGGGAAACATCATGTTGAATAATCTGAACAACATTCGGCGTTTCGAGGAACCATGACAAACGGTCCGTTAATTTTGCGTGAATGAATTGTTCCGGTATGTTATTGGTCGTTCCATACGGCGGAATTTCTATGCAAACGACTTGGGGTGTTTTCTTTGCGGCAAAGTCGTTAATGGTTGCCTGACATTTCCGACAGTCGTGATGATATAAAACGGCGATCCAGTTTCCGGATTTAAGTGTTTCACGGACTTCCGGCGGTTCGATATACGGCAGAAGAGGAAACCGGCCTTTCGGCCATTTTTCGGGCTCAATCAGGATCGTTCTTTTACCGTCGGTACCGACAAAAACGGAGCCCAGGTTTTCAAAATCTCCGGACCTTATTCCTGTTATCGTATAAGTCATGGGAACAGCGATCACGAGCCAAAGAAAAAACATTGTCACAAGATTCCGGTAAATGTTCCCGAGACTGATGGTTGGTGTCTTATCAGGAGCTACCCTTATGGAGAGAAGCAGTCCGATAAGAATAACGTCAAGAGCAAACGTCCACCATGGATTGACCTGTACGGCGCCAAAACATCCGCAACTTGACTCGCCGGAAAGAGCTTTGTATAAAGAGGTTCCGGCAAAAACCGTAAACAGTCCAATTGTTGCCAGTCGGGTTAATTCGGGGAACATTCCAAAAATCAACCAGATTACGAATACCAGTTCAAATTCAACCACAAAAATATTAAACCATCTCGCGTGAAGCAGGCCATCGCCAAGTTCCGGAACTGTCG
>Ga0079305_1003066_pt1 | contig 12212 bp, 11 predicted proteins | sample LMS_cellobiose_e_FD_79183 | JGI IMG/M metagenome (GOLD analysis project Ga0079305, IMG submission 79183) | Rumen-fistulated moose microbial communities from Alaska, USA - LMS_cellobiose_enrichment | ecosystem: Host-associated > Mammals > Digestive system > Stomach > Rumen fluid ... | reverse complement strand
GACGACGGCAGCCACTCGCTTACCATTTTTCGGCGAAGTTCCGTAATGGCGTTAGTAGGGTACCGCATCCTCTCGGTCTCGCAGATCACGAACAACTGTTTCGAAACGACGATCTTTTCAAATTCCTTGGCTTTCTCGTCATATCCTAAACCTTTTGCGAGGTTTTCCGTCCACCATTCATCAAGCTGCTGCGCAATGTAGAAATCAAATCCGTCGTCTCCGATATTCGTTATTACGCTGTAACCGTTGTCACGATCGCCGCAGACGCCTTTCAGCAAATACTGGTTGACTCTTGAATGAACGTAGAAATCATGTTCCTGTTCATATCTGTTTTCCGGTGTGCCGGTAAAATGTCTTTTGAACCCGGTCAAAATCATTTCCGGCTTTTCTTCGATCCTGTAGTTCATGGTTGTTCCACCCTCCAAACTGAATTTCAGTACAAGGCGTGAAAAGGAGCGAAGCTTAGCGGATTTGTCACGTGCCTGTGACGGCAGGACGCCGTGAAAGGCTTTGAACGCACGGGCGAAGCTGTCGGGGTTGTCGTAGCCGTATTTCAGAGCGACATCGATGACCTTTGCGCCATCCGCCTGCAGTTCGGCGCCAGCAAGCGAAAGACGGCGATTGCGGATATACTCGCCGAGCGTATAACCGCACAGGATCCCGAACACACGCTGAAAATGGTAAGACGACGAATATGCGACCGCCGCGATCTTTTCATAGTCGATCTCATCGGTCAGATGCGCCTCGATGTAGTCAAGCGCCCCCTGCATTCCCGCGACCCAATCCATGTGCATTTCTCCTTTCTCCTTGTCTGTGCCGTCATTTTACCACAGGGAGGGCATACTGTCCCGATTATTTGTGCTGAGAGATGAAGGTCGTACCGCTGTATGACACGATCAAATAGACCGCCCTCAAAACAAAGTAAACTGCGATCATGATCGGCGGTACGGCTTCATATTTTCTTAAAGCCGCATACGCGCCGGACAGCAGTCCGAAAACGATGATCAGAATCAAATCAATGTTTGCGAGAATATTGATCGCCGTTTTCGCTTTCGTTTTCGGTATTGCCGCGAAGTAATAAACGAGATGAAAGAGATCCGCTTCATAAAGAACGGCGAGTCCGCCGATCACAAGAACGATAAAGGCGCCGAGCCCCACGAAAAACGGTTCCGGCTCGTTTGTCTCACGTACGTACGTCTGCACCGCGGCTGCGGCTGTAAAGATCGCCGTCAATATGATAAGGACCGTAAAAGAACCGACTATCACTTTCTTTTTCATGAAAAATTCCTCATTTCCCGGCGCTATTCCCTTTTCTTCTCATTGTATACAAAACTCAAAAGCTTTCTCCCGAAGTGTCGTCCATGTTCCAAAAACCGGCGATCATCCCATGAAAGCTCAGCAACGCCGCTCATGCCGTCTTCAAGAAAATCAACTGAATTTCGTGCCGCATTCCGTGCAGAAAACAGCGCCGTCCACACGCTTCGTGCCGCAAAAGCGGCAGAACTTGTCCTTTGACGTGTTTATCCTGCTGCCGTTCGGTACGATCCCCATTACCGTGGTTTCGTCCGTATTTGCAGCTTTGTCATCGCTCGAGGGCGTGAACGGGTTCCTGTTTCCCGTCAGCAAAACGGTAAAGGGCGACTTGCCGAAGACCGGCTGTCCCTCGTTTTTGTACGATATGTTTCCGTACCGGTCCAAAATGTCGATATACATTTTCTGTTCGGTCACGTCTTTTATCGCCGCATCGTACAGTTCTCTCGATTCCGGCGTAAGAGCGAAAGAAAAGATGTCCGTTTTCGCGGTTATGCCGTATTCCGACAGGCGCCGGTCAAGAGATTCTTCAAGCACGGTCTTTGTGGTGTTTTTCCAAAAGGATCTTCCCTCCGGCCACGTACGGATACGTTCAGTAAGATACTGCAAAGCGGTCTCCCTGACTTTCAGGGAGACTTCATCGTCGCCGTCGTATAAAGCGGCGTCGTAAGCCGACACGACCGAAAGCCCCGCGAACCTGACCTCAAGGTCAAGATCTATCTGCGGATGGTCTTTATCATATTCTCTGAATTTTATCGGCGTCGGCGTGCCGAATTTAACGCGGATGTTTTCCATTTATCTCTCACCGTCACTTTATTGATGACAAAAGTGTATCGAAGCGGCTGGCTTCTTCATAACTGATCTTGAACCAATTGCTGTTTTCGCTTCTGACAAACATATTTAAGGGCGAAAACAGTTAAACCGCGGATTTATCGAGGAGTGATTTAGAATCCTCGGTAAGATTACCGTCTTCAGAAAGGATCGGCGTGTCAAGCACTCCTTTTATTGATACAGCAAGAGAAGCGGCAGACGCTACGACTTTTTTATCCTCAAGAGAGAACAGAGAATAATCTGTCCCGTTTTTATCTATTATTTCATCCATCTTTAACAGCGTCGGCGTAAGATACGAGTCAAGTCTGGCAAGAAGCGCATAAAACATACTTGTCCTTCTTCGGATTGCAATACACTGAATTGCACCGTTCTCATACTGTTCGCACATTTCATTAACTTCAGCTGCATTCGTTTTAGCTTTTTCTAAATTTTTGCCTGCTTGAGCTTCAACGATCGCCCCCATAACCAACAATGCGGGACCGGCGACAAGCCCCCCGAGCACCGCAGATCCGCCTGCCACGCCCATTCCGCCGGCAGCAAGCGACCCTCCTCCTAAAAACGCGAGAGTTGCATTTGTTGCTGCAGCCCCGCTAAGCGACGCAATTGCCGTTCCAGTTGATGCAGTTGCCAATGCTCCGACTGCGCTGTATGCCCCAAAAGCAGCCAAAGCGCCGCCCGCAGTCCCGGCTATAGTCCCTCCGACGAGCGAGCCGGCAAAGCCGGATAAAGAGGCAAGCTCTTCAAAATCTTTTTTATCGATATGGAATTTTCCAAGTTCTTCCAAGCCTATCGAGTTCTGAAAGTCAACGTTCTTGAGTTTTGAAAATGAATCGAGAAAATGCTTGACAGAGTTGCTGAGAATAAACACCTTCTCCTGCCCGAGATCGGTCAGAGCATCGCAGCATTGCGCTCTCATATCATTTAATCGCTGCACGGAATAATTCATTCTTTCTTCTGAATTGGCGTTTAGTTTTTTGGATTTATTCTGATCAAAACTCGCTTTTACGGTTTTTCCTATTCCCGTTGCGCCAGTAATCGCCGCGATGCCTATAAAAATCAGCGGAATTGGCATTGTTTCCCCTCCGATTCTAAAATATTTTACTTGTTCGCACTCCCGAAATAAGCAATGAGTAAATGATCGGATTTTAGCTTATTCCGGAATGGCTGCACCGCTCAGTTAAATTTTGTGCCGCACTTGCTGCAAAATCTTGCGTCACTCTCACGCTTCGTGCCGCAGCGCTCGCAATAATTGCTCTTTGGCAGATTGTTCTCACCGTCGCCGCCGCTTATTTTTGCCGCGTCCTGAGACAATTCTTCATTCGGTTTATTTTCTTCGTCGGGGCTCGTTTGAACGTAAACGCGATCAGCCGCCATAGAAAGCGGTGTATTATCGGGCTTGCTGAATCTGTTCTTTATTCCGTTCCATGCTTTTCCTACGCCTTGCTTGACGCTGTCTGCGGCAGGCGCGGCTTTCTCCTTAACTTTCCCAAGTGCCGAACCCATTGAAGATCTGACCTTAGCAAACATCGGATCCGTCGCTTTGTGATATGCGTCGCGTGCCTTATCAACTACATCTTCTTTGGCAACGTATACCTCTATAGGTACTACCATTTCATCTGCTACCAGTTGAGCCGCCTGTTTATTCAAGTTTCCTTTTCGCTTTTCCAGTTCTTCAATCAAAGGGTGGATTTCCGAATACGGCAGAGACGACTTCTGCATTTCTTTTAACTCATTGTCGACAGCGGCAAAAGACTGTATGATTTGCTCCATCTCAAGAAAGATACTTTCTTCGACCTCGCAAAGCCTGACTATATGTCTGATTATACGGCCCTCATCTGCGTCATACTCTCCGTTTGCCATAGACAGCACAAGCATATTCCAAACAAGCATACGCGGCGTTACGCCAAGTTCGGGATCGTTTACTTGATCGTGAAGCTCTTCATTGATCAATTCCGATAAAATATCATACGGATCCGAAGACTCTAATGCGTTATTTACTTGGGTTTGGCAAAGCAAAAACACCTCGTCTTTATATTCATCAAAATGAATCGGATCGATTTCGTTTCCTATTTTTACCAACGTATCGCTTTCTTCGGCTTGAACAGAGCCATCGATAGCCGTCAGATAATAATAGATTTTAATTGCGCTTGCATTTTTTATTATCTTCACAGTACGCCGTCCTTTACAGTTTCAGAGGTTCTTCCGAACTCATCAAAGCATCAAATTCCGACTGATTTTCAAACTGGACTTCTTTTCCCAGTTTCCGTTGAATGATCACATTTCCGTCAATAAACAAATCTGAACTATTTGATTTTACGCCCTGCTCCATTTTATAGAATCCGTTCAGAAATGCCTCAAGATCCTCTGCCATATATTCTTCAACCATAGTTTGAATGGATTTTCTGTAAGACAGAAGCTCGGATATTTTTTCAGTTGACAACTTCTCGGTAATGACCCTGTTTTCGTGCAGCAATGCTGATTCTTCTTTTTGCGATTTTACTTCAGCAACAACTGCAATCGCAAGTCTTCCCATCCCAACATAGTTTACCCGGCTTACAAATTTCGAAGCAAAAATCACCAAATTGCCCGCTGATTCGACAGCCCCACGAACTCCTGCGTCAACTAAATCTGTGACGGTAAAAGTTGCAGATGAAATTGAAGTCATACGCAAAACAGTCCTGTTATTGAACGGGATGATTCTTTTCCAGTCAATATTTTCAAGTCCGCTTTTATCCTTGATTTGCTCAGCAAGTCTTCGCACAAAATAGAACGTACGAACAATCGCTTCGTTGATAATAACAACAAGGGCTTGTTTGCTCATTATTTTCAGTAAAGGAAGTTCATGCCGAAAATCCATTTTGTACTTAACGTATAAGTTGTTGATGACGTCGGGCAGACCCGTGTTTTTTAATATAGGAAGGCAGGATATCTCATAAGCTAACGAAAGGAAAACGCCGGGGATACCCATTCCCTCTCCTGCTGTGTTTTTCGAACCTCCAAGATCACTTACAAGATGTCCCAGCCAATTGTGTGTTACTTTTAAAATTTCGATCAGCAGCGGAGAACTTGCAATGATGTGAATGATGTTTTTAATCGGTTTCGGTATTTCCGCTCCTTCGGTTTCTTCGATCCTGGATTCGGCAATTGAAGCAAGCCAATTGCATATTCCGGTAATCACAACCGGGATCCATGTCTTGATCAGTTCCGAAGAATCAGTCTTAACCGGCAATATGTGAATTTCGCCATCATTGTTGACAAAGAATCCCACTCTCAGAAATTGAACAATAATCGACGAAACCAGCCCTAAAGGGGTAGGATGATGTGCAAAGTCCGCAAGATGATGTTCTTTTGAGGATACTCCGATCCCGGCTCCCTTCCACGTATTGTCCTGAGCAACAGTGTATGTCTTTTCAAGATGCTCTATTGCACCGTTCAACCTTTTCCCCGTATAGCCCGACTTCTCAGCCGTTTTCTGTATAAACTCATTTATCTGTTTGTGAGAAAGCCCTATACTTTGAGAAGTCGGCAAAAACTCTCCGACAAAAAGCGAATCGAATATCCCGCATATCACACCGCTTGCGACGGCGATCGCATAGTCCGCCTTGTCGGCAGTATTAATGTATCTTTGAAGCTTTTTGTCGATCTCGTCTTTCTTTGCGGAAAGATTTGATTGAACATCATCTTCAATTTGCGAAGAAGTTAAAACGGCGGTGATAATTTCTGTCTCATTATGCATTTTACTGTTACCTTTTCGCGCAGGATTTTTGTTTCATCAGTCCGGAACTTATGCAAATAACTTATTCTTCCCAACAATACTCAATGGATTCCGGAGTGAAATGGAATTCGACGTTATAGTACTTTTTGCCGTTGTCGATGTTGAAATATATACACATTTCGCCCCAAATATCAATATCGTATTTGAACATAAACATATTCCACTCATTCAGCCAGTCCAAGCCCTCAGGAACTGTGATGTATTTTAGTGAATTGTTTTTTATTTTGTACACATATAAATTGTAATTGATAGGGTCTGCATACTTAAGCTCGTAGGTGACTGTAACTTTATTAAATGGTTTGTAGTAATCATTCTTGCCGATTTCTCCGTACTCAACAATCAAATAGCCGTTACTTATTTCAATATGTGTTATTGTTTCATCATGCATCGTTTCGACTGAATGGAAAAGAGTATTAAGATCCGATACGGGAAACGATTCTTTTTTCATATAACATCCCTTTTAAAAAAGATTTGTCAACTTTTTTTATTATATCGCGGAATTGTGAATAAGTCAATCCGGGCGAAAGTGAAGTTTGCGGCGTGACGGGGGAAAACGAAAATGAAGACGTCGGCTTTGCCGACTAATGAAGACGGTGCTGCCGCACCTAATGAAGACGTTCGCTTCGCTCACTAATGAAGCGAAGTCGCCCCTGTTCCTAAATTAGCACCGCAGGTGCGTCTTCATTTCTTCATTAGCGAAGCGTCTTCATTAGCCCCGCAAGGGGCGACTTCATTGAAAAAACCTCGCAACAGCGAGGTTTTTTCTGGAGGCGTCACCCGGACGGCGCATGCGCCTATCGGATCGCTCCGATTCCGCCCTTCGGGTCCAAAACAAAAGCCCCGCGCACTGCGTGAAGCTTTTGTTTTGTGATTAACAGACATAATTGCCCAAAGCTGCTTATTATAAGCCCTTTGTCCCTGCAAGCGGAATTTGATTATCGTTTTTTGTATATTACTAGTTCGGGATATTCGCCGTTTTCCTCATAAGAGCATATGAGAAGGAATTCCATATTCGCTGCTATTCCGATGAATCTGTCTCCAAACTCGCTTTCAAGCCGGTTGCCAAGATAGGTCTGCTTATCGTCAAGAAACTTCACTTTTTCTCCGCTTGGAAGAGTATATTCCAAATTAATATATTCACCTGACAGCATATTCAGGCCATCGACCCCGGGCAATCCTTCAATATGCAAAAGTGTGTTGAACTCGTCAATTAACTGTTTTTTGATTTCTGCGAGCTTTTCTTTTGCGCCGACTTCACCGTATTTTCTCCAAATATCAAGTGTGTATTCACCATCGGTATAACACCATAGTGAAGAAGGAAAAATCCTGCTTGCGCAGGATTTTTGGAGGCGTCACCCGGACGGCGCATGCGCCTATCGGATCGGTCCGATTCCGCCCTTCGGGTCCAAAACAAAAGCCCTGCGCGCTGCGCAGGGTTTTTGTTTTGTGGTAACACTTCGAATTGGATCGCGGGTCGAAAAAAAGCGGAATTTTTAAGGTTGGTGCTGTACGAAATGGATCGGATAGTACTTTCTGCACGCAAAGAACTAAGAGAATCAAATGTGTTCAGTTTTCATAATTGTATTTCCAATTATTTCTGCTTTTAAACTCTTTAACCTCGAGAGAATCATATACAAAGCTTTTATCTGACTCGTTCGCTTTAGAATACATAACCATTATGCCGCTTTCTTTATCATAGTTTCCATTTTTATCGGTTATGACCCAAAGTGTGATACTGTACCAAGTATACTCATCTGTTTTTTTCCAGTCGGGGTTATCATAATGCTGATGAACGCCGTATATTTCGTGTAATATATTGCCTTCTGCATCCACCTGCAGAATATTGTTATACCTGTGCGGAGATTTTCCGGGATTTGATAAGTTCAGTGTTGCAGAATACTCATTCAATATTTTGTTACATTCCGTTGAACTAAGTTCTTTTGTGTTTTTATCCAAGATTTTGTGGTCTGTGATCGGATACGAAACGCATTTGGATTTATCCAAAGGTTTATTCCAGTCATTATCTGCTTTAAGTTTTTCTTTATTCTCTGTGTAAAAAGCCTCCGTTTTATTTTTCAAATGATCTTTTTCGACGCCCTCATAACAATATTCAGATTCTATAAGGGTCAATATATAATTATCGTCAGGATAAAAATATACGTTCGTTTCATCATATGACTGGCAAACAACCAATCCGAATATTTGATCGCTGTAATCTTCACAATAAGAAAACAGAGTCCTGCCGTAGTCATCCTGCTCCCAAACACAAATCGCAGAATTATAGGCACCTTCTCCGTGATGCATGTATCCTACGGCGTCAGGAATGCTGTATATGGCGGCTGTATACAACTCTTTATATTCGCCTCTGTATGGATAAGGGTTTTCTCTGTAAAAAAAGCATCCGGTCAATGTCGCAGCAGTTACGATAAGCATTATTGCTATAGTAATTAAGCGCCTCATTGCGTGTTTCCTTTCTATTTCATTTTAAAGGACAACGTTTATCTGTTTTTATTATAATGTTGAATTATGAATAAGTCAAGCCGTCAAAAGTGTAGTATGCAGCGGGGCGGGGGAAAACGAAAATGAAGACGTCGGCTTTGCCGACTAATGAAGACGGTGCTGCCGCACCTAATGAAGACGTTCGCTTCGCTCACTAATGAAGCGAAGTCGCCCCCGTTCCTAAATTAGCACCGCAGGTGCGTCTTCATTTCTTCATTAGCGAAGCGTCTTCATTAGCCCCGCAAGGGGCGACTTCATTGAAAAAACCTCGCTTACGCGAGGTTTTTTCTGGAGGCGTCACCCGGACGGCGCATGCGCCTATCGGATCGGTCCGATTCCGCCCTTCGGGTCCAAAACAAAAGCCCCGCGCGCTGCGCAGGGCTTTTGTTTTGGAGGCGTCACCCGGAATCGGACCGGGGAATAAAGGTTTTGCAGACCTCTGCCTTACCGCTTGGCTATGACGCCTGGTGCCTCCGGTCGGAATTGAACCAACGACACGGGGATTTTCAGTCCCCTGCTCTACCAACTGAGCTACAGAGGCAAATTGGCGATTCGAATGGGGCTCGAACCCATGACCTCCAGCGTGACAGGCTGGCGTTCTAACCAACTGAACTACCGAACCGTATACTATCCTCAGGCTATTGCCCGAAGACAGCAATGGCAGGGGCACTAGGATTCGAACCCAGGGCACGTGGTTTTGGAGACCACTGCTCTACCAGCTGAGCTATACCCCTTTATAGAAAAAATGATGCTTCGCGGTGTAAACAGTGGTGGGCCTTCAGGGACTCGAACCCCGGACCGACCGGTTATGAGCCGGTTGCTCTAACCAACTGAGCTAAAGGCCCGTCTTCTTCGCGACAGCTTGTATATTATAGCAAGACAAGGCTTTCTTGTCAATACCTTTTTGCAAAAAAACCTGATTTTTTGCGAAGCCCCGAAAGCGGAGCTTCGCAAAAAAATGCCTGAAAAATGCTTACTTGAGTTCGACTTCTGCGCCGGCGTCGGTGAGCTTCTTCTTGAGTTCTTCAGCTTCGTTCTTAGCGACGTTTTCCTTGACGGTCTTGGGAGCGCCTTCAACGAGGTCCTTAGCTTCCTTAAGTCCGAGACCGGTGATCTCACGGATGACCTTGATAACATCGAGCTTCTTAGCGCCGAAGGACTTGAGAACGACTTCAAATTCGGTCTTCTCTTCTGCCGCGGGAGCTGCTCCGCCTGCTGCGGGAGCCGCTGCTACTGCTACGGGAGCTGCGGATACGCCGAATTCCTCTTCAAGTGCCTTAACGAGGTCAGCGAGTTCAAGTATAGTCAAAGTTTTGATTTCTTCCAGTATCTGGGTGGTTTTCTCAGTTGCCATTATTGTTTCCTCCGATAAAAAATTTTCTTTTCTCGTGCTTTTTCGCACGTCAGGCGATTGCCTTGGGGATGTCTGACTGTCTCAGACGGTTTTTCAGACCGGGTCTGAAATTACGCTTCTGCGGGAGCTTCCTCTTCCGCGGGTCCGTTTTCCTTGTCGATCTTAGCCTGCAGAACGTATGCGAGTCCGTAAAGAGGAGACTGCAAACTTCCGAGGAGTTTTCCGATAAGTACTTCCTTGGACGGGATAGCCGCGAGAGCCTTTACACCCGCCTCGTCAAGTACGTCACCGTCGACGTATCCGCCCTTGATCTCAAAGCTTTCGTGAGTGTCCGCGAACTTGGAAAGGATCCTTGCCGCCGCGACGGGATCTTCCTTGGATACCGCCAGAGCAGTCATTCCTTCGAGTTTGGAATCAAGTTTGTCAAATCCGACGTTGTTGAATACGAAACGGATCATCGTGTTCTTCAATACTTTGTAATCAACTCCGGCTTCACGAAGCTCCTTGCGAAGCTTTGTATCGTCCTCGACCGTAGTCTTAAAGTAATTTACTATAACACCGGCAGCAGACGCTTTGACCTTTTCCGTGATCTCGCTCACCTGCTGTTGCTTATCAGCCAATACTTTTGCGCTGGGCATTAAATTCACCTCCGGGTATTATTTATATAAAAAGCGCTCTTTTTCACATACCGAAAAAGAGCGCGCTGAATGCTTACGACTTGCTCCTCGGCAGGCGAAACTTTAAGAGGCTATATATACCTCACCTACTGTCTTAGGTGCTGACTATGGTATTATATATTGCTTTTTCGCGTTTGTCAATACTTTTTTTGAAAAAATCGGATTTTTTTCCGGCACACCCAAAAACGCCCCGCGGAAAATCGCGGGGCGTTTGTCAGCTGTCAGTTTTCGATGATCTCTCAGGGCTTCGGCGGACACCATACGCCATCCGGAAGCGGAGTTCCGTCGCACAGCCATGCGATCTGCGCGTCGAGGTCTTTCATACGTTCATCAAAAGGATATTCGTTTTTTACGATGTTTTCTTCGTAAAAATCTTTCACCGAATTCAGATAATCTCTCATTTCCTCTTTTGTCATTCCGTCGGAAAAGAGTTTTTCTGCCCCGCCGCCGTATACGACGGTGTAATACGAATATACGACTCCGTCTCTGTAAAGAGCAAAAGGATTTTTCAGTTTGCTTACCATGAAGTCATAATCATCGCTGAAAAGCGCGTCTATGAAATCCTGCGTATAAAAATGATAGTTCAAAGTCAACTTTTTTTGCATCGAGCTTCCGTCATACTTCGCCTTCATTTCGTCCATGTTGAAGAAATCACAGCTTTCCTTGTTCAAAGTTTCCATTTCTTCTTTGGATAATTCCAAAAAATCATAAATATACCATATGGACGGAAATACTTTTTCATAATTCTCGCGCTTTTCCTTGATCGTATTGATCGCATAAGAAGCGGCGGAGTTTATATTTTCATTTCCATATTTATTACGAAAACGAAACATATAATCATCACCTATACAATGCGTTTGCCAAGTGAATTCTTCCGTTATCTCAAGAAGATCAGGGCGCTGAGAAATAAACCGGATATCATCCTCAAAGTTTTCAGATTTCCCACTGCCTGCGGTAGTCTGCTCCTTTGTGATAATATCGTCAACATTGTCGTCGGTCGTCTTCCCTTCCGTGGTAATATCTCCGGTCGAGCTTTGCGTTCCAGAGACGTTTTCGTCAAGTTCTTTATAACCCGCGGATTTTGCGGGATCAATAAATTCATTCGGATTTGCACAGGACACAAAAGCCGTGACTGTTAATGCAAGTATCAGCATTAAAGATATCAGTTGTTTTTTCATTGTGTTTTCTCCTTTCAATCGCGGGAAAAACGCTCTGCTTGTACGGTGCAAAAAGTATTCTGCGTAATCACTATATCATACAAAAGGCAGCCTGTCAAGGGGCTTTTCGAAAAATCTCAAAATTCCTATATTCTACAATAATAGTAATCACATTGCCTTCTCCTTGAGGGGTCGAGGAACGCTTGCGTTCCTCGGCAAAATCCTTCGGATTTTGCACCTTGATCAAAATAGTGACGGATGAGGTGGTGATACGGTCTGATGAGTGCTTTCTCTGTGTTGTAAGCGGCGGTTTATACATTCCGTATCACGACAAAGCCGATATCTGATGGGCGGCACCGCCGCATAGCGTGCACGATTCCTCAAGGCGAAGGCAATATGTTGCCTCACTTTACATGGGAATTTCACTTTATATATCACCTTTTTGCAGTCCAAAACAGCGCTCGCTTTCACGCGAGCGCAAAAAGGCATACGTTTTGCTATCAGTTTCCATCTGTATTCACCTTTGCACCGCATAATCACATCAGGGCGACAGCTGCGCGGAGCGCGGGGATTCAAAAGGGGCGGAGCCCCTTTGCCCATGGGGGAGT
>Ga0079305_1003064_pt1 | contig 12219 bp, 8 predicted proteins | sample LMS_cellobiose_e_FD_79183 | JGI IMG/M metagenome (GOLD analysis project Ga0079305, IMG submission 79183) | Rumen-fistulated moose microbial communities from Alaska, USA - LMS_cellobiose_enrichment | ecosystem: Host-associated > Mammals > Digestive system > Stomach > Rumen fluid ... | reverse complement strand
TTGCCTCGGCGAGCAGGATCTCCCCGAAGTTGGCGACGACCTCCTTATTCGAGGTCACTACGCTCTTGCCCGCGCGCAGAGCCGCGAGCGAATAATCGAACGCCGGATGACTGCCGCCCATCGCCTCTACGACGACGGCGACCCCGGGATCGTTGACTATATCGTTGAAATCGTGCGTGACGCGATCGCCGAGCGGATGGTCCGGAAAATCGCGCAGATTGAGGATATGCGCGACCTCGACCGCGCCGCAGCGCCGCGCGACGGCTTCCGGGTTCTGGCGGATGACCTCCGCCACTCCCTGTCCGATAGTTCCGAATCCGAGTATTGCTATTTTTGTGGTTTTCATTTCAGTTACCGTTTTCTTCCGTCGTATCCTCCGGCATTGCCGAAGAGGTGTAAAATATCTGTATGGTTATCGCGTTCGAGCGGTCTGACGCGGGAAATACACGGAAGGCGGACATGAATACCTCCTCGCCGAGTTCCGCGTTCGCCCGTGTCACCGCGTTTTTGAAGTGGGGCGCAAGCAGCTCGTTATCGTTGGTCTCGTCACAGTAAAGCTCGATATACGGGAGCTTCTCGCCTTTTGCCGCGATCAGCGAATCATAGATTATCTCCTCGGTCTCCTCGGCGGTCGCGGCGCGGAGTCCCATCATCGTGTAATAGTCGCGTCCGCTCTCCGCCTCGGGAAGGAGCTCGTCGTAGTCGTATGAATGATCCCTCAGGATCTCGTTCTCGCCCAGATTGAAGTATCCGTGGAAGCGCAATCCGTCTCCGTAGGAGAGGTCGGCGTCGTCCCACATAATATCAAGATGGGTGAATCTGCCGCCGATGTTGACCAGATTCCAGACGTGCTCCGCTTCGTTGACGCTGCCGTATACGATCGCGGACTGTATGCCGAGGCGGTCGAACATCGCCTTAGCCGCGTACGCGTATCCGTCACAGTACGCCTTGCCGAGAACAAGTGCTCCGTACGCCGTGTTGTGAAGTCTGTCTGCTTCGCCGACCGCGTAAACGCAGCGGTCGATGATCGCGTCGTGCACCGCGACCTCGCGGTTGAGATCGTTCATCAGCTCGGTCGAGCGGAGGCAGTTCTCAATGGCGGCGTCGTATTCGGCGCGCATTTTTTCAAGCTCACCGCCGGTCGCGCGGTAGTCCATCGTGACGTAGGTCTTGTGACGGCTGTGATTTATCACCAGCCCGTCGAAATCAACGTAGAATAGATCGGGGTTGTCCGCCATAACGTACTTTACGACCTTCGAGAAGGTGTCGATATCGTAGCTGTGCGGAAGCACCTCGCTGCGCTCGTCCACGGCGCGCGCCGCGGTCAGTACGTTGTCGTAGAGAAGCTGGTCCCGATAGGAGAGCGAATTGAAGTAAAACTGCCCTTCGCGGCTTTCCGGCTCTGTCGAATTGACCTCGCTTTCAAGCATCACGTATTTGACTCCCGTGGCGGCGAAAAAAGCTGCCGCGGCAAGAGCGATGAACAGAACGGTAAGCAGGATGATCTTCAACGCCTTGCGCCCCTTGCGATTTTCCGGCTTCGGCTCATCGGAATTAACAACGGACTCCGGCTCGGTCACGATCGGTCCCGCTGCGTGCTCCGGCCCGGCGGCGTCAGTCTCCCCCTGCGCTTCAGGCTCGGAGACGTCGGATACCGGAGCCTCTTCCGCTTCGGCAAGCTCTTCGATCGGCTCTTTATCAAGTTGATTATCGTTCATGCAATAAGGTCCCTTCTTTGTTCAGAATGGTCTAAATGAGTATAGCATATTATCATCCGATTGTCAAATCAAGGGCGTAATTACAGCGTTCGGAGAACAAAGCGATTTGACCCCTTTTCTTAAAAGTTTTGAGGGGGTTTGGGGGATCTTTTTCAAAAGATCCCCCAAGAATAAATAATAAGCTAAAAAACCGGGGAGCTTTTGGAAAAGCTCCCCGGAGGTTTAAATCACTGTCCGTTCTCGTTCTGCGCGGAGCGGCGGCGTTTGGCGCGGCGGGTATTGCGGATACGCAGGATGAGGACGACGAGGAAGAAGAGAACGACGAGGACTACGGCGATGATGACGAGTCTGATCGCCATAGTTACGAACGAGGTCTTATGGGCTCCGGTAGTGACGACGTTATCGAGATACACGCCCCACGCTCCCGGGTGATCGGCTCCGTCGTATGAAGAAAGGAGAACGGTAAGTCCGCCGGTAGTTTCGACGGCTTTTGCAAGGTCCTCACAGCGGAAGGCGACGCTCTGCCAGGAGTTGGGCTTGACGGCAGCGCTCCCGATGAACTGGGAAGCCACGGAATCGGTCCCGCTGACGAGCACGGTCACCGCGACGCTGGCGACGTCGAGAGGCGCCTCCACGTAAATATCGAACGAGATATACTTGACGTCTCCGACCGACATGACGAGCGGGCAGGCGACGCCCGAATAATGCGCGCCGCCGTTGACGGGAAGTCCGGCGTAGAGCATGGGGGACGGAGTGCCGTTGGGTCCCTCCGAGGTACGGAGCTCGACGTAGTCGGCTCCGGCGGGATAGAAGGTACCGATCCCGCCGGTAAAGTTAACGGTTGAGGTCGTTTTCACGTTGGAGGGGATATCCGAAGCCATGATCGGCATACCCTCGATAAGGCTGCGGACATCGACGGCGGAGGCGTCGTAGCCGGGCGCGACGATGCTCCAATCTGCGGCGCCGACGACCGAAAGCGCGAAGGCGGCGGTATCGCCGGTCTTGTAATTCTGGTCGGCGATGAGCGCGGCGTCTATCTTGGTGAAGACGTCGTAGATCGTCTTGCGGGTCCCGTCCTCGGTATAAAGTCCGAGATAGGAGCGGGCGGGAGCGACGGGCTGCGGGGGCTCTCCGGAAGCCGATCCGGAATCCACGGCAGGGTCGGGCTCTGCGGCCGCCTGTTCTCCGCTGCCGGCTTCGGCGGCGGGATCGGAAACGGGGATCGCATCGTCGCGGGCGGTCGACCAGATCAGCGCGTCGACGGAATCATTGAACTGCGCCTTGAAGAAGGCGTAAACGAAGGAAGCGGACGGCTCGAGATCCCCCGGCGAATCGGGCGAAGAGTTGACAGCAAATCCCGTGACGGAGACCGCGCGCGTCGATCCGTTATACAGCAGGCCGTCGCCTGCAAGAAAATCGCAGAGCACGGAAATATTTTTCATGGTCACGAACTCGGCGTCGGCGGAATCGGAGGCGCGGGAGTCTGTCCAGACGGAAACGAGCGACGGATCGGACGCCATGCCCGAGATCGCAACGTTCCACGGGATATCGCCGCCTATGCGGACCGCAGAGGCGAGCGAGGTGAGAAAGCTCTTGACGGCGAGGTCGCCTGCGGAGGCAGGCGCGGTCCAGGCGTTCGAAACGGGAACGTAGACCCGGGCCTCAGACCAGACGGAAACGACCGCGGTATACGTGAGGCGCAGAGTCCGCTGATATGATTCGACGAACTCGTCGGAAGTAAGCTCGCCGCGCGACGACGTATCGAATGTGTCGGCTCCGGCGCCGGCTATCCAGCGGCAGATAAAGCCGTGCTCGCCGGAGGGCGAAGCATATCTGCCGGCGAGGAAATCCATAATCGCGGAATAATATCCGACCGCAGATTCCGAGGCGGTGTTGAGCGCGTACGCGCTTGCTCCGTCGGGAGCGGTGGAATAGTAAAGCGATGAGGTGGCGGCTGCGGACGCGCGATAAGCTCCGGAGAGATACACGCGGGCGTAGACGCCTACTCCTGCGCCGTTCAGCACCGCGATCTTTTGATCGAGAAGCTGCAGCGCGCTGCGCCTGACGTAGTAGGTATTGCCGTTGAAAACGAAGGGCTCGGAGTCTGTCTGATACCCCGGGAGCAGAAGTTCGTCCACCGGGATATCGACGACGGTGAACGACGATCCGGTGAGCAGCACGTCGCCGAGATCGTCGGAAGCGAGTCCTTTTTTAGACGGGTAAACCGGCTCGGGCGACGTATTTGAGGCGAGCGATCCGATCCCGTCAACGAAGTGCGGGAGGGAGAGCGCGGTATATCCGCCTCCGTCGCGTATGGCGACGACGAAGGTATCGTAACGGTCTGCCTTGCGGTCGAATCCGCAGGTCAGAGTTAACTCCTCGCCGTCCGGCTTATTGACCGCCACGGGCTTGGCGTCCGCGGGGATATTGGTCCCGTTCCACGCCTTGAGCTCCATGAGAGCGTACTCCGCCCCTTCGTGCCCGGCATAAAATCCGGGATCTATCGAAGCGTTTACCGCCACCTTTGTCCCGTTGCTTTCGAGTTCAACAGAGGTTATCGTCACGGAGAAGTCTCCGTCCGCGTGCGAGGCGAGCGAAAATGCCGCGATCAGCGCAGCGATCATGACGACCGCAGATATGATCTTGAAGAATGATTTGTTTTTCATATCCGTCAATCCTCCTTTCGGAATAACAGGGGGGAACAGTCGTAACGAAAGTTCCCCCGGAAAAATGCGATTACTGTCTTGCCGCCTCGACTATCTTGGCAAAGTCGGCAGCCTTGAGCGACGCGCCGCCGATCAGTCCGCCGTCGACGTCGGTCTTAGACAGAAGCTCGAGCGCATTGCCGGCGTTCATCGATCCGCCGTACTGAACGGTAAGCGCCTCGGCGCAGTTTTCACAGTAGAGCGAGGCGACAACTCCGCGGATGACGGCGCAGACCTCCTCCGCCTGCTCGGAGGTGGCGGTCTTTCCGGTGCCTATCGCCCAGACGGGCTCGTAGGCGATTATCACGTTCTTAAGCTCTTCGGCGGTGACGCCGAGAAGTGCGATCTTGGTCTGACGGGAAACGGTCTCGGATGTAACTCCCTGCTCGCGCTCGGTGAGGCTCTCGCCGACGCAGAGGATGACCTTGAGCCCGGCGGCAAGCCCCGCCTTGAGGCGAAGATTGACGGTCTCATCGGTCTCGCCGAAATACTGACGGCGTGCGCTGTGTCCGACTATTACGTATTCAACGCCGCACTCCTTGAGCATAGCGGCGGAGATCTCGCCGGTGTAGGCGCCCTTTTCGGCGAAATGGACGTTTTCGGCTCCGACCTTGACGTAAGTCCCCTCGGTCGCGGCCCTGGCGGCGGCGATATCCACGTAAGGCACGCAGAGCACTACCTCGCAGGCGGGATCGGACGGGAGGGCGGTCTTCATTTCATCTATAAGCGCGGAGGTCTGGGATGGGGTCATGTTCATTTTCCAGTTTCCTGCGATAACTGTCCTTCTCTTACTCGGATTCATTTTCTTTCTCCTTTTCAGCCGCGCGGGCGGCCTCTTTCTTTGCTTCATTGAGCGCGATCAAAGACTGTATCGCGCAAAGAGCAACAAAGCAGACGATCAGCAGCGCAATGAATTTTTTCATTTGATTACTCCTTGTCCATGAGGCAGGCGATTCCCGGGAGCTCGAGACCCTCGAGGAATTCGAGCGACGCGCCGCCGCCGGTGGAAATGTGGGTCATTCTGTCGGCAAAGCCGAGGGTTTCGACAGCCGCCGCGGAATCGCCGCCGCCGATGATCGAGATGGCGCCGGATTCGGCGACCGCCTCGGCAACGCTGCGGGTACCGGACGCGAAGTGTTCCCACTCGGAAACGCCCATCGGTCCGTTCCAGATGACGGTGCCTGCGCCGATCAGAGTCTTGGCGAAAAGATCCTGGGTGATCGGTCCGATATCGAGACCCATCCAGCCGTCCGGGATGGCGTCGCTGTATATACGCATATAGGGGGTGTCCTCTTTGTACTCGCGGCCGATGAAGTTATCGACGGGGAGCAGGAAGTCTACGCCCTTTTCCTTCGCCTTTGCCATCAGCTCGCGGGCGAGATCGAGCTTGTCGTCTTCGCAGAGGGACGTGCCGGTCGCATTGCCCATCGCGCGCATGAAGGTGTATGCCATTCCGCCGCCGATGATGAGGGTATCGACCTTTTCAAGCAGATTGTTGATAACGCCGATCTTGTCCGAGACCTTGGCGCCGCCGAGAATGGCGACGAAGGGACGAACTGGATTCTCCAGCGCGTCGCCCATGATCTTGATCTCCTTCTGGATCAGGAATCCGCAGACGGCGGGGAGATAGTCGGCTACGCCCGCGGTGGAGGCGTGCGCGCGGTGCGCGGTGCCGAACGCGTCGTTTACGAAGATCTCGGCGAGAGAGGCGAGCTCTTTCGCGAAATCGGGATCGTTTTTGGTCTCTTCGGCGTGGAATCTGACGTTTTCGAGAAGCAGGATCTCACCGTCGGAGAGAGCGGCGGCCTTCGCCTTGGCGTCGGGTCCGACCACGTCGGAAGCCATCTTCACAGGCATTCCGAGCAGCTCCGCCAGCTTTTCCGCGACCGGCTTGAGCGAAAACTTGGTAACGTCGCCCTTCGCCTTTTCGAGATACTCGGCAGCGGCGGCGTCACGCTGATCCTCGGGGAGCTCCTCGACCTTCTTCTTCTCTTTCTTATCGAGCTTTACTTTCTCGTTGAATATATTGTGCGGACGTCCCATGTGCGAGCATAGAATGAGTCTCGCGCCATGCTCGGAGAGATACTTGATAGTGGGAAGAGCGCCTACTATGCGCTTGGTATCGGTGATAACGCCGTCCTTCATCGGGACGTTGAAGTCGCAGCGTACCAGCACGCGCTTTCCGCGTACTTCGATGTCTTCTACTGATTTCTTGTTGTACATGGTTTTCTCCTTGACTTTTATTACCTGATTTTTCTTTTTCTTGAATAATATATCACACGGAAGCAGCTCCGTCAATAGTTTTCGTTAAATATTTATCAAATGATCACTTTTCTTCAAACTTGACAACGGAACCCGTGCGCTCTGATTCGAACGCCGCCTCGATCACGCGGAGCACCCGCATTACGCTGCGGTTGGTGACCAGCGGCTCCGCTTTGCCGTCGATCACGTCGACCGCGTTGCGGTAGAAATCGTAAACGTCGGCGACGGGACGTCCGGCTTCGTAGCAGTTGAGGGTGACCTCGTCACGCGGAGCCATCGTCTTCGTAAGTCCGGCTCCGTTCTGCACGGGAAGCACCTCGCTTTCGTGCCAGTGGGTGCAGACGGCGACCTGTGCGTTTTCGCGCCAGTCGCGGATGAGCGCCGTTCCCTTTTCGCCCTGCATATAAAACCGAGGCAGAGCGATGAAATTGTAGGTCCCGACCTCGATATACGCCTCCGCGCCGCCCTCGAAATAGAGATGCAGACGGAATCCGTCGTCCACCTCGAAATTGGTGGTGTGGACGAACGTGCAATAGACCCTATCGAGCCGCTCGTCGTATATCTGAAGCACCTGGTCGATCAGGTGTACTCCCCAGTCGAAGAGCATCCCGCCGCCGTGCTTCGCCTCTCCGCGCCAGTCGCTGGGAATGCCGCGGCTGCCGTGTATGCGGCTTTCGATGTTGATTATCCTTCCGATCTCACCGGAATCGTGAAGAGCCTTCATCGCGAGGAAATCGACATCCCATCGCCTGTTCTGATGAACGAACAGCCTGCGTCCGTTAGCTTCGGCGCAGCCGAGCATCTTCTGAAAATCCGCGGAGGAGAGCGCGACCGGCTTTTCGCAGATCACGTTTTTCCCCGCCTCGAGGAGCCGGAGCACCGTGGGGAGATGAGAATCGTTCGGGATGGCGACGGTGACAAGATCTACCGTTTCGTCGCCGCAGACCGCCTCGAGCGACGGGTAAGCGAAGATCCCGCGCGAGCGCGCAAGCTCGCTCTTCTTTTCGTCCGTATCGTAAATGCCGCCGAGCTCCACAAGCCCTTTTTCGAGCGCGCGTGCCGCGTGATATCCGCCGCCCATTCCTCCATAGCCAACGACGACAAGCTTTTTCTTCATGCTTTTGCCTTTCGAGATAAGAGTATCGCGGAACGCGTCCGCATACATTATTATTTTACCATAATCGTCCGGATATTTCAATAATTATTTAAAAATCTGTTATTATGTATCATAAAACCGATCCCGACGTACAGACCGCGGTTTGCCTCCGGAACAGGAATGGAAACCGCTCTTGCTGTGACCTAACGATCCGAAACCAAAAAAGAGCCGCGCAAACGCGCAGCTCCGTCCGATCTCAGTCGCTTATGTCGGAATCCATGACGACCAGGACCGTATATCCGGGATAGAGTTCCTGCACTTCTCTGCATATCTCGGCGTGGACCGCGTTCCTGTCGGGAGCGGCAAAGTCGATGATCACGTCGAAGCGGATCTGCCGGGTCTCGGCGTCGAAAAAGAATCCGTGCATCTGCAGTACGTAGTCGTGCGCCATCACCGCGTGGGTGATCTTCGACTTCGCCTCGCGCGAGGCGTCGTCGGAGGTGTTGTCGGCGTAGACGCCTATACCGGTGAGGATGACTCTGTGCTTGAAGTAGACCTTCTCCTGGATCTCGCGCTCGAGCACGTCGATCTCGCCCGCCGTCATGGTGTCCGGTACCTCGATATGCACCGACCCCTGCCATTTGTCAGGTCCGTAGCTGTGAAGGATCAGATCGTACGCGCCGTGGACGTTTTCGACCGATGTGATGGTCTCCTTTATGTCGCGCGACAGCTCGGAATCGACCCGCTCGCCCAAAATCTGAGAAACGGTGGAGCGCAGCATCTCAACGCCCGATTTGATTATGAAAAGCGATATGACCGCGCCGAGCCACGCCTCGAGAGCGACGCCCGAAAGGACGAATATCAGGGCTGCGGCGAGGGTGGACGCCGAGATTATCGAATCGAAAAGCGCGTCGGTGCCGGAGTTGACGAGCGAATCCGAATTGACCGCCTTTCCCGTCCGCTTGACGTACAGTCCGAGAAATATCTTGACCACCACGGCGACTCCGACTATCACGAGCGATACGGCGGAATAGTCCGGCTTTTCGGGATGGATTATCGCCTTGACCGACTCGACCAGCGAGGTGACGCCGGCGTAAAGCACGATCACCGAGATGATCGCCGCGCTTAAGAACTCCACTCTCCCGTGTCCGAGCGGGTGCTTTTTGTCGGGCGCGCGGCCGGCGATCTTGGTGCCGATGATGGTTATGATCGAGCTGAGCGCGTCGCTCAGGTTGTTGACCGCGTCGAGCACTATCGCGATCGAATTGGAAAGCAGTCCGATTGCAGCCTTGAATCCTGCGAGAAAAACGTTGGCGATTATTCCAATCACGCTCGTCTTTATAATCCTTTTATTGCGTACGGCGGGATCGATCACGCGGGTGTTTTCATTCATTTTCATTTCCTCCGTAGGGATGATATTTTCCGGTAAGCTTCAGACTCTCCTCCCAGAGCTTCGCCGCAGCCGCGCCGTCGGGATCGGAAAACTTGAGCTTCATTATCTTTTTCGGAGACGCTCCGTAGACCGCTCCGCATTCAAAGTCAACGCCGGGCCGTCCGACAGCCAGCCGCACGAGCCGTTCGGCGCCCTTTTCGGGCGAGATGGTGAAGAGATATTTGAGGGGCGAGTGATAGCAGAATTTGATGAACGGACGCGATTCCGACGCGAAATTGGAACGCACCACGCCCGGCTGGAAGACCGCCGCGCGGATCCCCTCGCCGGCATACCGTCTTTCAAGCTCGCGGGTGAAAAGGATATTTTCGAGCTTGGAGAACCCGTACGCCTTCAGCGCGTTGTAATTCTTCTCGTTTTCCAGGTCGGCGGGATCGAAACCGTATCCCCAGATGTTCGCCGCTATCGAGGACGTCTGTATCACCGTGGCGTTTGACTCGCACAGTTTTTTGAAAAGCAGTCCGGTCAGCAGAAATCCGCCCAGATGGTTGATCTGGAAGGTGCGTTCGTTGCCGTCGACGGTCACGCGGCGCTCGTTCTGCGCGCCTCCCGCGTTGTTGCAGAGCACGTCGATCCGTTCGTACTCCGAAAGCTCGCCCGCAAGCCGCGCCACGTCGTCAAGCGACGAATAATCCGCCACGTGGTAAGGCGTTCCTATCCGCGCAGCCACGGCAGCGGTCTTTTCGGGATCTCTACCGACCACAACGACCCGGTATCCCAACGCTGCGAGTTTTTTCGCCGCCGCGGCGCCTATCCCGTCGCTTGCTCCGGTAACCACTATCGTTTTTCTCTCCATTATTCAAGTACCTCTTTGCGGAATTCTTCTATCTCACCGGCGTCAAAACCGAGGCAGTCGGTAAAGAATTTTTCAAAGCCGCCCGCCCGCTCGACCGCGGCGTAAGCCGAATCGAGATACGCGGGTACGGCGAGAAAAGCAAGTCTCGTGCGCTCGGCGATCTCCTCGTCGCCGGTGGCGTTATAGGCGACGTCGCGGTACATTTGCGCGTCCGCCTCTCCCCACACGTTCGTGAAGAGATAATCCTCATAGATCGTTTCGCGCGGGACCCCCAGCAGACCGAGCAGCAAAAGCGCGACGACTCCGGTACGGTCCTTGCCCACCGAGCAGTGGAAAAGAACGCTGCCGTCCGCGGTATCGAAGATCGCCTGCATCACGCGGCGCAATCCGGCGCGGGGGACCTCCCCGTCGATGAGAAAGGCGTAAAGCGCCTCCATATCGGGAGGTCCGGGCACTGCGAAGCCGTCTTTGCTCTTTTTCTCGCTCTCGCTGTCGCGAGTTATGCCGATGACCTCCTCGGCAAAAAGCGGAACGTGCAGGTATTCCACCCCGTCCGCGACGACGTCCGGCCTTTCGTCCGCCTCCGCCGACGTGCGGAGATCTATAACTCTTTTAAGCCGGTATTTCTCTTTAAGAATACGCGCGTCCTCTTCCGTCAGACGCGACGGCGCGTCTCCGCGTATAAGGCGGCACGGCCTGATCTTTCTGCCGCCGGCGGCGGTCAATCCGCCGAGATCGCGGGTGTTTTTTGAGCCCTTAAGCTTGATGTTTTCCATATCGTTTCACCGACGTGCGGCGCCTTCCTTTCGCTTTTTACAACCTCGTCAGCCTGACGCGGAAGGAGATCCTCCGCGGCGTCGGCACCGAATCGAATTTGATCAGATACGCCCCCTTGATCTCATCGACTTCGAGCACATCGCCCTCTCCGAGAAATTCGTGGCGCACACGCGCGCCGACCGGAACGGTATCGGCTGACGAATCCTCCGGAACGTTCAGTTCGGAGAAATCTATATAGTCGCGCGCGTCCTTTATCAGCGTGTCGCTCGGGACGCCGTCGAATTCGAGCAGATCGAAATCGATATCCAGAACGAAACGGGATGGATAGCGCGGCGAGCCGTCAAAATTGCGCCCCTCCGCAGAAGAGATGAAGAGCCCCTTCATCGCACGGGTGACGGCAACGAATGCGAGCCGTCTCTCCTCCTCCATACCCGCCATATCCTTGGTCTTGCGCGAGGGGAAGACCCCCTCGTTCATGCCGCAGAGAAATACGTACGGAAATTCCAGTCCCTTCGCCGCGTGTACGGTCATCAGCTTGACCTTGTCCGACCCGTCGTCGGCGTCGGAATTGGTCAGCATGGCGACGTGTGAGAGATAGTGCGGGGCAGACGCCTCCTCGCCGCAGGTGATCTCGTAATCGTGCACCGACTGCTTGAGCTCGGCGAGATTGTCGAGACGCGCCTGACCGCCCTCGGTGCGGAGCATGGTCTCGTAGCCGCTTTCATCGAGGATCGCCGCAAGCAGATCGGAGACCGGACGCTCGGCGTAATTCGCGGAGTATTCGTCTATCAGCCGCACGAAGCGGTGGGCTTTCGTCCCCTTGAATATCTCGTCGTCCAGCGTCCGCTTGAGCGCCTCGTAAAGGGTGCATCCGTTTTTCGCGGAGTATTCCTCGAGAAACGCCATCCGGCGTTTGCCCATGTTGCGCTTGGGGAGGTTTACTATCCTGCGGAAAGAAAGATCGTCCTGCGAAACGGCCATCCGCAGATAGCTGAGCGCGTCCTTGATCTCGGCTCTGCCGAAGAAGGGCACCCCGCTGTATATACGGTAGGGGATCTTTTCGGCGAGCAGTCCCTCCTCCACCGCGCGCGTGACGTAATGGGCGCGGTAGAGCACGGTCATATCGCGGTAGGGTATCCCCTCTCCGCGCAGCTTTTTGATCTGCGCGGCGATCCATTTCGCTTCCTCGTCGGAATTGCCTGCAAAGCGGACGAGCGGCTTTTTTCCGTCCGGCAAAACGGCTTCAAGGCGTTTTTCGATCCGGTTTTTGTTCTTTGCTATCAGCGAATTCGCCGCCGCGATGATCTGCGGAGCAGAACGGTAATTTTTGAGCATCATCACCGTTTTCGTCCCCGGGAAACGTCGGTCGAATTCCAGCAGATACCTGACGTTCGCGCCGCGCCACGTGTAGATGG
>Ga0079305_1003063_pt1 | contig 12224 bp, 13 predicted proteins | sample LMS_cellobiose_e_FD_79183 | JGI IMG/M metagenome (GOLD analysis project Ga0079305, IMG submission 79183) | Rumen-fistulated moose microbial communities from Alaska, USA - LMS_cellobiose_enrichment | ecosystem: Host-associated > Mammals > Digestive system > Stomach > Rumen fluid ... | reverse complement strand
TCTGCTCTTTAAAAAGCTGCCGCTGTGGGGAAAGACCGCGCTCCTTTTCGCCCTCTCCCTGGCGCTGGAATGTGCCCAGTACATCCTTGCCGTGGGCAGCTTTGATATCACCGACCTTATCACCAACACGACCGGCGGCCTCGCCGGGATATTAGTTTACATAATCTGGAACGTCCTGTTCCGCGACAGGGAAAGGGCGGAGACGGTCTTCGCCGTTATCGTCAATGCGGTCACGGCGCTGCTTGTCGGCGGGACGCTCCTGATCCTATGGCTGAACTGAAGGAGGATAGCATGGTCTCTGCAAATCATAAAACGGAGCGAAAGCTCAGCGTCCGTCTGTTCGCCGCGCTGATCGTCTGGGCGGTGATGATCCTCGTGCTTGTCATGGGGGGGAGCTATCTGGCTGAGAGGACGGATAACCCGGTGATCCTGTGGCTTTACATCCGCTGGGAGCTGTTGTACACGCTGCTCCTCATCCTCGGCTTCCTGGGCATATTTTTTTACTACTGGAGAAAGCCGTGGGGCTACCTCGACGAGGTGGTGGAGGCCACGGAGACGGTCTACGAGAAAAACGAAAAGGGCATCGCGCTCTCCGCGCCGCTGCACCAATTGGAAAGCCGCATGAACCAGATCAAGCTGTCCGTTTTGAACAGCGAAAAGAGCGCCGCCCAGGCCGAACAAAAGAAGAACGATCTGGTCATGTACCTGGCCCACGATATCCGCACCCCTCTCACCACGGTGATCGGGTATCTGCACCTGCTCTCCGAGGCGCCGGACATGCCCCCGCAGCAGCGGCAAAAGTACGTCGGCATCGCGCTGGAGAAGTCGGAGCGGCTGGACGTGCTGATAAACGAGCTCTTTGATTTGACAAGGTATCATTCAAAGGCGGTATCGCTCCACAGGACGGAGGTCGACCTGGCCTGCCTGCTCACGCAGATCGCGGACGAATTTTATCCGGCTCTTTCTGCCAATGAGAACACCGTTAACGTGTCGGCCGAGGACGGGCTGATTGTTTCCGCGGACACGGAAATGCTCGCCCGCGTGTTTGGAAATCTGCTGAAAAACGCCGCGTCATACAGCGACAGGGGATCGGAGATCATGATTTCAGCAAAAAAGGAAAACGACTGTGCCGCCGTCACGTTCCAAAACACGGGAGATACGATCCCCCCGGAGGACCTGCAAACAATGTTTGATAAATTCAGCCGTCTGGACCGGGCGAGGTCATCGGAGACCGGCGGGACGGGCTTGGGGCTGTCCATTGCCAAAGAAATCGTTGAGCTGCACGGCGGCGCCATCACGGCGCAGAGCCGGGACCGCACAATCACCTTTCTCGTCCGGCTGCCGCTGGATTCTTAAGAAAACAATCGCCCGCCCTTAATAATATCTTAATCCTTTGTCAATCGCCCGTTCAAAACCGAAAAGCCCTTGCGCGGTATAATCAGTACCGTGCAAGGGCTTTTTGCTTTTGCCGGAAGGAGGGACTTGCCATGGCAAGAAAGCGGCTCACACAAATCTTTCCCTGGCTTCTGCCTGTGCGAAGGAAGCAGCGCGCGCTCCTGTTTTATGCGCAGATGCGGCTGGATAAAAACAGATACGCCAGAAGGCAGGAAGCCGCCCTTCTCCCGTACCTGGTGTTCACCTCCCGCTGCCCCATGCTGAACACCCGGACAGGCTTTGACATGGTCTACCAGGAAAACAAGGTCCATAATCTCAAGCTGGCCGCCGCAAAGCTGCACGGGCTCGTCATCGCGCCGGGGGAGACCTTTTCCTTCTGGCAGTGCGTCAGGGGCGCGGACAGGGCTGTGCCCTATAAGGACGCGCTCTCCGAGGTGGACGGGCGCCTTGTGACCGAGTACGGCGGGGGACTGTGCATGATCAGCAATCTGCTCTGCTGGCTGTTTTTGCACACGCCTATTACGATCACCGAGCGCCACGGCCACGAGAAAAAGGATTTCCCGGAGCCCCCCAGCGACGCGCCCTTCGGCGTTGACGCAACGGTGTCCGAGGGCTGGCTGGACCTTAAAGTCACCAACCGCACAGAGCAAAAAATGCAGCTCTCCCTGACCTTCGACGGGGAGGATATCGTCGGCGCGGTTCTCTCGGAGCGCGACATGCACAGGACGTGGAAGGTCGTCAACAGGGATTTGCTCTATTACAGGGCGCGGGGAGACATTTACGAGGAAGTGGACGTGGTGCAGCAGGTGTTTGACGACCGCGGACTGCTGCTCTCGGAAGAGACGGCCTACCGGAACCGCTGCCGGATCGGATATACCCTCCCGGACAGCGTCACGGTGATGGAGAAAGGATAAAAATGAAAAAGAAAAATGTTGTCGTGCTGTTCGGGGGCTGCTCCCCGGAATATGAGGTCTCGCTTGCCTCGGCCAGCGCCGTGATCGACCACATGGATTCCGACCTCTTTTCCCCCGTGCCCGTGGGGATCACCCGGCAGGGGGACTGGCACTTATATCCGGGTCCGGTGAGCCGGATCGAGAGCGATACCTGGCTTGACGCGAACTGCGCCCCCGCCTGCCTCTCTCCCGACCGGAGCCGCCGCGAGCTGCTGGTGTTTCGGGCAGGGGAGATAGAGCGCCTCCCGGCGGACGTTGTCTTCCCCGTGCTGCATGGGCGCAACGGCGAGGACGGCACGGTGCAGGGCCTGTGCGAGCTGGCGGGCATCCCCCTGGCCGGATGCGGCACGCTCGCCTCCGCGCTGTGTATGGACAAGGACCGCGCCCACAAGCTGGCGGCCCTGTCGGGCGTCCGCGTACCCGCGTCCGAGGCGATCCGGCCCGCTCTCCCGCCGGAGCGGGTGGAGGCGCTGGCGGCAAGGGTGGGCTATCCGCTGTTCGTCAAGCCCGTCCGGGCGGGCTCGTCCTATGGGATCACCCGGCTGGAGGCGCAGGACGGGCTGCCGGACGCGGTGAAAACGGCGTTTCAGTTTGATGATTGCGTCTTGCTGGAAGAAGCCATCCCCGGCTTTGAGGTCGGCTGCGCCGTGCTGGGAAACGACGAGCTTGTCACCGGGGAGCCGGATGAAATCGAGCTGCAAAACGGCTTTTTTGATTACACGGAGAAATATAACCTCATCACCTCGAAAATTCACGTCCCCGCCCGGATTACAAGGGAAAAGGCCGCGGAGATCAAGGAGACAGCAAAAACGATATACCGGGCGCTGGGCTGCCGGGGCTTTGCCCGTGTGGACCTCTTTTTGCGGCCGGACGGGGAGCTTGTCTTTAACGAGGTCAATACCATCCCCGGCTTCACGTCCCACAGCCGCTATCCGGGTATGATGATGGCCGCCGGCGTCTCCTTTGAAGAGCTCATCGGCAAGATCATTTCTCTGGCGGTAAACGGGGAGGGGGAGAGACCATGGGCGTGAGACAGCGCGTCATCGATTATTCCAGGGGCGACGGCCTGCGTTGGTTTTGGCTGTTTTACCGCCTGCGGAAGGCCGCAAAAAGCCGCCTTTTCCGCGATATTTTCACCTTTTTTATGAGCCGCTCGGCCCACCGGCACGGCGGATATATCGGGCCGGATACGGTCTTTCAGGGTATTCCCTCGCTTCCGCACGGGCTGCACGGCGTTTTCATCTCCCGCTATGCCGTCATCGGAAAGGACTGCCGGATTTATCAGAACGTAACGATCGGGGAGGTGAACGGAAAAGCCCCCGTGATCGGGGACGGCTGTCTGATCGGGGCCGGCGCGGTCATCGTCGGGGATATCCGGCTCGGCGACCGTGTGAGGATCGGGGCTGGGACCGTTGTCAGCGCCGACGTCGCCGAGGGCAGTACGGTGGTGGCGCAGCCTCCCCGCGTCATAGAGAGAAAGGAAACAGCATGGGAAAACCCTTTGAGCAGGGCCGAGCCTGGATCGAGCTGGACAGAGGCAATCTAAGGCATAATGTGGCGGCGCTGCGCGGCCTGCTCCCCGCGGGCTGCGCGCTGATGGGCGCGCTCAAGGCAAACGCCTACGGACACGGGGCGGCGCCCGTGGCAAAAGAATTGAATCAACTGGGCGTTCAGGCGTTCTGCGTCGCCTCTGTCGCGGAGGCGATACAGCTGCGGGAAAACGGCGTCGCCGGGGAAATATTGATCCTCGGCTACACGCATCCCCTGGATTTCCCGCGTCTGATCCAATATGACCTGACGCAGGCGGCTTTGAGCTATGAGTATGCGGAATTGCTCAACGCCTTCGGAGGCGGGCTCAAGACCCATATCGCGGTGGATACGGGGATGCACCGCGTCGGCGTGCCGGCCGGGGACCTTGACAAAATCCTTGCCATATTGAGGATGAAACACCTCTCGATCACGGGCGTCTATACGCATCTCTGCGCCGACGAAGGCTTGGCCGAAGAAGACGTTGCCTTTACAAAAAAGCAGGCTGCCGCCTTTGCGCGCGTGCGAGAGCGTATCCTGTCGGAGGGCTGTGCCGTCAAGGCGCACATCCTCGGCAGCTATGGCTTGCTGAATTATCCGGAGTTAGGGGGAGACTACGCCCGCGTCGGCATTGCCCTGTACGGCGTGCTGAGCGACCGGAGCGGCCTTGCCCTCTGCCCGGCGGAGCTGCGGCCCGTGCTGTCCGTAAGGGCGCGGGTGATGACGATCAGGAGTGTCCAGCCCGGCGAACACGTCGGCTATGGCCTCGCCTACACGGCGGAGAGCAGAAGGAGGATCGCCGCTCTCTCCATCGGCTACGCCGACGGCCTGCCACGCGCCCTCTCCTGCGGACGGGGCAGGGTCCTGCTGCGCGGACAGGAGGCGCCCGTCGTGGGGCGCGTCTGCATGGACCAGATGATGGTGGATGTGACCGGTATAGAAAATCTGAAATGCGGCGATGTCGCCACGGTCATAGGGCGCTCCGGCGCCCTGGCAATCACGGCCTATGACCTGGCCGAGCAGACGGGCACCATCACCAATGAGCTCTTGAGCCGGCTGGGAGAGCGCCTGCCCAGGGTGCTCGTGTGAGCACCGGGAAAACGGCGAATGGGGCAAGGACGCCGCTTCCTCCGCGCTCTGTGCTTTGACCGGCTTTGCCTTCACTCCGGGATAAGTTTCAGTTCATTTTCCACGGTATTGCGCCTCTCTATAATCTGTCCGCCTACCGTCTCAGATACTCAGAGGAAACCGGGAAGTTGAAATAGGTGTCCGGGTACGGCTCGTTTTCCAGACAAAAATGCCACCACTCGCAGTCGATGGGCTGGAAGCCGTTGCGGACCATCACATGCTGGAGCAGCATACGGTTCTCAAACTGTTCTTCCGTAATGCCCCGGTAATCCGGATGGGACACCTCGCTGAACAGGTCGAAGGGGCTGCCCATATCCAACTCCTTGCCGGTCTTCATGTCCAGCAGGGTCAAGTCGATGGCGCTGCCCCGGCTGTGGCTGGACTGCCTGGCGATATAGCCCTTGACAAAGAGATCCTGCTTCTCCAAGTCGGGGTAGAAATAGGGCTTCATGCGGATATCCCGGTCCTCGATACCCCAGAGGACGAACTGCTTTACCGCGCAGGCCGGGCGGTAGGCGTCGAACACCTTGAGGCGATAGCCCTGCACAAACAGCTCGTTGCTGACGCCCTTCAGCGCCCTGGCCGCCTCCTTTGCCAGCAGGGCGCAGGGCTCCTCGTAGCCGTCGATCCTCTCGCCGATAAAGTTGTAGGTAGAGTAATACCTGATCTCCTGCACGATATGCGGCAGGAAATCTGCCAGCAGCACAAAGCCGGAGGGGTCCATCGTCACGTCGTTTTTGTTATCGGTTCTCATTTGTCATCTTCCTTCACTTTCTGATTCCACCGCGGAAAAGGGGATCCGGAAGGTCTGCGAATAGGGCTCGGTGTACCAATCGCCGGCATCAATGAGCTGCCAGCCTTCGGGCGCCCTGGCGATCTGAGCATGGTACTTTGCAGGATGACCTGTAAAGATCACTCTTCCCATTTCCGCCGTGGTGACAGGCGTGCAGGTGGTATCTGTGCAAAAGTTGATGACCACGTCCGTCACGGCGGGAAGCCGCCTCCGGAGCTTCTGCGTCACAGCCCGTCAGACAGGTCAACGCCACGGCGAGCGCAAGCAAAAAGCACATCTTTTTATGTCGCTTCCTGCACATCCTTGTTTTTGCTGTTCAGAAGCATAGTCCCTCAAAGAAGTTCAGAATACGTTGCTTATAGTCCGGCGCGGTATCAAAGGCGGCATGTCCGTATCCAATATACATGTAGAGGCGAAAATCCGCTCGTTCGTCCAGCTTCTCGGCGATCTCCATCGTAGCGTCCGAATCCAGAACACTGTCCTCAAAATCGCCGAGAGCAAGGACCGGGCATTGGATCTTGTCCAGCTCCGAAGCGACGTTAAAGCCCTTTATCCCCTCTGCGAGAATGATAAAGCGTTCCAGATCCTTGTCAGTCACCGTGCCTGCCGCTGCGATCAGAGCTTCCCGGTACTGCTCAAACACGGACGGCGGGTAGATCTCCTCCCCGAAAGCCCCCAAAGAGGCACCCGCTCCAATCCGAGCGCCTGAAGGGCCTCCGCCGTGTCCTGCGCCATATCCCGCACGGAATAGGTCTCCGGAAGCTCCCTGCGGCGGTCAAACACATAGACCGTATAGCGATCCGCCAGAGACTGATAGACCTCGGCGATCGCATCCGCCGCGCCCATGACGCTCTGCACGCTCAGCCCCGGAAGGATCACGAGCGTTTTTTCACCCGCTCCGAGGCGGAAAAAGTCCATGGAAAAGCGCTGCGTTTTTACCGTCTCAATTGGAATCCCCATTCCCACACTTCCGTTCCTCTTTTTTCGCCCGCACTCACATCCGGATTGTCAGCACGTTAAGGCCGAGGATGTTCTGATACTGCACGTCCCGCGCGATTTTGAAGACCATGCGGATGCCGATATTTTTGATGATGTCCCCACCCTCGGCAAACTGCTGACGCTCGCCGGGATCAAAGGGGACGCAGTCGTCCTTGATACGCAAAATCACGTTGTCGTTCTTATGTACCACGCGCACGTCCACCGAATGCGTCTTGTTGTCCTTCGCAAAGCCATGCTCGACGATATTGCCCGCCATCTCCTCCATGGCGAGACCGGCCAGATAGGCGCGCCGCCCATCCACGCCCCGCTCCAGACAGAAGCGCTGGACCTGTTCGGCAACGAGCACAACGCCTTCGATGCTCTTCACACTTAAGTCCATGCGCTCGCTCTGCGCAGCGCCGAAGTCGTCGGGAATGACCATGAGCTCGTCCATCTTCCGTGGAAAGCGTCTCTTTTTCAACCAGGCATAGCCGATGATCACCAGCGTGGTGACGACGCCGTTAAAGAGACTGGCCAGATATACGCAGTTCACGCCCATCACTCGGATCATCACAGCGGCAAATACGGCAACGCACACCACGCCGTCAAGCAGCGAGAGCAGGTGTACATATCCCTGTTTGCCGGATGCCTGCCCGTAACAGACGAAGTGCATATAGATGATGCTCAGCGGCATACAAAGCGGCAGGAGCCGCAGACCACAGACCGTCATAAAATAGACGCTCTCTCCGGGATCGCGATAAAAGATGCGGGTCAGCGGCACAGCGCAGACGATGATCAACGCGCAGACATCGCCCATCAGCGGGAGGAAGCGCTTGAACATCACCCGCATCACGTCCGTCAAGGTCTGGCGGTCTTCTTCTCCGATGCTGACGCTGATCAGCATCCGGGACACTGCCAGCATCCCGGTGGGCAGCGCCCATACGATGCCCAGCAGATTGTTTGCCGCAGCGAAAGCGGAGATCCCCACCGTTCCGACAAAGGCCTCCAGCAGCCAGTTCAAGATCAGACCGCGGACCGTTTGGTAGCCGTTGGAGAGCGCGCCGGGAATACCGACCCGGAGGATTTCCCCGGTCTCCCGCCAGGGCAGGCGTTTCGTGCGGAGCTTCATATGAGACGCGCCTGACAGAAAATGCCGGGCCTGCACGCCCATAAACACCCACATACCCAGAGAGGAGGCCAGCGCCAGACCGAAAGCCTCTAAGCGGAGAACCTTCACAAACAGGAAATTCAGCACCACGTTTACCGCAATGTAGATAAGGCTTGCTGTCGTAGTGAGACCGCCCTTGTTTTCCATCGAGAGAAACGCTGCCAACTGATTGCCCAGCATGAGCGGAACGATACCGATGGCCTGGCCGATGAGATAGCGGTCGAACAGCGGGCGGACGACGGCATCTCTGGTGAAAAAGCCTGTCAGATCAAAAGCACCTAACAGCAGAAACAGGATCGTGAAGGCCAAGGCCAACAATGTGGATAGCACCATATCCAGGGAGAACACATTCCGCAGCTTCTCCTGCTGATTCTTGCCGATGTATTTTCCGCAGAGAATAACGGAACCGCCCATGAGCATCATGCTGATCGCGTTCAGGAGCATATGGATCGGGCTGTAAAGTCCCACCGCGCTCATGGCGTCGATGCCCACGTAATTGCTGGCAAAAAAGCTGGAGACGATGCCGTTGACCGCGCCCACAGCGGCCAGAAGGATCTGTACCGGCAGCAGCCGGAACATCAACTTGGTGACCATTTTGGAATTGGCTTTCTGCTCATCCATAGTATTGATTCCTCCCGAACCGTGTGTCGATGCGGCATTTGATCAGTGTTTACCGGGGCTTTGCCACCAGGAAGCACATGTCGTTCAGCTCGTCGCCCTCAAAGAAATTGTAAAAGGTGAAATTGTACAGGAAACGCTCCGCTCCGTAGACACCGTAGCCGTCCTGATTGTGATCGGTGGTGTCATAGGGGTCTGCCGCGATTATGACGTCGTCCTGAGTCGTCTGCGTCCCCAAAGTGTCGTAGCCGATAATGACCTGCCAGTGGCCGCCCCAGTCGTTCCATCCGATCAGAATAGGATCACCCGCAGCCAGCGTGTCCCGAATAAAATCGAAGGTGAAAATATCATGGACGTTCTCGCCCGCGTCGATGGCCGAATAACAGGTAAAGCCGCCGACGCCGTCAAACATGGCGACCATCTCGCTGAGACTGGTCGCATCGGGCTGGGGCCCCTGCGGGCGCAGCGCGGCCAGGCTTTCCTCAGTATAGTCTCCGCGTAAGCCATACCACTCCAGCACCATGAGCGAGGAGGCCACGCCGCAGCTCCATTCACTGGACTGCTGAATCGTTTTGAAATGCGGCAGGATCGTCAGCGTATCCGTAGAGTTCAGATTGTAGAAATCCAGATGATTGAAATACAGACTGTCCGCGTGATCGCCGTCACGTTCCACGCTGTCCGCTCCGTCCTCCGCACTCAGATCAACGCCGTCGTCAAACTTCATTTCATCCGTTGACGTTGTTTCCTCCCGGTGAGCAATGGCCCAATCCGGCTCCTGATACTGTCGGGAAGCCTTGGTGATCCCTTCCGCGTAGATCCGCGCAAAGTCGTTTTTCATGGAGATCGGGATAAAGCCCTTGGCGAGATAGTCGGCGGATTTTGCCTCCCAATCCTGGGTGCCCCATTCGCGCTCGTTGTCGTCGGCCACGACCATATAAGCCTGCGCCGGATACGGGTTCCGGCTGTCGATCGAATAGTTCATCATGCTGGTGTCGCTGCCGCTGTTGCCGAAGGCCAGAACCGGACGCTGTCCGATTTCCCGCTCGACGTAGATAGACTTGTTGCCGTTGAGGTTTTTCTGGATAAAGCCGCCGGTCAGGACCAGCTCGTCGCCGTTTTCATATTTGAAGTCCATATTGGACGGCTCGTCCTCGTGACCTCTCTGCTTTACCTCAAAATCGGTGCCGATCACGTGCTCCGGCTCCACATAGTCCCGGATCGGGGAGTTCGCCACGATGGCGCGGGTGGTGGTGCGCTCGGTACCGCTGATGACCCAGATCTCAAAGCCGTTGTCATAGAGATATTTCACAAGCTCCACCATGGGCAGATAGAACCCATCTATGTAGCGCATGTTGTTGAAGCTCGCGGTATATTTCTGTCCGAACTCTGCAACATAGCTGTAAAACTCCTCCACGGTCATGCCCGCGTAGGCTTTTGCAAAGTTTCTCGCAAGCGTCTCGTCAGCGACGTATCCGGGTTTAATCGACGCGGCCACCGCCTTGAGCTCATCCGAGACGCGCTCCGGGTGGTCGTTGAGGCAGTATTCGATGAACATCATCGTGTCGTAGTAGGTATAAAAGGTCTCGCAGGTGAGAGTACCGTCCATGTCGAACACGGCGATGCGGTCTTCGACGGGGATATATCCGGCGCCGCCCTCCTGTACAGAGGCCTCCACGAAAGAGATCAGCGAGCTTTTCGCCTCCGCGTCCGCCGTCCAGAGAGAAAGCGGATCATATCCGGCAAGCGGCTCAGACGCAGCAGAACTCTGTTTCCGGCCGACGCCGAGGCCGAAAAGAATACTGACGACAAGCAGCAGGCAAATCGCCGTAATGGCGATCGATTTCCACGTTTTCAGTTGCTTTTCCATGATTCCTTATCTCCTCTGTTTAATACCTGGCGTTATCCACCTACGATCACGATGCGGCCCTGACCATAGGGGTCAGCGTACTCATTGCCGATCACGCCATGGAGGACATTTGTCAGGCAGTCCAGCATGAGCTGACTGTCCAGACCGGCGTCCTCCTGCACAATGGCGGCGCCGTCAAAGGAGGTCACACCGTCGCCGTGATCCAGTATCCAGTAATTCGGCCCGGCTACGGTGTATGTCTTTTCCGGATCCAGGGACTCACCGTCCACCATGACGTTTTTCACCCGGCGGTCTCCCTCTATGCCGACCATGAGTCCGTTTTCGTCTGGCAAGCACCCGCTGGGCACGGAGACGTCGATCTCATAGGTGAGCCCGGACACCTGCATAAAAGCTCCGTGTTCTCCCGGCAGACTGTGCGCGCCCCATTCCAATGTGTCAAGGATCTGCTGTCCGGTGGCTTCAACAACACAGATCGCGTTGTCATATGGCCAGACGCTGAGGATATCCCCGTAAGTGAAAGCGCCTCTGCTCACACTGCTCCGGACACCTCCTCCGCCTCATCCTGCCGGAGGATCGACTCGGCCTCAAAGAGCAGCGTCCCGGTGGCAATGTGATAATCGCTGGAAACAATGGCCAGTGTTTGGACCCGCGGATACCGCTGCGTGAGAATGTCAAAGGTATAGATGGCATTTTGCGCTGTGGTGAGGGACTGATCCTCCACGATCACCCGATCGGGGTCGACACCGCTTTCGATCAGCCACTCCGCCATTTTCCCGGCTTCGGTAACGCCTTCGTTTTCGGAAGCTGTCCCGCCTCCTGTGCAGACAATGAGGGCGCGGGGGTATTTCTCCGCGCTGTTTAAAACGACCTGCAGCCGCTCTATCAGTTCCTGGCGCATGGTCCCGTCCGGCTCCAACTGAAAGCCCAGCGCAACAATGGCCAACTCATCCGTTTCCGGCAAACCGTCCGGCAGCGCATCGTAACAGACCGGCAGGCCGGAATTGCAGGATCGCCAGATGTCCATGATCTGCTCCCACCGGGCGGCGGCATCGGCGTCTGTCTCTGCGAGTTCCTGCATAAGTTCGCCTATTCTCGTCTCCGCCTCCCCGCCGTAGCTGCCATAATCCACAATCATTTCTTCAAGAATTTCCCGGCTGCTTCTTGCCGGCTGCCGCTGTTGTCCGCACCCCACGCAAAGACAAAGCGCGCAAAGGGAGAAAAGGACTGTGAGAAAACCGCTTTTTTTCATCTTCAAAAGGATGCTCCTATCTTCTCAAATAAGCCGATGATACCGGGAAGGCAAAATAGGTGTCGGGGGCAGGGCTCGTTTTTCAGGGAAAAGTGCCACCACTCACAGTCAATGGGCTGAAAGCCGTTGCGAACCATCACCTTTTGCGGTCGCATACGGTTGTCGATAAAAGTGATGGTCGCCACGGCCTGAGCCTCGCTGATCGCCAGGCGCACAGTGGTCAAAGCGACAAAACGATGCTGTTTATTCATCTGACTGCTTCGCTTGTTCTTCTTTATCTGTAAACCAGCAGCGTCAGCGCAATATAGAACACGACCATGCCGCCGAAGATCAGGCCCTGCTTGAGCCGGTGCTCCGTCAGCAGGCCGACAAACTCCCGCACGGCGGCATTGGGCCAAAAGTACCATCTGGTCTTCGCACCCATACCGACCGCGCGCATCTTGACCCGCCGTGCATAAAGGCCGCTGCGGAAAACGTGGTAATTGGTGGTGGCGAAGGCGACCTTCCCGCCGGGCTCGATCGTGCGGATTATTTCTTTGGAGAATGCC
>Ga0079305_1003062_pt1 | contig 12227 bp, 9 predicted proteins | sample LMS_cellobiose_e_FD_79183 | JGI IMG/M metagenome (GOLD analysis project Ga0079305, IMG submission 79183) | Rumen-fistulated moose microbial communities from Alaska, USA - LMS_cellobiose_enrichment | ecosystem: Host-associated > Mammals > Digestive system > Stomach > Rumen fluid ... | reverse complement strand
TCCGCTTTGGCTGATTCCTCCCCCACTTTGGCTGATATACCACAATTACGGACTATATCTACCCCATCTCCTCCCATTCCACTATAACCTCATGGACCAAATAACCACCCCATCGCTTTTACCAATAAAAAAGAGGTCTGTCCACAAAAAGGACAGACCTCAACCACCACTCCACATTATTTTAACTCCAACTCCATCCACTCATCCGTTTCCTTAAAGCCGAACTTCTTATAAACAGGTCTGCCAAGCTTTGAAGCACCTAACCACATTTTCTTAATACCTAAGTTTTTAGCTTCCTCCACTAATTTTGTTAGTAGAGTGGTAGCTATTCCTTTTCCGCGATGAGCATTCTTTGTATACATATTGGTTACATATGCTTTTTTTCCACTCTTATTGGTATAGGTAGGGGGAAATTCATATATTACGATAGCTCCTGTTGCAATTATTTCATTCTTCTCCATTACTAGCCATTGAATAAGGGAACCCTCTGCTAATTTCCTTTGAAAGAAATCTTCCAGCTCGTCATTAATATCTTTATCTGCTGAAACTCCCTCATCTATTAACTGATTTTTTCTTAGCTCTATTAGCATATTAATATCCTTAATAGTTGCTTTACGATAATCCATCCTATTCCCTCTTCCTAAATATTATTGTTATTTTCTCTGATAACTTATTTTTTCAAACCAAATAGCGTAGTTACACTAAGCCCTAACCCAAATGTAATAATACATAAGATTATACTAGTGGCTCCCGAAACCATACCAGGAAAAACAACAAAAAGAGAACCGATAATTAATCCAATAATGATTGCATATGTGATATGCGGGAAATGTGAAAGAGCATATTTAATCCCTTTGCTACTCCCGATAAATCCAATTATTGCTCCAAGTCCAAGTACGATAATCACTGGGATATTCCATGTCGACAAGGCATTAATTGCTGTTGAATAAACTCCAAGTAACAGTAAAATAAACGATCCACTAATCCCGGGAAGCAGCATAGCCATGCTGGCTAACCAACCAGATAAAAACAATCCCAGAACCGACCATACAGTTAAGGAAGTAATCGGCTCTATTGATTTAACAGGATGCATGAATGCCATGGATGCGATAATAATAGCAGCAATTGTTAAAATAATATAATGTCCAGAACCAAAATTCTTTTTCGGCCGAGCCTCTTTTAACATAAGTGGAATTACACCGATAATTAATCCAATAAAGAAAAATTGTGTTGGCTCATGATAATTTTCCAGTAAAAATTCTATTAATCTACTTAGTAATAAAAGGGCAGCACCCATCCCAACTGCTAATGGTATTAAAAAGCCAAGTTGTTTCTTCCAGTTCCTACTAAAGAAACCGCTAATTGCATCGAGCAAACGGTCATAGATGCCCAAAATGACGGCAATTGTTCCCCCGCTCACTCCCGGTATTAAATCACTTATCCCCATAATAAATCCTCTATATAAGTTTTTCCATTCCACTAATTTTTCATTTCCTTTCTATTCTTCTAATTACATATTTTTTAAAGATTGATAGTATTTTCCTAACTCTATCATACCATAATTCTGAATCTTCCTTCCTTTTTCAAAATAAAAGATCTTCAATTTAAAACCAGTCTAAATATACTAAACCTTTCAATAATTATCCAACAATAACTTTACAAATATATCTTTTAGTAGGTATAATAATTTTTATAGTTTTGAATGTTCAATAGATAGATAATATTCAGAATTAATGATTATAAACAGGGGGAATACTTCATGAAACGAAAAAATTGGTTATTACTTCTTATGTTTGCATTTGTGCTAAGTGTATTAGCTGCATGCTCTGGCGATAAAACCGACGTTTCTACCGACTCAAAAGATAAGGACGGTAAATCAGACGAAAAAGTCCTTAACTTTATAAATCCAGAGGCAATTCCGTCAATGGATCCAGCTTTAGCTACAGATGAATCTTCATTTGTTTATCTTGGTGCAACAATGGAAGGGCTTTACCGTTTAGATAAAGATACACAGCCATCACCAGGTATTGCAACTGATCACAAAGTTAGTGATGATGGGTTAACTTGGACGTTTACATTAAGACAAGATGCAAAATGGTCAAATGGTGACCCAGTTACAGCAAATGACTTTGTGTATGCATGGCAACGCGCTGTTAATCCAGACACTAAATCGGAATATGGTCCTTATATGATGAATGGTGTCATTAAAAATGCTGCTGCTATCAGTTCTGGGGAACTAGCTGTTGATCAATTAGGGGTGAAGGCGGACGGTGATTATACACTTGTTGTAGAATTAGAAAACCCAACACCTTATTTTGAGACATTAACTACTTTTGGCACCTTCTTACCATTAAACCAAAAGTTTGTGGAAGAAAAAGGAGATAAATTTGCAACAAGTTCAGAAAACTTATTAGCAAACGGGCCTTATAGCATTACTGACTGGGATAGTACAGGTAATTCATGGGTACTTGCAAAAAATAATAGTTATTGGGATGCAAGCACTGTTAAAATGGATAAATTGACATTTGAAGTAGTAAAAGACCCACAAACAGCTCTAAGCTTATATGAAAAAGGAACAGTTGATCGAATGGATCTTACATCTGATTTAGTTGACCAATATTCAACTGATGAGAATTATGTTGTTTCAGCAGACACGTTTTTATATTTCCTTAAATTTAACCAAACAAAATCAGAAGCCTTGGCTAACAAAAACATTCGTTTAGCGCTTAGCCGCGCCTTTGACAAAGATGCTTTAGTTAATGAAATCTTAAATAACGGTTCTATCGTAGCGAACGGACTTGTCCCAGCTGACTTTACTCCAATGCCAGAAACTGGTGAGGACTTCCGTAAAGTTAGTGGAGATCTTGTTACTTATGATTTACAAGCAGCTAAAGACTACTGGGCAAAAGGCTTAAAAGAATTAGGTACAGATAAAGTTTCTCTAGAGTTTTTAGCAGATGATGATGCAACAACCAAAACTTTAGTTGAATATGTAGCTAATCAGTTATCTACAAACTTAGAAGGCTTGAATATTAAAATTAAACAAGTTCCAAAAAAGCAACGACTTGATTTAGATACTAGCATGGATTATGAGCTGCAACTTTCTAGATGGGGCCCTGACTTCCTTGACCCATTCACATACTTGAACCTGTGGATTACCGATGGAGGAAACAATAAAACAGGCTATTCTAATAAAGAATATGATCAATTAGTTGGCGATACAGCAACTAAACTTGCAACTGATAATGTTGCTCGTTATGATAACTTCTTAAAAGCTGAAAAGCTATTATTCGAAGATGCTCCAATTGCACCTGTTTATCAAGCATCAAGAGCACAATTAATTTCACCAAAAGTAAAGAATGTGTTTGTAAACCCATTCGGAGCAACTTATGAATATAAGTGGGCAGATGTAGGAGAATAAGAATTAACTTAAAAAGCGGGAGTATACCTATTTTGGTAACTCCCGCCTTTTATTTTCTACCCATTAAGCTTCCTTCATTATGCGGATAAATTCTTCATACATACTTGCCTTTAATATTTTATGAACACTTGTGTGGTCCTCAATAAATTTACCGAGGACATCATACATTTCCTGCAAATCCTCTTGACTGTTCTTTTTTACACATAATAAAAAGATAATCTGAACTGAGTTATTATTCCAATCAATCGGCTTTTCTAGGGTGCATACACAGACAAATGTTTTTTCTGTTTGTGGGGTAATCGGATGCGGGATAGCAACCAAATTCCCATAAGCGGTTGGCGCTACCTTTTCTCTTTCATATACCGCATCTAAAAATGGTTTTCCCACTAACCCTTTCTCCATTAGCTGTGTATGTAAAAAGGTTAAAACTTCCTCTTGGGAATGGAATATTTTCTTTAAAAAAATGAGATCTTGGCGAAAAAAGGACTCGATTGGCTGATGACTACTTTGAGTTAGAATAAATTTTTCAATGGCCTTTAAATCACTTTCCTTCAATATTGCATTTACCTCAATGACTGGAATGTCAAAGCTCTCCTTAAAGGGGATAGAGCTAACGATAAAGTCCACTTCATTTAAATTATATTGATCGAGCATATAATATTCTGTTGTCCCAACCACATCTAAATTACTGCCAAAATAAGATTTGAGACGATAATAAATTAACTGAGCGGTTCCAAGCCCAGAAGCACATACAACTAAGCAGCGTTTTGGACCTGAACGTAATTTGGTTCTTTCCATTGCTGCTCCAATATGAAGCGCCAAATAACCAACTTCATTTTCATCCATTTCGATTCCTGTGTATTCTTTAATGGCCATTCCTGCAATAATTCCCGCTTCATAGGCAAGTGGATAGTTATTTTTAATTTCTTGCAACATAGGGTTTCTTATATTCATGCCGTATTTAATGCGGTTAACTGCAGGCTTTAAATGCATACTCATTCCAAAGATAAGTTCTTCATCCTTTTCAATGCCTAAATCTAATTTTTCTTCTATTTTGGACAAAATAAAATGAACCAGCTGAAGAATATCATCCTCAATTACATGATCAATATGGCCCTTTTTCTGAGTAACTAGCTTTGTTCCAAGTAAATGCATAGCAATATAGGCAATCTCCGCCTGCGGAAACTTAATTTGGTATAGATCTTCTACTTCCTTCACAATTTCATTTGCTACATGATATTCCCTTTGTTGTTCAATTTCATCCATATCGGCGTGAAATATTGCCACATAATGACCACTAACAATCCGCTTTTGGGCGATTACAATATGAATCAATAAATTATTAATAGCGATATCCGATAAAGTAATTTGATACTTTTTTATTTGTCTTAAAATAATTTCTTGGATATTATCCATTTTCTCTTCATTAAAAATAGAAGGATGAGGACTATCTATTGTACTGATTGTTTGTTTTTTACGATCAAGTACATACTCTGATAAACAAAATCGCACTTTAATTTCATCCCCAACTGCTTTAAGTCCATAATTCGGTCGTGCTTCTAATATAATGTCATACTTTTGAAGGATTTCTTTCACATGCTTAATGTCTTGTTGAATAGTAGACTTACTGACAAACAGTTCATCTGCGAGATCATCTAATTTAAAGTATTGATCATTTAATAAAAACCGGATAATAATATAAGTTACTCTGTCCTCTGGCGTTTTAGGAATACCAGTATGAGAAAGTGAGTTTTCTACAAATATAGAATGTAAATACTGCTGAAATACTGCTTTATCCCAAATCTCTAACGTATAACCTTTTGAGATAACGGAAATTATTTTTGCTCCATGACTATTTAATATAGCATCTAGATTTTTAATATCTTCTCGCGTTGTTCGCGCAGTCACATGATTAACAGTAGCTAAATATTCACCTGTTACCGGTGTATCCGCTACCAATAATTCACTTAATACTTGTTTCATTCGGGAGCTTAACAAAATAAAGTCTCCTTCCATTCGTTTTTTACAATTTTACCCATATGCATTTTTACTCAAAAAGGTTCTGATCTTAACTCTTGATCAGAACCTATCTTGATATCTAGAAAGATTATATCAGAAACATTCACTGTTGTTCCTAAAATCCATTATTGGCTGCTACATTTTTAAACCAGTAAGCACTTTTCTTTGGTGTTCTGGTTTGTGTTTTTAAATCTACTGAAATAAAACCGTAGCGATTTTTATAGGCATTGGACCAAGACCAATTATCCATGAATGTCCATAGATGATATCCCTTAACATTACAGCCCTCTTCAATAGACCTATACAGCCATTGTAAATGTCCTTCAATAAACTTAATACGATAATCATCTTGAATTTGACCATCTTTCAAGAAACGCTCTTCATCTTGAACTCCCATGCCATTTTCAGAAATAAAGGATTCCACATTCCCATAGTTTTCCTTTAAATTCATCATGATATCGTAAATACCTTTTTCGTAAATTTCCCAGCCGCGATAAGGATTCATTTTTCTGCCTGGCATCTCATAGGAGTCAAAGAACCATTCTGGCATAAAAGGGCTATACGGATTTGGTAAATGCTCTTTCGCCTTCACTCGGCGGGGTTGATAGTAGTTGACTCCAAGAACATCGACTGTATTTTCTTTAATTAGTTCTAAATCTCCTTGCTCACTATTTGGTAGTTGTCCATGTTCACGTAATATTTCTACTAATTCCTCTGGATATTCACCAAGTACAGCAGGATCTAAGAAACTTCTATTAAAGAATAAATCACAAATATTCGCTGCTTTCAAATCATACGGATTCTGGCTTCTTGGGTAGGATGGCGTTAAATTTAACACAATCCCTATTTTTGTATCTTTGTCTTGATTCCATCCTCGAAAAGCTTGAACAGCTTTCGCATGTGCTAAAACTGTATGATAGGCTACTTGTGCAGCCTTCTTAAAATCTACGATATTCGGATAATGGAAATCATATAAATATCCACCTTCGACCGGAACAATCGGTTCATTGAACGTAAACCATTTTTTCACACGATCACCGAATAGCTGGAAGGATTGTAAAGCATAGGCTTGGTATGCATCCACAACTTCGCGATTTTCCCAACCACCGATTTTCTGCATTTCTAGCGGCATATCAAAATGATACAGGGTAACGAATGGTTCGATTCCATTAGCTAATAGCTCATCAATTACATTATTGTAAAAAGTTACAGCTTCTGGGTTCACTTCTCCCCGTCCGTTTGGAATTAATCTAGACCAAGAAATAGATAAGCGGAAAGAATTATGCCCAATTTCCTTCATCAATTGAATATCTTCTTTATATTGATAATAGAAATTAGAAGTAGTTTCTGGCCCTACATTGTCAAAAAAGCGATTTGGTTCTGCCTCATACCAATGGTCCCAAATGTTTTTTCCTTTTCCTGCTTCATTCGCTGCTCCTTCTATCTGTGTTGCAGATGTGGCGCTTCCCCACCAAAAACCTTTAGGAAATTTGTATTTAACAGTCATTTTAAGAAACCTCCAAAATTATTTATTACGATAAATCTCAATTATTTCAGTAGCCAAATCACGAACAGTAATAGCTGTCATCAAATGATCTTGAGAATGAACTAAAATCACATTCACGCCCGCACCATTTCCGCTCGCTTCCTCTTGGAGTAGTTTCGTTTGAAAACCATGCGCTTTACCAAGTTCAGTACTTGATTCTTCTAGTAATCGATCCGCTTCTTCAAAGTTTCCTTCTTTTGCTTCTTGTATTGCTTCCATTGCACATGAACGGCCATTTCCAGCAAAAAGAATTATTTGAAAAGCTATTTCTGTCATTTTGTTATCTGTTTCCATCCCTGTCACTCCATTTCTAAAACTAAAGGGGGTTTACACTTAAGGTTAACTAAGGTAAATCCCCTTCCTCTTAATGTAAAACTTATTTCTATCTTGCTGACTGCTTAACCTTTTTTCTCTGTTTCATAATAATTTTTGTCTAGAACTTTTAGGAATGGCCACCAAATCACCATCACAACAAGTAAGTTAAAGATTTGCAGTGCTGCCCCTCTCCAATCATTACCGGTTGCTAAGAACCCACTAATACCAATCGGTGTTGTCCACGGAACAATGATTCCTGCTGGTTTCGGAACGATCCCTGCTGACATTGTCAGATACGTAATGATTGTTACTACTACTGGCGCTAATAACCACGGAATAAGAACTAATGGGTTCATAATGATTGGTAAACCAAAGATAATTGGTTCATTTACGTTGAAAATTCCAGCTGGTCCACCTAGTTTTCCAAGTTCTTTTGTTTGTCTGCTCTTACCGATTAAGAAGATAAGAATAACAACCCCCAATGTCATCCCAGTACCACCCATACCTACTAGGAACGTATCCATAAATTGTTTTGTGATAACGTTTGGAAGCTCTGTTCCTGCTTGGAAAGCAGTAAAGTTTTGGTCATTCAATGCATACCAGATTGGGTCAAGGACAGAGTTCATAATAATTTGTCCGTGTAAACCGAAGAACCAGAATAATTGAATTAATAATACCACCACGATTGTTGCTGGAAGACTACTACCTAGAGCAGTTAATGGCTCTTGGATAATCGTATAAATAAAGTTTTGTACTGTTTCAAATGGTGTAAAGCTGAAAAGAATACGAATGATTAAAAAGAATGTTAATGTTAGTGTAATAGGAATCAATGCACTAAAGGATCTAGATACAGAGTCCGGTACACCTGGCGGCATTTTAATCGTCCAATTTTTCTTCACAAAGAAGCGATATAGCTCTGCGGAAATAAATGCTGTGAAAATCCCCAAGAACATACCTTGTGCGCCAAGAATAACTGTTGGGATTACCCCAGTCACTTCCCCTAATTCTTGTGGGTTTAAAATAAGGAATGATGCAACCCCTACAACAGCTCCATAAATGGCTTCAAGACCATAATGCTGTGTCAGCTTATATCCAATTCCCATTATGACAAAGAGTCCCATAATACTTAGCGTTGCTGCGGATGCTGGACCTAATGCATTTTGATAAGCTGCATAAGCATCTTCGCTTATCATCTTATCTAGGAAAGGAAAGTTTGCAATTACAACAAAAATTGATCCAAAAATGATTAGCGGCAAGGCAACCATAAATCCATCACGTAATGCTGCTAAATAACGATTGTTGTTCAATTTCTCAGCAATTGGCAACAGAATATTTTCCAAAACCTCCATAAACTTATTCATAAGGTTTATCCTCTCTTCCTTCTTTTAGTAAATGCTTTCATTTGGAAATAAACGATTACTTGTTATTCTCGATTAATTCTAACGCTTTGTTTAAAACAGCTAATCCATCAATTCGTCCATAAGCAACTGGATCAATAACATCTAACGGAATTCCAACCGCTTCTGCTTGAGTAGCTAGTTTCTTTTTTAAGAAGCGCATTTGCGGACCAATTAAAAGAACATCTGCACGTTCCATATCTGTCTGTGCTTTATCTTGCGCAACAGCCCAAATTTCTGCTTCAATGCCTTTTTCCTTTGCAGCATCTTTCATTTTAGAAACTAATAGACTAGTAGACATTCCTGAAGAACAAGCTAATAAAATTCTTTTCATTTTAATGACCTCCGAGTAATTTATTTTAAGTAAATTATTTATAATGATTACTACGCTTTTATCTTACAATGAAAACTCTTACAACTTAACATATTGTTTTTCCGTCTAAAGGGGGAAATGAAATGTTAGCACTTTCATTTTTACTTCCGCATATATAAGAGCATATTATGTGCTAGAAGTGAAAAAGAAAAACCCAGGAGCTAAAATTTTCCTGGGTTTTTACCATTATTCGTTTTCCTGATAGCGGAAATATTTAAAGTCTGCTGGTATATTTTGACCACTTGTATCTTGACATTGCATTCCAACAAATGCTCCGGTAAAGAAGCCGCCGCCGCGAATATAATCATCAGATAGTTTTTTTGATTCAAATACTATATCTAGTTTATTCCACTCTTCTTTATCAAATGAGTAAGAGTAGTAGTAATATTCATTTTCGACTGTGACTCTTAAGTAAATATATTCTGTTTCGGTTGGAACAATTATTTTCTCCTTCAATGGTTGAGAGAAAGAAAAGTTGTCATTAACCGTTAAATCAAGGATGCGTCCAAGATTTTCATCATAGGTCACTTGCAATGCTGTCCAATTTTCAGTGTTGTAGTAATTTACTAAACCTGCAGCCTGCTGAATATTCTCGGGCGTAAAGGCTACGGCTGTTTCCGCTTCAAATTGAAGGCTTTGCCAGCGTCTAGCAACAAAAGATTGTGTAAAGGTTGATGTTAATGATTCTTGGCCAAATAAGCGTAAATGATGAGGTCTTTCTGATAAAGAACCTAATTGTTCTGTAAAAGGAATACGTAATGTTTGGAAATTGATATTAAGCTTATCTTGCTCAAATTCATCGACAACTGGATAAGTTGGAGGGAATTTTGTTTCCGGAATCTTTGGAGCTTCTACTTCCAAGCTCCCCTCTTTTCCGCCAACTACATATGGCCAGCCATCTCTCCACTCCAGCTTCTGAATCGCTGTTTCCCTTCCTAAAGGGCAATATCCCCTTTGTTGAATAATAGAATCATCATCTGGATGAATAGGACGTCCAGTTAAATGAGCTAAATACCATTCATCTGTATGGGTGTGAACAATAGAAGCATGCCCACATTTTTGCAATGGATTTCTAGGATTATGCCAGGAAGTTAAAAGTGGGTTATGCGGATGTACCTCATAAGGCCCTTCTATATTTTTGGAACGTGCAATTGTTGCAGCATGCTCATATTTCGTTCCGCCTTCTGCTGTTAGTAAATAATAGTAATCGCCAATATGATAAAGATGAGGTGCTTCTGTTAATTTGATATCTGTGCCCTTGAAAATTATTTGCGGCTTGTTAATTAATTTTTTCTGTTTTGTAGAGTATTCCTGCATAACAATTCCGCCGAAGGAATGACGGTCAATGCGCTGGTCCCACAGCATATTTAATAAATATTTCTTGCCATCCACGTCATGAAACAAGGAAGCATCAAAACCAGAACTATTTAATTTAATCGGCTCTCCCCAATCCCCATCTACCGTTTCGGAAGTAACCAAATAGTTGTGACAATCTTTCCAAGCTCCATCCACTACTTTTACATCCGTGTAAATAAGCCAAAACTTCCCGTCGCTATAACTTAAGCAAGGAGCCCAAACACCGCCAGAGTTAGGATTTCCTTTCATATCTAGTTGGGAAACTCTTTGTAATGGATGTGCAACTAATTCCCAGTTGACCAAATCCTTTGAATGATGTATTTGTACTCCTGGAAACCACTCAAAGGTAGATACTGCGATATAGTAGTCTTCACCGACTCTGCAAATGCTTGGGTCTGGATTAAATCCTTTCAGTACAGGGTTGATAATTTTCATTTAAAAAATCCTCCTTATGAATAACGATTTAAATAGACTAATATTTTTCTAATAATAGATTGCTATCTATAAAATTTCCTGAAGCTAATAATTGAAAAAAGCAACTTCAAATGTTAGTTAGTTTGTTATATAAACTAAGTTAACCACGTTTTGAAAGCGCTTGTCAATCATTTCGCAAAATTTATATCATTTTTCTATACATTTAGAAAAAACATAGGAATAGCGACGCTTCTATGCATTTCCTCCAAAAGAAAAACTTCCATCTCATGATGAAAGTTTCTTAAAAATAAATGTATCTGATTTTATATTAATCGCTCAAAAAAATTTTTTTCTCTTATAAGTTGAATGGCTTAACAATCTAATTTCGATTAATGATGAATAGGTCTTTTTTCAGACAATTGCAATGTTTCTGCTGTTAATGTATGAACGTCATGCAATAGCTGAGGATTTTCTTTTAGGGATAATCCATACGACGGGATCATTTCCTTTAATTTTGGCTGCCATTCTGGCATTTTTTCTGTAAAACATTTCTGGATTACTTTCAGCATAACGTGAACAGCAGTAGAAGCACCAGGTGAAGCACCAAGCAATGCTGCTATAGAACCATCTGCCGCACTTACAACCTCTGTTCCAAATTGAAGGGTCCCTTTCCCGCCAGCTTCTGTATCCTTTATCACTTGCACACGCTGCCCAGCTACCACAAGATCCCAATCTTCCGCTTTGGCATTCGGGATAAATTCACGTAATTCTTCTATTCGCTTTTCTTTTGAAAGCATAAGCTGCTGGATTAAATAGCTGGTTAAGGACATATTTTTTGCACCAGCTGCCAGCATTGTTAACAAATTATCTGGCTTAACAGATGTAATTAAGTCAAACATGGAGCCTGTCTTCAAGAACTTAGGCGAAAAACCAGCAAACGGGCCAAAAAGCAATGATTTCTGATTATCAATGAATCGTGTATCTAAATGGGGAACGGACATGGGTGGCGCTCCAACCTTTGCTTTCCCATAAACCTTTGCATGATGTTTTTCAACTATTTCTTGATTTTTGCAGACTAAAAATATACCACTAACTGGGAATCCACCCATATGTTTTCCTTCGGGGATACCAGATTTCTGCAATAAATGTAAACTGCCGCCGCCACCGCCAATAAAGACGAATTTAGCAGCATGTCTTTCGACTGTACCACTATTTAGATTTTGTACCTTTGCTTCCCATAAGCCATCATTCGTTCGTTTTAAATCATTTACACTGTGCTTGTAGTTAATTTCTACACCTTTTTTCAATAAATCAGCAAACAGCAAACGGGTTAAGGCACCGAAATTCACATCTGTTCCAGAATCAATCTTTGTCGCGGCTATCGGT
>Ga0079305_1003060_pt1 | contig 12239 bp, 9 predicted proteins | sample LMS_cellobiose_e_FD_79183 | JGI IMG/M metagenome (GOLD analysis project Ga0079305, IMG submission 79183) | Rumen-fistulated moose microbial communities from Alaska, USA - LMS_cellobiose_enrichment | ecosystem: Host-associated > Mammals > Digestive system > Stomach > Rumen fluid ... | reverse complement strand
CGGGACGCCCTGCTGCGCGCCGCCGAGCAGGCCGGGGTGCCCGCCCAGCGGGAGGTGCTCCCCTTCGGCGGCCAGGATGGCAGCGCCATCCAGCACAGCCGCGCCGGCGTGCCCGCGGGCTGCTTATCGATCCCCTGCCGCTACATCCATTCCCCCGCCGAGGTCATCGACATGCGGGATATGGAAGGGGCGCTGCGGATATTGCTGAAGTTTGTGGAAAACGTGTAATTCTCCTTGACTTTTCCGGCAATCATCATTATAATTCTGATTTGTAACTGAACAAAAACCCTGACGCAGCCAAGTACCCGCATCCCTCAGCGAGCCGGTGACAGTGCAAGACCGGCACCTTGCGGAGAAGCCCCTGCCGAGTTGAGCGCCCGAAACACAGTAAGGCGATCCGGCCCCTGCCGTTATCCAGGTCAATGAGGTGGGCGTGAAAGCGTCAATTGAAGTGGTACCGCGAATCTGTGTCTGTTCGTCTTCAAAATGAGCAGGCACAGTTTTATTTTGAAAAGGAGAAAGAATATGAAACAGCTGTCCTCCAACGAGCTTCGCTCCATGTGGCTGCGCTTCTTTCAGGAGAAGGGCCACAGCGTGATCCCCAGCGCCAGCGTCATTCCCGAAAACGACCCCACAGTGCTTTTCACCACCGCCGGCATGCATCCCCTGGTGCCCTATCTGCTGGGCCAGAAGCACCCGCAAGGCACCCGGCTGACCGACGTGCAGAAGTGCATCCGCACCGGTGATATTGACGAGGTGGGCGACATGAGCCACCTGACCTTCTTTGAAATGCTGGGCAACTGGAGCCTGGGCGACTATTTCAAAAAGGAAATGATCCCCTGGAGCTGGGAATTCCTGACCAGCCCGGAATGGCTGGGTATCGACAAGGACAAGCTGGCCTTCACCGTGTTCGAGGGCGACGCCGACTGCCCCCGGGATGAGGAGGCGGCCAATCTGTGGCGCAGCTGCGGCGTGAAGGACGACCATCTGTTCTATCTGCCCAAGGAGCACAACTGGTGGGGCCCTGCCGGCGTGACCGGCCCCTGCGGCCCCGACACCGAGATGTTCATCATCACCAAGGAGCCCTGTGGGCCCGACTGCTCCCCCGCCTGTCACTGCGGCGCGTATCTGGAGATCTGGAACGACGTATTCATGCAGTACAACAAGCAGAAGGACGGCAGCTTCCTCCCCCTGGAGCAGAAGAACGTGGACACCGGCATGGGCCTGGAGCGCACCATCTGCGTGCTGAACGGCAAAAAGAGCGTGTATGAAACCGACGTATTTGCCCAGATCCTGGCCAAGATCGAGGAGCTGTGCGGCAAGAAATATGACCCCGACGACGAAAACACGAAGGCTTTCCGCATCGTGGCCGATCACCTGCGCACCGCCACCTTTATCATCGGCGATCCCCGGGGCATCGGCCCCAGCAACGTGGGCCAGGGCTACATCCTGCGCCGCCTGATCCGCCGCGCCGTGCGCTATGGCATGGGGCTGGGCCTGGGCGAAGGCTTCACCGCCAAGGTGGCCCAGGTGATCATCGATCAGTACAAGGACGTGTACCCCGAGCTGAACGAGAACGCCGCTTTCGTCATCGAGCAGCTGACGCTGGAGGAAGGCCGCTTTGCCCGCACTTTGAAGCAGGGCGAAAAGGAATTTGACAAGGTGCTGTTTAACATCAGCCGCACCCGCGCCGCCATGGACAAGATCATCGCGGACGATACCCTGGCCGCTGCCGAGGAGGCCGTAAAGACCCATGTGCTGCGCCCCCAGCCCGACATGGTGGCCGCCATCGAGGCCGTAAAGGCGGGCAACCTGGCCGCCGTGAAGCGGGAATGCGCCGCCATCCGGGATCGGCAGAGCGTGATCGACGGGCGCAGCGCCTTCAAGCTGTACGACACCTATGGCTTCCCCATCGAGATCACCAAGGAGCTGGCCGCCGAGCACGGCCTGACCGTGGATGAGGAGGACTTCGCCAAGCGCTTTGAGCAGCACCAGGCCACCAGCCGCAGCGGCGCGGAGCAGATCTTCAAGGGCGGCCTGGCTGACCACAGTGAGCAGACCACCTGCCTGCACACCGCCACCCACCTGCTGCAAGCCGCCCTGCGCAAGGTATTGGGCGACGAGGTGAAGCAGAAGGGCAGCAACATCACCGCTGAGCGCCTGCGCTTTGACTTCACCTTTGGACGCAAGGTCACCCCGGAGGAGCTGCAGGAGGTGGAAAAGCTGGTGAACGAGGCCATCGAGGCCAACGTGCCCATCACCATGGAGGAGATGACCGTGCCCGAGGCCAAGGCCCAGGGCGCCATCGGTCTGTTTGAGAGCAAGTACGGCGAGATCGTGCGCGTGTACACCATGGGCCAGTTCAGCAAGGAAATCTGCGGCGGCCCCCACGCCAACCGCACCGGCGACCTGGTTTCCTTCAAGATTTTGAAGGAAGAAGCCTCCTCCGCCGGCGTTCGCCGCATCAAGGCGACCATCGGACGGAAGGCCGAATAAAGGGAAACGAAAGGATACGCGCTTTCTTTTGAAAAAGAAAGCTGCGCAAAGAAAACTGCTCTGACAAAGTAAAAGCCGCAGGGATGGCTGAAAAACACAATCATGCTTGTTTTTCATCAATCTCTGCGGCTTTCTCATGCCCGGAAGCGCACTTGGCGACAGGTGCAAAGTTTGGTTTTCCTTGTTTTTTCTTCACCGGTGGGTCTTTTTTGCGCAGCTTTTTTCTGCTCAGAAAAACGCGCGTCCCCCCGCTATCAGCATCACAAGCCCACCTCCATCCGGTACACCATCACCTCGCGGTCGCCCCGCCGATACATATCGGTGTCCTCCGGCAGCGGCACGGTGCAGACCAGTGTGCAGCCCGCCAGCTGGCAGGTGCGGGAGGAAGCGGCATTCTGCGGGCTGCAGGTGATATAAACATACTTCATATCATGCCGGGCGGCCAATCGGAATAGCAACTTGCAGGCTTTGGCGGCGCAGTGATGGCCGCGGTAGGCCTCCTCGATGGTGTAGCCGATATTGCCGCCGAAAAACAAACGCATGGTATGGCCGATGCGCAGATTGCAAGCGCCCACCCGTTCGCCATTCGCCCGAAGAATGTCAAATTTGTAGGCAGGAACCCGGCCTTCGGCGGCGTCGCCGGGCACCTTCTCCCGCAGGCGCAGGGTGATTTCGCCGTCTGTCAGATCTTCCACAGGCAGGAATACAAAGGGGTCATCCATTATATTCTTCTCCTCTGATCGCAAAAGGCCGCTGCTCTCGCAGCGGCCATATCATTGATGGGGTTTACTTTTTGCGGCGCAGGAAGGCAGGCACGCCCAGGTCGTCCTTTTCGCTGCCCACAGGCTCATTCTGCATGGGCGCGGCGGGGGCGGCGGGCGCGGCCGTCGGCGCCTGGTACTGGGGCATATTATACGGCGGCACCGCGTTCTGCTGCTGCGGCATATTGTACTGCGGCATGGCATAGCTTGTCATGTAGGGCGCGGTCATGGCCGGGCGCTGGGCTGCGGGACGGGCCGCGCTGGGCGCGAAGGCATCCGCGTCGTAGGTGTTCAGCGGGGCGGGCGCATCCTCCGTTACGGCGGGCTCCGCCGGCTGGCGATGCTCATAGGGGTTGATGGCGGGGCTTGCGCCGCCATACATGCCCAGGGAAGGCCGTGCCGCCGTGCGCTGCTTTGATTTAGGTTCCCGGGTGGGGAAGGGCGTCTTTTCAAAGCCGGTGGCGATCACCGTGATGCGCACCTCGTCCCCCAGGGTTTCATCAATGTTCGCGCCAAAGATGATGTTGGCCTCGCTGTCGGCGGCCTGCATCACCAGGCTGGCGGCCTCGTTCACATCCATGATGTTCATATCGGCGCCGCCGGACACGTTGATCAGCACGGCGCGGGCGCCGTCGATCTTTGTCTCCAGCAGCGGGCTGGAAATGGCCTCCTTGGCGGCGGACACCATGCCGTTTTCGCCGCTGCCGGTGCCGATGCCCATATGAGCCATACCGCCGCTCTCCATCACGGTGCGCACGTCGGCAAAGTCCAGGTTGATAACGGCAGGCACGGCGATCAGATCGCTGATGCCCTGAATGCCCTGGCGCAGCACGTCATCCGCGGTGCGGAAGGCTTCCAGCATCGTGGTGCCCTTGCTGACCACCTGCAGCAGCCGGTCATTGGGGATCACCACCAGGGTATCCACGTTCTGCTTCAGCTCGTTGATGCCCAGCTCAGCATTCTTCATGCGCTGTTTGCCTTCAAACAGGAAGGGCTTGGTGACCACGGCAATGGTCAGGCAGCCCAGCTCCCGTGCGATTTCCGCCACAACGGGGGCCGCGCCTGTGCCGGTGCCGCCGCCCATACCGGCAGTGACGAACACCAGATCGGAGCCCTTCAGCGCCCCGGCGATCTCCTCACGGCTTTCCTCCGCGGCGCGGCGGCCGATATCTGGCACAGCGCCCGCGCCCAGGCCCTTGGTCAGCTTTTCACCGATCTGGATCTTGACGCCCGCCTTCGATTGGCCCAGCGCCTGACGATCGGTATTCACAGCAATAAACTCCACGCCGCGCAAACCGGCGTCCACCATGCGGTTGACGGCATTGTTGCCGCCCCCGCCGCAGCCTACGACCTTGATCGCGGCAAAACCCTGTTCCTGTTCCATTTGGAGCTCCAGCATAATGACCCTCCCGGTAAATAATCCTTATTCGCAGACGGCAGCCACTCAGCCGCCGAACAGATTGTTGAAGAAAGCGCGCACGCCGCGGTTGGCGTTGGCATTGACCAGGGTATCGATGGTCACATCCAGCACGCCCAGCGCGCTGGTGTAAATGGGGCTGGACATTTTGCTGGTCTTGCGCGGCAGGTCGCGCACAGGCCGATCCAGCTTGGCAGAAAGGAATTCCCTTGCGCCGCGGTTGATAGCCAGGCCGCCGCCCGTCAGATAAGCCACCGACCAGCTGCCCAGCCGCACGCCGCTGGCCTTCACCGCGTCGTGAATGGCCTCGGCGATCTCTTCCACCCGGGGCTCCAGCACGGCGGAAACCTCCTCACGGGTAAAGGTTTTGCTTACGCCGTCCCGATCCGGCTCGGTAAAGGTGTCATTCCCGGCGGATACGCCGAACACATAGGCCTTTTTGATATTCTCCGCTGAATCCAGCGGGATATCCAGGCCGTAGGCCACATCCGCCGCGATGTTGCCGCCGCCCATGGGCAGCGTCTGGTGGAAGATGATGGCGTCGCCCTCCACCGCCATGACCTCGGTATTCAGGTAGCCCACGTCGATGAGCAGGGCGGTATGATCCCGCTCCTCCGCGGGAACGAAAAGCATGGTCTGCCCCACAGGGGCGGAGAAAAAGCTGTTGACCACGATGTTCATGGCGCGGAAGCGCTCACTGACATCATCCAGGAAAAACTGATCCGCCACCACAAAGGATACCAGGGCGCGCAGGGAATTGCCGCGCATGCCCATGGGCTCCAGCGTCTTTTTCCCCTCGTCCACCATGAACCAGGCGGGGCTGCGCTGAATGATGACGCCGCGCACCTGGCCCAGCTCGTCCACTGCCTTACGGAAAAGATCCTCAATATTGCGCACCGTCACATGGGGATCGGCGCCCTGCAGATCCAGCTTGGATTCCACCGTATAGACGCGGGAAAACTCCCCGGGCACCCCCACGCTGACCTCGCGGATGCGCAGATGGCTCTGGTTCTCTGCCTCATGCACAGCGTTTGCGATGGCCTCGTTCAGCACCGCGGGATCATTCCACTGCCCGTCCGCAAATCCGGCGTAGGCGGAAAAGCCCGCTCCCTTGATATCGCAGCGGGTGCGCGTGCTGGTTTCCGCAACAAGCGCAACAATCTTGCTGGTGCCAAAGTCAATTGCCGTAACCGTGTTCTTCATTCGCCTTTCATCTCCCAAACGTCGTACAGCCCAGGCTGCCGCGACCGCATGGCAATATGCCGAATGCGCTCAATGTCATTAGGATAACTTAATTGTAACCTTTTTGTGATAATTTGGCAAGTGTTTATGCGGGCTTCCGGGACATTTTTTAATGTTTTTTCCGATTTTCATGTAAAAAATCACTGAATTGGGCGGTAAGAGGCCTGTCCCGGCACAGTCGCCTCGATCATTCCCCCGCTCAGCCCGCGGCGGCGCAGCTCCTGCACCACCGCGCGCACCGTGCCGATTTTTGCGCGCAGCTCATCGGCGTTGCCGATGTTGACGGTATATCCATCCAGGGTCACCAGATATATGTTCTCCAGCGCGGTCAGGTTCAATTCCGCAGTTTTAGACAGCACGTCCTGCATGCGCAGCTCCGCCAGGATCTGTTGCATGGCCTCCATTTGCAGCTCCATGCGGCAGATTATTTTGCTGCCCACACGGATGTCGCGCACGTCCAGGCCCGTCACCTTGACGCAGCCGTTGTCCAGCGCGATGTTGGTGGTGCTTTCCAGCACCATGCCATCGGCGGAGATCACGTACTGCACCCCGCGGTACAGGAAGTTGGCTACCGGAACGCGCTCGTTTACCGTGAGAATGACCCCGTCCGGCCACACCTTTTCCATGGCCACGAATTCCAGATATCGGTCGGAATTGATCAGGACTTCGATCTTTTTTTCATTCAGGTTGAAATAGGTGCTTTTGTCGCTGATTTGGGCCAGGGCAAGCACCTCCTGCCGGGTTTTGTTCACCAGGCCGACTACCTCGGCCCGGTGGATGCGCAGCCACTGTCCGCGCGCGAAAACGGCGGCGACCGTCATCAGGACGATCACCGCGATCACGGTATACAGGCCGCGGCGGGAGGGACGGGCATAAAAGCCGTAGCTGTCCCCCATGCGCTCATCGGCCTGCGCCGCGTCGTTTTCCGGCTGTCTGTGTTCGTTTTCCATGCGTTTCTCCCGTCATTCTTTCACCGTCACCCGGCGGATATCGGCTCCCAGACCCGCCAGATGCGCTTCAATCCGCTGATAGCCCCGGTCGATCAGGTGCACGCCGGTGATCAGCGTTTCTCCCCGGGCGCGCAGCGCCGCCAGCACCAGGGCCGCGCCGCCGCGCAGATCGCGGGCAGGCGCCTGAATGCCATCCAGGCATTCCACCCCCTGCACAAACGCCGCCCGGCCGGAAACGCGGATGCGCGCCCCCATGCGGCACAGATCCCCCGCCAGGGCAAAGCGGTTTTCAAACACGTTTTCCACCACCACGCCGCTGCCCCGGGCGGTGGCGGCCAGCGCCAGCATCTGGGATTGCATATCGGTGGGAAAGCCGGGATGGGGCTGGGTTTGCAGGGTATCAAATGCCTGCAGCCGCGGCGGGGCGGAAAGGGTGATCGTATTCTTCCCATCGGCCACATTGCAGCCCATCTCCCGCAGCTTTTCGGCAACGGCGGTCAAATCGCCGGGGCGCACGTTTTGCAGGGTGATCTCCCCGCCGGTATTGGCCGCGGCGCAAAGGTAGGTGCCTGCGGCGATGCGATCAGGCATCGGGGTGAAGCGCGCCCCGTGCAGTGCCGCAACGCCTTCGATAACCACCGTATCGGTGCCCGCGCCCCGCACGCGGCCGCCCATGGCGTTGATGTAAGCCTGCAGGTCGCCGATCTCCGGCTCCCGGGCTGCATTGGTGACCGTGGTGATCCCCGGGGTCAGCACGGCAGCCATCATCACGTTTTCCGTGGCCCCTACAGAGGGATAATCCAGGTGCACATCCGCCGCGTGCATCCCTTCGCCGTCGCAGTACAGCACGCCGCCCGCCTCGGCGATGCGCACCCCCATGCGGCGCAGGCCGTTCAGGTGCAGATCGATGGGGCGCAGGCCGATTTCACAGCCGCCCGGATAGACCACCGCCGCCCGGCGCAGCCGCCCAAGTACGGGCCCCAGCAGAAAGATAGAAGAGCGCACGCGCTTGCTGAGGCTTTCCGGCATATCGCCCGACCGCAGGGCGGCCCCGTCGATCACAAGCCCTTCAGGCGTCCAGATGGACGAACATCCCAGACATTCCAGGATACCGCGCATGCTCTCCACGTCGGCGATATGCGGGCAATCCAGGATGGCGGAAGCGCTGTCCGCCAGCACGGATGCCGCCATGATGGGCAGCACCGCGTTCTTTGCTGCGTCCACGCGCACCGTCCCCTTCAATTGTTCGCCGCCGCGCACTAAAAATCCTTCCATGGGCTCACCTCCGTTTTCCATGCTTTCATGCTATGCCGCACGGAAAAAGAGGTGCGATCACCTTAAATGTTCCGCTCGCAGGTTCGGCTGATGGACAATAGCACGCCCACCGCCGCCATGGTGATCGAAAGGGAAGTGCCTCCGGCGCTGAAAAAGGGCAGCGGAAGGCCCGTGGTGGGCAGCACCCCCACCACCACGCCCATGTTGATAAACGCCTGCATGCAGATCATGCAGGTGATGCCCGCCGCCAGCAGGCAGCCGAACCGATCCGGGCAGGTGAGGGCGATGCGCATACCCGCGAACAGGAAGGCCAGAAACAGCAGGATCACCGCCACGCAGCCCAGCAGGCCAAAGTCCTCCCCCACGATGGCGAAGATGAAGTCGCTTTCCGGATAGGGCAGATAGGCGTACTTCTGCCGCCCGCTGCCCAGGCCCATGCCAAACAGACCGCCGGAGCCGAAGGCGATCAGCGATTGGGACAGCTGATAGCCCTCGTCGCTCATGCTGGCGAAAGGATCGGTAAAGGACAGCAGCCTGCGGCGGCGGTAGGGAGCGCTCCAGGCATAATACGCCCCCACCGCCAGTCCCCCGGCCCCCAGCAGGGCCATGTGCCGCCATTTGGCCCCCGCCAGCATCACCAGAATGCCGCTGACGATGAGGATGCAGCCCGCCGTGGACAGGTTGGGCTGCTCCAGGATGAGCAGGAACATGACGGCGGGGGCGGCCAGCACCGGCAGGATGCCGGTAAACAGCCTGCGTACCCGCTTGCCCCGGGCTGCCAGCGCCAGGGATACAAACAGCACCACGGCGTATTTGGCCAGCTCGCTGGGCTGGAAGGAAAGGGGCCCAAGCCGCAGCCAGCGGCGGGAGCCGTTGATATACACCCCCACGCCGGGAATGATGACCAGAATCAGCAGCAGCGCGCTGACGGCCAGCCCGGCCAGCGCCACCCCGTGGCGGCCCCAGAACCAATAGGGAATGCGGGACGCAAAAAGCATGGCCACAAAGCCTATGGCCATGCCAAACAGCTGCTTTTTCACTTCGGAGAGGGCGTCGCCCCCATCCTGTGCGTTGTAGTAGGTGGCACTGAACAGCGTCACCAGCCCCATCATCAGCAGCAAAACCGTGATCACAGGCAGCACCTTATCGACGGGCCTGCGTTTTCTCTTTGGCAGGACGACCGGATTTGTCATGCCTGCTCCTTTTAAAATGACTATTTCAGCTCGTTCACCAGCTGCTTGAACACACGCCCGCGCTGCTCGTAATCGGTAAACTGATCGAAGGACGCGCAGGCCGGAGACAAGAGCACGTTGCCCCCCGGCTGGGCCAGGCTGCGGCACAGCGCCACCATTTCGGGATACTTTTCCGCATGGCTGATGGCAGTGTAGCCCGCCTCCAGCAGCGCCTTTTCGATCTGCGGAGCGGTAGCGCCGCACAGCACCGCATGGCAGATGGCTCCGCTGGACACGATCTCCCGCGCCAGGGCGTCGAAAGGCACGTGCTTGTCCGAGCCGCCCAGGATCAGCACGGTGGGGGCCTTCATGGTCTGCACCGCCTTGATGGTGGAATCCACGTTGGTGCCCTTGCTGTCGTTGAACCACTTGACCCCATCCAGCTCCCGCACGAACTCGATGCGGTGCTCCACGCCCTTGAAGGTGCGCAGCACGTGGCGGATCACCGCCGTGGGCACGCCCGCGGCATAGGCCATCATGGCCGCGGCCAGAGCGTTTTCCAGGTTGTGGGGGCCGGGAATATAGACCTCCGCCGCGCCGCACACGGGGCGCTCTTCCCCCTGCCAGCGGATGATGATGCGCCCGTCGCGCACGAAGGCGCCCTGGGGCACCTCCCGCACGCGGCTGAACCAGGCCACCTGGGCCCGCAGCCCCTCCGCCATGCCGCGGCAGGCTGCGTCATCATAGTTCAGCACGGCGGTATCCGCGCCGCACTGCCGATCAAATATATGCCGCTTGACCGCCGTATAATTCTCCATGGTGTAATGGCGGTTCAGATGATCCTCCGTCACGTTGAGCACGGCGGCCACCCGGGGATGGAAGGTATCGGTGGTTTCCAGCTGGAAGGAGGATACCTCCGCCACCAGCACATCCTCCGGCTTGCTCTCCATCGCGGCGGCGGACAGCGGATAGCCGATGTTGCCCGCCACATAGGCCAGCTTGCCGGCGGCGCGGAAGATCTCCCCCAGCAGGGAAACGGTGGTGGTTTTGCCATTGGTGCCCGTCAGCGCCACCAGCATACCGTCTGCCAGCTGGGAGGCCACCTCCAGTTCCCCGGTGACAGGGATGCCTTTTTGGCGGGCCAAAAGTACGATGGGCGCGTCGATGGGCACGCCGGGGCTGATGAGCAGGATATCGCACTGATCCAGCAGCGCCTCCGGCGCTTCGCCCAAATGCCATTCGCAGGGCAGCTCCCGCAAAGGCGTCAGCACCTCTCCCAGCTGTTCCTCCGTCTTTCTGTCGTTGAGCAGGGGGGCAGCCCCATACCGGCACAGCAGCTGTGCCACAGCCACGCCGCTGCGGGCCATACCCAGCACCAGCACGCGCTTTCCGCGCCAATACGCGCGATCCGTCATACCTCTCGCCTCCAGACGGTTATTCCGTAAAATCGATTATTTGAACCAAGGCAGCATCGAAAGCACCGCGACGGCGGACAGCAGCAGTGTGACGACGCCGTACATACGCACGATGGCAGTTTCCTTCATGCCACACATCTCAAAGTGATGATGGATGGGCGACATCTTGAAGATTCGCTTGCCGTGGGTCAGCTTGAAGTAATATCGCTGCAGGATCACCGACACCGAGCTCATAACGCAGGTGAAGCAGATCAGCAGCAGCAGGAATTCAATTTTCAGCGCCACGGCGATGCCTACCATCACCGCGCCGATGAACATGCTGCCCGTATCGCCCATGAAGATCTGGGCCGGATAATGATTGAAGCGCAGGAAGCCGATGGCCGCCCCCGCCAGGGCGAAGGCCAAAATGCCGCACAGGTCGCCGGCGGCGTCCCGCAGCAGGAAGGCAATGATGCCGAAGGCCGCCATGCCCACCACGGTGACGGTGGACAGCAGGCCGTCCAGCCCATCCTGCAGATTGGCGCTGTTGGTCATGAACAGCACCGTCAGGGTGATCAGCGGGATGTAGAAAATGCCCAGCTCCCAGGTCTTGTCCGTGAAGGGCAGGCGCACGTCGCTGCCAACATAATAGTAAGCCCACACAGAAAACACCAGCCCCAGCGCCACCTGGCGCACGATTTTCTGCTTGGGCTTGAGCCCCTCATGATCCTTTTTGACATCCTTGATGTAGTCATCCGCAAAGCCCACCAGCAGCATGCAGCCCAGTGCCAGCAGCACCAGCGCCCACAGGGGATTGCGCAGCGACCAGAACCAGCCCGCTGGCCATCGCGCCGTCCCGGCGGCGAAATACATGGCCAGGCCCAGCGCCAGCGTGCATACCAGGGTGACGGGGCCCATCACCACGCCGCCCATATTGGGCGTGCCCTTCTTATTCAGGTGGGTTTGCGGGCCCAGTTCATACATAGTCTGCCCGAATTTGAGGGCGCGCAGCTTTTTGATGCATACCGGCATCAGCGCCAGCATCATGGCGGCGGCCAGTACGGCCGCGCCGATCATGTACAGCATAGCAATTTACTCCTTTTGTTCGGCGGCGGGCTTGTCCGCCTGCATTTCCCGCAGCAGCTCGCTGACCACCAGCTTTTCATCGAAGGGGCGCTTGACGCCGCGGATCTCCTGATAGGTTTCATGGCCCTTGCCAGCCAGCACCACGATATCTCCCTCCCGGGCGGACAGCAGGGCGTGGCGGATGGCCTCCCGGCGGTTTTCGATCACCGTATACCGGCAGGAGGTGCGGCGGATGCCCTGCTCGATGGAGGCCAGGATGGCGTAGGGATCCTCATTGCGGGGGTTGTCGCTGGTCAGGATGCAGTAATCCGCCAGGCGGCCGCCGATCTCGCCCATCATGGGGCGCTTTCCCTTGTCGCGGTCGCCGCCGCACCCGAACACGGCGATCACCCGGTTCCGGGTAAACTGGCGCACGGTCTTCAGGATGTTCTCCAGCGCGTCCGGGG
>Ga0079305_1003058_pt1 | contig 12244 bp, 8 predicted proteins | sample LMS_cellobiose_e_FD_79183 | JGI IMG/M metagenome (GOLD analysis project Ga0079305, IMG submission 79183) | Rumen-fistulated moose microbial communities from Alaska, USA - LMS_cellobiose_enrichment | ecosystem: Host-associated > Mammals > Digestive system > Stomach > Rumen fluid ... | reverse complement strand
GTCCTCATGCGGGAAGCGTTCGAAGCAATAAGGGCATATCACCTCATACGAGCTCTGCCGCGGAAGCATCTTCTTTTTTATCAGCTTCGGCCCGCTGCGGCCGAGCAGTTTTTCAAACCAGCCTGAACCTGACATCCTCAAGACCTTTTCCTTCCGATATTTTCGAGCCCTGCCGTCTTTATGACCGCTCAGGGTATTTTTCTGAGATCGTAAAGCTCCCTATCCCTTGCGGGATCGGAAAATCCGAGCGTCACGGAGTCCTTTTTGGATATTGGGGGTATGGAATCGATCAGATTGTCCCCGGGGCGCAGCTCAAACGGTATCGGATAGCTCGCGCCGGAGCTTTTCAGCGAATAGCAGAGCAGCGAGGCGGGCACGGCACAGTCGCAGCGCACCTTCAGCGAGACCGTCTTGTCCCCGGAAAAGAGCCTCGAGCTCTCCTTCACGCTGTATTCGACGACGTGCCTCCGCGGGACGACCGACAGCTCGTTCAAGCCGTTATCCTGAAGCGCCAGCACGACCTCTCCGCCGTCGATGAAGCAGGGAAAAACGACGAGCCGGACACGCTCGCAGGAATCGAGCGAGAGCTTCAGCCCGTAGCCGAACTCACGGCGCGTTATGCGCCGAACGGGCGAAAGCGAGGCGATCAGCCGATCGGATATCACATCGTCCGCGCCGAGCAGAAAGATCATCGCCTCGTCGACGTCGTTGCGCCAGTTCCAGCGCAGAAAAAGCTCTCCGCCGTTGTTGTCGCAGTAAAGGTCGCGCACGGAAAACAGCGTTTCGTCATGCGAAAAGATCATATGCTCCTCCGGTAATATATCACGTCGGCGAGATGGAACCCGCCTGTAAGCCTCAGATACATCGCGCCGCCACGCTCAAGCCCGACGCGCACGCAGCGCGGCAGCTTTTCCGCTATGCGGGCGGCAAGCTCGCTTTCGCCGCCGTCAAATATGCAGTCGACCGAGACCAGCTCCGCGGTCGAGGAATAATAACAGCAGCCCACCGGAAACGCTTCGTTATCTCGAAGGGAGAGACGCCCGGCGGCATCGGAATAGAGATCCCTTCCCTGGTCGGCGCAGAAGGCGGCAAAGCCCGGTATGCCTCCCGTTCTGTCGGTGAGACGGAACAGCGCGGCCGCCGGCTTTTCAAAGCTTTCAAGCAGCATCCCGAGCATCTCGTCCGCCGTTTCTCGCCTGTGCAGACCGGCCGGAAGGCGTTTGGGCACCTGCACCTGCGAGAGCAGCTCCGCGATGTAGGCGTCGAGCAGCTCGCGGTCGAATATCGGCGCGGGCTCCATGCCGGACGCTATGTGCGATACCTCCGAGGCGAACGCCGCGAGCCTGCGGCAGACGGCGAGCGCATCCGCGGCAAAGCCGTCCAGCTCGGCCGCGAGCTCCCGCAACAGCAGCGCCTTCTGGCGCATCAGTATCAATTCGAGCCGCTTGGAATAGACCTTCTCGATCAGGCAGGAGCGCAGCGCGTCCACAGTGCGCCGGCTGTCCCGCCGCATGAAAAATCCCGAACGCGGCGCATCGAGCTGCAAAAAGACCTCTCCGCGCATCGCCTCCTCAATGGAGTCCTCCAGCGAATCGGCGTATTTCGAAAAGCGCTCGGCCTCGCCGATGCAGTGCGCCGAAGCGCTTGCACAGACGTCCTCCTCGAGCAGCGTGCGCATGGAGGCGAACGCCGCGGAGGAATCCTCGGTGTCCGTCAGCGCGCGGAGCTGCGTCCGCGCCTTTTGTATCGCGGCGCTCCTGACGGATGCGAACGAGGCTGCGGAATAGGCCGAATCGAACCTGCTGCGCAGCGAATCCTCGAATATCAGCCTCTCGGCCGAGGAGAGCTCGGCACGGGCGGCGGCCTCCAACGCGCGCTCGTCCTGCCTGACCGGCAGGCAGCCTCCGAGCACGAAGCCTATATCGGCCACCGAGCCGAACACCGCGTCAGCATACTGTCTGACCGCGTCGGCCGTAACGCCGGCGGATACCAGCTCCGGCAGCACGGGAGCAGTATCGTTATCGAATGTGAAAAGTGATGCGGCATAGTCCTCGAACGCCTTGCACCAGACGTATCGCTCCGGCCATTCCAGCGGGAACACCCCCGCTGTCACGCAGGACATCCCCTCCCGTCCTCCGGGATCGGTGAGCGCTGCCCTGCCCACCCCGGCAAAGGCGAGTCGCGGCAGCAGTTTTATCAGTTCAAGGCTCTGCGCGATGCCGACAGGCCTTCCGTCGCAGCGGCGCGCCCCGAGCAGATAGACCGTCTCGAACAGCCGGTGCTCGACTGTCATCTCCCGCTCTCCCTCCGGGAAATATGCCCGCATGCCGAAGACGTAGCCGTCGGACTGTATCTCGTCGAGCCGTGTCAGCAGGCGCCCGGCGTTTTCACGCGCTGCAGCGCGAGTCTCCAGTGCTGTCAGCTCCCCAAGCTCGTCCATCAGCACCATTAGCTCCTGCGAGACCATGAGGAACTGCTCGCCGAACAGCTCCGGGATCAGTGCGGCGAGCTCCGGCGCGAGCGCCGCCAGCGGATCCTCCGCGAAGGCGGCTATTGAGACGCTCACGGCGTCCCACCTGCGGAAGGCGTCGCTCCTCCCGGCCGCGAGCACCGCGTCATAGAGCATGCTGACGGCGTTGTAGAGCAGCCTTCCCCGGACGTCGTCCGGCGCATGCGGTGATATCTCGGCGCGAAGCGGAGCATCCTTCGGGAAACTCTCCGCTTCCTCCGCGACACAGAGCGTTATCATATCCGGACGCTCGAAATCTGCCCGGCAGATCATGTCGCCGAGCAGTATAAGTATCGACGGGCGCTCCGACGAGACCCCAGCCCCGCCGGATGTGCCGAAAACGCCGTGCGCGCTCCTGCGCGCCGCAAACCTGTCGGCGTATGACGTCAAAAGCTGTTTCAATCGATCTCCTCCAAAGGCGTTGTGCAGTTCGGTCGTGACCGGTTCAGCCGAGCATCGCCAGCGCGTTTATCAGCGCCGAAAGCTCGTCCGCGATGGTCTTGTAGAACGCAAGTATCGCAGCGCCGTCCGGTATATCGTCAATGCGGATACGCAGCGCCCCTATTCGCAGGTCGATCACACCCTTGAGCTTTTTCATCTTTTCCGCAGCCGCCGCAAGGTCGCTCTGCATCATGGCGTATCTTTCGGACGCGGCCTCGGCAATCACCGCGCGCTGCTCCGGATGCAGCGTCTCGAGCCTGCGATAAAGCGTATATTCCGGGTGATCCGGCGTATCGAGAATGTTGTTGAGCAGTATCTCCGAGCCGTCCTTTTCAAAGACGTAGCTGGTGCCGCCCGCCTTGACGAAAAGCGTGCCGGTATAGAGCATGCGGCAGAAGCTCTTGACGCTCTCGCGCTCCTCGGTCTGGCGCTGCTGCGCCGCCTTTATCCTTGCGATCTCGTTTTCGATGCCCTCCAGCTTCTCCACCTCGCGCCTGACCTCCACGGTGAGGTCGTAGCTCGCGATGAAGCGCTCTCTCGCCGCGTCCTCGCTGGCGGCAGCGCCGAGATGCGCGATCCTGTCGAGGCCGAGACGGTCCTTCTGCGGCGGGAGGGTTCTGAGCAGCTCCGCAAGCTCCTCTCCGGCGCGTGCGAGCTCGCCGGGGGCCGACGTCTCACCGAGCGACGAATATTTCGATATATCTGCGGGCTGTGTGAAGCGGCAGATATACTCCGCGCTGTTGTCGCCCTCGGCGGAGAGCTGTCCCGCGCTGATGCGCCTTATCGCGCCGCACCTGAGCGCGCGGTCGAAGAGCTGCGAGAGCTCCGCGTTCTGCTCAGCGATCCTCGGCTGATAATAGCGCTCTCCCCACAGACTCTGCGGGATCGGCGAGGGCAGGTTGACCCAGTTGCGCCCGTAAAGCGGGTTCTGATAGAGGTGTCTCGTCTTGGATTCCACCGTCTCGTTGGCGACGGCCTGCTCATATTCCGCCTCATAGCTCTTCAGGTCGCCGTACTGCGACATGGCTATGCCACCCTTGGCCGAGACCCAGAAAATGCGGTTTTTCTGGTTGCTCTTTTTGATGATATAGGAGTTTTCGGCGTTCTTTTCGCGGTGCATCTCAAAGCCGGCGCGTATCTCCGCGCAGTCGCGCGGGACGCTGACCATGTAGTACTCCGAAACAACGCCCATTCCGCTCGGATCGAAGAAGCCGAACAGCGGCGTCGCCATGCTCTGCAGCTCGTTCGCGATGGTGTTGCAGACATATTCGCGCAGCATATAGCTGTCCTCGCGTCCGCGGTTTATCTTTTCATAGAGGTATTGCTCCATCGACTTTGCGATCACCTCGCCGAACTCGCGGTCGAGGAACTGCTTGACAAAGCCGGAGACGTCCGTCTCGTCGCCCACCCAGCGGTCGAGCTGCTCGAGCAGCATTGAGGTGAAATCTCTGACCAGATCTTCGGTCTTGACCGAGCGGTCGAGATATTCGGAGAGCCCGGAGGCGAGATCCGGCACGTCGGCGACGGTCCAGTGATAGGTCCGGTTGCCGCCCGCAACGGTCTCAGAGGTGTTGAACAGGATATCGGTGTTGCGGCGGAAAATGCTCTTGAGCTCCTCGAGCGTCGTGGTGATGCTGCCGTAGATGCGGTTGTTGAGGCTGCGCAGGCGCTTCTCCAGCTCGTCGTAGACCTCGATCATACGGCGCAGCTTTTCCATCTCCACCTGCGCGCGGTATTCCTCGATGCGGGCGCTGATAAAGGCGGCGCACTTTTTGTCCTTGCCCAGCAGGGATTTGCAAGCCTCGCTGTGGCGTATCGCCGATTCGTTGCGCAGGTTGGTCATGTTGGAGTTGATGGCGGCGCGGTCGGCCTCGAGATGGGATTTGAAGCCCTCGAACACCGAGATCAGCGTTGTCGCGTCCTCATTGACTATCATGCGGCTGGCATAGGCCGGGCCGCGCGAGGGATCGGTGAATATCTCCGAGAAGGCCTTTTCCATCTCCGCGAAGAGCTTTTCCGGCAGCGATTCCCGCACCGATGCGAAGATGGAGACGCAGGGTGTGCGATAGTCCCGCACCAGCTCCTGATCTATGTTTATAACCTGATTTTTGATGACGTTCTCATAGGAATAGGTCTTGCCGGTGCTGTAACCGGCGAGCGGAGTCGGCATCGAGCGCTCAAAATGCTCCGCAATCGTGCCGGGATCCAGCCCCAGATTCTTGCACATCGCGTAGATGTGCTCCTTTTTCGGCGAGTTGCCGAGCATGGAATCCATGCGCTCAAAGGTCAGCCCCGCGAGATACATCATTATCTTGTCGGTGGGCAGCTCGATCGCGGAGGCGCCGATGGTGATATAGCGGCAGCGCGGCGGCTTGCCCTCAAGGCTGGCGCGAATGTTGCTGTAATGCGCGAAGAGCGAGAACTCACCCTCGTTCTCTTCGTTCGCGAGGAAGGTTACGATGTTCTCGGAGGCGACGTTGAGGCAGTAGTCGTAGCCGTTCGGCAACAGCGTGCCGTCGTCCTGCTTGGAGGAGATGAGGTGCACGAAATCGAATGGCGGAACGGGGACGTCAACGCTGTATTTGTCGCTGTAACGCTGGGTGAAATATTCCCCGCGCGCGGATATCTCCATCAGATATTCCAGCTCCTTGAGGGCGGCGTAGCCGTTGCGGCGGCAATAGCGCTGAACAGCTTCCGGCAGCCCGTTGGAGATGTTGACGTCCGGAAGGAAAAGATATCCCATCATCATCGTGCGGTCGAAGGAGGTATCCTGGAACTTGCGCTGCATGATGCCGCGCAGCATATAGGCAGTGTCGATGAAGCAGCCGCTGCCGGTGCCGCCGGAAACGCCGCAGAGAATGTATACGATCAGCTTTTTGTTGTCGCCGGCGGTGATGGAGGTTATCTTGCGGTCGATGGCGTCGCCGATGCGTCCGACGTTCTGGAAGAACATCATGCGCCCAGCCTGACGTATGCCGTTCGCGCCCGATATGCCGTCGTTTATCGTCAGCGACGGCGAGAGCCACTCGCGGATGTATTCCGGCTGCTGGCGGCGGTTGGCAAGTATCGTGCCGATGTTGCCGCAGGAGATCACGCACATCTCGCTCTGGTCGATGCCTATGCCCCGGTAGGTCTTGGTGCGGTCGGCCTCGTTGGTCTCGATGGCGAGGAATTCGATATTGTCCGGCTTTGCCTTTGTGTGGCCGTTCTTTCCGTCAGACGGCAGCACAAAGGTCTTGTTGACGAGATACTTCACCCTGAGCATGGCGTCGATGCCCGTGCCGCCGATGCCGATGATGAGCACCGGGTTGTCCAGCGTGTCGATGCGCTGGAGCTCAGTGACAAACGGCACGCCGCTGTCCGCCTTGAGCTGGTTTATATTCCTGATTATATCTCCGCGTGACATTTGATTTCATTCCTTTCCGTCCGGTCGGTCTTTCCCTCCGGGCATCAGATATAGGTCATATACAGCGCGGTGCTGACGCCCTCCGGACAGAACCGGAGCTGCCCGCCCTTGCGCAGGATCCCCTCGTCGCCGGGCTTGAGCGGCAGGCGGTCGATGTATATCTCCGCGCCGCCGGTGTTCTTTACGGCGATCTCCCGCTCCGGTCTGGCCCTGAGCTGTACGCCCGCAGCATCTGAATATTCCGGCAGCAGGCTGAGCACATGGTGGAGCGTCGTCCTTTTGCCGAAGCGATCCATCGTGCGGTAGATCGGCGCTTCCCATTCTCCCGTATCCAGATTTTCTATCTCAAGCTTGAGCTGGCCCTCAAAGGAGACCGAGCTGCCGGCGATCCTGCGTATCAGAAGGAACGCCGCCGCCAAAACCGCCAGAACCGCGACGGCTATGATCACCCAGAGCCACCAGCTCAGTCCGCTGCTCTTTTCCTCTGTCTCAGGCTGATACTCCGGCGCTGAGCTCTCCTCGACGGAGCTGCCGTCTGCCATCGGCACGGAAAAGATGAGCGTCTCACTTGATTTCACGAATCTTTCGCAGTCGATCTCCGCCGCGGCTTCGTAATCACCATCCTCCAATTTGAGCACGAATTCGAAGAAGACGCCCACATTGGTCATCGAATAGGCCTTGGAGCCGGTGCCGGTCGCAGACTTGACCGAAAGCGAGGCAGCCGCCCCGGCGTACCACGCCTTATCCGTGATGTAGCTCTCGCGGCCGACCAGCCTGGCGATGAAGGCGATGCTGTCGCCCCGCTGCTCCGCCGTCAGCTCCACGGTGATCTCATAGTTGTAGATCAGGTTGATCTTGACCTTTTCGGCGACTGTGCCCTTGAGCTCCAGCAGCCAGTCGCCCTGCTCCGGTGAGAGCAGCTTTATATTTGTGTAACGTTCTCCCTCGGAGAGGACCACGCCGTCGGAATCGAGCGGGAGCTGCGAGCCGTCTGGAGGCGAGAGCCTGACCTCTATCGGGTTCTCATGATCTATCTGGATGTTGGCCTCGAACACGTTGTCCGGTATCTCGATCTTGACAGGCGTGAACGCCTCCGGCGAGACGTCGGTGATTATAGTATCTGCGGCGGTCTCCAGCAGCACCGTCTGGATATCGATGAATATATCGCCCAGCTCGTCCGCTCCGGATGGAAAATAGGAGCGTCCGCCGGTCTGCCCGGTTATGCCGTCGATGTAATCCCGCCAGCTGCCGGAAGGGTCGGCGTTCAGGCCGATGGCGTAGACGGGATAGCCCTTCGCGAGCACCTTTGCCAGCAGCGCGTCGGAATCCGCCGCCGTCCGGCTGACGCCGGAAAAGTCGTTCTCGCCGTCGGTGACGAGGATTATCGCCCGGCGCGAGCCCTCACGCTTATAGAGGTCGAGATATTCAGCCGCCTGGGCAAGTCCGGCGGCCGTATCCGTGCAGCGGCCCTCTTGCTTTATCTTGTTCTCGGCAAAGGCCTTGATCTCCTGCTTGTCGTTTTCATCGCGTATCTCGCGCAGGCTCATCTTCTCCATCACGTCCAGCGCGTAGGTGACGATGCCCACCTGGTCGCCGGTGCGCGGCAGGATGTCGACGAATCGGCGCAGCGCCTCGGCGCTGAGCTTCTGCGGGTCGTTCTGCTTCATCGAGCGGGTGTCGTCGATGACGAACACGATGTCAAGTCCGCCGGTCTCCGCATAGGCGGGCAGTGTGGACAGCGGCGAAAACATCATGACTATCGCAAGCGCGCACATGACGACCGCGGAAAAAATACGTCTTATTTTCAAGCTCACACTTCCTTCTGTCTGCTGTGCAGCCTTCCGCTGCCTGCCCTCTCAAAAGCCGCTTCCTCACAATGTTACAATTAATTATAGTATAGCACATTTTGCCATGAAATCAAACCGTTTGCGGACACAATTCTAAGACAAAACTATTACGAATTTCTTATTTTTGTGTAATCTCTTTCCCCTGTTTTTGCTTCTCTCTCGTCGATATCAGACTGAACGCATGCAGTCTGAGCGCCAGCAGCAGCGCGAGCGGCGCGATGAAAACGCCTTTGAAGCCGAGGAGCCTCCATCCGACGTACATCGAAAAGAGCGCCGCGACCGGGTCGAGGCCGGTGTTTTTGCCAACCAGCTTCGGCTCCATCAGGTTGCGGACGGCCACCGTCACCGCAAAGGTGAGCAGCAGCCCCGCCCCAAACGCGGAGTTGCCGCGCAAAAGCTCCACCGCTCCCCACGGGATCAGCACCGTGCCGGTGCCGATCAGGGGCAGCACATCCAGCAGCGCGACGACGGCGGCGATCCCGACGGGACTCTCTGCCCCCAGCAGCAGAAAGGCCGCCAAAAGCAGCGCAAAATTGATGAGCATCAGCAGCAGGTGGGCACCGATCAGCTTTGCGACGCCGTCCTTCAGCACTGCCTTGGAATCGAACAGAAGGCGGCGATGCTTCTCAGGTATCAGCCGCACCAGAAATCCGGTCACGCGCCCGTGATCGGCACAGATGAGCAGCGAGAACACGATCGTGAATGTGACCGTCAGCGCGGCGGAGGGCAGCTCCGAGACAAGCTGCGCGGAACGCTCCACCAGCGAAGGGAGCATCTCACCCGCAAGTCCGGACAGCCCTCCCTCCGGGAGCTCCCCCAGCCAGCGCGCCGCCCCCAGCCGCACAAGGAAGCTCTGCACCCGCTCGACGGCCGGACCCACGTCGTTTTCGAGGAATCCGGGGAGCTTCAGCAGCAGCTCCCGCGCGGACCTGAGCGCGAACAGCGCCGTCAGACACAGTATCCCCGCCAGCGACACATAGAGCAGCACCGTCAGCGCAACGGCCATCGGACGGCGTCTGACGCGCAGCAGTTCGGAGAGCGCCTCCACCGCCGGCCTGAGCGCGAGCGCCACCGCCAGCCCGAGCAGGAACGGCAGCACGAGCGACAGAACATAGGTCAGGCAAAACCATATCAAAGCCGCTATCGCGGCAAAATAGGCGCTACCGATCAAAAAATCTATCCGCCCCGCGCGGACGGCGTTTTCCTTCTCTTTTTCCACGGCTCATTCCATCCTTTCGGCAGATCTTCGTTTTTCAAAGGCAAAATCACGTTTTTTGCCCCTTGTTTGATATGATATGCGTAAAATTCAGAAAATAAGACCAAAACGAAGAAAAAAGGCGAAAATGGAAGATATTTTCAAAAAATAAAGGTTGAAGTATGCATGCCAAAAATAGTATAATTGTATTCTCATACAATACAATTGTTTTCAGGAGGTGCACTGTTTTGGATGACCCGAAATACCTTATAGTCGATTCCGGCGCGCTGCCTCCGGTATATCTCAGGGTGATCGAGGTCAAGCGGCTGATAGCGCAGAACAAGGCCAAAAACCTCTCCGACGCCATCCGTCAGGCCGGCATTTCCCGCAGCGTCTATTACAAATACCGTGACAAGATCAGGATCTACGAGCGCAGCCTTGAGGATTCGATGGTGACCTGCTATCTCTCGCTGGCCGACCGTCCCGGCGTGCTGGCCGCGGTGCTGGACTGCCTCTGGCGGGCCGGAGCCAACATTCTCACGATCAACCAGAACATCCCTCAGGACGATGTGGCGCCTGTCGTGATCGCGATGAAGATGTCCGGCGCTCAGCTCTCCGAGGACACGCTGCTGGAGCGAATGTCGGCGATAGACGGAGTGCTCGGCGCAAGGCTGCTTTGAGAAGCCGAAAAAATAATTTCAGATAGGATAAATCGAAATGGACGTTAAAAAAATAGCTGTAATGGGCTACGGGACCGTGGGCTCCGGAGTCGTCGAGGTGTTCTATAAGAACTACGCCTCCATCAAACGCCGCACCGGCGCCGACATGGATATAAAATATATCCTCGACGTCCGCGACTTCCCCGGCAATGAATATGAGAGCAAATTCATCAAGGATTTCGAGCTGATCGAAAACGACCCGGAGGTCTCGATCGTGGTGGAGACGATAGGCGGGCTGCGTCCGGCCTATGATTTTGTGCGTCGCTGCCTTGCCGCAGGCAAGAGCGTCGTCACCTCCAACAAGGAGCTGGTGGCCGAAAAGGGTGCGGAGCTGCTCGCAACGGCGCGTGAACACGGCGTGGTGTTCCTTTTCGAGGCGAGCGTGGGCGGCGGCATCCCGATAATCCACCCGCTCTATCAGTGCCTCGCCGCAAACGAGATCTACGGCATCTACGGCATACTCAACGGCACAACGAACTATATCCTCACAAAGATGATACGCGAGAAACTCCCGTTCGCGGACGCGCTCAGGCAGGCGCAGGAGCTCGGCTACGCCGAGCGCAACCCCGACGCCGACATCCTCGGCCACGACGCCTGCCGCAAGATATGCATCCTCTCCTCCATCGCCTTCGGCAGACACGTCTATCCCAAATACGTCTACACCGAGGGCATCACGGCGGTGACCGCCGAGGACGTTGAATACGCCGAAAGCTTCGGAGGCGTGATCAAGCTGATCGGCAGCACCTCCAGACGCGAGGACGGCCGCATCGAGGTCGAGGTCTCGCCGGCATTCGTGCCCTACGACAGCCAGCTCTCCGGCGTCGACGACGTGTTCAACGGCATCCTCGTCTGCGGCGACGCGACCGGAGACGTGGTCTTTTACGGCAAAGGCGCGGGCAAGCTGCCCACCGCCTCCGCCGTCATGGCCGACGTTATAGACGCGGCAAAGGGCGCGGAGATCGCAAAATCGCTGTTCTGGACGGACACCGGACGCGACGAGACTGTTCCGCACGGCGAGGTGGAACACCGCTTCTATCTGCGCGTGCTCGGCAGGCAGGCGCACGCCCTGCTCGGCGGTGCGCAGGTGCTGCGCCGCGCCGGACAGCCGGACGACGAATTCGCCGTCGTGACCGGGTCTCTCTCCTACGACGCGCTGCAAAAGAAAAAGAACGAGCTCGAAAACACCGGCGCAAAGCTGCTCGCCGCCGTCAGAGTGCTCGATATATAAGCCCGGGAGGACGACATGAAAATTTTCTCGCTTCAGCCCAAATACCCCACAAGCGCCGAGGAATCGGCCAAATGCTTCGAATACATGCTCGACAAGCTGCGCACGCTCGACGAGCCCGCCGACCTGATAGTGCTGCCGGAATACGCAAACGCTCCCGGGCCGATAGACTCACGCGAGGCGCTGGACGCGACCGAAAAGGTCAACTCCCCGATACTGCTGGAGGCGGCCTCCGCCGCGGCAAAGCGTCTGGGCAGCCTTGTCGCAGTCAATCTTGCGCATGACGAGGGCTGCGGTCTGCGCAACACCACCTATCTCTACGGCCGCGACGGCGGGCTGCGCTTCCGCTATTTCAAGCTGCACCTGCCCTATTCCGAAAAGGTCTGGCTGGCGCTGGACCACAGCTACGCCTTCGGCGCCGACGGCAAGCCCGATCTGAGCGGATGCGTCACCGAGACCGACGGCCTGCGCTTCGGCTTTCTCACCTGCTATGACATGTACTACAGCGAGCAGATCGAATATATGGCCGATTTCCGTCCCGACGTCATAATATATCCGTCGTATCAGCGCGGCGAGCGAGCAGATATACTCCAGTCACAAATCAAGCTGTGCGCCATGCGCTGCAACTCCTACGTCGTGCGCTCCTCCTATTCGATGGGATTGAAAAACGGCGCGGACAACGGCGGGCACACGATGGTCGCCTCCCCGGACGGCACCGTCATCTGCGACCTCGAGCAGGAGACCGGCTTCGCGTGGGTGGACGTAGACCCCAAGTGGAAGTATTACCGCTCCAACGGATACGGACAGCCCGACGTCCCCAGCGATATCTTCATCAAGGCCGGAAGGCTCTATAACTTCTGATACTGATACGGAGGATACAATGGCTCTGATAGTGCAAAAAT
>Ga0079305_1003057_pt1 | contig 12247 bp, 12 predicted proteins | sample LMS_cellobiose_e_FD_79183 | JGI IMG/M metagenome (GOLD analysis project Ga0079305, IMG submission 79183) | Rumen-fistulated moose microbial communities from Alaska, USA - LMS_cellobiose_enrichment | ecosystem: Host-associated > Mammals > Digestive system > Stomach > Rumen fluid ... | reverse complement strand
CAGCGCCAGCGGCGGCAGCAGCGAGGCATGGAACGCGATGCGGTTTTTCATGGAAAGGACCTCCGGCCACATAAGCTTCTATCACTTTATGCCCGGCGCGTGCTGAATTTGCGGCGGATCGCATAGATTGTCTGAGAGGTGATGCGCGGTGCGGGAGATCATGGAGACGATGACGGAAAAGCTCGGGCTTCCGGCGGAGCTGCTGGACGGAACGCCGCGCCTGACCCTGATCGGCTCACGCCAGGTGCGGATCGAGAACCACCGCTGTCTGCTCTCCTTCTCCGCGGAGGCGCTGGAGGCAGACTGCGGAAAGCAGCGGCTGCGGGTGCGGGGCGAGGGACTGCGGATCGTCAGCCTGGACCGGTCCGAGCTGCTGATCGACGGAACGATCCTGACTGTGGAGGTGGATCCGGCGTGAAGACCCCATACGACTGGCTCTGGAGCGCCGCGGGAAGCGCGGAATGCCGGCTCATCGGCGTGCTCCCGGCGGGATTTCTGAACCGCTGCGCCGCCGCGGGCATCCGCCTGGGCGATGTGGAGCCCGAGAGCGGGACGGAGCTGCGCCTGTCGCTGCCGCTGCGCTCCCTGCATAAGGCGCAGCGCATCGCCCGCCGCAGCCAGTGCGAGCTGATCCCCCTGCGCCGGAGCGGGGCGGGCGTGCTGGCGCGGCGCATGCTGCGGCGCGCCGTCCCCGTGTTATGCCTGCTTGCGGCGTTCGTGCTGCTGTGCTGGTCCCGGCTCTACATCTGGGAGATCGGGATCAGCGGGAACAAAACGGTCTCCGACGGGGCAGTCCGCGCCGCGCTTTCCGACTGCGGCGTCGGCGTCGGGACGTTCTGGCCGGATCTCGTGAGCGACAATCTGCGCAGCGAGCTGCTGGTCCGGCTGCCGCAGCTGGCCTGGGCGACAGTCAACATCCACGGGAGCCGGGCGGAGGTCATCGTGCGCGAGCGGATCCCGAAGCCCGCGCTGCTGGACGAGGACGAACCGGCGGACCTTGTGGCGGAGCGGGCCGGCTTTGTGACCGGGGTGCGCGCGCTGAACGGCACCGCGCTCGTGCGCGCGGGCAGCGCGGTGCTGCCGGGAGAGGTGCTGATCGCGGGAAAGGCGGACAGCGCTTTTTCCGGAAGCCGCGAGACCCACGCGCTGGGGTCCGTGACCGCGGAGACCTATTACGAGATGAGCGCCGCGGTCCCGGCCTTGGAAACGCTGCGCAGCGGCTCTGACGGCGCACGGAGCCGCTGGGCGCTGCTGATCGGAAAAAAGCGCGTAAATTTTTACCGAAACAGTAGCATTTGCCCGCAGGACTGTGATAAAATCAATACGATTTGGGAATGTAAGATCGAGGGGCTCTTCTCGCTGCCGCTGGCCCTTGTGCGGGAGCGGAACGTGCAGCGCGTATGGGAGGAGCGGCCCAGAGACCGCACCGCCGCGCGGCGGGAGCTGGAGCAGCAGCTCCACGCGCGCCTGCTTGCCGCGGTGGACGGCGGTGAGATCGAACAGGAGACTTACGCCTGCAGCGAATCGGAGGGACGCCTGATCGTCTGCCTCCGCGCCCGCTGCAGCGAGGACATTGCAAAGGAACGTAAGAAATGACAGAACGCATCATCGGAGTAGACAGGATCGAGAACATCATCAGCGTCTTTGGCTCCTTTGACCAGAACATCCGGCTCATCGAAAGCGAGCTGGGCGTCACGGTCACAGACCGGGAGAGCGAGCTTCGCATCAGCGGCGAGCCGGAGGACGTGCTGCACGCGGAGAAGGCGGTCAACGCTCTGCTGGCCCTGGCCGCGAAGGGCGAAAACATCGACAGCCAGAACGTCCGCTACATCCTCAAGCTGGTACAGGAGGGCAAGGAGGCCGAGATCGACGCGCTGGCCGGGGACGTGGTGTGCGTCACGAGCAAGGGCAAGCCGGTCAAGGCCAAAACCCTCGGCCAGAAGACCTACTGCGAGGCGATCCGCAGCCATACCGTCACGCTGGGGATCGGCCCTGCGGGCACCGGGAAGACCTATCTGGCCGTCGCCGCGGCGGTGGCGGCCTTCCGCGCAAAGGAGATCAACCGCATCATCCTGACCCGTCCCGCCGTGGAGGCGGGGGAGCGGCTGGGCTTTCTGCCCGGCGACATGCAGAGCAAGGTGGACCCCTACCTGCGCCCGCTGTACGACGCGCTGTTCGACATGTTCGGCGCGGAGACCTACAACAAGTACCTGGAACGCGGCAACATCGAGGTCGCGCCGCTGGCCTATATGCGCGGCCGGACGCTGGACGACAGCTTCATCATCCTTGACGAGGCGCAGAACACCAGCCGGGAGCAGATGAAGATGTTCCTGACGCGCATGGGCTTCGGCTCGAAGATGGTCATCACCGGCGACATCACGCAGATCGACCTGCCGGGGGACAAGCCCAGCGGCCTGAAGGAGGCCATGCGGGTGCTGGATGGCATCGAGGACATCGCCGTCTGCCGCCTCACCAGCGCGGACGTGGTGCGCCATGTTCTGGTGCAGCGGATCATCGAGGCCTATGAGAAGCATGCGGACAGGCCCGCGCCGCGGCCGACCGGCACGGCGCGCAAGACGTACAGAAGGAAGTAGAGCGATGCACGGGATCCAGATTTCCAGAGAAAAGCGGAACCTCGGCTGGCCCGGGGCGGCGAAGCTCATCCGGCGCGCGGTGAAAACCGCGCTGAAGGCCCAGGGCATCCGGGACGACTGCAGCGTCAGCGTCCTGCTGACGGACGACGCCGGCATCCGGGCTGTGAATCTCGCCCAGCGCGGCATCGACGCGCCCACGGACGTGCTGAGCTTTCCGCTGAATACGCTGACCGAGGGCGCGTTTGACCCGGAGGCCTGCGAATACGACTATGAGACGGACCGGCTCGCGCTGGGCGACATGGTGCTCAATCTGGAGCGCTGCGCGCGGCAGGGGGAGGAATACGGCCACGGCTTCGACCGGGAGATCAGCTACCTGACCGTGCACAGCGTGCTGCACCTGCTGGGCTACGACCATCTGGACGAGGGGCCGCAGAAACGGCGGATGCGCGCGCGGGAGAAGGCCATCATGGCGCTGCTGACCGGCGCGGAGGAAGGGGAGACCGAGGCATGAACATCGAAAAGTGCGCGCTCGTCACCATCTGCGGGCGCCCGAACGTGGGGAAATCCACGCTGACCAACGCGCTGGTGGGAGAGAAGATCGCCATCGTCTCCAGCAAGCCGCAGACGACGCGCAGCCGCATCACGGGCATCGTGAACCGGGACGGCTGCCAGCTGGTCCTGATGGACACGCCGGGCTTTCACAAGGCCCGGACGAAGCTGGGCGATTATATGGTGAACGTTGTGAAGGAGAGCATTCCGGACGTGGACCTGGTGCTCCTTCTGGTAGAGCCGATCGCCAACGTCGGGGCGCAGGAGACGGAGCTGCTCGCCCGGATCAGGGCGAGCGGCTGCCCGTGCATCCTTGTGATCAACAAGATCGACACGGTGGAAAAACCGGAGCTGCTGGCGGTCATCGCTGAATACAGCGCTAAGTATGCCTTCGACGCGGTGATTCCCATCTCCGCCATGCGCCGCGACGGCACGGAGACGCTGCTTCGGGAGATGGAGCGCTTCGCAAAGCCCGGCCCGGCGCTGTTCCCGGAGGACATGGACACCGACCAGCCGGACCGGCAGGTCTGCGCCGAGCTGGTGCGGGAGAAGCTGCTGCGCTGTCTGGACAAGGAGATCCCCCACGGCACCGCCGTGGAGGTCACGCGCTTCACCGAGCGGGACAACGGCATCATCGATCTGGACGTGACGATCTACTGCGAGAAGGCGAGCCACAAGGGGATTATCATCGGGAAAAACGGCGCGATGCTGAAAAAGATCGGAGAGTCCGCCCGCCGCGACATTGAACGCTTCATGGGGACGCAGGTGTTTCTGCAGACCTGGGTGAAGGTGAAGGAGAACTGGCGGGACAGCGACGTGCTGCTGAAGAACTTCGGCTACGGGAACGGGTCGCTTTGATTTGACATGTGCGGCGCTGCATGCTAACATGAGAATACTCAAAAAAATGGATGGGCACAGATATGGGATTTTTTAACAGAACGCAGGACGGCTCCGAGGAAGTAAGCGTTGCGCGCGAAATGGACCGGATGAAGAGAAACGGCATCCGTGACGTGATCATCTGCGTTGTGATTGTGGTCGTTTTCCTTCTGACGAAGAACAATCTCGGTCTCGGCAGCTACGGAGGAATGGTCCCCACGCTGGAGGAGACCCGCTTCGGGATCACGGATCTGGCAGGCGTGGAGCATTTCTTTACCTATAAGGATGCGGATTCCATCGAGCTGTTCAACGACCTGAAGAGCTTCGACAGGGGAGAGCTGGTCGAGGGAACGGAACGGCGGGGCGTCACCAGCGGAACGTTCCGCAACAGCGCCTTCGGCGAGTATCAGCTGCACGTTATGAACAAGCTGGACAGTTATATCGTCGTGCGCGACGCCAACGGCGTGCTGGTCTTCAACGTGGAATCCGACGAGACGACCCAACAGCTTTACGACTACTTCGTCGAGCAGCACAACGCCTAGAAACGCGGATAAAACCCGAAACGCGCAGGATCCCCTCTGCCAAACAAGGCAGAGGGGATCCTGCGCGTTTCTCAACGGCCTCAGAGCATGCGGACCCAGCTGCCGTCGTCGGACCATTCCAGACGGACGCCGAGGCCGGCGCCGTCCGTCTGGGCGCGCATGAAATCCAGAACGGCCTCGCCGCCGTCGTCTCTGGAACGGACGGCAACGTTGCCGCTGTCCTCGATGTATGCCGGGATGAAGCCGCATTCCAGGACGCCGCTTTTGTCGGCGATCACCTTTGCGATGACCGTCAGGCGGGATGTTTCGGACCAGGGATAGAAATCCACCCGGTAGTGCCCGCCGCCGCGGCCCTCCGTTTCGCGCTGCTTCAGATAGGCCGTCATCTCCGGGGTGACGTTGTGCCCGGCGGTCATGGCGTAGGTCACGCAGACAAAATTGCCGAGACCGTGGTAGATCGGCCTGCCTTTGTAGAATTCCACGCCCTTGAGCACGTGGTGATGGACGCCGAAAACGATGTCTGCGCCGGCGTCGATCGCCAGATGGCTGATCTCGCGCTCATATGCGTCGAGCTTCGGCACGTCGCCGCCGTTGCCCTTGTGGAACACGACCGCGGCGATATCGCACTGCGCCTTGAGCGCGCGCACCTCCTCCGCAAGCTGCGCCCGCGCGGCGGGGAGGAGGTAGGTATCGATGCGGCAGGGGCAGCCGGGCATATCCCGCACCGGGGTGTAAGCGGTCTCCACCTTGATATAGTTCACGCCCGGCTTCTGAGACGTGGCCCAGCCGAGGGAAGGCCCCGTGGCGTTGCTGGAGAGGACGCCGACCCGGACGCCCTTCTTCTCCAGAAAAACGGGCTTTCTTGCCTCGTCGATGTTTCGCCCGGTGCCGCAGTGGGCCAGCCCGATCTCGTCGAGCTTGGCGATCGTGTCGATCACGCCGTTGGGGCCGCAGTCGAACGCGTGGTTGCCCGCGGTCGTGGCGATGTTGAAGCCCACGGAGGGCAGACACTCCAGATGCTCCGGCGGGGAGGGGGGCGCCTGGATGTCGATGCACGACGGCTCCGAGCGGTCTTTCGTGGTGTGGGGCGTTTCCACATGACCGATCAGGACGTCCTGCGCGCGCAGGACGTCTTTGCATCCCTCAAAATACGGCGCAACCGGGCCGGGCTCGTCGAGGATCAGGTCGCCGACGCAGCAGATGCTGAGTTTCTCTGACATAATCATGCCTCCGATGATATGGATGCTCTGCGGCCGCCGGAGCGGCCGCAGAGCATCTCAAGCTGTCGACACTTTGTCGACAGCTTGAGATGGCAAAAACCGAACCATCGAAAATGCTCCGGTTTTTGCAGGGACGGAACGTGCAGGGGGACTCCCGTCCCCCCTCACACCCCCCCATGCGGCTCGTTTCCTTGGCAATCCGGGGTTTGTCTGCAGTCTGGGATGCTCTGCGGCCGCCGGAGCGGCCGCAGAGCATCTTTTGTTTACAGTCCGTTCAGTTCCCGCACACGCCTGCAGGCGACAAAGTGGTCTTTCGACAGCTCCTCCAGCTGCGGCGTGCCCTTGAAGCAGTCCTCGCAGGCATAGTTGCAGCGCGGGGCGAAGCGGCATGCGTCGGGCGGATTGATGGGGCTGGTCAGCTCGCCCTTGAGCAGCTCCCGCTTCCTCCGGTTTTTCAGCGACGGGATCGGGATGGCGGAGAGCAGCGCCTTTGTGTAGGGGTGCCAGGTGTGGCTGAACAGCTCCTTCGTCGGCGCTTTCTCGATCATCTGGCCGAGGTACATGACGCTGATGTGGTCGGAGATGTGCTTGACGACGGAAAGATCGTGGGTGATGAACATGTAGGCCATGCCCTTTTCCCGCTGGAGATCCTGCAGGAGGTTGAGGATCTGCGCCTGGATCAGAACGTCCAGCGCCGAGACCGGCTCGTCGCAGACGATCATCTTCGGCTCCAGCGCCAGCGCCCGCGCGATGCCGATTCTCTGGCGCCGGCCGCCGTCGAGCTCGTGGGGGTAGGTGTCGGTATAACGGCGGGCCAGGCCGACGGTGTCCATCAGCTCCAGCACGCGTTTGTTCAGCTCGTCCTCCGATTTGCAGACCCTGTGGATGCGCAGCGGCTCCGCGATCTGCTGGCTGACGCTCATGCGGGGATTCAGGGAGGACAGGGGATCCTGGAAGATCATCTGCATCTTCGGACGCAGCTCCACGAATTTCCTGTTGTCGATCCTGGAGATGTCCTCGCCGTCAAAGACGATCTTTCCGCCGGTCGGGGGGATGAGCTGCAGGATCGTCTTGCCCAGGGTGGACTTGCCGCAGCCGGACTCGCCGACGACGCCCAGCGTCTCGCCGATGTCCAGCGTGAAGCTGACGTCGTCGACCGCGTGGAGCATGCCGTCCGGGACCATGAAGTACTTTTTCAGATGATCGACTTCCAGCAGATGCTCAGGCATTGTCAGAGCCTCCTTCCGTTTCGGCCGCCCTGCGGAGCGCTTCGATCTCCTCCGGCGTCATAAAGTGAATGCACTTTACGCTGTGGCCCGGCGCGATCTCCTTCGGGATCGGATCGATGACGGAGCACAGATCCGTTTTCTCCGGGCATCTGTCGCAGAAGCTGCAGTAGCTCGGCAGGGCCATGGGATCGGAGATCAGCCCCTCGATGGAACGGAGACGGTCCATCTCCGTGTCCAGACTGGGCAGCGCGTCAAACAGCGCCTTGGTGTAGGGGTGGCCGGTGTGTTCGAACACGGCCTCGGCGCTGCCGTATTCCACGACCTCGCCGGCATAGATGACCGCGACCTTGTCGCAGGTCTCTGCGACGACGCCGAGGTCATGGGTAATCATGATGGTGGCGGTTTTGAACTCCTCCTGCAGCTTTCGCATCAGATCGAGGACCTGGGCCTGGATCGTGACGTCCAGCGCGGTGGTGGGTTCGTCCGCGATCAGCAGTCTGGGGTTGCAGGCGAGCGCCATTGCGATGACGATGCGCTGCTTCATCCCGCCGGAGAACTGATGCGGATACTCGCTGTAGCGGGCGCCGGGAATGCCGACGGTCTCCATCATCTGAATGGCGCGCTGCTTTGCCTCCGTCTTGGTCGCGGTCGAGTGCAGGCGCACCACCTCGGCGATCTGGTCGCCGACATAGATGACGGGGTTCAGCGCGCTCATCGGATCCTGAAAGATCATGCCCATCGTGCCGCCGCGCATCACGCGCAGCATCCGGTCGTTCGATTTCTTCGCGCGCCGGCCGCGGAGCGTCGTCACGATGTTTTTGCCGTCCAGCAGGATCTCGCCCCGGATCACATGTCCGGCGTCGGGGAGAAGGCCCATGGTCGTCAGCGCGATGGTGGTCTTGCCGGCGCCGGTCTCGCCGACCAGGCCGAGCGTCTCGGATTCGTCCACGGTGAAGCTGATGTCGTTGACCGCCTCCGCGACGCCCTCCGGCGTCTCGTAGTGGACGACGAGGTGCCTCAGCTCCAGCACCGGGACCTTGTTCTCCTTCGGTTCGGGGACCGTTTTCTTTTCATCCATCAGGCATTCCCTCCTTACTTCAGGCGCGGATCAAGCGCGTCGCGGATGCCGTCGCCGAAGAGGTTCAGCGCAAGCACGGTGATCATGATTGCCAGACCGGGGAAGAGGAGGACGTGCGGCGCGGTGCGGATCAGGGTCTTGCCGGCGGAGAGCATGGCGCCCCATTCGGGCGTCGGCTCGGTAATGCCGAGGCCGATATAGCTCAGGGAGGAGATGGTCAGAATGGCCGTCGCCACGCTGAAGGTGAAGCTCGTGAGGATGGGGCCGAGGGCGTTGGGCAGCATGTACTTGACAAGCTGTCTGCCGCTGCTGGCGCCCATCGCTCTGGCCGATTCGATATAGTCGTTGCGCTTCACGGTGAGGATGGAGGCACGGACGATCCTCGCGCGGGCCGGGAGCGAGCTGATGACGATGGAGAGCACGAGGTTCACCACCCCGCCGCCGAGAACGGCGACGACTGCGATGGCCATCAGCATCGGGGGAACGGACTGGAAGATGTCCAGGACGCGCATGATGATCATGTCCACCTTGCCGCCGTAGAAGGCCGCGAGCGCGCCCAGCGTTCCGCCGATGGCGAAGGCCGCAATGACGCACAGAAAGCCGACGGGCACGGAGATCCGGGTGCCGATGATGAGACGGGAAAGAATGTCGCGGCCATAGTTGTCTGTGCCCATCAGATGCTCTGCGCTCGGCTTGGCCAGGGTGTTTTCATAATCATATTCGGTATAGTCATAGGGGATGATCCACGGGCCGATGATCGCAATGATGATGATGAGGATGAGTACGATCATGCCGACGATGGCGAGGCGGTTGCGTTTCAGGCGCTTCCAGGCCTCCCTTGTGGGGGAGGACTTTGCGTTCGGGTCGCGGTGCTTCGCCTCTCTGGCCTTTCTGCGGTCGATCTTCGCCATCGCAGGGGTATACAGTTTCGCCATGGGAACTCCCCCTTTCAGGCCTGCGCGGAGGCCCGGGAGGCCTCGCGCGCCTTGCGCTTTGCGGCTCTGCGGTTGGCCGCCAGCTTGTTTTTCGCGTTGAACTCGTCCTTCAGCCGCGGATCGATCACCGTGTACAGCAGGTCGATGAAGAGCATGACGAAGCTGAACACGACGGCGAGGAACGCCAGACCGCCCTGTACGGCCGGCCAGTCGCGCCCGTTGATGGCGTTGAGCATGTAAAGCCCGACGCCGTTGACGGAGAAGATGGACTCCGCGATGATGGAGCCGCCGAGCGAGGACGCGATCGTGTTGCCCAGGGTGGCTGCCACGGGGATCAGGGAGTTGCGCAGGGCATGCTTGAAGATGACCTTGCCCTCCTTCTGGCCCTTGGCCCTGGCGGTGCGGATGTAATCCTGGCGGATGACCTCCAGCATGGACGAGCGCGTCGTCCTGGCGATCATGCCGACGTTCGCGATGCCGACCATCGCCACGGGCAGCACCCAGCCCAGCGCGCCCTTGCCGGTGGTGATGGCGGGGAGCCATTTCAGCTTCACCGCGAAAACCAGCATCATCATCAGCGCAAACCAGAACTGGGGCACGGAAACGCCGAACAGCGCGAACACCATTGTGGCGTTGTCCACGACGGAATATTGTCGGACCGCGGCGATCACGCCGAGCGGGATGCCGATCAAAAGCGCAACAAGCACCGCCCAGACCGTCAGCCGGAAGGTGTTGGGGAATTTCGAAATGATCTCCTTCAGGACCGGCTGGCCGGTCTTATAGGAGTTGCCGAGGTCGCCGCGCGTGACGATGCCGATGACATATCTGCCGTAGCGGACAAAGAAGGGATCGTTCAGCCCCAGCTGCTCGCGCATGGCTTCCTTGTCTTCGATCGGGGCGTCCGCGCCGAGGATCTGATCCACGGGGTCGCCCGGCGCCACGCTGCTCAGGAAAAAGGCGATCAGAAGCACGCCGAGGATGACCGGAATCATCCAGAGCAGTCTGTTAAGAATATATCTTCCCATAGAATCTCCTGCCTCACTTTGATATGCATTGTCCGGGGCAGCCCGGCCCCGGACAACGCGGAGACTGTCATATGAACGGGAAACGATACCGTTTCATTCGGTTCCGCATTTCCCGGGGCTTCCTGCCCCGGGAAATGCGTGGGATCGGCTGCGGAATCAGTTGAAGAACGCTTTGGAGAAGTTGATGTCGCCGACCTCGGTAAGGATTAGGCCGTCCAGCTTCGCGGTGGAGAACGCAAGGCGCTCATATACGAACAGAGGAATGGAGGGGACGTTCTCGTTCAGGATTTTGCGCAGCTCCTTGTAGTAGGGGGCGGCGTCCTCCAGGACGGGCGTCGCGGTGATCTTGTCATACAGCTCGGTGACTTCGGGACCGCCGTTCCAGCCGGGACCGCCGTTGAGCGCCTTGTAATCGAAGTGCTCGCCGTCGTAGAACTTCAGCTGCTCATAGGGGTTCGGGTTGGAGTTGTTGACGATCCAGCTCTGGTGCGTGCCCTCTGCGATCGTGGTGTAGAAGGCGGACTGGGCGATGGGTTCGGGCTCGACGGTGATGCCGATCTCCTTCCACTGCTGCTGCACCAGAGGAACATACGCCTCGTGCTGCGGCGTGTAGAGGAGCTTCACGGTCGGGTTGGTGCCGGCGTACTTGGACTTGGCCATGTATTCCTTGGCCAGGTCGAGGTTGTAGGTGTAGAAGCTGTCATAGCCCTCGGACTTGGGGGAGGCGTACATCGGGTTGCCGATGGGCAGAATGTCGTCGGAGTGATGGCCGAAGCCGCCCAGCGCGATCTTGATGTTGGCGTCATAGTTCAGCGCGAGGGCGCAGGCGATGCGGACGTTCACATCGTCGAAGGGAGCGGTCTGGGTGTTGGTGAACAGGGTGTGGTGGTTTGTGGTGGAATAGTTCTTGATCGCGAGATCCGGGTTGCCCTCGATCAGGCTGACCTGGCTCTCGGCGGGCTCCAGCACGAGGTCGATGTCGCCGGCCTCGAGCGCCTCAGTACGGGATGTGGCGTCGGCGATGGAGTTGATGATGATCTCAGAGAAGTAGGGAGTGCCGCCCCAGTAGTTCTCGTTGCGGACGAACTTGATGTAGGAGCCGGTGCTCCACTCCACCGGGATGTAGGGACCGGTGTAGCAGTTGGGCATGCTGCCGTCCTTTCCTTCCATCTTCTCAAGGCCGCCGCCGGCATTGACGGACGCCTCGACCAGCATGCCGTAGGGGATGTTGGACAGCGTCGTCTGGATGAAGGGATCGGGCTTCTTCAGCGCGAAGATCAGAGAGGTGTCGCTCTCGACGACAAAGCCGTCGATGTCGAAGTTGCCGTAGTATCTGCCGTGCAGACCGGAGTCAATGGCGGACTTTACGGTGTAGACGACGTCGCTGGCGGTGAACTTATCGCCGTTCCAGGAGTAGACGTCGTCGCGCAGCGTCACGCGGTAGTGGGTGCCGTCGACGGGTTCCCAGCCGGTCGCCAGCATCGGGGTGACGGAACCGGTGGTGTAATCATACTCAAACAGGCGGTCCATGATCAGCTGATGCGCCGGGGTGTTGGCGCTGGCGACGGCGGTGATCACGTGGCAGAGGCTGTTCGGGTCGCCGCGGAACGCGACGCGGAGCACCTGCGGCTCAGCGGGGGGAGGCGGAGCGGGTGTGTCGGCCTTGGGCGCGTCGGTCTTGGGCGCGTCGGTTTTCGGTGCGTCGGCCTTGGGTGCGTCGGTTTTCGGTGCGTCGGTTTTCGGCGTCTCGGTCTTACCGCCGCCGCAGGCGCAGAGCGCGAATACCATGACAAGCGCCAGGAGCAGTGCAATGAGCTTTTTCATTGTTCTCATCCTTTCATGCAATTGTGATTTTGACTTACTTACCCTTATCATACATACCCTTTCGGGCACATATCCGTTAAATGACCTTTTTGTCCCTGAGCGCGGCCATCTCCTCGGCGCTGAGACCCAGAACGCCGCCGTAGATCTCCTCGTTGCTGCCGCCGAGCTCGGGCGAGCAGGCATAATCGATGTGATTCTCGCTCATCTTCGGGGCAAAGCCGGGAAATTTCAGACGGCCGAGCTGCGGGTGGTCGATCTCGACGACCATGCCGGTCTCGACATAGGAGGGGTCGTGGGCGATGTCGTCGATGTCCAGCAGGGCGCCGGAGGGGACGTCCGCCGCGGCGCAGAGGGTCATGCACTCCTGCTTCGTGT
>Ga0079305_1003056_pt1 | contig 12252 bp, 10 predicted proteins | sample LMS_cellobiose_e_FD_79183 | JGI IMG/M metagenome (GOLD analysis project Ga0079305, IMG submission 79183) | Rumen-fistulated moose microbial communities from Alaska, USA - LMS_cellobiose_enrichment | ecosystem: Host-associated > Mammals > Digestive system > Stomach > Rumen fluid ... | reverse complement strand
CTCGAATTCAAAGCTTTCCATGCTGTCGTGCATATCTGTTCTCCTTTTCCGTTATTTGCCGGGAGACGAGCATAGCCGTCAAAAGATTTGAAACATGCTGTATGTTATCAATTTATCCCCCCAGGTCGGTTCTGTAAAGGCGCAACGTGTCGGTCGATGAGAATTCTACATTTTTGACAAATTTTTACCTGAATTCCGGTGTTTTTTGCCTTTTTAAAAAATCCCCGGGGGATCGCCCTGCGGACGATCCCCCGGGGAAAGGTGTTTGGTTTTCGGTCCTTTCAGAACATGACGTTCCAGGGCAGCCGGGCCGCGGCCAATTCCTCCATGGAGAAGCCGAAGCGCTCGCTGTTGTAGCGGTCGATCTCCTCGCACAGGGCCAGATACGCGCCGGGGTACACGCTGCCCGGCCCGCCCTGGGTGATGCAGGGGAGGAAATAGTTTTTCCCGCAGGAGTCCAGGGCGTCCCGGGCCGCCTTCCGGCAGTCCTCCCGGGTCCAGCCCTCCTGGTCCACGAACTTGTTGTCGATGGCCCCCATGAAGGAGATCCTGCCGCCGTATTTCCGGACGAGCTCCGGCACGTCGTTGGAGTGCATGCAGCCCTGCCAGATGTCGATGCCCATCTCGATCATGGTGGGGACCAGGTTGGCCGCGTAGCTGTCCCCGTGGTGGATCACCAGCTCGCAGCCGTGGTCATGGTAGTAGCCGTAGATCTGCCGGTAGGGCTCCAGGAAGAAGTCCGCGAACATCTCGGGCCGCAGGAAGGAGGAGCGCTCCCCGCCCCAGTCGTCGTGGTGGAAGATCGCGTCGGGGTGCAGGTTGGAGCAGATCCCTTCCGCCAGCTCCAGCTCCCAGTCCGTGAGGTACTTGATCAGGTCGTGGACCTCGTCGGGGTACTCCATGTAGTTCATCAGCGCCTGATCCATGGAGCACAGATGGTGGACCTGCTCAAACAGGCCCGGCGCCACGAAGGCGGCCTTGTAGGTGAGCGTCCCGTCCACCTCGTCGAACATCCCCTTCGCCACGTCCCAGAGCTCCTGGGGGAATTTCAGCGACGGCGCGTGGACATAGTCCCGCCAGTGCTCGATGTCCTTCACCACGATCTTGTCGGGGGTGTGCACCGGGAAGGCTCCGGGGGTGTTGGCCGGGAAGGAGTTGGTGACGCCCCAGGCGTTGACCACGTTCATCTGCCCCTTCTGCAGCAGCGGCGTGGACAGCAGGAAGGGATGCATGAGCAGCGAGATGGCCTCATAGTTGTTGACATACCGGTCCGGGTTCCCGCCCGTGACGGCAGCCCGGAGATTTTCTTTGGCGTTCAGCATAGGAAAAACCTCCTTTTCCAAAAACAAAAGCCGGATTCCTGTCCTCTCATTATTATAAAACGCAGGAGGTCGTCCCGTAAATGCGGCACAGGCCGCAAACCGCTTGTCTTTTCCTTGTACACTATGTACAATGAAGAGGGAGGGATGCGTATGGATATCAGCATGGGCCTTCTGAAGGAGCTGCTGGCGCTGCCGGCCGCGGCCAGTCGCCCCGGGCGGCGCTGGGAGGATTTCCGCCTCCGGGGCTGGAGCCTCCGTCCGGGGTCCCCGGACCGGGTGTGGGTCACGGACGCCCGGGGGCTGGCCGGGGCGGCTCCCCTGCCGCCGGGACAGGCCGCGGTGTGCGCCGGCGTGCCGTCGGTCTGGCCGCCGGAGGGGGAGATCCTCTGTGTTTCCTGCGGTCTCCCGGCGCTGGAGGAGGCCGTAAACGCCCTGTTTTCCCGACTCCAGGAGCTGGACGCCCGACTGGCCCGGGCGGTCTACGCCGAGCACAGCCTCCAGCAGGTGCTGGAGCTGCTGGGCCCCCTGTTCGGGGGGCGGCTGACGGCGCTGTCCGCGGATCTTCAGCTGCTGGCAGAGTACGAGAGCGGCTCCTCTCCCCCCTTCCCCGCCATGACGGAGCTGGAGGACGCCCTGGCCGGGGTCCTCCACGAGCGGGAGCCGTTTTTGTTCCGCCCGGAGGCCTCCCGGCGGGAATATCTGTGCGTCAATGTGTTTTTCCAGCAGGTCGCCGTCTGTCGCCTTATACACATTGTTGAAACCGGCGTCTATCCCCCCGCCCGGCGGGAGCTGCTCCGCCGGACGGCGGAGCACGTCCAGACGATCTTCGAGCTCTCCGCCGGGCGTCCGGGGCGGGAGCCGACCGACCGGCTGGGCCGGCTGGCCGCCGGACTGCTGGCGGGAGACCGGCCCCGGCGGGACGCGGTGGAGGAAGCCCTGCGCTTCCGGGGCTGGCGGAGAGACGATCCCTTTCTCTGCGCCGTCATCCTCCCGGCGGAGGGGGACGCCTACGGCCCGCCCCTCTCCTACCATTTCCGTCTCCTGCGCCGGATGATCTCCCACTCCTATGTGCTGGAGGACGGGGGAGACATTCTGTGCGTCGTCTGGCTCCCGCCCTACGGGGGAACCGTGGATGGCTTCATGGAGCGCAACGTGGAGCTTCTGCGGGACGGAAACTACCTGGCCGGGCTCTCCCAGGTGTTCACCGACTTCTCCGAGCTGGCCGCGGCCCGGAAGCAGGCGCAGATCGCCCTGCGCATCGGGCTCCGGGTCCGGCCCACCATCTGGTACCACCGCTTCGGGGAGCTGGCCCTGCCCTATTTCTGGGACCGGCTGGGCGGGGAGCTGGAGCCCCGGTACGTGGCCGCGCCCCAGATCCTCCGGCTGCGGGAGTACGACCGGCAAAACGGCACCGAGTACGCCCGGACGCTGCGCACCTATCTGCGCTGCGGCCTGAACGCCGCGCTCGCTGCCAAGGAGCTGTTCATCCACCGGGGCACCATGAACTACCGGCTCCGGCGCATCCGGGAGCTCACCTCTCTCACGCTGGACGAGCCGGACACCCGGCTGTATCTGGAGATCTCCTTCCGGCTGCTGGAATACCGGGAGCTGCCGGAATCGGAATAAATTTCCGCCCTGCCGGAGGAAAGACGCGGATCGCCGCGTCGGACCGCGCCCCCGGAATGAGACAGAGACTGCCGGAAAAGCGGCTTTACCGCTCTTCCGGCAGTCTCAAAGCTTGTCAGTCCGGCCTACCGGGCCAGACGGCGGCTCAGGCGGAACACCCGGGAGGCGTTGAGCTCCAGCTGCTCCCGGCTCAGGCGGCCGGAGCGGAGGGCGTTCAGGATGTCCTTCACGTCCCGGGCGCTGCCCGGCATCACCAGATCCCCGCCCGCGGCGGCGATCCGCCCGGCGTGTGCCGGGCCGTGGAGGCTGTCCCGGACCGTCATCATGGCCCCGGTGAGCCAGTCGGTCATCACCATGCCCTCGAAGCCGAACTCGCAGCGGAGGATGTTCTCCGTGAGGCCCTGGCTCTCGGAGGTGTGGATGCCGTTGAGGAGGTTGTAGGAGGTCATCACGGCCAGGGGCCGGGCCTCCCGGACGCAGATCCCGAAGCCCCGGAGGTAGAGCTCCCGGAGGGCGCGTTCGCTCACGTGGCTGCAGTTGGCGGAGCGGTTGGTCTCCTGGTTGTTGGCGCAAAAGTGCTTGAGCGTCACGCCCCGGCCCGGGTGGCGCTGTACGCCCCGGGTGAGGGCAGCGGCCACGCGCCCCGAGAGCAGCGGGTCCTCGGAGAAGTACTCAAAGTTCCGGCCGCAGCGGATGTCCCGGTGGATGTTCATCGCTGGGGCCAGCCACAGGTGGACCCCGAAGGCGGCCATCTCCTCCCCCACCAGGTCACCGCAGCTCTCCGCGAGCTCCTCGTCCCAACTCTGGGCCAGGGCTGTGCCGATGGGGAGGGCGGTGGCGTACTGCTCCACGATCCGGGCGTCTTTGGACACTCTCTGCCGGCCCAGAAGCCCGATGACCAGCTTCTCCGCCGGGGAGAGGAACGCCGACATGCTCTCCGGCAGGGGTGGTTCCAGGGAGTGGGTGCCCTTCTCGTCCAGGGCGTAGCGGCGGTTCAGCCGCAGTCCTGCGGGACCGTCTGCCATGACCAGGGGCGCAAGCCCCTTGTCCTTCAGGGCAGAAGTGGTCTCCCCCGCCGCGCCGGGGACAGCCTTCCCCGCGCTGCCCACGAAGCCGTAGAGACCGCCACGGGGGTCGAAGGCCCCCACGTTCACCAGCGCCAGCTCCTCGTCCGTGAGGGCGCGGACGCTGCTCTCCACGGTCTCGTGCCGGTCATAGCGCACATCCTCGCAGGGTATGGCGCTCAGGTCCGCCGCCAGCACTGGCAGCCCCGCCGGAAGGTCCTCCCGGCGCGGGGGCGGCACGAAGTCGGTGACGATGCTCCGTCCGCCGTTTTTCCGCACCCGGCGGGTCACCGCGTCGGCCCCCAGGCGCACCAGGGCCACAGGGACGGCGTCCGCACTGCTGGCGCCCAGGCGGAGCACATAGTCCCCTTTTTCCAGAAAGAACGCCTTTTCTCTCTCGTCGTAGGACGCGACGTCGGACAGCCGGAAGGACAGGCAGAGGTCCTCCCTCTCCCCGGGAGAGAGCTCCCGGGTCTTTTTCCAGGCCGCCAGGGACAGGGCCGGGGCATCCAGCCTTTTTCCGGGAACAGAGACGTACAGCTGCGCCGTCTCCCGGCCCGGCCGGGAGCCGGTGTTCTCCGCACGGACGCGGACCGAGACCGTCTCCCCCTCCAGGGAGGCCGCCGCGCCGGTGAGAGCGAAGGTGGTATAGCCCAGACCGAAGCCGAAGGGGAAGCGGGGCCGCTGCCCCACGGAGGAGAAGTACCGGTAGCCCACGTACACCCCTTCGTTGTACAGCGTGTCGTCCCGGTCCCCAAAGGTGCCCAGCCGGGGGTATGTCTCCCAGTCGGCCCAGGTGGTGCTCAGCTTGCCGGAGGGATATGCCCGGCCAAGCAGCAGGTCCGCCAGGACCGTGCCCGTGTCGATGCCCAGCTGGGACAGCAGAAGGATGTTTTCCACGCCCCCCAGGTCCGAGAGATCCACCGGCCCGCCCACGTTCAGCGCCAGCAGGAAGCGTCTGTATCTCTTCTGCAGGGCCAGGATGTCCCGCTTTTCGGTGTCGGTGAGCAATATGTCCCCGGGCTCCGCGAGGCGGTCGTTTCCCTCCCCGCTGATCCGGGAGAGGACGTAAACGGCGGTCTCCCCCGCCCCATCCAGAGGCAGGTCGTAGTCCGGCTCACGCATCACGGCGCCCATGCCCTCCACCACCGCCAGGGTGCGTTTTTTCCTCGCCCGGGCCTTTACCTGGCGGATAAAGCGCTTCCGGGCCGCGGCGAGCACCTCGTCATACCCGTCCAGCCAGGCGTCCGTGGTGAGGGTGAAGCCCGCGGCCCGCAGCCCCGCCTCGGCGGTGACAAGGGTCCGGGTGTTTACCTCCCCCGAGCCGGTGCCGCCCATGACGGTGTGCCGCGCGCCGCTCCCGTACAGGGCCAGCTCCCCCGGCCGGTCCAGGGGAAAGTCCCCGTTGGAGCGCAGCAGCAGCGTGCAGCCCGGGGCCAGGGCCCGCACCAGGGCGCGGTGCTCCTCCTCCCGACGATTCATATCCATCTCTCCTTTAAAAAACCGGGTCTGCCCGGTTTTCTCTTTTTTCCGTCTCTACTATACCCAATGGCCCGTCCTCTCGTCAACCGGTCTTGACGGGGAACGGACAGAAAGCTATAATTCCCCGTATCCCGGGAAAAGGAGGACGGACCATGGAGATCCGACAGGCAGAATACGCCGATCTTCCGGCGCTGCGCGCCATTTACAATCACGAGGTGACCCACGGCACGGCCACGCTGGATCTCCGGGAAAAGAGCCTGTGGGACCAGGAGACCTGGTTCTTCGCCCACAACCGGGACAACCACCCTCTTCTGGCCGCCGTAGAAGGGGAAGCCGTTCTGGGCTATGCCAGTCTCTCCCCCTACCGGGAGAAGGAGGCCTACGCCACCACGGTGGAGCTCTCGGTGTACGTGGCCCCGGCGCACCGTGGGCGGGGCGTGGCCTCGGCGCTGATGGGATTGCTCCTGCAGCTGGCCCGGGAGGACCCGGGCACCCATCTGGTGGTGTCGGTGATCACCGGGGCCAACGCCGCCAGCCGCCGGCTCCACGAGAAGTTCGGCTTCACCCACAGCGGCACCATCCACCAGGCCGCCTGGAAGTTCGGCGCCTGGCAGGACATCGAAAATTACGAGTTGCTGGTATAGGGAGGCAAATATGGACGTCCTTTCTCTTGAGGAATCCCTGTTTTTCGCCCAGCGGCCGGAGGCCCTGGCGCTGTACCTCCCTCTCCGGGAGGCCCTGCTCCGGGAGGCGCCGGGGGCGGAGATCCAGGTGAAAAAGACCCAGATCTCCTTTAGGGACCGGTACATCTTCGCCGCCGTGTCCTTCACCCCGGTGCGCCCCGCGGCGAAGCGGCCGAAGCATTGGCTCACGCTGACCCTGGGGCTCTGGTACCGGCCGGACTCCCCCCGGGCGGACGCCGCCAGCGAGCCCTGGCCCGGACGGTGGACGGTCCACTTCCTGCTGGGGGACGCCGCCGAGATCGACGAGGAGCTCCGCACCTGGATCGCCCAGGCCGCCCTGTTCGCCCGGGAGAAATGAAAAAACGACCGCAAATGCGGTCGTTTTTTTATGGGGAAACGGGAGAGACGGATTGCCGCGTCGCTGCGCTCCTCGCAATGACAGGAGGGAGAATCTGGGGTGGGAGATCCCTCGCTGCGCTCGGGATGACAGGGGTGGGTGCTCGGGATGACATGGGGGCGGGGGAGACGGATTGCCACGAAGACGGATTGCCGCGCCAGCGACATCGGTCACTGGCGCGCAATGACAAGAGGTGCCGTTACTCCTCCAAAAGCTCCGCCCGGCGCAGGCGGTCCAGAAAGTCGTCCACGTCCCGGGACGCGGTGTCCGCGTCCACCTCGAAGCGCTCCAGCAGCAGGGCGACGAGCTCATCCCGGCCGCAGCCCGTCTCCAGCGCCTCCCAGAGGACGGCGCCGGTGCGGGTGGCGGTGATCATACCGTTGTACTTCAGCGCTGTGTCCCCCACGGGGACGATGACGATATCCCCGGCAATATCCCGCCGGACAAAGGTTCCTTTGATCTTCATAGACGCTCCGATCAGCCCTGGGTGGTGACGTCCACGACCACGCTGTACTCCGAGGCGTAGTGGTCGGAGTTGACGGTGGCGGCCGTGCCCGGCTCCACGTTCGCGAGGGTGACGCTGTAGGTGATGCCGCCCACGTACACGTCCTCACCGGGCAGGTAGTTCTTGAAATACACCTTGATCTCCGGGATGGTCTCCCCGGTGATGTTGGCCACGTCGAAGGTGTTGTCGCCGTTGTCGGTGACCTGGACCCGGCCGGCCGCCTTGTCCGAGGCCGCCGCAGCGGTGGTGGAGGCGGTGCAGGAGTGGAAGTCGCCGCCGGTCAGGGCCGCCGCGTTCTGCTCCTGGAGGATGACGGTAGCCCCGGCGGGGATCTGAGAGCCGGAGAAGGCATAAGACTTCTCGCCCTGGGCGATGCCGATGCCCGCAAAGGCCAGATTCTCCGCGCCGTTGTTGGTGAGGACGATGGCCGCCACGTTGGAGACGCTGCGGTCCGAGCCGTCCTCCAGGAAGTAGCCGGAGTAGGGGCTGATCTGCTGCACCACCAGATTGGTGCCGGGGATGGTGTAGGGGAAGGAGATGGTGGGGATGGGCTCCGGAGTGGGTGGCGGCGCCACCCAGGGCCCGGAGGTGGCGGATGTGGTTGGCCTCGGGGTGCTGTCGTTCCCGAAGCCGCCAAAATGGGTGGTTCCACCGCCGCCGCTTGTACCGGGGCTGGCAGAGGCCTCGGGATCGTCCCCCGGCTCCGGCGTGGGTTCTTCCGTGGGAGCCGGGGTCGCAGTCCCGGTGGGCACAGATTCTGGCATGGAACCGGAGGCCGCATTCTCCTCCAGGAAGCCCTGGGCTCCCTCCAGATGGGGCTTCATCTCCGTCTCCCCCTCCGGGGCGTCCTTATCCGTCCACCGGGAGCTGCTGCTCCGGGGCAGGAGGGCGCTGATCCCCAGGCCGAGGGCCATGGCGACCACAAGGATGACGGCGACCAGCCCGACGACGGAAAGGGGATTCTTTTTTTTCTTGGTTTTTTTCGTATTTTTCATATTGACCCTTCGTTTCCTTTCGATCGGATCTCCGCGGCCAGGCGCTGCGCCGCGGCGGGATAGGCGTGGGCCATGCGGCAGCGGTACTCCGGCACCCGGCGGAAGTCGCCGGACTCCGTATAGACCATGGCGGCGCAGGCCTTGCAGGTATCTTTGCTCTCACAGTCCCGGCAGGCGGCCGGCAGCCGGACGGCGGCGGCCTTCTCCCGGACGCGCTTCCAAGCGTCCATATAGCCCAGGGCAAAGGCGTCGGGGTCGTCCTCCCCCGGGGGGAGCATGCCGCACATGAGCAGCTTCCCGTTCCAGGTGACCCAGGCGGTGCACCTCCCCGCCCGGCAGCGGATGCCCTCGCCCTCTTCCTCCGTCTCGGCGGCGCAGAGCTCCTCCGGCTCCGTGGACAGGGGCGGGAAGGCCCCGGACTCCGCCTTCGTCAAAAAGGTCTCCTCCCCGTTGAGAAGGGATTCGATCTTCGCGGAATAGTATGCGGCGTCCTCGGGGGTGAAGCGGTCGTTCCGGCCAACGCTGTCCCCGTCCCGGCGCAGGGGCGGGAACATATAGCTGGTGCACTGGCACAGGAGTTGGTTTTCCCGGCAAAAACGGAAAATGCCCTCCAGATCCCCGGCGTTATGGGGCGTGAGGCTGACGTTGATCTTTACGGTGAAGCCCGCCTCCCGGAGCAGGCGGATGGCCTTCGTGACCCGGGTGAAGCCGTCGGGCCTGCCGCAGAGCCGCGCGTAGGTCTCGTCGGAGGCCCCGTACAACGTGATATTGAACCGGCTGGGCGGGGTGAGCTTCAGCCACTCTATGGCGCGCTCGTCGATGAGCGTCCCGTTGGTATTGACGGAGACGATGAAGCCCATGGTGTGCAGCCCGGTGAGGATCTCGGGGAATTCCGGGTGGGTGAAGGGCTCTCCCCCGGTGAGGAGGATATACAAAAGGCCGTGCTCCTTGGCCTGGGCCGCCAGGTCCAGCCAGCGGGAGGCGGTGGCCAGGGGCGCGATGCTCTCCTGGGTCATTTTGTCCATGCGGACGTAGCACATCCGGCAGGCCATGTTGCACAGCGGCGTCAGCTCAAAAGCGGCGCTCAGGGGCGTTCCGGTCCGGGCGGCCTTGCTGTGGAGATATTCGGTGAGTTTCGGTTCTACGGGGATCTGGATCATAAAAAACCTCTTAAATCGCTTCCAGGGTCGTGCGCAGGAGCTCCACCGCCTCCCGGTCGGGGCGGCACTCCAGCAAAAACACCGGCACCTCCCCCAGCAGCTCCAGAAGGAGCCCGGAGGCTCTGGCCTCGAACTCGGGGTCCCAGCGGTGGATCATGGTCTCGGGATAGAGATACCGGAAGGCCTCCGCGCCGTAGAGGGGCCGGATGCGGTTTTCCTCCGCCTGGCGCAGGGCTACCGCCGCCCGGAGGGGGGCAGACTCGTTGCGGTAGATGCCGCTGGTCCCGGCGTAGGGCAGGCCGAAGGCCGTCCAGACGCCGTCGAGCTTCCGCAGGGCGGCGCGATCGCCGTTGAGGACGTCCGCGCCTTCATATCGCTCCCACAGCTCCGCCTGGGTAGACTTTCCCGTGCCGGAGGGCGCGGAGAACACGATCCCCCTACCGTTCCACCGGATCAGGGATGCGTGGAGGATCAGCGCCCCGAAATGAAGGAGCGTGGCCTCCAGGTCCATGAGGGTGATGAGGTTGCGGGCGTAGTCCATATACTTTTCGCTGCCGGGAAGGTACTCGCAGCGGAGGACGCCGTTCCTGACGCCCTCCCGGGAGACCCGGGCGTAGGGGGGCTTTCCCGGATAGGCGGAAAAGAAGGTGGCCGCCAGATCCCCGGAGAGCGTGTAAAGGCGCCGGGGGGGCTCCTCCCAGCGGACGTCCGCCGGCTCCGGCAGGCGTTCCACGGGGCGAAATTCAAAGCGGAGGTCCGCCCCTTCGCTCTCTGCGGCGGGGCGGAGGAACTCCCCGGTGGAGTCGCTCCGATGCAGGGGAAAGGGGTACTCCGCCAGGACGGAGATCCCCGCCAGTTCCATTCGATACAGCATTTCACATAACCTGGACAAGGGCAGTCATGCAGACATGACTGCCCTTGTCGGTTTGGTTTATTCAGACGGAGGAGAAAAGCTCCTGTCCGCCGTCCGGGTTGTTGTAGCAGAAAGCGCCGATTTCTTCGCCATCCTCCACCTCATAGTCGCAATGGCCAAAGAAGAGGGTAAATCCTTCTCCCAAATCCCACGTACAGGTATTCTCATTGTAGTGGGTCGACTCGCCCAGCGTGCTGTCGTGCGTATCGCCGCAGTTCCGGGCGATGGTCTGGGACAGGGCGAAGCTCTCGAAGTAAATCGCCGGCTTCACATAGCTTTCTTTCACTTTTCTTTCCCTCCCTTTTTTAGCGGCGGAAGAATCCGAAGAAGCTCTTCAGCATGGAAGCCAGACGGCTGGTGCTGCTGGGGGCCGGCGTGGGCGCGGGCGCGGCGGCAGGCGCCTCCGGCTCGGGCTCCGCGGCGGGCTCCTCAACCTCGGGCTCCGGATTCTCGATGACGATGTCGATCTCGGTGAGCTCCGTCACGGTCACCTCGGGCTCGGCGGCGGGCTCCTCAACCACGGGCTCCGCAGCGGGCTCCTCGGCGGCGGGTTCGGTCTCAACGGCCGGCTCCTCCGCGACGGGTTCCTCGGTGACGGGCTCCTCGGCCGGGATCGGGGCAGTGGCCTCCTCCTCGGTCAGGACATCGCCGGTGTACGGGGTCGCGGCCAGGGCAGACATGGCCTTGAAGGCGCTGAACAGCTGCTCGGTGGGAACGGCCTTCGCGCCGCTGGTGGTGTTGCCGGCGCCGGTAGCGCGCAGCTTCGTGATGGCGAGGATAGCTGTTTCTTCGCCGGAGCTGTTGTTCGTGATGGTGATGGTCGAGCCGTTGGTCACCTCATAGTAGAGGTCCACCGTGTGGGAGAGCGTTACGGTCTTGCTGCCATTGAGCTGCGCCGTCACCGTATTGCCATTCAGGGATTTCAGGCCGATGTAGTAGGTCTTGCCGCTCTCCACGCTGATAGCCACGGACTGGCCGGCGCTGAGATAGAGCTCCGCCATCGGGCCGTCCTTGTTGTAATCCGCAACGACCTGTGTTGTGTTGTAGGCGAGCTCTACGCCGTCATTGGCCTCGTCATACGCGGCGCGCTTGGCTTCGACCTCATCGTCGTACTGCTTCCTTCCGGCGATCGCGGCATCCAGAGCGGCCTGCAGACCACCGATGGTGGAGTTGTACGTGGCCTGCGCGGTTTCGTACGCGGCCTGCTTCGCATTCTTATCGGCCAACGCATTGCTCTCCACTATCGCGGCGGCATCCACAGCGGCCTGAAGCGCAGCGATCTCTTCCTCCGAAGCGCCTGCTGTCTGAGCAGCCTCAAGAGCAGCCACCGCTTTATCGTAGGTATCTTTCGCGACAGCGTAAATGTTGGCGGCGTTATCCCGATCTGCCTTCGCGCTGCTCAGGGCGTACTCCGCGCTGCTGACGGCGTTCTTGGCGGGCGTGATCGTGCTCTCTACGTAGGCGTCCCGCGCCGCCTGGGCGTCGGCCAGATCCTTGGCGGCCTGCTGGATCGCTTCGACGTTGGTCACTGTCGTTTCGGTGGTATACTCGTCGATGTACAGGGCGGCGGCCGTGGCGCCGGAGCCCAGCAGGCTGCGGACCTCGGTGAAGACCGCGCCCAGGTTCTTCTCGCCGTACATCGAGATCACATTTTCGTCGACATAGTGGCCGTCGTCATCTTTTCTCTCCAGCGGCTGGATCGGGTTGTAGACCCGGACGCCGTCGAGATAGAAGGTCATACGGCCTTCCTTCTGGCCGCCGGCCGTCACCTGGATGGTCACGGTGTACTTGCCGTAGGGCAGGTCGGTGAAGGTGCACACGGGGATGGCGAAGAAGTCGCCCGCGGCGGCCTTGGTGTCGATGATCTTGCTCTTGGACACCTTCTTGCCGCTCTCGTTATCCTCGGCAAGGCTCTTGACGGAGATCATGACCGTGCCGGTGGAGCCGTTGGTGCGGCTGTAGATATCCACGCCGGTGCCGGAGAAGGTGAAGCTCGCCTTGGCCTTGGAGGTGCTGGAGGTATGGGCCATGTCGTTGGCGTAGGTGGCATCGTCCGCCAGACCGGTGACCCAGCCCATCTCGTCGCCGGCATGCATGGTCTGGTT